>ERZ746981.286-NODE-286-length-27044-cov-11.854007_pt1 | contig 27044 bp, 16 predicted proteins | sample MGYA00374948_ERZ746981 | MGnify/ENA primary metagenome ERZ746981 (study PRJEB28757, sample SAMN06711160) | food metagenome | host: microorganism | place: China:Harbin | collected 2017-01-30 | study: EMG produced TPA metagenomics assembly of the Analysis of...
TGCATTTTCTGGCATCTGATAAATGTATATATATATATATAATTTTTTTTTTTCTTTGTGTATTTAACTTTCTCCTGCTTTTTTTTGCTTACTCGGTACGTTTTACCGCACACTTTTTTCTTCATTTTTTTGTTTCTTATAATATCACGTCTATTCAATTTTTTTTTACCCTATTTATCGCTTTCTTCTCGTTTCTGATTTTTCACTCCCTTAGTATACTTTTGTAGTCTCTTCGGTGGGGTTGGTATAACAGGGATAGGATTGTCGTTCTGATATTGGCTTATATATTCCAAAAGAGTTGATAAAGTTTGACTTTGTATCTTTTCTGTATTAGATTTTGCGGTAATTGCTTCCTCCAATTATCTCGCATTAATTCCTACAAATCAAATTTTTTTTCTATCTGATTGACTGAAACTGTTCAATATCACCACCATTCCTTACATTCCTTAACAGAAAGAACGCTTTCATTACCGACGAAACATAAGGCAGAGGCATACATTATAAACAGAGACAGGTTCAAAGTACCAATAAAAATGAGCTCAAATATTGAAATCGACGGTCCGTCGGAGTCCTCGAATGGCAGGAAGAGGTCGCACGATGAGATTGAAAATGGTTCGGCGATAAAGCAAGAGCCCACCGATGGGAGAATTCCGGAGTTTGCTGATGGTGATAAGATGAAGGAAGTGAAATATACAAGAGACGAAAAAGTTGATCCAAACGATGTGATCGTTCCTATCACAAAACCAAAGCTAACATACGTTCCTTTGAAGACAGGCTTATGTTATGATGTGCGGATGCGATATCACGCAAAAATATACCAATCATACTTGGAGTACATTGATCCGCATCCGGAGGACCCAAGGCGCATTTACAGGATTTATAAGATCCTAGCTGAGAATGGATTGATCAACGATCCAACTCTTTCGGGAAGAGACAACATCGGTGACTTAATGGTGAAAATTCCGGTGAGGCCAGCAACAGATGCCGAAATATTGGCTGTGCATACCCGGGAACATCTAGAATTTATCAAGAAGACCACCACAATGACCAAAGAGCAGTTGTTGCACGAAACGGATGTTGGTGACTCGGTTTATTTCAACAACGATTCCTATTCGAGTGCCAAGCTTGCATCCGGAGGAGCAATTGAGGCATGCAAAGCTGTCGTTGAAGGTCGTGTAAAAAATGCACTTGCAGTTGTGAGACCTCCGGGACATCATGCTGAGCCAGATGCTCCAGGTGGATTTTGTCTTTTCTCAAACGTCGCAGTTGCTGCCAGAGCCATCTTGAAGAATTACCCCGAGTCTGTTCGGAAAATCGCCATTGTGGACTGGGATGTTCACCACGGTAACGGAACTCAAAAGGCCTTTTTCAATGATCCGCGTGTTTTGTACATGTCTCTTCATAGGTACGAACAGGGCAAATATTACCCGGGAACACCTGCAGGAGGAGCCGATCAAGTTGGAGAAGGTGCCGGTATTGGATTTAATGTAAACGTTCCATGGCCGACCGGAGGAATGGGCGATGCCGAGTATATTTATGCATTCCGGAAGGTGATCATGCCAATATTGTACGAGTTTAAGCCTGATTTCCTCATAGTTTCGTCAGGTTTCGACGCGGCAGAGGGTGATCCAATCGGAGGATGCCATGTTTCTCCATCTGGATACAGTCAGATGACTCACTACATGAAGACCATAGCTCAGGGAAACATTTGCGTGGTTCTTGAAGGTGGATACAATCTAGATGCGATCTCCGTGAGTGCACTTCGAGTTGCAAAAGTACTACTTGGTGAAGCTCCAGAGGTTCTGCAGCAGAGTTTACCAAGACCAGAAGCCGTTCAGGCTGTCTCGGATGTCATCAAGGTGCAATCCAGATACTGGAAGTCGCTTCGACCAGGATACTTCGGTCTTGATTTCACGTTGCCGCAGCTGATGGGTGATTATGAGGCCCTGCTGAAGAAATCAAGAGACAAGACGTTTGTTGAAGTGGCAAGCAAGCATTCCAGATTGACGGACGTTGTTCGTTTGTCGCAGAAAGAGAACTTGTTTGACACACACCAATTCGTGTCATTGCCTATTATCTCTGAGAAGAAGATGGAGACTCCATCGCTGAAAAACCAGATATTGGCATCACCGAATGCAAACGAGACTGACACTCTATTGGTCATAGTACACGACCCTTCACGTGTGTGGGCTCGCCGTGATCCAATTACAGGAGACTTGGATCCTGCTTCTGCAGTTACAATCGACCAGACACTCCGATTTATAGACTGGGGCCTGAAACAGAAATACGGAATTATCGATATCAACGTTCCAGTGACGATAACCGGAGAAAATGATATTTACTACAACAACATTAGCGCGGCCCAGGATATTTTGCTCTATTTATGGGATAATTACATTCAATACTTCAAAGCGCAGAAAATTGCATTTATCGGTGCCGGAGATGCGTATAATGGGGTGGTACATCTATGTGGTCACAGAGAGGTTAGGCACACTGTAATGGCTTCGATAAACTTCATAGACGGCGTGACGGCTCTCCGTGCCATAGTTTCGTCGATCGACGAGTCGATTGTGGACTGGTTCCACCACAATTCGCTTGTGTTTACGAATCATCAGCATATTTGCTGGGGTAATGCCGACAAGCACACCAATGCAAAGAAGCCAAGAAAGAAGTATGGAAGAGTGATACGAGCCGATTGCGAAGGCTTGGACAATGTGATAGATGAGAGATTTGACGAGGCATGCGACTTTATTCTTGATTCGTTCGAGGAATCGGACGAGAGCGAGACCGAGTGACTGCTACAAAATCGGGTGGTAACAAGAATACAATGATAGGTGCGTGTGTGTCCAGGCTTTCTTTTTTCTTCTGATTGTATAACCATTTTGTTTGTAATTATACTGTGATTTTGTTGACAAAAATAAAGACAAAAGTATCATCATAAAGTTATTGAGCGGATTCCTAATATACACAAAGTAAGACAAAAAATGAAAAGAATTAAAGTTAAATGAGCAACTGCCCCTAATATAATAATCATTTCGTACATTTCCTTCTCGGTGGAAACCTAGTTTGTACATTTTCGTCAATCTAGCAAGTCATAAACACATACAATTCACTTTCTTTCAAATGCAACCTGAGCCAACGCCTCAAGAGCACTCATACCACGTTTCTCCGTATGAGTGGAAGAGCCATTTTCATCCTGAGATGGTGGTTGCTGGTCTTGCTGAAGAGTAGCAGACCTCTGCACATCGCCAAATGTTGGTGGCTCTCGTTTTAACTGGGTTGTGGAAGTTGCTCCTGGCTGTAAATCGTAATGAGCGTCGGTAGTAGGGGCAGGCCTGGAATCGTATGCCAAATTTATCATATTGCTGATTGATGGGCGGATTGGAGGAAGTGTGACTCCAGATGCAGAGCCAAATCTTGGCGACTCTTGCGGAGATGTGCCGTTATCATTGTTTAGAAGACTCATAATTGTCGGCTTCCTCGTCAGTGGAGGCAGAGAAGCAACAGAAGAAGCTGCAAACTGAACTTGCTGTGGTGTGTGAGACATGCCACTAGAGTAAGGCTCACTGTATGGAGCATTTGTGGCCTTAAACGGTTGCTGTAACGTCGGCAATGCTTGCACACTATTGCCGCTCAAACTTGGCCTGCGGGAAATATATGTTTCGTGGTCGTTATACGGTAATGCAGAAGACATCTGGCGTACTGGTGCTTGCTGCATCGACGTCTGCACAGCCTGCCCACTCCAACCATCCGATGCATTTCGGCCATCTGCATCTGCAGCAAGCTTTCTCCAGTCCGGGTTGACTCCAAGTCCACGCTGGTAGAAGTTTCGGACCATGGGAGCAGTCTTGGACCCGAGACTCTTTGCAATTGAGTCCCAGTTAGTTCCATACTGGCCGAGTAAGGCCGGAAACTCTGCACTTTCCTGAACACTCCAGTAACTCGTCACTTTATTCTTGATTTTGTGTCCACGCTCCTTCCGTTTGTCTCTTGAAGTATCCACGGACGCATCTCTGGTTCTCTTTCTACCACGTTTCGACTTGCGGCCATCTGGCAGTTCGGTTTGCTCAACTTTAACGGTAGTACTTGCAGCCAACGAAGCAATGGTGCCAAGTGTTGCATTGCTGGTTTGCTGAGAGCTGTCAGCAGCATCACTTGAATGCTGTAACGCGGAAGAATCTGCATCTCTCTTTCCAGAATCGGGTCGAACTGCTTCTGCAATGTTGTGATAAGCATGCATATCGTCGCCACTAAACCGGTTACCGGCATATAGAGCATCCGAGTCGGGCTCAGTTTCGGCCTCTGAATCCGGCTCAGTTTCTGCATCATCTACATCCATATCTGCATCCTCATCCCTGCTTTTACGTGCAATCGATGTACTTATTCTACTTTCAGACACACGCCTTGATTCTTGAGGCGTACTTGGTGTTAGTCTTGCTTCCTGAGGCGTACTTGGAGTTTGCGGACTTTCCGGGGATTTCGCAGGACCAGAATACCGTCTGAAGTTATGAGATCGTAACATTGCACCTGTGGACTCTTTCTTGTCGCTGATGGACACAGGAGTCTCAAATGATGACTCGGCCAAAGAGCTGTCCGGTGTATTTGGTGTCTTCGAATCGCTTTTACCTCTGTATTCCTTAGAGTGTCTCCTTCCTCTCTCTTTCTTCTTTGCCTTTCTCTTTCCCCGCTTATTTTTACTCGCAACGATCTCCTTGTAGTCCACCTTCCGCTTAGTCACATAATAGTGCAAAACGCATTCCTCGGGGCTCCGGAGTCCTCCCATGTATTTGGAAATACGGCCAAATTTCTTGGGATACAACCCAAAGGCTTTCTCAAACTTCTTCTGCTCGGCATCGGTAAATGTATCTATTGGGTCCGTCACAATTCTGCGGGCCCATTCATCCTTATCCTGAACTCTGTTGTTGGAATTCATGTATTTATCTAGACCCATCTTCTGGACCGGATCCATAGTTTGCTCAGGAATGATCGCTGCACCATACTGTGCCTTAACCAATGGATCTTTCTCTCTTTCCTTCTCGAAAGTAGCCAATATATCCAGAAATTCCGCCTCAGTTCTAACCGAGTCTCCATGATGACGTGCACGACGTGCCTTCTGTTTTCTTTCCTCTTCCTCTTTTAATGCCTGCTCTCTTGCCTTTCTCTGCTGCTCCTCCTTCTTCTTTTTCTTCTCATCCTTCTTGTTCTCCTTATCCTTCTTTATCCTGTCCTCAAGATCATCGATCAGTCTGCAATGCTCGTCCATAACAGAACACCTATCGCGCCAAATGTGATCTCTTGATATATATTCCTCTGTTAAACGAGATTGCTTCTCCTTTAGAATCTCGTGCAACTTACTCAGAATGCCAAACAACTGCACACCTACACACTTTTTGAACGATGCCAGAACCTTGCCGTAGAAGTTGTACTGATCCAAACTGTCGATGTGGCCAGATGTAAAGTATATCATCTTTGTTCTTCTAGCTCTCTTTCCTGTGCATTTCAGGCCCCACAACTTGTAAGGAACTTCTTGCAAGGGAAAAACGCATCCGTTCGACTTTGGAAACTCATCCTCAGACCACTCAACATCACTACTGTTCTCTAATTTCTCTTCCTTCTGCTCTGTATCAATAACCAATTTATCTATTGGACCAGATGAAGTGCTTTTCGGAGGCTTTGGTACACTCTCTGTTGATTGTGGTTTAATATCCTTACTTCTGTCCTTAGCAGCTGTACCTTCGGTGTGGTCTTCCTGGGCTGTGCTCTCCTGCTTCACCTTTTCGCTATTCGCATTTTCCACTGCTTTACTGCTATCGTCACTTCTTCTTGGCACGCCTATTTTCGGACTATACGCTTCGTCATCTTCATCATTAACATTTTCTTCTTGCTCAACTTTAATTTGTGTCTGATGCGTGCCATCAGATGGTTTACTTTCTGGTTTCAAATCCTGGTGCGAGTCAGCGGAGATGGACTCGCGTGGAGATACTGAATGATAATATGAGGAAGAAGGTGAATTTCTGGAGGGGTTCCATCTGTATCTGGGCTCATCATAATATCGTGACCTACTGTATGCAGGGCGACTATAAGAGGAGCTATTTCCGCTCCAATAGTCTCTCTTGGAACCTCGAGTACCAAAAGAAGAACCTCCGTTTGCAGAACCACTTCTCGGAGATATCAAATCACCACTATGATTAATCTTGGATGCTCCTCCAATTAAGTCGCCACCTGAATTTGATGAATTATGCCGCGACCCATCTCTTGAACCATTTAAACTACTTTCCCTTGAGTATTGTCTGCGTTCGAATGCTGCTGTCGAATGTTCAACTGTTCCTGATGAACTAGATGATCTGTTTTGTTCGGGTCGCCTGGAACCATATGACTGTGAACTATGGCCCTCGTATCCTACTGAAGAGTGACCAGAAGACATACTTTGTGGATGGCCGTGTTCATATCTGTAGTGCCTGTGATAATATGAAGAAGAATGATACCTTCTTGGAAGCCATTGCTTGTTTTCTCCAGATTCTCTCCTTCGACTTGATGGCCCACTGTTTGAAGTGGATCCACTGCCTATCTCACCTCGAGAGTGGTCAAAGGCAGACATCAAGATATAAGTGGGTCTGTATTGAACTAAAAAAAGCTAAATACAGTTCTATTGGAGCCTGCCTGTTGTACAATTGGCAAATTATCTTTTTGAAATAGCAGCCTGTATCTATGACTATGATAACAATTCAAATATTGTATTTGGAAATGAGCTGAGGTCAATAAAGCAAAGCTCGGTATATGCACTTGAGATTATGAATATGAAATGTTTATTGTTTGGACTGCCAAGTTATATGCTTAAATAGTGTAGGAAGGTTTAACATGTTCAGCTTGGTGTGCAATGTTATTAAAAAAAAAAAAAAAAAAAAGTATCTCACTGGCCCACTATTTTTTAATTTTATTCTCTTTTTTAATCTAATTTTTCTTGTCTTATTATTTCAGTCTTATTTTTAATTTTTCGTCCTTCTCAGAATGTCTATTCTGAAAACAATCAAATAGATTGAAAAAGCTAACTTTAAAACGCAGACAATGTTGAGACATTGAATTTTTGCATCTCTCATCAACACCCATCCAGAATCTTTCCCTTCAACGTTTACCGTATACAATTAAATATTATTTCGTAAAATTTGATGCTCAAACAGTGGGCGTCTAAAATGTACATTGAAAGAAGGAAAAAAAAAAAAGGTGAAAAAAGGTAAAAAATGTTAATGTCTGACTATAGATAGAGGCTGGTCCCAAAATAAACTACAAAAATAGGCGTACGCAGTAAAATTACTTAGCTTAGGATCATGTGAGCGAATTTCACCTAATTACGTAAACTGCTTCTATTATAAATTTGTGACAACCTGTTTGTTCGTTCGCGAATATATTATACCGTACTTTTTATTGTTTTTATTGCCTTACACACATTTTTCCTGTCGTCCCTCTGATTAAATTCAAGACACTACTTTCTTTCATCCATACACCAATAAACCTAACGCAGAAATTTTATAGTACCCAGCGCGCTCGCTCTGTTGAACTTTTTCAACCCTTCGCGTTTCACAGGGTTAATTCTTGATTTTCAAAGGAGAAATTCGGGTGATTGACGCGTGAAAACACGTCTCATTACATCCCCTATTCAGGAAAATTACCCCTTTAAGATTAATTGAAATTGTTGATGTGCCATTTTCACTTCAGAAAATATTAATTGTTCCTTCGTTGCAAGTATATAACCCTCTAACATTTTATTTGTTTCCTTCCTCCTCAAATTCTCTTCCCTTACCTTTATCTTTATGGACATTTCTTCATTTGTTGCACCACCAGCATCATTGTACTAATTGTCATCACTCACTTTGACATACATATCCACACAATCACACCAACACGAAAATGACTTCACATTTGAAAAGAAATTGGAGCTCAACATTGAATGAAGAAGAGCAACAGCGTAACGATTTCTGGTATGAGCAGAAAAAGAGACTTAGAGGATTTAAGAAATCATTTTCGGGACCGTTATCCAATCGTAATGTTGGCCTTGAAACACCTCCAACAACTCCGGAAAAAAAGGGAAAGACGACCAGCCGTGATTTATATTCACATGATAAAGTCGTCAGAAGACTCCGATTCACAGAAGAGTCATATTCTCCTTACAATGAGGCGAAAAAGGCGTTTCTTCGTGGTTCCGCAGCTGATTTGTCGAACCAGCATTATCTTCCTGGAAGACAACGTGAGGCTAAGGCTTTAGAGAAATTTATAATTGATGCACTACACAAAATTCAATCGACATCAATGTACATATCTGGCCCTCCAGGCACTGGAAAAACTGCACAAGTGAATGCGATTTTACAATCATTAACTGAAGCAGATATTCAAAATAAAGACCCAGCTTCTAGAATCTACAATATGGATTTCGCATACAATGAATGCTCTGAAAAGCGGACTGTCCGTCTAATTAAAATCAATTGTATGACTCTAAGAACACCAGAAGATATATTCAAGAAAATGGATGACACATGTGATATCCATCACGCAAATGGTTCTATACAGCAAAAGGAATACGTGAAAAGAAGCCTTGGAAAGTCTAGTAAATACGATATGACAATTCTCATTCTAGATGAAATGGATAGTGTCATTAATAAATACCAACAGACTTTATTTGAACTATTTTCCTGGGCCTCTCAGTTGCATGCTTCATCTGAAAGTGTTGAAAAGCCACGTCTCGTTCTCATTGGAATTGCAAATGCGTTGGATCTCACAGATAGATTTTTACCTAGACTTAGAAGCAACAGAATAAATCCAAAATTAGTGCAGTTTCTTCCCTATACTGCTTCACAGATAAGAGAGATTATTACAACTAAGCTATATAATCTTGACTCAAGCATCACTACCCAAGGAGACAACAGAGCTGGACTTCCTCCTATTATTCATCCATCCGCGATACTTTTCTGTGCCAAAAAGGCAGCTGTCAGTACAGGTGACTTAAGAAAAGCCTTTGATATTATTCATAGAAGTATTGAAGTCACAGAGGAAATGACAATGAAAAGATTATCTGAGGACAAATTCAAGTCATTAACCATTAAAACGGCACCAAAAGTGATGATTGCACAAGTTGCCAAAGTTTGCACTTCTGCATTCAACACAGACTATCAACAGAAGTTGAGCACACTAAACTTTCAGTCAAAAACTTTGCTATGCTGTCTATTCAAGTTTGAAGAAAAGAGTAAAGGTGATGGTACTGAACCTGTCGCGAAGAAGTCTAGCAAAGCTGATCTTTCTATCAACACATTTTTTGAATTTTACAACAAGTTTCTCAAATCAGTGGATAGAATGATCAGCACCCTCCGAAGGGGTGAGTTTTTGGAAATTCTTAGTACTCTCGAGTCAAATTCACTCGTTAACTTGTCTCTATTGAGTGATAATTCGGCAAAGTTTGTATCTGGCAATCCAATTAGTCGTGGAGCAAGCAGTCCCTTCAAGCATATGATCACATTTGGAAATTACAAGATTTCAAGCAATATTCCACGGGAGGAATTCATGAAATCAATCCGGAGTATTGAATTGTTGATGAAGTTAATGGAATGTCATCAATGAGGTGATAATTGTAAAATTAATCTTTTCTAGCAGAAAATTTGTATATTAAATGATAAGCATCTATATTTAAAAAGTGTATTTATACTGTATTACATGTATTACATCTTTGTTTCTCGCTTTTCTGCTGATATAAGTGTTGATAATAGTAAGGTAATCAAATTTGAATTCTCGATTACGTTAGCAAGGGAGAGAAAGAGAGTAGGGGCGTTTCTCTGAAGGGACAATTTTTTTCTCGCGTGGTGGTGTACTGAAGTCTAATCTTGAAAAAAACGGTGAAAAAAGTCAAGAGCCGAGCGAGCAAGAGCAACTTTTTTTTCCAATATCATTTTTTTTCCGAGAGAGCATATGAAGACAGGGAGAAAGAAGTAGTGGAGTAGCATTTAACGTTAGCCCACAGTGAACCTTTGAATTAATTGAGGCAATATTTTCTGATAGAAAGTAGGATCAAACTGAAGCGATAATACGCACAAATATTACTTGAATAGACGTATAAGTTCAAAATGGTCTCACTCACTGAAGTTAAAGAAAACAAACCTACTCATGAGGAAGTTGATGCTGTTTTAACAGATGCTATTTACAATGCCGAAAATGCAGCAAAGTCGGCAGAAGACAATTTAAAGGAGGCAGAGAAGTCTGCTGGGGAGAATTCTACAGCACCAGAAGAGCAAGCCGAAGAAGTGACCAATGAGGATACAGATAATCTTGCAAAGGCTGCACAAGAGGCAGCCGAAGCTATTTTAAAAGCAGAAATCGAAGCCAATGATGCCGATGCTGCTGCATTAACCAAGGCAGATGAATCTGATTCTGATTCTGATTCTGATGATGACGATTTCGACGACGATTTCGATCCAGATGAGACTCTTGCCGAAAGAATTAGTGCCTTGAAAGATATTTTCCCACCACAACTTAGATCATCCGTCGTGTCAGGAGCTAATGCTTTACAGTCTGGCTGTAAGGGCTTAGCCCATAAGTTTGGTGTTTCTTTGTGGTACTTAACTACAACTGCTCTTCTTCTTGGTGCACCACTTGCTCTCAGTATTTTGCATGAAACACAATTATCTGAGCTTGAGAAGGAAATGAACATGCAGCAATCCTCGTCTGATATCCTTACACCAGGGGCTTCTGACAAGCAGGATGAGAAGAAGTAGAGTGCAAGCAGAATCGGGTAGTTTCTGTGATACATATTTTTGTTTCACTTGGCATTACTTGCGCTATCCATTCATCATTATCTATGCTGGTACATATGTACCTCCCGTTGTAAATAGTTAGTTAGTCTTTGCTCATTTTTATACTTTGTATTTTCTGTTCTAACAAAGTTTCGTAATGAAGTATGATTATAGATTGTTTAAATTACTGATTAAACTAGATTATGTAACATCAATTATCATCGCTGAAGTTATATTTAATGCGGGGTGACTAGACAGAATTTCGAGATCAGAAAAAAAAAAAAAAAAAAAAAATATAAAAAAAAAAAAAAAAAAAAAAAAAAAAAAAAAAAAAAAGATGACAAAATCAAAATCAAAAACGAAAGAACAAGAATTCTTCTTCTCTAACCTCCCTCGTTACTCGGCTTTCCTACTGACTTTTGGATGCTTGATTGATAGGGCCCAGATATCCAAGTAGTCAGTAATGTCATAGATGATCTCAAACACAAAGGTGCCATATAGAGCCAAAGTAAGTCCAAGTCCAACATAAACAACTAAGCACACGATACTGTCATAGTCGAAGTGATAGATCTTGGTAAGGATGTCGATTGAAACAATCTCAGATACAAGAATATATGCCGGAAAGTTCTTGTAAGGAAAGCTTTGCTTAGTGAGATGAGCTAAGATAATACGACCAACCATGAATGCCAAAGTAGCTCCAATCGTAAAAACTAGCTGGGTAGTATAGACATTCAAAATTTGTTTATGGAGCGAAACCAAAATCAAAGCACTGGCATAATACAGGAAGAAGGGCACCAAACCACGGTCAGCATCACGTTTAAGATTTGGGTCAGTAACTTTTGTAAGCACGTTCCTTCTAGCAGAATATATGTTGAAGCCTAGAATTATGGCACCTGCAACGATGCATGAGTCAAGAAATGTTATCGTATAAGTATTTGGAACGACATTAAGTGGTGAAAGATCCACAGTGAATAATTCAAATCCCCATAAATCAGCTTGACCTCTATAAGCAGTCAAGCAACACATCAATATAATGATAATGATACCTTCGACAGGACCACTGAATTGACTCAAGAAAAGCGTATGCGTGAAATATGTCTCCCAGGTTGAAAGATAGAAGTTTGTAAGAACAGCAAACTGAGAAACGAACAAAAGCCAACCCTTGCCAAGTCCAGCAACACTTGCAAACATTAGAAGAGAGAGAGTTGCATTAATTGCATCACAGCAATGGTCAAACAACTCGCCCAATGGGCCAGATTGGCCGGTTTTTCTAGCATGAATGCCATCACAAGCATCGAAAGTTTGATACATGAAAATGCAGAATCCATAAAACAAATACACCCAGGATGGTGATTGTTTGTTGAAATCCGGATCATAGTAAAAGACTAAACCCGAGCCCGCAATGTTAAATGCCAAACCAAGGAGTGTGACCATATTTGGTGCCATCCAAAGTGGATATATGTTCTCAAAACGAGTCCAAAACTTCTTTAGCACATACTTTGTAAGCAAAGAATGGTCTTCCGAATGATATCTGTGAAAAATAGCAGAGTTAGTATGGCATGAAGTAACGACATTTTCTGGATTGAAAAACCTAACGAATTAACAAAAGGTGAACTAGATTTTGATATGTATCATTGATGATATAAATTTGATGATGTGTTATTCTAACTTCAAGGATTTTTGCTTTATACATTTGACTCACTCAACGATAACTATACGTACTGGTATTCCTTAAGCTTGGGAAGGTATTTTGCTGGAATATAGTAACTCATTTTGACAATTGATATTGACAAAAGTGACCTGAGCACACAGTATCTGGATGGAGACGATATGTAACAAATGATTGATATAGATCGAGCTAGCGGTTAAATAATTTGCATACGTAAAATTTAAATTTTGGACCCTTGTTGGCTTTCTCTTCCTTGCCCCAAAATATTAGACTTTTTTTTCTCCTTTTCCCCTTTTTCCCCATTTTCCATAGTACTTTTTATGCTGCCAACTTATGTTGTACGCGTATATTTTATTTTTCATGCATCTATCTCTGTTGGCAACAATTTCACCGGGTTGCTAATTTTGTAGAAAGCTCGGTCGGCAGCATGTGCAATTTTAGTGCATTTTACTTTCATTTTCCTTCCTTTTTCCCCTTCTAATTGTTCAAGTTGTAGTATTTTACTTTTTACTCCAAGTAACTTTACATTTTATTCCCTTCCAAAAAATATAGTGACTATGGTATCATGTGTAGGAACGCAAAAAGATATAATAAAGACTTATTGGGGCAGATAGTGGTGATTGATTGATTGTCTTCAAAGATAAAGGTTAAGTGTTTGTCAATGTAAGTTGGGTGCAAAATGGTGCCGCAAAATGTGTATTTTTATTTTGTCAAAATTGGAAATGATCAAATCAATCAACTTATTTCGCTTGATGTCAGGACACGTGTAAGTATGCAAACGATGTCGTAATCCCAAAAGCATAATCTGATTACCCTTTATGGATAGATAAAAGAATCTCTGATTTGGTAGTGCACTAATTAACTTAACCGTTGAGATGCGGTAATTTCCCAGCGTGTACGGCAGTTGGAAAATGGAGGTTATTGGTTGGGCTGTAACTCTTCACAATTATGTTCTTCAAATGTCACTTTAATATTTGTTTGTACATATGACTCACACATTCGGGATAATTCTACGAAAAAGCCTCCTTTGTCGTATATTCACTCTTCAATAAGCTGAAACTGAAACTAGACTCATTTTCTTGGAAAATATGTATTAAAATTCTTTATGCTGACATTCTTGGTGTAAATAGTCCTTTAACGAAAAAGCAAAATATTTATAACTTGTTTAGAAAAATTACCACCCGACAGGACTTGAAATGATCACAAGCAAGATTTATGGATAATTTACCGAAAAAAACAGTCCTTGGTTTAATTGGCTCTAGCTTCGATATCAAATTTTAATTTGGCTTCTGCTTTTTGTCACATGATACTTTGCACCCTTCAAATTTATCATCAGAAACATTATTATCTTAACTTCGAATAAAGAGGAAAACGGTGTATGCAACCTTAAAAGAATTACTTGGAGGTATTAAATGCTTTTATTGGTTTGTCTAAGTGTACTTTACTTTTGCCTAAAAATGGATATAATTATTGTCAGCGATAGACTCTATATACAAAATGCTTGCTGCCTTAAAGCACTGAGTCCAGAAATTTTCTTGCAAATTCTACACCGAGGAACGTTGCAGCGTTTGCAGGAAAACTTCTGGTCAAGGCAGGGCCGATTCCAGGGAAAAACCCCGCAATTCCTCTTTTCAGATAAATATTCTTAGCAGTCTGTGCCATACTCATTTTTAGGGTTGACGATTGTTGCATTGACTTTATAGTATCCACAGGAAAAACAGCAGACCACATTGCAACCCCTGCGCAGCCACCAGCTAAACTTATCGCTCCAATTGACATCTCACCCTTCTTGGAAAGCTTTTCTTTCAAGTATTCGTACGTCGCAAAATAAATAGCCGAACCGGGACCATCTCTTGTCAAAGTGGCTGCCGAACCTTTAAAAATGGATCGTATTCCGCCCTCTCTATATATTTGCCTGACAGTAGAAAGAAACGAGATATCTGATTTTGTGACCTGCATCACAACCTTCACTCTTTCGAATGGCGCCGCAATTAACGTCGTTGGAATTGCACTAAAAAATCCAGCCGCACTAATTTCTTGGATACTCAGAGGTTGTTCTGGGGATTTTTTCCTTAATGCCTGCACTAATCTTTTTCCAACATCATATCCCCAGAATGACACAGCAAACATTGGAGTGACTCCCAACAAAGGTGACGTCACACCTTTATAAAACCCCAACGGACCATGACTTTTCAAGGTTCCCATTATTGCTTCCCTAGAAGTCTTGTACTGATGAGTTTGAAGGAGGACCTTTGTGAGATCGAACGGATGCCCTGTCAGAACTGCACAAACACCTCCAAAACCTCCAGCCACAAACGATTTGACATTGTCAACAAGAGCACTATCAACCTCTTCCATTGTCAAAACTCAGTTAAAATATTAAATTTCTCAAAAATGTTAATTAACAGTTCGTAAAATGCACAATTTGATACTTTTAAATTCTGAAATGATGGTTAAAAGGCAAAGCAGAGAGAGAGTCCCTTGAGCACTATGAACTGAAAAAAAGAAGCACAATAAGATTGCACTAAACGGGAAGTAGAATTAAAAAGAAGCCGATCGAAAAAATTAAGGCCAAGTGATCTTGTTTTCAAAGATCAGGATACACTTCTTTCAAGTTTATTATTTTTTCCGGATTCAAGTCTAACAGTTAAGCAACAAAATAATTGACTAAATATACAAAATTGGAGATAGCAGTAGCTTTTATATACATACATGAATATTTACTTTCTGTATTTAAGAAAATTTAGATTGTTCCTTCCTTCCCCAGATATTCCCGATTTGGACACTATTTTTTTTTTTTTTTTGGTAGTCTATCAGTGAGGATGTTTGACGAAATGCGGGGCAAGATTAGAGCTTACGGCACAAAACGGCAATCTCTGATATGAAGCTCAAGGCCAGCAGGTCCTCGCAGGATTTTTTTTCATACATCCGTCCTATACTTTTTTATTTTCATTTAATTCATTGCTTTACATTTGATATTTGCTTGCCAGTGTTCGGTGGAATTTTGTGAAAAAATAAAATAAGAGTGATATCATTAGGGTGAGCGGAATTTTGTCCTCCAAACTTTAAATTAAAAAAGAGTTCAAAAAGAATGACCATTGCTATAGATAGTTTAATATAAAGCACCCGTGAATAGCCTATAATTATGCATTTGACACCTTTAAAGGTTACTGCACCAGAAAAGAAAACTAATATTTGCTAACATCACAACTATTACGTGTTTACTCTGCTTTCTAGTACATCCTACTATTCTATATCAAGATAGTACCCAGCCTTTTTATTCATGATCACCTCAATTACTGAGCATCAATCCTAAGTAACGAAGGCCACTGTCATGATCTGCACAAAGATCTTTAGTGAATCCATCCAGACTATCTTCAAACCTGTTGATGATGTCCGATGTTAAGCTTTGAGTTAGGTGATCAAGCTTATCATCTATCCTGTTAAGATAATCGTTATACCTATCCATATTTGTATCTCCTTTTCGACTAACACTTGCAATTGACAACATCTCAACTAGTAAAGAATTGAACTCGCCATTGATTCCAACAAATTTGCTCATAATTTCCAGAAACATATTTATCTGATCCACGTAGAATTGACCGGTCTTTTTCCCTATACTTCGTTTGCTGTTGTTGTTTAATATCTTGCATCTGCTGATCTTCTCCAAGTATGAACTGTGTAATTCCACTAAATCATCCAAGTTGTATTCCTCTCCCTCCTCCTCGTTATCTGCAACTCTCGTATTAAATATGTCACACATTGGTTGCATTTTCATTGTCTTAAGAAGTATGAGTTTCGATTTCGTGATATTACCCTGACCCAACTGGGACATAAAGGTATTTGATTTTCCATACTTTAAACTGCTAATAAACTTCAAAAAGTTCCTGTCGATTACTTCGTTGTCCAGGTAAGCTACCAGAACATTCATAAATTTGATGAATTCGTTTCTGAGAACGTTTAATCTCTTGAATGTTTTCAAAATCCATAGTCTTCTGGCCTCTACCGGTCCAATATCGTTATCCTCGTTAGTGTCCGTCCTTTTTCTTCTATCATTTCGACTCCTCTTTGCGAGCTGTCTGATAGATCGCCTCTCTAAACTATTTGATTCCGTCCAGCCTCTATTAAGCAAATAGCTAAGGCGTCTCAGCTTCAACATAAAATTAAACATCCGAAGATACTCCTTATGCTGGGACTCAAAAAGCTTGTTCAATGGAAATTTTAAATCGTAGTCTAACGTAAATATCTCCCAGCCAACTGTACCGTATCCTTTCAGATCTAAAACACGCGCATCCAATCTATTTATGACATCCGATGGATATTTGTCTCGTACACTAGTATTTTCGATTGAATCCTGTAGAATACCCAAAAGCACATGTGATGATAATGCGTTTGACGATTGATTTAGGATCGTGAGTCCTTTTTCAAGAATTGAATCAATAAAGTCTCCCTGGTACATAAGTAAGAAGTTGTGCAATCTAATCATTTCCGGAATCAAATTATATTTCCTACCAAGCACTTCTTGAAAGCAGTACTTTGTAACTTCTCTGTATGCAACATCTAACTTCCAATTTGATGCATACAAATCCGATTCGGTCAGCATGTGACGCTCCCTAAATTTCTCACACCACTTTAGTTCATGACAATCTCGCCTCAAAAATGATATTGTTTTTCCGATTTGGTAGATCATAAAAGACTGTTTCTTTGTAAATATTACTGGTACATTTGCATGAAGATAAGCAACCCTGTCTATTGTGTTTTCGTCGTTTTTTCCACTCAATTGTATAAAAAAGTTCTCCTTCTTTGTATCAATTGCTTCCAACTTCCCCAATAAAGACCATTCACGACATGCTGAGACAAATGGCTTCAAGCATGTTTCAAAGAAATATTTTGAAACCTCTGCCAGCATTGAATTACCTTGGGTGCAAGTTCGATATAGCAGCGAGATAAATTCATTGGGTAATAATTTCTTAGACGATAACTCTAAATAGTTCAAAAATCTGAGCTTCATAATCCAATCGGAGAGTAGTAAATGTAGTCTTCTCAAAGTAAGATTGTTGTTTGAATCATCTATAAAAAACGGACTTACCGTATCGTTAATATACCCCGAATACTTTAAAAGCTCATCCTGAAGAGCACTTAGAAATGCAATTCTTGTTTCCGTCATATCTGATATTTTTGATCCTTGTGATAAACGTTCTTCTTGAGAACAAGTCCTTGTTAACCTTCTAAATATGAGGCAGGGCTCGAGTATTTGATACACTAATCCGGCCATTCCAAAATTAAGTGTTGTTGGAACTTTCACCTTGTCACCCTCAAATGGAAATAAATCAGATGGTGATCCCGTCAACGCATACTCAAGACTATGTATGAGAACTGATTCATCAACATTCCCTATTTCTTTATCATAGGGTTTTAATCGATCTGCAAGGCTATTCTTAGAATTAACCGTCGATGGAAATGTTGTGGTCATTGATGTGTTCGTTCCATTTAATGATGTACTTTTAGTGATTCCCTCATCAGAAATTTCAGGTGATATAGCTGTAGCAGCGGCAACACGTGAATCTAACGTAATGAGATAGCTTGCAAGATTATCCTTATTTTTGATAGCCATCAAGTCCATTACAGTTTGAAGAAGTGAACTTAATCTTGCACCAGATATCTCAAACTCATACTTTTTCTTCAAGTACTTCATCTTCTGTTCCCCGTCTTGCTCACCTTCATTATTTATTACTACCTGATGGATGTCCTGCGATAGAGTACGAAGAATTCTACCATCAGTAGAAGGTAATGACCTTCGCACCAGTCTTTGAATATAATTTCTAATCACAAAGTCCACCTGGTCCATAATTGTATCAAGCCTCAACTATAGACTAAATAGCGTAGTAATATTTAAAAGAAATAGAACGATAAATAGTATTGTACCATTTTTTCTGTATCTTTATTTACTTGTCCCATGTTTACAATCTGGGCGCGTCTTTTATTTAATTTTATTTTTTTTGCTTGTTTGTTTGTGTGTCCCTTGAATTTTTCACATCTATATTTTTAGCTTCCTTCTTAAAAACGGAAACTACATTACATACTTTAGCAGGCATTCGTTAGAATAATAAGTGATGAAGTTCACCAAATTTTCACGAGAAATCACTCGAGCTTAAGATAATCATGAAATTCATCATTTTGATTACCATCCATCAATTGCGTGTCAAAAAAGTTTTCATTCTCCTTTCTCAGACTGTTTAAAAACTTCTCTCCCTGTGTATTATAGCCGAACTTCTTCAAAATTTCAGAATAGTTCTTGACATTATAATATTTTAAAAGGCACCGTAAAGAAAATTCGTTTTCATATGAAACCTTTAAGCGTTCCTCAAGAGTTCCAGTGAAATAATTTGTCAACCATCTATCCCGTAATCCAATCTTGTAAAATAGATAAACAAACGAAATCATGTCCATGTTGTTCGCTCTCCATTTCTTACCACTAAATGGACTCATTAGTTTGATGATTTTTAGTATCGGCTTGTACAAAGTTTTGTTGAAAAGAGTCAAGTAAAACCTCAAAGTATCTGTTGGCCGCGTTTCAAGTAGTTTATATATCCGTTGAATCTTGAAATGCGATATCATCATGTATATCTCCTCAAAAATATTTGTCACAATCACACAATATCGGCTATTTGGTCTTTCCACTGTTAAATTGCATTGTGCATTAAAAGGCAGAATGAATGATAGTGCACTTTTATCAGAATTCCGCTCACTTAAATCAAATATATGTTCATAAATAGCCTTCTCGTCTATCTCTGTAGTATTTGGAGTTCTTGCTTCTGAGGAGAGACTTAAAGCCTTCAAATAAAAATTATAATCATTCAATTGATACAAAGCCTCATAGTCACAATAGATTAGACGGTTCTTCATCAGGCTGTCCGGATCTTTGAAATCATATGAATGGCTCCATCTGGAGTGAATTTTGTTACTGTTTAGCAACCTGAATGATTGAGTAATGAAATTGCTGTCAAACAAAAGTGACAGAAAGTACTCATATTTAAGAATGTGCGAAGTCTTGAACCATTTGGATAATAAAACAATGATAGTGGATGAACTTTTTAAGGTTGATTCCTTCATTCGCAAAACTTCAAGCTTCTGTTTCTCACTGCACGTTAATTTGGAAGGAATATATGGCAATTTATCATCTTCCTCGGTACTTTCCTGTGATCCATTCATATATGGGTAGCTTGCATGTGAGTGTTGACCTCTTTTGTGGAATGGCCGTTCATTTCCACGTAGAGGGATAACGTTTGATGAAAAAATTTGAATCAATACATATATCAAGGAGCTAAAATAAGAGAGACAATTCTTATAATACTTTTCGACTCTTTGCAATGATTTAAGCTCATGTACAAACATAGGATTCTGCTTGATATCCTCCTGCGTATATTTATATGGATCTGATCCACTATTCGAATTCATGTAATCAGTCTCGGTCTTTAATCCCTTTTCATCACGGACAAATTGTTCAAACACGGAAACAAACTGTTTGGAATTGAAGTCATCGCTCACGTGCTGATAGAGAATATTGCTGGCCTCTTCAATACTGTATGGCACTTTCCGACTAAGAGGGTATATATTTGGATAACTGGACTGGGAAGGATTTAAACGTCTTCTAACATCTGCATCCGCATCTTCAAGTGTTGAAAAGTTACCGGATCCACCCGTACTCTGAGGTGTAAGAGATGGTGATGGCATTGGAGTAGCTATGTGTATTTCAGGAGGAGGTGACTCAGTCAGTTTTGAGCAATCACTGATGCTTTCATCCTCTATTGATCTCGCTTTACCTTCAGAACTAAGCATCGATATGGAACTCGTGATATCTGGCAAAGTTGTCGTTGGAGTGTCCTTTTCATTTCGTAAAGATAACTTCAATATTTCTGAAACGTTGTACTTTGGTGGAGTGAACGTAGGATAACGAGCAACCAAATTCTCTCTGTACCTTCTGTAATCGATAGGAGAAACAGTAAGTGAACTGCTCAATTTCGATTTCTCTGGATTCCCTTTTTTGTCGTTTCTAAATTCTAGGTAATCTCGTGTGCTCTTTAAATCCTCCAAATTACCGAATTCCAAAAGTATTAGGTCACCCAAAAATATCACAATGTTTCGAAGTTTAAACGACATAACAATATTCAAAGACTTTTGCGATTTTGCTGGAGAATTTGAGGCGTCAATATTCTTTTTTTGACTTGTGGAACGACTAATGTCTTCCTTATTTTCTGGAATATTACCTTTAGAAAATGAATTTATAATACTAGCAGGATCGTTTCTTTCAGATTCGCATGAAATCCATCTCCACTTGTCTATTACCTTCGTGACCTCTTCAAGCACATTTGCGTGATCAAAAAGATCAACCAATTTGAAATACTCTGATTCATCATCTTTCAGATACTTCAAATACACTAATGATATTATGTGCAAGATTGTCAATGTGTAAAACATTTCGGAGGACCAAAGCTTCAAGCACCTAGCAGATATATTATTTTCGCAATTGCCTGCATCCGCTAGCTTGTTTGCCCGTGATAGTGTTATATTTATGATTTGCCGTATTAGTATATCTTCATGAACTAATTTATGTGAATTATCCTTTATTCTTTTATTCAGTTGCTCCTTGTCTATGGCATCCCCGTACGACCCTAGACTAATATACAATATACCAATAATATGCTTTAGAATTTGAGCATCGTAGGATACGCTGTCATCATCACTTGAAAGTAATGATTTTAATTGCAAGCCTGTTTTCTTTAAGAAAAGGGAAATATTATTGTGATATTTCGAGGATAGGGCCAACAATTTCACATCTCTAAGATTTTGAAGATCCTTCGCACTAAACCAATCCATAAGCCCTTCATCAAATGTATCCAATAGTTTATAATCAAACTTCAACTTTGGATATTCTAAAATCATGTTGAAGTTCGTAAATCCGTCTATTTCCTGTTCTCCTTCTGATTCAAGAGATATCTTACTGCTGGGGGATGACAAGAGATCTTGGTCATCACTAGTCTCAACCATTTCATTTTTATCAATAATAAAGTTGTCGTTATCATCCAGATCGTTTAGATCACCGATAGCGGGTATTTCAGCACCTTTTTTTTCTTCATTGGCAATTGTATCAGCACCATTTTCCTGGTCTTCTTCATTTACTTCATCATCTTCGTTTCCTGCTTCTTCATCTTTGTTACTATCATCTTCACCTGCATTCTCTAGGCATTCTTCATTTTGTGGCTTTTTAGGAAGCATAAAACTTGGCGGAGGACCGCTTTTCATTAATTGCGTCCTTTGTGGCTTCGGTAGCATCTAATTGGCAAAAATGCTAAAAACGTACTATGCTCAATAAGCGGCTGAAATCTGAAGAAAACAAAAGGACCGATCAATTGAACTAAAGTGAAAGCACAAAAAAAAATTAAATATGAAACCTATACTTGTCAGGAAAAGTATGTCTTTGATTAGGAATGACAATTTATGACTGACATCATGCTTCAGCACAAGATCGACCTTGAAATCACGCTTTGTGGAAATCAGACAACGAGGAATGTGATGAAAAAGATGGGAGTGAGGCACCACCAAACCTGCATAATTTTTAGGTAATGCTTTTTATGTAATTTATGCACATGAACCTCAGAACAGGACGAAAAATAAAAAAAAAATATAAGAAAAGATGCGCGTTGAGTGTGGAAAAATGTCAGCCGCGAATCTCCATTGAAACCAATGAGCTAGGGACCAGCTTAGTATTTTTCGTCATACTTGATCATACTTGCGTAAAGCATATAGGCACATTTTAGCCAACATTCAGACTCTATAAAAACAGGCTCAGCATACCTACGTTTGAAAGATATTCTTAAGCGTTCCTGCTCTGCCGCTTTTTTTTTTAAAGAAACCAGTTCGGTCATCATGATCAATGTGGAAGATTGTGTGGGCTTAAGGTAAGTTTTCATTGCAGATATTTCATTTATTATTCCCAGAAGAGCACTTTTGGGAGATATATTTAGCTTGAAAGTTACTAATGATTTGTAATATTGATTTGTTCAGAGTTAGAATTGTCACTGACAGAAATGATGTTTTGGAGGGTATGATCAATTCCTATAGTCCAATATCGGGAAAAGTAACTCTTGTTCAAGGGGAAGAGAAGTCGCAAGGATCAAAATTGTACACAAAACTTGGAACGTTTACCGTGATAAATACATCTTTTATAAAATCCGTGAAGTGCTTATCAAAGCAGAAAGTTGATAATGCAATTGGTGGAAAGTTGGATGATAAATTCAAGGCAATGATCAATCAGCCTGTCTTCATCCCAGTAGCTTCAATAGGACACAGCTTTAGAAGTGGCGATCCAAAGGTTTTAGCGCGACAGGAAAACGAATTTAACAGGAGACGCATATTTGGAAATCGGAAGATCAGTGTGGAAGGAGAGGCCGTTTTCAACCAATTATACAAATTATTACCGGAAGGAGATGTGACTTTTGATAAGAAAGATAACATTGTCATTTTTGGCAATCATTTAATAGTTATGAAACCATACCGATCTGGTTGCTGCCATATAATAAATGGAAATGGTGAAACAGAGGATCAGCAACTGTCATATATTCGCAAGGTGATCAAGGATATATGGGACAAACTTGAAGGTGAGAGAAAAGGTGGTTAAAGCATGCGCTGTTACGGATAGTTATATATGTTTAGATGTATGTGCAAAGTAATATAGAAATTTGTGAAAAAGTAAGGCTAGCTTAGTTATATCATCTCGAGAGTCACACTCACTGAGTCGAAAAATCTATAGCCTCTTCCATTGGACCCTCGATATCCATCCATTCTTTCCCAGGGTATATCTATATTCATTTCTTCCTGTTTGATACTCCCGATAGTTTGGCTGTTGTCGAAAGACATGATGTTTTCCAGATAACAGTTCACAAAAAACCATAGCATAAATACCGTGAGTGAATTCATCCGCATTGTCAACTGAAAGGAGATTTCTGGAGATTCACAATAAGCTTTTTTGGATGGAATACATATCAAATCAACCACATCTGCTTTCTCCCCCTTATCTGCTTTTCGATCTTTTAGCTTGGAAACAAGCACAAGACTGGCACCATGATCGGCAAACGTTTGGCACTGTATGCCTAAAGTACCTAAAGAATATTTTTTGTTCAGGTTATGTACCACAAGTTTTTGTACTTTGATCTTTATTGGAACTTCTCTTAATCGAATATACGTAGCCCTCAATTCTGATGAATTCAATAACCCCTCATAATAACGGAGGTATCTGACTTGGGATGGTACTGACACACCGTGTCTATATATTTTTCTTCTTTTGACAAAAAGTGTGTTGGCTTTGTCAAAGGACACTCCATATTTATACATTATGTATCCCACTATAAGAGAGCCAGTTCGGCCCTTTCCGTGTCTGCAGTGTACAATTACTGCCCTGCGATTATCTGCAGCCATGAACTGATCTATAAAGTGAATGGTATCAATAAATTCATCAAGTGGAATAGCATTGTTATCTAGGAAGGGTCTGTATTCGAACAAGCCACCATAAACTTCCACTAATTTGGGGTCATAGCCGTATTTCTCTGTTCTAAGATTCACAATCATCCAATTGTGTTTTCCGTGATTCTCATTGAGAACACCACATAATGTTTTAAGGCTGTTTTGGTACAATTTCTTCACTTTCTTGTCTGTTGGAGCCGAGCATGCAGCTATATTCGGTAAGATATATGCCAAGTCTAAGTTATGCTTCTGGACATTTTGGGTGAGTTCCAATGGGATAGATGGAATTTTCATTGAGGTATTTATGTTGCCTTATGTATTACCGTTACAAAGGTATCAATATCAAAGCAATAGGCAATTATTGATCTTAAATAATTGGAGCACAGATATTAGGCAGATTTGAATTGATAAGATAACATAAGAGTAAAAAAAAAAAAAAAAAAAGGCACAGGGAGCGCTAAATGGCTGGATTAAGAAAGATTGTCTTTAAGTTGGTAATGACACGCATTTTGATAGGGCTCAGTTTTCTCGATCCCGAATACTTGTTTTAACTACTTAAAGTACATTGCTTTTTTATTCATAAACTTAATATATGCTTACGGCATTACTATATATTTCCCCATTTTTGCCAGATATTGCATCAGTGAATATTATCTGATACTTTTTCTCTTTCTCTTATCAGATTAGTCGAAATCTTGAGGATTTGCCCTTTTCAAATTGCGTATTTAACAACAAGAAAATAGAATATAGTGATGACTTTACCAGTTTTTGCTTATTGGGCATTACCCATAGGACTTGGCATTACAGTGGGAATTGTTGCTGCTATTGCCACACATAGAGAGGAGTTTGAAGACTTTTTGGAGGATCATGCCTTAATTGCTGCAAAAAGAGTTACTGAAGTTCTCGAGGCTCAAAAAGCGAAAAGAAAATATGCAAATACTCCAGCTTCTGAATCTGTCGTCGAGCAATACGCAACTTCATCAAACGACTCGAAAAATGCCGATATTACAGTTAAAAGGAAGGCTCGTGGATTCACGAAGAAGGATATTGATTATTGGTTGTTGTCGCAAGAGGAAACTGGAGAAAAGGAAGAAACAGAGGAAGAGGAAGCAACAGTTCAAGGATCTTCTACAGGCACTTCATCATATGTTTTTGCTTCTCCGGTCTCGAAGAGAAGTTATGCCAAAGCTACTTAGCTGTGGAAATGTATTACACAAAATGCATACAGATACTTCTACAAGGAATGATAAAGAAGCATGCTTCTCAATAATATATTCACAATTTTATGGTGCATCTTACTTTTTGAAACAGAATGAAGCTCGCCTGCTTCACGTTTAACGTTATTTATTTCATTAAGAATTCTTTTATGCGGAGTTATCAGCTTATAATAGCCAATACTATTAGTAGAATAATCACCAAAGCAAGTAAAAGCACACAGCTCCATTTTCGTTTCCTTCTCTGATATTCATTAGCTTTGACCAATTCCTGATGTGCCAACACATTATTGTTGGCATAATCATTCATACTACTTTCTATCGTATCAATTTGTTCTCCCTGTTGATTGACAACCTCGTTGAGGTCACTGAAAATCTTATTTATGTCTTGAACTCCCTTTGAGATATGGTTAATTGCTTGTTCTCTTTCATGAACCACATCCTCATGATATGCCAACTGGTTGCCTGAAATTTTCTGAACCTGACTTCGCAATTGACTCTGGCTGTTATTTATATCATCTTCCTGCTCTTCCGTATTATCATATCCAGTTACCGAGTTTCCATTTAAAAGAGGAGTTCTTTCAGAGTCAAGTTGTTGAAGCTCTTTTTCATTCTTCTCATATGCCTCTTTAACTGTAACAGATTTAACTTTCTCAACATACGACTGATAAATTAACCTGTAATTTTGTAGAACTTGATCCCATTGCTTCTTTAATCGTTCTTCAGTAAAATGAAACTTGGGGTCTTTGTTTTCATGTCTTGAGATGGAGGAAAGACTTTCTATATTCTCCTCAATTTTTGTTTGAGAATCTTCAATTCTCTTTTTCGCGTATTCTATGGACTGCCTCAAGTTACTGTTATCTCTCTTGGAACCAAGTTGTTTCTGTAACTTGTCAAAGGCGCCCACATTACTAATAAATTCAGCAAGATTCTTTGATGCTTCATTTAAGTGGGGAGTAACTTGCTTGGAAGTTGGAATTGGTTCATCCCTTCCATTTGGCTTTTGTGCTTCAATATCGTAGTTTGCAAATGACATTTAAACTGACGCTAGACACAATTATATCCAATTAAAAAGGAATGTATTTGAATACAGGAATATCTTATCAGGAGCTATGTCGGGATGTTTATTGCAAGATATTTTTTTTTTGTGTGAATTTCTTTCTATTTTGGTCCTTTTTTTTTTTTCGGAATTTGTTCTGCAATTAATTAATTAAATCTTCAGCTATCTTCAAGAAACAAGGACTTCCAATTTTTCTGAATCCTTACAAGCAGACTTAAAAACTTTTAGTTTCAGGGGAAAATATATTATGTCATAAATTCTTAGGCGTTAACGGCTTGAACATTTGATTGCTAGGCCCACATATAGGAGACGTTTCTTAGCGAGTAATTAATGCTACAATCATGGAGCAGTACTAATATCTCCAAAAGTTGTTGAGTCCATTTACATTCATTGGTAAGCTTGATATCATCGATATTATTTATTGTGTACTTCTGAACCGCGCGATTTTCGTTTTTATTTGGCTTCCTTTCCATTAACAATCTTTTTTTTTATTTCACACTGGTTAACGCGAATTAGCATTAAACTTCACTTTTTTACGCGTTCAACACTGTACGTTTCATCTCTTCTCGTTGATCCACCACAGACCAAACTCAGCGTACACATTTCCTCCTTTAACTCTTTAAATAATCACTTTTTGTGACAGCCTAATTTCGCTAAATAAATATGGGTAAATTTGATAAGTTTGCTCGTCTTAAAGCGGCTAGAGCGGGTAAGAAGATCACAGATATCGAGGATGAAAAGAATTCAAACGTTGATATCTATGATGAAGTTGATGAGATGGAATACAGAAAACACAAACGAGATCAACT
>ERZ746981.287-NODE-287-length-26964-cov-22.833377_pt1 | contig 26964 bp, 24 predicted proteins | sample MGYA00374948_ERZ746981 | MGnify/ENA primary metagenome ERZ746981 (study PRJEB28757, sample SAMN06711160) | food metagenome | host: microorganism | place: China:Harbin | collected 2017-01-30 | study: EMG produced TPA metagenomics assembly of the Analysis of...
GACCCGACGCTGAACGCGCTGGAGGATCAGGTCGCACTGTCCAATCAGAACCTGAAGGAATACGAAGCCCAGTACCGTAAGGCGCGGGCGCTGGTGAATGCGGCGAAGGCCAGCCTTTACCCGACGCTTTCCGGTGATCTCAGCTTTGCCCGCAACAGTCAGGGCAGTTCTGCCACATCAACCAGCGGCACCACCTACAGCACCGGCTCCACGCGCAACACCTATGCCGCTGAACTGAGTGCCGACTGGGATCTGGACCTGTGGGGCAAGATCCGCCGCCAGATACAGGAACAGGTGACCGCAGCACAGGCCAGTGCCGCCGATATTGCCAATGCCCGCCTGTCCTACCAGTCGCAACTGGCGCAGGACTATTTTGAGATGCGCTATGAGGAATCCCTCAAGTCGCTGCTGGACCGCTCGGCAGCGCTTTATGCCCATAATCTCCAGATCATCCGTAACCAGCATGAAGGCGGCACGCTGAACGCAGGCGATGAATTGCAGGCTGAAACCGAACTGGAGCAGACCCGCGCCAGCGCCACCGCAACGGATGTGGCGCGGTCGGAATATGAGCATGCGATCGCTGTGCTGGTTGGCCGCGCGCCTGCCGACCTGACCATTGCGCGCGCCGCCATGCCTTTGGCCATTCCGGCCGTGCCGGTCACCCTGCCTGCAACGCTGCTGCAACGCCGCCCCGATATTGCCGCGGCCGAACGGGCCATGGAGGAATATAATGCGGAAATCGGGGCCGCCATTGCCGCCTTCTATCCCGATGTCACCCTGTCCGCTGCCTATGGCTATAGCGGCAATCCCGTCCAGTCGCTGATTCAGGTTGCCAACCGGATCTGGTCACTGGGGGCAGCGGGCAGCGAAACCCTGTTTGAAGGCGGCGCACGGACGGCAGCAGTGCAGGAAGCCAATGCCGATTACGACAACGCGGTCGCCACCTATCGCCAGACGGTACTGACCGCCCTGCAGGATACGGAAGACCAGCTTTCCAGCCTGCGTATTCTTGAACAGCAGGCCAGCCAGCAGGATGCCGCCGTGCGTGCGGCGGTGAAAGCCGTGGACGTGTCGATGAATGAATACCGTTTTGGCACCGCCATCTACACCACTGTCATCACCACCCAGCAGACCGCGCTGGGGGATCAGGAAACGGCATTGCAGATTCAGGAAAGCCGCCTGCTGGCCAGCGTGAAGCTGATTGCCGATCTGGGTGGTGGCTGGGATGTATCGCAACTGCCCGGAAAGAATTCCCTTCAGAGCGATAATCCCCTGGTGCCCTCCTTTCTGGAAAGGCATGGGAAAGACTGATGAAAGAGGGGCGCTTTCAGGAATTTTCCACAATTCTAATCAACAATATCAGTATGTTGCGGCACGATGTCCCCTGCCATAGCCTGATTTTGACCCTCAACCGGAGAAGAAACCCATGACCGATGTATCAAGACGCAACTTCGTGACGGTTGGCGCGGCTCTGGCCGGGGCGGTCTCCACAATGGGGCTTGGCGTTCAGGGCGCACGGGCGGCGGAGGGCAGGCATGGCTTCATGGCCGCATCTTCCGCAGGACCGGATGCACCCGACGGTCCCGGCCCCCACGGAAAGAAAACCCCCGGAATTCAGGGCATCAGCGCATTGTGTGAGGTCACGGGCGGGGGCGAGAAGGTCTATGGCATCGCAGTGGAATACGATGTTGCAATCGACCCGGCCAGCCTGTCGCCTGATACATATGCCACGGCAGTCTTTCCTGCGGCCAAAGGGTTCTTCGCGGGGATGCCACAGGAACCTGACAAGAATGATACGACGGCAGCCGCGAAACCGCGCCCGGTTGCGGCCATCTATACCAGTAACACGCCTGCACTCCGGCCTGACCGGAAGAGCATTTCCGGCAGATATGTCATTGCCGAGTTTACGCATGACCCGGACCTGAGCCTGCCCACAACCGATAGTGACAGGGTCACGCTGATACAGGACAGGAACGTCCGCACCACGGGTGGCGCCGTGTATGCGGCCAGTAAGACCGTATGGAGCAACGCGGGGCCGCACGGGAACAGTGTTGTCATACGTGGGGTCGATGCCTGGGAACAGAATCACTGGTGGTGGGACGATACGCGGTCCGCGTGGCTTGAATACAGCATTTATCTGCCGAAATCTTTTCTTGCAAAGGGTGGGGAGAACCGTTCCTATCCCCTCCTCCTTGCCGTCACCCATTCAGGGACAAGCCCGGATGGAACCTGTGCCCAGACGCTGACCGAACAGTGCATCGCCAGCATATGGAGCCTGCCCGAGGAGCAGGAGCGGCATGAATGCGTGATCATCACCCCGCGCTACGAGCGCACGACGATGAACGATTACTGGGAACATACATCCGATGTTGAAAATACTTACCGGCTTGTCGAATCCCTGCTCGGTAATACATGGAATTATGGCAACCCCAATCTGGACGACCGGCGTGACAAGGTTCTGAAGATCGACCCGAAAAGGGTTTACTGCACCGGCTGGTCCATGGGGGCCATGACATCGCTGTGGCTGATGGCAAAACACCCTGAAACCTTTGCCGCCGGGCTGATCATCGCGGGACAGCAGCGCCCGAGTGATCTGATACCGCTTGCAAAACAGAAGGTGCTGATCATCACCGGGTCGGAAGACAACAAGGCCACGCCATGGAACGAGAAATGCGTGCCGGTATGGGAACAGGCTGGCGCTACAGTGGTGCGACCGGCGGAACATCTTGATCCTGCGCGTATTTTTCCTGTCGATGCCCAGCAGAAACTGACCGATCAGGTCAATGGCTACCTTGCAAGGGATGGCAACATCACCTTCCTGACTTTTGACGGTGTTGACCATATGGGGTCCGCGCGGAAATTCTTCTACATCAAGGCGGCAAGGGACTGGCTGTTCAGGCAGGTGAAATCGTGAAAGCCGGTTGGGCGGGTGGCTTTTCATCCCGCCCGATACGGTGTTGTATGGCAGGGATGATAAAGCCGCTTTCCCTAGCCTGAGGTCGTGATGACTGTGCCCCCGATTGATCCGTTTCATGCCCTGTCCATCAGTAAGCTGGCACATGAACTGGCGGCGCAAGGGCGCAGTATCATCCATATGGAGTTCGGCCAGCCTTCCACCGGCGCGCCGAAGGCGGCGCTTGAGCGCGCGCAGCATGTGCTGGCCACCGATCCCATGGGCTATTGGGAAAGTCAGGCGCTAAGGGACAGGATCGCCCGGCACTATCACGAAACTTACGATGTTTCGGTCCAGCCTGCGCAGGTTATCCTTACATGCGGCGCGTCACCGGCACTGGTGCTTGCCCTGCTGGCCAGTTTTGTGCCTGGTGCCCGTGTGGCCATGGCGCGTCCGGGTTATGTCGCCTACCGCAATGTGGTCAGGACATTACACATGGAGCCGGTTGAAATTCCATGTGGGGAGAAAGAGCGCTTTCAGTTGACCGCCAGCGCCATCAGGGCGCTGGAGCCTGCCCCCGACGGGCTGATCCTGGCCAGCCCCGCCAATCCGACCGGCACCATACTGTCAGCCGACGAAATGCAGGCCATTGTCGCAGTGTGCAGGGAACGCGGGATCTGCATCATATCGGATGAGATCTATCACGGCCTCAGCTTTGGCGAGCGCGCGCATAGTATCCTGGAATATGATCCCCATGCGCTGGTGGTAAACAGCTTTTCCAAATACTTCAGCATGGCGCCGTGGCGGTTGGGATGGCTTGTCGTGCCACCGGAAAAAGCGGAGATCGCCCACGCGCGGATGGGAAACCTGTTCCTGCCGCCTGCGGCCCTCAGCCAGCACGCGGCCCTTGTCGCATTCGATGGCAGGGATGAACTGGACGGCCATATTGAAACCTATCGCCGTAACCGTGACCTGCTGCTACAGGCTTTGCCACAGATGGGTTTGAATCATATCGCCCCACCGGATGGCGCATTCTATATCTATGCCGACATCCGGCACCTGACGGATGACAGCATGGCATTCTGCAGGCGCCTGTTGATGGATACAGGTGTCACTACGGCACCCGGTATCGATTTTGATCCCGTCGATGGGAAGTTCTTCATACGCTTCAGTTTTGCGGTGAATACAGCTTTGATTGAAGAAGCAATACGGCGCATGGTTCCATGGTTTCAGGAACAGGCGGCAAGAACGCACAAATGTAACGCATTACAATACTGACCATTCACGCCGGGGTGGAAAAATGAATACCGACGTCTCGCCGTTGCAAATACAGCAGGACCATGCGGAACCGCATATATTCGCAAACGGGCCTGCACGGCTCGATCGGGCGCTGGCTGACTATGCTGCCTGTGACTGGACGGATCAGGCCATTTTCCTCAATGAACGGTTTGAAGCGGCGCGCGCGGAACTCGGGCACTGGCAGGCGTTGTCCCGGACCAGTCGGGAACTTCCCCCGCTTGCTGGCCTGACCATGACGGTCAAGGCCTGTTTCGATACCGCAGGCTGGGTCAGTAGCTGCGGATCGCGGGTCTTGCAGCACGCGAAACCGGCCATGCGGAGTGCGGCACTTGTCCATAAGCTGCGTACGGCTGGCGCGACCCTGCTGGCGCAGACCAATATGACCGAGTTCGCTTATGGTGCGCTGGGGGTCAATACCCGTTTCGGCACGCCCCGCACGCCGCTTGACCCAACCGGGACACGGATTGCCGGGGGTTCAAGTTCAGGAGCCGCAGTCGCGGTTGCGCGCGGATACGGCGATGTGGCCGTCTGTTCCGATACCAGTGGTTCAGCCCGTATTCCCGCCGCGTTTTGTGGTGTGGTCGGGTTCAAGCCCAGCCGCGCGCGTTACGACACGCAGGGCATGCACTGGCTTTCCACCAGTTTTGACGTGCCGGGTCTTATCTGTCCCACTGTGGGGCTGTGTCGGCAGGTGGATCGTGCCATTACCGGTTGTGGGGCGGATGTCCCTTCCCCTCCCCTTGCTATCCGTCTGGCTGTTCCCGGCACACTATCCGATATGGGGCTGGATGAAGATGTGCATGCTCTGTTCAGGACCTGCCGGGATGTCCTCACGGCGGCGGGTATAACCATTCACGAAATCCCCCTGGACAGCCTTATGGACAGTGCCCGTATTGCAGCGGAGGGCGGGATCATCGGGGCGGAAGCATACGCATTGCACCGCCATCGTCTGGCGACGGATTTTGACGGATACGATCCCGTAGTCGGTAAGCGCCTGCTGGCCGGGCGGGAAAATCCTGCCTATCGCTATGTGGATGCCCTGCAGGCCCTGTCTGCCTGCCGCGACAGGTTCGACCGGGAGATAACCGGATATGACGGCTTCCTGTTGCCCACCGTTCCGATCCTGCCACCGGCTGTGGCGGAACTGCGGGATGAGGCAACCTATCTGCGGCTTAACCGGCGCGCATTTTCATTAACCGAATTCGCCAACCGTCTGGATCTGCCCGGCATTTCCCTGCCGGTTGGCAAATTTCCCGTCGGCCTGATGCTGACGGGAATACGGGGTGGCGATGATGCCCTCCTCGCCATGGCCAGTGTACTGGAACCACTGGTCAGTAACCTTCAGCAGCCCGTGTGAAATCACCATAAGGAAAGATCATGATTGTTGTTACATCCAACGAAATCGCGGGTACGGCACGGGATGCTTCGGGACCGGGATGGGAAAGCCGCCGCATGATCGTGCGTGATGATGGCATGGGTCATTCCGTGCATGAAACGCGCGTCAAGAAGGGTGCGGAACTGCATCTGCATTACAAGAACCATTTTGAGACCAATTATTGCATTTCCGGTGAAGGCGAGGTCGAAGACACGCAGACCGGTGAAGTCTTTCCAATCCGTCCCGGCACCATTTACGCACTGAACAGGAACGATCCGCATATCCTGCGCGCGACAGGGAGCGATCTTCTGCTGGTCTGTGTTTTTACGCCCCCGCTTGCGGGCAATGAAGTCCATCGCGAGGATGGCAGTTACGCACCCGTCGAATAATACGGCAATCGCGGCCTTTCCTTACCGTCACCGACAGGCATCGCTGCGTAACATGGGGTTATCCTTAACCTGTGTCACGTCGATACGGTGCCTGCCCTTCATGAGCAGGACATCTATCCGTCAGAAGATCTGGATCTGTGACTTGAAACCTATGAATTCCACGTTTTTCAGGTTTCTCTGTGCATTGGGATGGAAATAGATCTGAAAATCGGGGGCCACTACTACACCACGCATGACGTGGATCTGATAATTCGTTTCAAAGATGGTTTCATGGCCCTGAATGCCTGTTGCGTGGTTCGGCGCTGTTTTTGCCGGAACCATGCTCAGGTCCAGTGCATCCGTATATGAGACGCCGGGCGCAATCTTGACGTAGGTCATGGCCACGCCAAAGGAATCATAGGGTCTGCTTTTAATAAAACCACGGTCAACCATAGCCGCGTAAGTCTCATAATTACGCAGTGATGTACGCGGATCATTATAGATAACCCCGCTCATTATGGTCAGGCCGTCTTCGGCATTGGAATAGGAATGCCGCAGAAGTTTCTGGTCTATTTCAAACCACGTACTCCATGTCTGCTGATGATTGGCCGCCGTTTTGCCCGTTAGTGCAAAAGCCTGCCCATTCACGTCATAATAATTGTCAGGGTTAGGGGCTGAAATCAGTTGTCCACCGATCTTGTAATGCCCCGGCAGCTTATGCTGGCGGCCAAGCATGGGTTCCCAGCCGAATTCGATCGGCGCAAGCTGACCTACGATATTTGATGAATTGAAGTGGAAACCGGTTCTGTGCTGGCTGTTTGCATAAATACCGCGTTCGGCAAAATAGACGCCTGCCTGTATGTAGGTGTAGCGGGACGGGCGGCCACGGACACGAAAACCCCACTCTCCTGCAGGATAGGAAGTGATATACTGATTATCGATGGCAGCCTTGGGCCGGCCGCAGAAACTGTTGTTCTGGAAATTGCAGAAAAGCGAACTGGCACTGAATTCGCTCATTTCCGTCAGTCGTCCGCCAGCAATACTTACGCGACCACCAAGTAATGTTTCTTCACCATAAGCAGTGACGAGATGGACGACGACATTGCCTCCCCCGCCATATATTTCCGATGAATGGGCCATCCAGTCCCCCATCATGCGGTTGGCAGTCGTGCCGTACCGGCTGGTAAAGAGGGTATGGGTGGCGAAACCCTTCAGGCCAATAATTTTTTCCCAGTTTATATGAAGGGCCGTATTGACCTGCCCTGCGTTACTTGACCCCTGCCTGTAACCGGGATGACCGGGGGTCGGTCGGGAAATAGCAGCCGTGTATTCATTGGTATTGTCCATCGTCAGCGCAATGCCGCGTGTACGGAGCCATGTGGTCATGCCAAATGGGTCCGCGAACACGGCTTCTGGCCGGGAAAACGGGGGTACGACAGGCGCGTTGGACGGGTGAGCCATAAGCGGTGTGGCCACCCGCAGGCGGGCGTCGCTGTTCGAGTTGTCCTGAAAGGTCTGGCCCATTGCATGACCGCACAGCATCATCACCGCGACGACAGGTATATGGGCTGTTATTCTTAAAAGCGGTTTCTGGCGATAGAATGCTGCAATTACCGTAAATAACGTACGCATTCATGCTGATCCGATTTAATTCTCATTATATTTATTATTTTAAGAATTTCTTCCGTTACAGAAGAATGGTTGAGACCATAAATGGTACGCGGTCGGCGGCATCACCATCATTCCTGCCGCCATGCCGGATACGCCCGACCGGGGGGCGTATCCGGACAGGCTGTATGTCCGCTCAGATAACGGCGGTAAGTAACGATTCATCCGCAAAATGCGCGGCAAGATTTTTTACAACCAGATTTCCCATGGCCAGCCGTGTTTCGACCGTAGCACTCGCACGATGCGGCTGCAGCACCACGCGCGACGAATGGCGCAGTGCTTCGGGTACCTCCGGCTCATGCTCAAAGACATCCAGCCCCGCGCCACCCAGCGTGCCCGCATCAAGGGCCTGCGCAAGGGCCTGTTCATCCACCACCGAACCACGGGCGACATTGATCAGGAAACCGTCCGGTCCCAGCGCGTCCAGCACCTCCCTGTTGACCAGATGCCGTGATCCCGCCCCGCCGGATGCCGCGATAACCAGAATTTCGCTGCTGCGCGCCAGCGTTTTCAGGTCGGACACAAAAGCATAATCCTTCAGTTCCAGATCCCGCAGGTCGGTATAGGACACAGGCATTGCAAAAGACCGGGCACGGTGCGCAATCGCGCGCCCCACCTGCCCCATGCCAACAATACCCAGCTTTTTTCCTGTTACCTTACGGCCAAGTGGCGGGGCGGCTTTATGGCCCCACTCCCCATCGCGCACGTATCGATCACTGGCAGGCAGGCCGCGCAGCAGCGATACAATCAGTCCGATCGCCATATCCGCGACATCATCGGTCAGGACACCGGGTGTTGTTGTGACATGGATATTGCGCTGTCTTGCTTCCTTCAGGTTCACGGCATCGGTGCCAATCCCATTTATGGCAATGATTTCCAGGGCTGGCAGGCTGTCCATGACGGCTAGCGGCACGCCGGTCGCTCCGCCGGTAGCAATGCCGCGAATGCGGCCTGCGATGTCTTTCAACTGTGCGAGCGAAGTAAAGCGATGAACCGTATAGGCGGCATCAAGCTGCTTTTCGATTTCCGGCATCATGGGTTCGATCAGCAGGATTTCAGGTTTCGTCATCTCAGATTTCCTGTTCAGGCAAGATGGGCGCGTACGCTGCCAATGGCGGGAAAGCAGGCTGTAATGTCAGCGTCATGCTCGACAAAAATGGTTCCCGTTGTGGAGCCGGTCGTGACGATATCACCAGCGGCGATGCCGATTTTTCGCCGGGATGCGTGATTGGCCAGCCAGACCAGCAGGCGCAGTGGATCACCAGCGGAATTGCCGCCCGTATGTTCAGCTACGATGCGGTTGTTGATGGTCAGCACAACCGGTTCCTGCACGGGCGTAAACCGGCGCCAGTCCGCTACTCCTGCCCCCACAATCAGGGCGCCATGGCTCTGCTGGTCAGCGGTATGGAGCAGTTTATGCTGCGACCCCGGCTGTGCGAAACGCGTATCCAGAATTTCGATCGCCGGATGGATCGTGCCAATGGCGTCAAGCACCTCGTCACGGGTCCATTCCCGTGTGCGCGGCGGCAGGTCATGGGCAAAGCGGTATGCGATTTCCGCTTCCACACCAAGATGACGGCAGAGTTCGGCAGGCACCGTCGCGCCATCGGTAAAAATGGTTGATGTATGGATGGGTGCGCAGAACGGTTCCGAAGCCGGGGTTTCCGATCCAACCTTCCAGCCCGCTATCGGTCCCAGATGGCGCGCGACTTCATCCTGTATGGTGTAGGCGTCTTCAATCGAAAGCGGGATCTGGCTGTCGGGCACATGCGCGGGCGGCGCGGTTTTCCCATTCCGCACCGACAGCAGCATGTGTGCGACATCAGACGAGATTACGGTCTGCATATTCAGCATTTCCTGTAATGAAATAAAAATGACTAGATAATGTCGTGTTGTTCAACGAGATCGCGGTTACGACATTCCGGAATGAAGAAAGTCGTCCCGATGGTGATAAGCGCAAGAAAAATGACATAGGCCGCAATGGGCAGCCATGACATCTGACCGGGATGCGCTGCGGACGGGGAAAAGGTTGCAACCCACCTTATGATGCACGAACCGACCAGCGGGGTCAGGCCACCGGCAATAACGGCCGAAACTTCGCGTGAGAGCGACACGGCCATGTAGCGATGCCGCGCGCCAAACATTTCTGGCAACATGGCGGCCTGCGTGCCGAACATGCCCCATGTGGTCACCCCCAGCGCGATGGACAGCGCGATAACTGCGGCAAAGGGGCGGCCCGTACTGAAGGCATACCATACCGGCAACGCCGTTACGGCCTGCAGGATGGCACAGGTCCGGTACACCTTTATGCGTCCGAACCGGTCACTCAGCCTGCCTGCGATGGGTACGGTAAATCCACCAATAACGGCAGCCGTTATCAGCGATGTGGTACCCCACAGTCCGGGCAGGCCCATCGTATTGACAAGATAGCTGATCGCCAGCACCTGATAGATGGACGATCCGCCGTTTTCAGCCATTCTTACGCCAATCCCCGCAAGGATCGTGCGCCAGGAGCCGCGGATGAGGGTAGTAAGGGACTCACGCTCTTCCACCACCTTACGCTGGATCGTCTCGAAAGTGGGAGATTCCTTGAGCTTGAGCCGCATATAGAGTGCGACCACAAGAATGACGGCACTGACCAGAAATGGCAGGCGCCATATCCATGAATGCGTGATATCCGCCACCCCGAACAGGAGCGCACAATAGACCAGCGCCGCAATGATGGTGCCAATCTGGATACCGAGGAATGGCAGCGAGGCATAGAACCCGCGCTGGCCCAGAGGGGCGTATTCCGTCATCATGACGGCGGCCCCGGCCTGTTCAGCCCCGGCCCCAAGGCCCTGCAGCATCCGTGCCGTAACCAGCAGGACAGGCGCCCATATCCCTATCGTCTGATAGGTGGGGATCAGCCCGATGCCCGTACTGGCAAGCCCCATAAGGGTTACGGTCATCAGCAGGACCTTCTTGCGGCCGATATGATCGCCCAGCCTGCCGAAAATGATGCCCCCAACGGGACGCACGGCAAAGCCCACGAAGTAGGTGGCAAAACTGGCGATGAGGCTGGTAACGGGCGTTGCCGACGGAAAGAACAGCGGCCCGAAAATCAGCGCGGAAGCAAGGCTGTAGAGGGCAAAATCATAATATTCCAGCGCACTGCCCAGCGAGCAGGTCCACGCCGCGCGCCGCAGTTCACTTACGGTCAGGGTGACCCGGGCCGTGCCCGCCCCGGCCATTATCCGGCCATCGGCACCGATGGCCCCGAAAGCTGCGTGTCTCATGGGATTTCCACTTCGATCTGACGGCCGGTACGGGCCGATTCACGAATGGCCAGCGCTATGGCCAGGGCAGCAAGACCGTCTTCGCCAGTAGCGGCGGGCTGTCCCGTGCCGCGCACCGCATTGCTGAAGGCGGCGAGCGCGTAGTGGTAAAGATTATGGTGCTCAACCGGTATTTCTTTCTCGCCATCGGCGTTGCGCATGAACAGTCGGCCTGCGGCCCGCTGGCTCATGCAGTCCCGCCCGACAAGTACGCCATCGCTGCCGTAGAATTCCACGCCCCCTTCGGAGAACGGGACGGTATAGGCCCCGTGGATCTGGACCAGCACATCGCCGGGGAAGCGCATGATGACCATGATGCCGTCCTCCACCCCGTCATGGGCAAGGCGTCCGCTCTGGGTCATCGCCATGACATGCGTGGGATTGCTTCCGATCAGGAAACGCAGCGTATCAATGTCATGGATGGTGCTGTCGAGTATCAGCCCGCCCCCATCGGGGTCGTTAACCCGCCAGCCATGCAGGGCCTGAGGCAGGAAATTGGCATGAAACACCCGTACGGCATTAAGCCTGCCGATGGTTCCTTCCGCCAGAATCCGCCGCAGTTTCTGGTGCATGGCGTTGCAGCGCAGGTGATGGTTTACCCCTAGTACCACGCGCGCGTCCCGGCAGGCAGCGATCATCCTGCGGGCATCCGCGACCGTCAGCGCAACCGGTTTTTCGCACAGTACATTCTTACCGGCACGGGCTGCCGCCAGTGTCTGCTCGCAGTGGAACTGGTTGGCTGTACTGATGTAGACAGCATCCACCCTATCATCCGTCAGAATGGCGTTTATATCCGTGGTATGGGCCGGAATACCGTTTTCAGCCGCAAACTTCGCACCGCGTTCATCGCTTGAACTCAGTACGTTGAGGATGCTGCTGTTAGCCTGTACCTGAATGGCATCGATAATCCACTGTCTGGCTACATTACTTGCACCAATCAGGGCCCAGCCAATATGTTTGCTCATTGAATAGTCAGGGACAATTTATGACCCTCCCCACATGGGCACGCTTTCCCCATCGGGGGCGTGTCTTTGGTGTCAGTTGCACAAAGCAACTGAACGTTGAATTTTTATTTATTATTTATTTGTTCATGTCCGGCGAGTGATGACGGCTTACTGAAAACGTCACCCTGACCGACCGGTTTTCTTCCACTGAAAACAAAATCGTGAAGAAATATTGCAGGACTGTCCCCTGCGGTCCGTGTTGTCGGTGCCCCTGCTGCTATGAAGCCGGCAGCCCTGCGGAAAGGGTGAGCGTGCCCCCTTTTGCCAGTACACCGGCAACAAGGGCCGTCTGTCCGGTATTCCAGGTCATGTCGAGCATACCCGGAAGAGCGCCCCCATTCCTGTCGGATGCCAGCATGTCCATTGTATAGTCGGCCAGACGGCTGTACTCCCCGGCTGTGTATTTTACAGTACCGAACCCGCCCGGACGATCATTTGGATAGAGCATGAAAAGCGGGTCATTCTCATACATGGCTACGGGCGCGTAGTCGGGTTCGCACCAGTCTACCACGGCATCGTAGCGATGATCACGACCTGACTGCATTGGCACTGTCGCCTTATTGATCGTGACGACCAGAACCGTGTTTATGCGGCTATGGCCAACTTCCATATCCAATGCCGTGTCCAGCGTGACCTTCAGCGGTACAGGCCCGGTATCACACCGTATCTGGTCGCCTGTCAGAATGGCGGTCGCGCCGCAATCCCCAAGCCGCTCCGTCAGTGCCCGCGCATCCAGATGCGTGGATAGCACGACATGCACTGCGCCGATACGCATGCAGGCCAGTACCGCCACTATACTTTCCGCAATCAGAGGCAGGTGGATTGCAACCCTGTCGCCGCGTTGCATGCCCTGATCCTGCAACGTGTTAGCTAGGCGACAGACCCGTTCATGCAGTTCCCGATATGACATCCGTCCGTTCGGCGTATTAACTGTGCCGCGCCAGATTACTGCATTCCTGTCCGCATGGTCCCCCAGATGGTAATCCACGCATGAAGCGCAGATGTTCTGTATACGCTGGCCGCGCTTCGATACCGGGATAATGTGGGAAGGGGCAACGTATCCTGCCTGCCGGGGAATGTATTGCCGCGAATGAAGGGCGGACAGAATGGAAACGCTGTCAAAGGTTCTACGCATCATGGGCCTGTTTCCCATCGTTCAGCCGCTCCGGTCTTTATGACTTGCGGTGCAGCAGTATATGAAAGAGGTGAATCCGGGCGTTTTACGCGGTAAAAAACGGTGAGGATAATACCCTCACCCGGCCGAAAACGTGCCTGATATTTAGTCCGCCCCGTATGGGATGCCCTTGCCCTGAAATCACCATGCGTGTTGGCCGGGATGCGGCGAAGTGGTGGCGTGGCGGTGCATGCGCCTGATTGTGGCATTTCATTTGTGCTGCTCTTGTTTGTTTTTGTTGCTACGGACTGTGGCAAATCCGGCTGACGGACGGAAGATGCTTTGCCGTTTAAAGTGGTGAAAGCAAAAACAGTAATTGCAAAGATTGCAAATATATATAATCACGGAACCGTGTATAGAGCATCAACGAAATTTTGTTGGAATTATACAGAACAGATCAGAACATATATTATGTAACTTCCGGGCGTTATGTGGACCCTTATCAATTGCCCATAAAGCATATTTGAGGAAAATCCTGTCAGTTCCATATTGCACAACTATGTATTTAAATATATTAATTTCTATAATTAAATTAAAAATACAAATAGAAACAGTATTCAGGAAGATGTACCGGTCTGCCTGTTACATATCCGCCATTCATACATCTTGCAGTTGACTTTTTCTGAGAACCCTTTTGGAAATTTGATGTAATAGGTTTTCAAGAGGGTTTGAGCGTGATTCAAACGCAGGTTGTAGACGCCAGCACAACGAGGCCGTATGGCCAGCAATACGCGCAAAACGAAACGATATTCATCTGATCTGACCGATGAGGAATGGAAACGCATAGCCCCCCCTGATGCCACCTGCGCGCCGACGTGGCCGGAAGCGGGCAACCGCTTTTCGCGAGTCCATCAACGCGCTGCGCTATCCTGTCCGCTCAGGGGGCGGCTGGGAAATACTGCCGGTTGTCTATTGATGGTTCCTCAGGCTGATGCTCGATCGTGAAGCCGCGGGACGCGAGGCCACTCCATCTGGGGGCGTTATCGACAGACAGAGCATCAAGGCACCAGAACGTGGTTATGACGCCGGCAGAAAGATCGTTGGCCGCAAGAGGCACATAGCGGTCGATACGGATGACCGACTGCTTCTGGTCAGGCTGACACAGACCGATATTTCAGATAGTGCAGGAAGACAGATGATCCTGAATGCCATTCGCAAACGCTGGCCATGGGAAGCCTCATGTTACGCCGAACCGCTCATCCGTGAATTTCCAAAAAAGGCTCTGAGCACAATGAATGCTTTATGTGCGTTACATTGGTTTCAATGTATCCAGTGATAACATGATTAAATCAGGTTTCTGATCTTCAGAAACAGAAACACAATAACCAGAACGTATTGTGTGCTATTTTCATGTCACCCGTCAGAATGATTTCTGACGGGTTTTTGTCGTTTGATGATTCATCAACAGATTTCCTCAAAAAACCAATCATGGAGGAAAATATGCCGTGGGATGTCAATAGGGCAATCCAGCACCTTCGGACACATGTTCTACCAGAAAGTAAAGCAAAATGTGCAACTTATACTCGCGAAGCCATCGGCGCTGGTGGTATTCGTCTTATGAATACGAGATATGCGAAGGATTATGACTCACCTCTCAAAGCATCAGGTTTTCGTGAGGTTCCATCAACGGGACCATTTCGGGCCGGAGATGTCGCCATTATCCAACCTGTCACAGGACATCCAGCTGGATATATGTGTATGTTTGATGGTAGTATTTGGATATCAGATTTTAAACAACTGCGCGGATTGTATCCTGGGCCAGCGTATCGCAATGAAAAGCCAAGCTATAAAATTTATAGACATCCATAATCAATTGAAAATGTTGAGTGTTAGCATTTTTGTTTTTTTTTCCGTTCTGGGCATATGCCCAGAACGGAAAACCAGAACAAAAAGTTCTGGAATTTTATCAAAAATATATGGCTGCATGTGCTCAACCGTCTATGGACGAACCAAACCGTGAATTGGATGGTTTGTTCTGTAACATGGATATAAAAAATTATGTTACAAGCCAGCTATATAAAAAAATAATTCATGCTTATAAAACTGGAGTTTACGGTGATTTGGCTGGAGATAGGGATTATTTCACACATACGCAGGATTCTAGCGTAGAATGGACTTCCGGTATGAAAGCCACAAAGATTAAAGAAAACAGCAACAATGCAGTTGTTCGATTGTTTATGAGCTTTCCGTCTGAGGCTGGTGATCCGCTTGCAGTGTGTGTCAGGCTACACCGTGAAAGTAGTGTTTGGAAGATTTACCAAGTAGACTCGTCTCTGTATACTGACCTACCTGATTGTAAGGATAAATGAGTAATTTATTGATAGTATATATTATTTTTTTTGTATAATTAATATGTGAGTTTCTCTTCTGGGAATGTGGTGTTTTCCTGATTTTTATGTTGTCGTGACTTTCTGCGAACAACCTTGCTGACAGCATCTTTCAACGCATAAGTATGTTTCCTGAGTTCTGCGAGGTCTTCAGGACTATCCTGAATAACGTCCAGTAAGGTGGCAAAGTCTTTGAAGACAACAGGAATCTTTATGACCTGACTTCTCACACGTTCGCGGTTCACGGCTTCACTGGTGACACGCCACCATTCCAGCACCTCGGCTTTTTCCTGCGTGGTGCATTTGTCTGGAATGGAATGGGGAACCATGGAATAGTAGCAGGGGAAAGAACCAAGGGTTTTCTTGAGGGCTCGTTTCTTTTCAGGGCTATATGTCCAACGGCTGATTTCCCATTTGGGTCTGGCTTTATTGTCTCAGTGTCTGACCGAAAATGAGTTGAGTGATTTCAGCAGGTTATGATTTATGGGTTTGCGAGAACCTGATGAGATCAGGATGGTCTGGACTGAAATCACCCGCGCGCAGTATCAAAGGGACGATCTGGAATATGCAAGCGACCTGCGCGATGCGGAGTGGGCGCTGATTGCGCCGCTGATGCCCGAGAGGAAACGACTGGGGAGACCACGACGTACGGGTTTGCGCCGGGTCACGGAGGCGATCCTCCATATCGTCACGACCGGCTGCCAATGGCGGCCCGCGCGGTTATGACGCGGGCAGGAAGATCAGGGGCCGCAGGCGGCATATCGCGACCGATACGCCGGGTCATGTCGTGGCGGCTGTCGTACATCCCGCCGACATTCAGGATCGTGATGGTGCGCCGCTGGTAGCAACCAGAATGCGTTCATTTTTTCCCTGGCTCCGCCATCTGATCGGTGACGGGGGGGTATGCTGGCGGGAAGTTGCGTGGTGCACTGGCTGAAGTCGGCCGATGGACGATCGAGATCGTCAAACGTAGTGATCGGGCCGAAGGCTTCGTCGTCCTGCCCAAACGCTGGATCGTGGAGCGCAGCTTTGCATGGCTCGGACGCTGCCGCCGCCTCACGAAGGATGTCGAGGCAACAATCTCGTCATCCCACGCGTGGTTGATGATTGCCCATATCCGTAGAGTTCTGCGGAAAATCAATCTAACCGCTTTCTGATTCAGGCTCTGAGAAATAAGTTCGTTTCGAATGATACGAATACGTGGGCAGACTGGATTGTATGGAACGTATGCCCGCAAGCGCCTGCTGCGGGCATATGCCCATATAATCATAAGAATTACAAAGACGCGGTAATACCACCGTCCACCATAAGGACGTGACCATTCACAAAACTGGACGCATCCGATGACAGAAAAACCGCAGCGCCGACAAGCTCCTCCACATTTCCCCAGCGACCGGCGGGCGTGCGTTTGCACAGCCATTGGGTAAATTCCTGATCCGCCACCAGCTTTTCATTCATTTCTGTTTTAAAATAACCGGGCGCAAGCCCGTTGATCTGTAATCCATGGCGCGCCCAGTCCGTCGCCATGCCTTTGGTCAGGTTTTTGACCGCGCCCTTGGTTGCGGTATACGGCGCGATGCCGGGCCGTGCCAGTTCGCTTTGTACCGAGCAGATATTGACGATCTTGCCCCGTCCACGGGGCAGCATGTGCCGCGCAACGGCCTGTCCTACAAAGAAAACCGCGTTCAGGTTGGTCGCAATCAGCGCATCCCAGTCTGTCCGACTGAACTGGTCCAGCGGCGCGCGACGCTGGATGCCCGCATTGTTTATAAGAATATCAATCGGGCCGTGTTCATGTTCTATTTTTTCAACCCCGGCGATGACGGCTTCCTGATCGGTCACATCAAACGGGGCGGTTACGACATCCAGCCCTTTGCGCTGTAGCATCTCGCGGGCTGTTTCAAGCGGTTCAGGATTGCGACCGTTCAGCACGATCTTTGCCCCCGACTGGCCCAGCCCGCGTGCCAGGGTCAGCCCGATGCCACGGGAAGCCCCGGTGACCAGCGCCCGTCTGCCGGTAAGGGAAAAAAGCGTATTATCAGCCATGATACGTCCGTCTTTCTTATGAAGGATGCGACGGTAGCAGGGAATAATGCCCCCTGCCCTTACACGTCTTCGCGCGTGGACGATACTTCCTATCTCCTGATGACTGAACCGGTATGGAAATTCAGTATTTTAGAGACTGTTTGCAAAACCTGTCTGGAAATATCCAAAAATAATAAGGAAGCTTTTTCCAAAAAGCTTCGAAGACGACGTCTTTTTGGAAAAAGACAGCATTCAAAAACTTTTCCTGTTTTTTATCAAAGATTGCGTTTGAAGCAATATTTTAGGAAATGGTGACCTGTGAATTAATGGAAAAAAGGTTCCATCCACTTCTGTTGATCGTCTGAAAAGAGTATCTCGTTCATAAGCATGTATTTATATGCCTCTATGGGGGCGCTGACTACCGACCTATTCCAATAATTACCGCTGGCTCGAAGCATTTTTAATTTATCATTGATGAAATGAACCATCTGATTGGAACACATATTATGCGTTCGGATTTACGAACAGTTTTATAATAATATTTTACAGCGCCCCCTGTTCAATAATGAAACGTGCAATGGCTTCGACTCCTTCGCCCGCGCGGATATTGGAGAATACGAAGGGCCGTTCGCCCCGCATGCGCCTGCTGTCGCGGTCCATCACCCCAAGGTCGGCCCCCACATGTGGTGCAAGGTCGATCTTGTTGATGACCAGCAGATCGCTGCGCGTAATGCCGGGGCCACCCTTGCGGGGGATCTTGTCGCCCGCCGAAACATCAATGACGTAAATGGTCAGATCCGCCAGTTCCGGGCTGAAGGTGGCGGCAAGATTGTCTCCTCCACTTTCCACCAGTACGAGGTCCAGACCGGTAAAACGATCTGTCAGTTCGGCAATACCGGCAAGGTTGATGCTGGCGTCCTCCCGGATGGCAGTGTGGGGGCAGCCACCGGTCTCGATCCCCATGATCCGCTCGGGCGGCAGGGAACCGGCGCGGGTCAGGAACTCCGCATCTTCACGCGTGTAGATATCGTTGGTGATGGCGGCGATATTGTAATCATTGCGAAAGCGGCGGCACAGCGCATCCATCAGTGCGGTCTTGCCCGTGCCAACCGGACCGCCGATGCCTACCCGAAGCGGGCCGTGTTTTGCCTCTGTCATGTCCTGAACAACCTCGTTTCCTGAGTTTCATGATGTATCGCCGCAAGGTCGGAGCCAAAACAGGCTCCGCCCACATCTTCCAGTGTCTGCGCCTGTGCGCGGTCTGCCATTTCCGCCATTACGGGTTCCAACCGGGAAAGCGCGCGTAGTCCGTCCGTCTGTCCCAGCGGCACCAGCCTTACGGCAGCGGATACAAGGGCTGCGACGGCAGCATAACCGCCAGAAAGCACGGCTTGCCCCCGCGAAACGCCGCCCCGGCGGAACACAAGTCCCTGCGCCACCGGAAGCGGCCAGCGTACCCCCGCCCGAGCGGCCTCGGGCGGTACGACACCCCATACGCCTGCCGCGCGCAGGAAGGCTTCGCCCTGATAGACCGTTTCCTCATACCGTTCGCGCGAGGTGGCGCAGGCACAGGCGAATTCGGCAATATCGCGCATGCGTTCATCGTCGTTCCCCGCAGTCCAGGCGGCATGCAGGATAATCAGATCGTTGCCGGGACTGCCATGGCGCAACAGGGTGCCTATCCATGCGCAGAGTGTCTCCACATCCCGCACAATGCCCTGTTCAACAGCCCATTCCAGCCCGTGACTATAGGCGTAGCCACCTGTGGGAAAGGCGGGTGACACCCATGACAGCAGGCGCAGGAAGTCCAGTCCGGCCGGTTCGTGTTCAGTCATGGGAATGATGGTGGTGTTCATCCCCGTGGGCATGGCCTGCCCCGCGTCCGGCATAGGCCCCGCTTTCAGGGTCGAATGCCGCCCGCACGTTATGGACGTGACCACCAAGACCCCGGACCATATCGGCAATCACATGGTCATGGCGCACAAGGATACGCTGTCCCCCGATCGCTGCGGGCAGATGCCGGTTGCCCAGATGCCATGCCAGCCGCAACAGGTGCAGCGGGTCGTGGGCCGTGACTTCCATCAGGTCTTCGGCCATGGCTTCGACCCGTATGATACGGCCATCTTCCAGCCGCAGGCCGTCGCCATCGTGCAGAAGCCGGGCGTGTTCCAGTTCCAGCAGCACCTTTGCGCCTGAACGCAGGGTCAGCACCATGCGGCGGCGGTGGCGGCCTTCGTAATCAGCAGCGAATATGTCGGCCGCATCGGCTTCATTCCAGCTTCCCGCTGGCAGGATCTCGGCAACACGGGTCATCAGAACAGGAAATACCTCTGGGCCATGGGCAGGATGTCGGCAGGCTCACATGTCAGCAGCACGCCATCGGCCCGTACTTCATACGTTTCGGGATCGACCTCGATATGCGGCATGGCGTCGTTATGGATCATGCTGCGCTTGCCAATGCCACCACGCGTGTCGGATACGGCGGAAAGGCTTTTACGCAGGCCGAGTTTTCGGCCGATATCATCCTCAAGGGCCGCTTTTGACACGAATGTCAGGCTTGTATGGGTCAGTGCGCCGCCATAGCCGCCAAACATCATGCGGCCATGCACGGGCTGCGGCGTGGGGATGGAGGCGTTCGGGTCGCCCATCATGGCATAGGCGATGGCCCCACCCTTGATGACAAGATCGGGCTTCACGCCAAAGAAGGCAGGCTCCCACAATACAAGATCGGCCAGTTTGCCCACCGCGATGCACCCGACCTCATGCGACAGGCCATGGGCGATGGCGGGGTTGATGGTGTATTTGGCGATATAGCGTTTGACGCGGTTGTTGTCCGCCGCGCCATCGCCGGGCAGCGCGCCGCGCTGGCTTTTCATCTTGTGGGCAGTCTGCCATGTCCGCAGCGGCACTTCACCTACCCGGCCCATGGCCTGACTGTCGGATGACATCATCGACAGCACGCCCATGTCGTGGAAAATGTCCTCCGCCGCGATGGTCTCGCGCCGGATGCGGCTTTCGGCAAACGCAATGTCCTCTGGCACTCTGGGGTCAAGATGGTGGCAGACCATGAGCATGTCCAGATGCTCATCCAGCGTATTGCGCGTATAGGGCCGCGTGGGATTGGTGGAAGACGGCAGCACGTTGGGCAGAGCGGCCACGCGGATGATGTCCGGCGCGTGGCCGCCGCCCGCGCCTTCGGTGTGGAAGGCGTGGATGGTGCGGCCCTGAAAGGCTGCAATCGTATCCTCCACAAAGCCGCTTTCGTTCAGCGTGTCGGTATGGATCATGACCTGTACATCCATCTGGTCGGCCACACCCAGACAGCAGTCGATGGCCGCAGGCGTCGAACCCCAGTCTTCATGCAGTTTCAGGCAACACGCTCCGGCGCGGACCATTTCCTCCAGCCCTTCGGGGCGTGAGGCATTGCCCTTGCCGGCAAAGGCCAGATTGACGGGAAACGCATCCGCCGCCTGCAGCATGCGGGCCAGATGCCATGGTCCCGGCGTGCAGGTGGTGGCCGCCGTGCCCGTGGCCGGTCCCGTGCCGCCGCCAAGCATGGTGGTGATGCCCGATGCCAGTGCTTCCTCGATCTGCTGGGGGCAGATGAAATGGATGTGGCTGTCCATGCCGCCTGCCGTCAGGATTTTGCCTTCCCCCGCGATGATTTCCGTCCCCGGCCCGATGATGATGTCAACGCCGGGCTGGATATCGGGATTCCCCGCCTTGCCGATGCCTGCGATCCGTCCGTCGCACAGCGCCACATCCGCCTTGACGATGCCCCAGTGGTCGATGATCAGCGCGTTGGTGATGACGGTATCCGCCGCCCCCTGCGCGTGGGTGGCCTGTGACTGGCCCATGCCGTCACGGATGGTCTTGCCGCCGCCAAAGCGGACTTCCTCGCCATAGGTGGTGAAGTCCTTCTCCACCTCCACCAGCAGGTTCGTATCCGCCAGCCGCACGCGGTCGCCAGTGGTGGGACCGAACTGGCCCGCGTAATCATGCCGCGTAATCCGGGTCATTTATCCACGCTCCCCATGACATCGCCGCGAAAGCCGATGGCGCGCCGTAACCCGCGCAGAGGCACCAGTGTCACGTCTCGCTCCTGCCCCGGTTCAAAGCGTACAGCGCCGCCGGATGGCACATCCAGCCGCCAGCCAAGCGCCTGCGCGCGTTCAAAATGCAGGGCGGGATTGACTTCGGCAAAGTGATAGTGACTGCCCACCTGTACGGGACGGTCGCCGGTATTGGTCACGCGCAGCACGCGGCGGGGCTGGCCTTCGTTAAGGATGATATCACCATCGGCAGGCAGGATTTCGCCCGGAATGGCCCCTTCGGACAGGGGATCAGCGTATCGGGTCATGTACCGTCACCAGTTTCGTACCATCAGGAAAAGTGGCTTCAACCTGCACGTCATGGATCATTTCCGCCACGCCGGGCATGACCTGCGCGCGCGTCAGCACATGGCCACCGCTGGCCATGAGTTCGGCCACGCTCAGGCCATCGCGGGCGCCTTCCACCACATGGTCGGTAATCAGCGCCACGGCTTCGGGGTAGTTCAGGCGCACGCCGCGTTCCAGCCTGCGCCGGGCCACCATGGCCGCCATGGAAACGAGCAGCCTGTCTTTCTCTCGGGGTGTCAGCTTCATGTAGTCATCCGCTCCCTTGCGCGCCGGTCGGGCGCCATCATCATGACCGCCATGTGCCGGGCATGGGTCGGCCATTGCGCAGGACGGGCAGGATTTTGCGCACCGCGACTTCCAGCATCCATCCACTTTGTGCCAGCCCCCGCACCACCAGCATGCCATTCCATGCGGAGGCGGCAAACCCCGCGCATTCGGGGGTCGCCAGCCGCATGCGCACGTCCGGCAGCAGGTCCATCGCCTGCGGGCTGACCAGCACCAGTGTCGTCACGCCCCCCTGCCCGTCAGCTACTGCCGGTTGTGCCAGCAGGGCGGACACGTCCGGGCTTTCCAGCCGCAGCATATCTTTCACTAACAGCCTGCCGTCCCGCCGGATGGACAGCCGGTCACGCACATCCAGTCGCGACAGGTTCTCGCCCGAACCCCTGCGCCCGAATATCCGGCTTTCCAGAAACATGAAGGTGGCCGAGCCTGCCATGTCTACCGTCATGCGACGATGCAGGCGGCTGCCATCAAAAAAGATCGTGCCATGGGGAAGCCACTCCAGCCGGGCGTTGGCATCAATCCGGCACGAGACCGCAATTTCAGCCGGGGCATCATCAGGGCGCGCACGATAGATCCGTTCCGCCGCCTGAGATGTCATCAGCAGGTCCGTTCCCTCCCCGCAGGCAAGACGGCCTTCGATACGGTCACCCGCTGCAATCCCGCCCGATATGTTGACGGTAGCCGTCTCCATCCCCGGCCCCGCAATCCGGGGAAACAGAAGGCGGCAACATCCCTCCTGCACCAGATCGGCCATGCGCGTACGGGTGCCTGCTGCCCTGACTTCCAGTCCGAACCGCCCTTTTGCACGCTGGAGAGTCGTAGTCACCCGGTCACTTTCATCCTGCCATAACCGGGCTGATCCTAGCGCGTGTGCAGAACAGGTCTATAGCGTAATGACTTTTTCTGGTCAGCCAACCAGAACCTGCCAGAATATCTGGTGAAAGGGTGTATTCCCGATGGCGCACGCCGTTCGCACCATTTTACTGCCCGCAGCAGGGACGGGGCGCGGGGGGCGGACAGGCTGTTGCTGAATGGATCAGCCGTCTGGATCACGAGAAACCGGAACAGACCTGTACGCGGACCTGCCGTAACGTGTCGGGCAGCCTCGTGGTCAGTTCTGATGCAAGTAGAATTCGACCGGCACGGTCAGTTTAATGGGATCGCCTGCCACGCTGTCCGGCGGGATGGGTAGCGGCTGGGCGCGGCTGGGCAACGCCAGTGCTTCCTGATCCAGCAGGGCATGACCGGAACTTTGGGCCAGCGTGACCGACAGCACGTGCCCCTTGCGGTCCATGGAGAAGGTTACGGTCGGCACGCCCTCCTGATGGTCGGCCATGGCCTCGGACGGGTAACGCTTGAATTTCTCAAGCTGCGCCAGCAGCGCGCCCTGCCATGTAACCGGATCATGTGCGGCATGGGCCGATGAGGAACCGGGCGCGGGTGCTGCCTGTGTCGGTGCGGGCGGCGCTTCGGCCGAAGGTGGCGCGGTGGTCGCGTCGGCAGGTGGTGTTTTATCCGGAACCGGTTTCTTTTGCTGTAGCGTCGGTCTGGTTTTCTTTCTGGGGATTTTCCGCTGTTCTTGTGCGGGCACCGGAACCGGAGGGTTGGGTGCGGGCGAAGGCGGCGCCGTGATCTTTGGCGGCGGATCGGGTTGCGGGTCGGGTATGGACAGTGTCTGCTTCGGTCCGACCGGCGCGTCAGTCGGCGGGGTGGGGATGGAGACAGGTTCGGGGGCCATATCTATGGCAATGGCGGCAGGAGCCTGTTCCGCCACGACCACCGGCGCAGGCGGCAGGTGCATGACCCACCCGATGACCCCACCAGTGGTCGCCAGAACCGCAAGGAGGGACAGCCCCCAGCGGATGGTGTCCGTACGCCGGGTCAGTCGCGCCCGGTTGCGTTGCCACTGGGCAAAGGATGGTACGGCAGGGCTTTCAATCGGGTATGCGCCATGCGTTCCCCCGTCCGGCGTGTCGGTGGCGATAGTCACGGTGTGCCGCCGGTTGCGGAAGCGCGGTTGGCGTCCGGCAGCGCAGTCGTTCCGGCCTCGCTGCCTTCCTCCTGCCCCTGCAGGTTGACCAGGGCGACCTTGAGGTAGCCGGCGGCGCGCAGCTTATCCATCACCCCCATCAGCGTGCCGTAATCGACGGTCCTGTCGGCGCGCAGGAAGATCCGTTCATCCCTATTGCCCTTCGTTGCGGTTTCCAGCGCGCCGGGCAGCGCATCTGTCGAAATGTCGTCTTCTCCCAGCGCCAGACCGTGATCGGCTTTTACCGTCAGAAATACCGGATCATCCGGGCGCGGTGTCGGCTTCTCGGTCGAGGACGGCAGGTCCACCGGCACGTTCACCGTGGTCAGCGGGGCGGTGACCATGAAGATCACCAGCAGCACCAGCATCACGTCGATGAAGGGCGTGACGTTGATCTCGCTGGCCTCATGCGGGTTTTCATCGGCGTGACGGATGCGAATGGCCATGACCGCCCCTATTCCGCCGCCGCGCGGGCATCGTGCGACTGTCCGCCAAGGCGCACGATATTATCCTGTGCCATCAGCATGTGCATGCGGCCCAGATCGCGTGACACCAGACGCATGACCAACGCGGTAAGGTCCGCCACCTGCGCGCGGCATGACGCCGTCTGGCGGGCAAGGTGGTTGTAGATCACCACCGCCGGAATGGCTGCGACCAGTCCCAGCGCCGTGGCCAGCAGTGCCTCCGCAATGCCGGGAGCCACCACGGCGAGGCTGGTGGCCTTGCTCGCCGCAATGCCAGTGAATGAGGTCATGATCCCCCAGACCGTGCCGAACAGGCCAATGAAGGGCGACGTGGCGCCGATGGTGGCAAGCAGTCCGGTGCCCCGCATAAGGCGGCGCCCTTCGGCAGATTCCAGTCGTTCGAGATGCAGGACAATGCGTTCTTTCAGCCCTTCGCCATCATCAGGAATGTCCCGCGAACGACGGCGTTCGGCCTCCGCAGCCATGACCAGCGTGTGGGCGATGGACGAATTTCCGCGCGTCCATTCTTCGCCCAGATCCAGCGTGTTGGCCTCCTCCAGCGATTTTTCCGCTTTGTGGAGTGTGAGACGCACGCGCAGCAGTTCGATGGACTTGGCGATGAAGATGGTCCAGGTCAGCAGCGAGGCCACCGCCAGCAGGATCATGACGCAGCGGACCACGGGACCGGCACTAAGGAACATCTCCCACGGGGAGAAAGAAATCGGGGTCACAACTGACCTCCCTTGACAGACGGTGTGCGGCACCAGAACCAGCGCCGCCGGGCGCGGCGTGTCATGGGCGGGTGAATTAGTAATGAATGTGATAATTAATCGCAACATGATTCAGCATAAGACCCATCCATTTTATTGTGTCATAATCCTTCAGGACTGCGGAAAATGAACAGGCCATTCACCGTGAAATAGCGGTCATCACGCCATACGATGACCCGTGGCGCCTGTGCATGCGTCTGGTCAGCGTCCTTACGGGGCACCAGTCGGCTGCACGGGCCGGTGGAAAGATCGGTGGTGCTGAAACGGAACGCTTTCCCTGCTTTTGCACGCGCAGCGGAGCATTGTGCGGATCAGGATATTTGCCGAACCAAGAACATTGCGCCGGGCGGACGATCCTCCGTCAGGCCGCGCAGTTACGGAGGGAGGCTATATTCCGATCGGTATGGGTGGTGGCGCGTGCAGGGAGACCACCGGTTTATGTATATGGAGCGGGTTGGGGACCTGCACGTCGCTCTGCCCGCAGTCATGGACTGTTCCGATGGAAAAGCCTTTGGAATGATATGGCTGGCATTCTACCCTGGCCTCTGACTGCCGCTTTCGGGGCGACCTGGGGTCGTATGCAGTTGAACGGTAGGTTATCCGTGCAGAGGAAGGGTTCCGCGTAATGGAAACGGGACCGGAGCCCGATGGAAAACGCGTGCGGTGTCCCTGCCCTGTCGTGGCCTTGCCCGACTGGTTGGGGCAGCCACCATTGTCTGGTTAGCTCTGGTAAATGGGCCGGTCAGTCATGGCAGAGGCCGTTCTTTGTCCGGGCTGTTTCAATCCGTTTCCTTTATTCACACACCGTACGTTTCCGTGGCAGATGATGCATCGTGGTCCCTGGGGACCCGCCTGCCTATCGGAACCGTTTTTCATGCAGACGCTTTTGCAGCCCGTCGTTCGTGTCAAGATGTCCAGCGACGTGCATGAACGACTGGCGGAGCTGCGAATTCCCTACCCGCCCGGACCAAAACGGCAGCGCCGTGCGGCCATGGTGCGTGAACGGGGCGTATTCTTCCTTCACATACCCAAGAATGCCGGAACATCCATAACCCGTGCATTGTACGGCATGGATGTCGGACATGAGACTGTCCGGTATTTCCAGCATCGGATGCCTGATCTGCTGCGTTTTCCCTCTTTCGCCATTCTGCGCGACCCGGTGCAGCGTTTCCTTTCGGCCTGTCGCTACGCGCGGACGGGCGGTGGTGAAACGCGACAGGTGGCCCGGGGCTTCCGGGCGCATTACATGGGGTTACGTGATCTGGACGACGCGCTTGATCTTGTTGCGCAGGCGCGGCGAACATACGAAATCGACCATATTTTCCGTCCCCAGACATGGTACCTGACTGACCGGGATGGACGCATTGCGGTCGATCGCCTGTTCATGCTGGATGATATGAAGGGCATTCAGGACTTTGTGGCGGGATATACGCCTGTCGCAATCAGGCAGATGAATGGAACGGTCAATAAAGGCGAACTGCCCCGGCCCGACCAGATGGAGGGATCGAAGAACCGTTGATTGATGTTCTTGGCTGGTGATTTAAGGCTTTTGGCGCTTTGATTGAT
>ERZ746981.288-NODE-288-length-26920-cov-896.786052_pt1 | contig 26920 bp, 26 predicted proteins | sample MGYA00374948_ERZ746981 | MGnify/ENA primary metagenome ERZ746981 (study PRJEB28757, sample SAMN06711160) | food metagenome | host: microorganism | place: China:Harbin | collected 2017-01-30 | study: EMG produced TPA metagenomics assembly of the Analysis of...
CTCATCAGGTTATCGCAAACCCATGAATCATAATCCACTGAAATCACTCAACTCATTTTCGGTCAGACACTAAGGCCCCGGCGTCACGTCAGCACACTGCATGGCCCGCAAGGCCAAGCCCGAAAACCTGTGGCATTTCCGTATAATGGGTGGGGCAGCTAAGCTTCTTCCTCCCCCTGATCCCCCCTGGAAAGGTCGGCCTGCGCGCCCGCATGCATGTCACGGCAGCAGGCCCGCAGGGTCGAGATGAAATTGGACAGCAGCGGCACATGCTGGCCTGCCCGCATGGCAATGGCCAGTTCCGCGCGCGGCGCCTTCGCCCCCAGTGAATGATAGGTCACGCCACCGGAATGGATCTGGTGTAGTGAACGCGGCACGACCGATACCCCAAGCCCGGCTGCCACCAGCGGCACGGTGGAGGCGATCTGCGGCGCCTGCTGGCCCATGCGCGGCGTAAAGCCGGCATTATGGCAGGCGGACAGGATGGCATCATGAAAGCCCGGCCCCAGTTCACGCGGGAAGATGATGAAGGGCTCATCCGCCAGCATGTCCAGTTCCAGATGCCGGTGGATAGCCAGCTTGTGCCCCTTGGGCAGGGCCACAACCGTCTCCTCCTCCAGCAGGGGAGAAACCAGCAGCCCCGCACCATCGGGCACGGGGGGGCGGACGATGGCAATGTCGATGGCGCGGTCATGCAGCCCCTTGCGCAGGGCGGGGGTGTTGCTTTCCTCAAGATAGATCGTGACATCGGGCCAGAGTTCGCGGAACCGCCGCACGGTCAGCGGGATCATGGGCAGCAGCGATACCGCACCGGCCAGCCCCACGCGGATATGCCCCTTCTCGCCACGCGCCAGACCATGGGCTGTGGCCACGAACTGCTGCTGCATGCCCAGCAGGGCGCGCGCCTGGTCCAGCAGTACCAGCCCCACATCGGTCAGCCGGACCCCGCGCGTCAGCCGCTGGAACAGCAGTACACCCAGTTCATTTTCCAGATGCTTGATCTGCTGGCTCAGAGGGGGCTGTTCTATGCCTAGCTGCTCTGCAGCACGCGTGAAGCTTCCGTTCTCGGCAACGGCCACAAAATAACGTAAATGCCTTAGATCCATGCCGCATATAAATTATATATGGGATCGTCTTTCAATATATATTTGACGAAATAACATAGCTTGCGCCACGTTTCGCGCCAATCGTGCTGAGGATGAGTGCCCAACAATGAAAATCGGCCTGTTCGTTCCATGTTATATCGACGCATTCTACCCCGAGGCAGGAATTGCCACGCTGGAACTGCTGGAAAAGCTGGGGCAGGATGTTGAATATCCGCTGGACCAGACCTGCTGTGGCCAGCCCATGGGCAATTCCGGGTGCAATTCGGATGCGGCGGCGGCGGAAGCCCTGTTTGTCCGCAACTTTGCCAAATACGACAAGATCGTCATGCCCTCGGGCAGCTGCACGCATCATGTCCGCGACAATTTCGATGCGATCGAGCAGACGGATGAAGTCCGCCATGTGCGCGAGAATACCTTCGAACTGGTGGAATTCCTCCATGACATCCTGAAGGTCGATGCCTTTCCATGGGCCGAGTTCAACCACACCGTGGGCCTGCACAACAGCTGCGGCACGCTGCGCGCGCTGCGCACGGCCAGCATGTCCGAACTGGGGGAAAAGCCCTTCTCCAAGCCGATGGACCTGCTGGGCAAGGTCAGGGGCATCCGCTTCGTCACCCCCAGGCGGCCGGATGAATGCTGTGGCTTCGGTGGCACCTTCTCGGTCACGGAAGAGGCCGTGTCCTCGCAGATGGGTCTGGACAAGGTGCGCGATCACCACGAGGCGGGAGCGGAATACATCGTCTCGGCCGATTCCTCGTGCATGATGCACCAGCAGGGCTGCGCGGAACGCGCGGGCGTACCCATCCGCTTCATCCATATCGCACAGATCCTGAACGGAGCAGCGCAATGAGCGAACGGCCCGTCAATCACGCCAGGGCGGCGGAACACTTCCTGGAAGACAAGCCCCACCTGCAGTTCCATGATGAACGCCTGTGGGACATGCGCCAGAAGCGCGATGCCCAGATGCACATCCTGCCCGAATGGCAGGAACTGCGCGAGGAGGCTTCGCGCATCAAGGAACACACGCTCTCCCGCCTGCCCGAATACCTTGAGCAGTTCGAGGAAAACGCGAAGAAGAACGGCATCCATGTCCACTGGGCGCGCGACGGGGCGGAGCACAACCGCATCGTAGGCGAGATCCTGAAGGCCCATGGCGCGCACAACCTGATCAAGAGCAAGTCCATGGTCACCGAGGAATGTGACATGCGGCCCTATCTTGAAAAACAGGGCGTGCGCGTGACCGAGACGGATCTGGGCGAACGCATCCAGCAGCTTGATGACCAGCTGCCCAGCCACATCGTGGTGCCCGCCGTACACAAGCTGACATCGGACGTGGCGAAGATATTCGCCAAGGACTACAACACCGACCCGAACATCCGGGACCCGCACCTGCTGGCCGAAGCCCAGCGCCAGGCCGCGCGCCCGGTCATACTGGGCGCCGATTCGGGCATGACCGGCGGCAATTTCGTGGTGGCGGAGACCGGCACCTTTGTCGTGTGCACCAACGAAGGCAATGCCGACCTGAGTGCGACGGTGCCCAACCTGCACATCGCCACCATCGGCATCGAACGCCTCGTGCCGCGCATGGCCGATCTGGGCGTGTTCGTGCGCCTGCTTTCCCGCAGTGCGCTGGGTTCCCCCATCACGCAGTACACCACCCATTTCCGTGGCCCGCAGAAGGGGGGCGAGATGCATGTGGTGCTGGTGGACAATGGCCGTTCCGCCCGCCTGGGGATGGAAGATTTCTGGACCTCGCTCAAATGCATCCGCTGTGGCGCGTGCATGAATACGTGCCCGGTCTACCGCCGCTCTGGCGGGCTGTCCTATGGCGCGGTGTATTCCGGCCCGATCGGCGCGATCATCGACCCCACCTTCAACGAGCGCAAATACAGCACGCTTCCCTACGCCTCCACGCTGAACGGAAGCTGCACCAATGTCTGCCCGGTCAAGATCAACATTCACGAGCAGCTTTACAAATGGCGCCGCGTGCTGGTGCAGCACCATGAAATGCCCTTCGTCAAGCGTGAGATCATGCACATGGCGGGCAAGCTCATGGGCCAGCCCAAGCTGTACCGCGCCGCCATCAAGGCGACCGAGGTATCACTCAGCACCATGCCGCGCTTCGTGCTGTATAACTGGCTGAACCCGTGGGGCAGGCACCGCGAAAACCCCCATCCGGTCAAGCAGACCTTCAATGACTGGTACCGCAAGAACCGCAAGCCCGGCAAAGAGGGTACACCGGAGGCCAAGAAATGAGCGCACGCGACGAGATCCTGCAGGCGTTGCGGGCCAATCGCCCCACGCCCGAAAACCATCCGCTGCCACCGGTCGCAACACTGGGCGACATGGATGCCAGCCGGGAACGCTTCATTGCCAGCCTGAAGATACTGGGCGGCGATGTGCTGGAACCGGCAACACCGGGCGAGACGCTGGATGAAGCCATCGCGCGCCGCCATCCCGATGCGAAGATCATCTGCTCCAACGTGCCCGAAGCCCGTGGCACCCTGCCGGTGGAGAAGATCAGGACGCCGCAGGACGCGGCCATGATTGACGTGACCGTGGTGCGCGCGCCCTTCGGCATTGCGGAGATGGGGTCCATTTTCCTGAGCGAGGCCCAGCTGCCGATCAATTCATTCGCGCATCTGGGGCAGCATATCGTGGTGCTGCTGTCCGCCAGTGAACTGACGGCCAACATGCACACCGCCTACCAGCAGCGGCCGGAATTCCGGTCCGCCAATTATGGCGTGCTGATGAGCGGTCCCTCCGCCACGGCGGATATCCAGGGCGTGCTGATCCGTGGCGCACAGGGCGTGCGCTCACTTTCGGTCTGGTTCACCTGACCCGATGGGCTGCCCGGCATGATGGCCGGGCGGCCTTACCCTATTCAGACCGCCTTTTTCAGGTTCGGACTGGCCTTGAAGCGTACCGTCTTGCCGGCCTTGACCTTAACCGGCTCACCCGTGCGGGGGTTGAGTGCCTGACGCGCCTTGGTTTTCTTGACGGTAAACGTGCCGAATGATGGCAGCGTGAAACCACCCTCACGCTTGAGTTCCTTGACAATGGCCTGAATCAGGTCAGCAGCAGCCTGATTGGCAGCGACGCCGGTACAATCGATCGAATCCTGTATAACGGCTGCAATGAAGGCTTTACTCATCGGAACGGCCTGCTCCCTGCTGGCTAAAAACGACTCTCGAAAATATCCGTGACCCGCATTGGACAAGGGCTTGTGCCATCCTCCGGGCGGGATGGACGCGGCTTGTAACCCGCTGATCGGGGTTAGACCAGCAATTTTTTGTTATCACATAAAAATTCTTGTTGATGTCATCAGCAAGAACGCCATCCATGACAGAAATGCCCGTATGGATGGGCAGAAATGGCCAGTACGGAAAATTCATATCGGAATTGAATCTTTCCGCCTAACAGGCCCGTTCCCCGCCATCAGGCCATCATGACGGGCGGCGTCCCATCCCTGCACGCAGGCAGGGGACGTACCGCCTGCCTGTCTTTTCAGCTCTTGAAATTCTGTACTTTCAGGTCCGTAACACCCACAAAGGTGATTTTGGTGCTGTCACCCAGGCTTATGGTCGTATTGCCCCCGGCAATGGTTGCGTTATCCAGCATGGACTGGATGGTGGCCGGAGTCGCATCAAAGCCGGACAGGTTGACGACATTGGCGGCCGACTTGCCAAAATCCTGGATCAGGTCATTGCCCCCGTCCTTGCCCTTGATGAAGTCGAATTCCGTCGTACCGCTACCGGCCTTGAGCAGGTCGTTCCCCGTTCCCGCCTGAAGCGTGTCCTGCCCGCTGCCTCCAACCAGCGTGTCATTCCCGCTACCGGCCACCGCATAGAGCCTGCCCGTGGACAGGCCGCCATCAAGCGTCTCGTTGCCGCTACTGGCATAATAGGTGGTGGTGCCGGAGGTACTGGCAGTCAGGTCCAGTCCCGCCGTGCCAAAAATGGTGGCATTGCCCCCGGTCACGGTATCGGCAATGCCACTGGCCCCGTTGATGAACTGCAGCGTGCCCGGCACACTGACTGAAATCGTGCTGTCATCCACGCCGGACAGCAGGGCGGAGGCACTGGCCGAAATCGTGTCCCCGCTGCCCCCGGTCACACTCAGGCCGCTATCCGCCGTAATGGAACTGCCGCTGACCGATTCCACCGCCAGGGCCCCGTCACCATTGATGGTATCGGCCAGGCCATCCTGGATGATGTTGACCTGGGCGCCCTCATCTTCAAAAAACGTGGTGTTGACAAAGGCATTGATGGTGGAATGGCTGATATCCTGAACCACTTCGCCATCAATGGCGGTAAGGGTCGTGCCCGCACCGTTAAAGAGCGCCGTGGTACTGCCCGCCGCATCCCAGTCCCCCGTGACCGTGGGCGTGCTGTCAAAGGCATAGACGGTATCGGACCCGGCCATCAGGTTGACGTCATCACTGGGCCTGCCGCTGAAGAACAGCGTATCCCCACCCGCCGCGTCGTAATTCACGCTGCCTGAACCGGCATGATAGTCCACCGTCCCGGCATCGCCATCCACCACGTCGGTGGGATTGCTGCCGCCGTACAGGAAAAGCTGCTGGTCAAGCACGGTGGCGGTGGTGCTGCCGATCTCGACCGCGCGGCCTGTCACGTCATAGCTGCCGCCCGAGGTAATTTCCTGCAGCAGGGGACCGGCCGCATCGTCCATGCCGTAATCAATCCCGGCCACCCCGAGAAGACGCGCTTCCTGAAAGGCACTGTCACTGAAATCACCCTTAAGGGACACGATCTCCGTGCCCGTGACATCCTCATTCACCGCAAACTGGTCAAGCTGGCTCAGCGCGGCTTCTTCCCCAACGGTCTTCAGCGCCAGTATGATGTCGCTGCTATCCGGATTGACATCAAGCGTAAGCCCTGTGGCCCCGGTTACGGTCACGTATCCCATCATGCAATTCATTCCTTCCTGCACGCTGGGGATCAGGCCATGTTACCGCCCCATCGCGCCGCTTCTGTGCCACCGCCCGTGCTGTCGTGACCGCAGCGTGAGCCGGGAAGCTTTCAGGACCGTATTTGTCAGGAATGGGTTAAGAAATTCGGAATCGGACCCCGATTGGTTCAGTCCGTCGGCACGCGGCTTTCAAGCTCCTCCACCCAGATACGGGCATTGCCATCCGATGGCGCGCGCCAGTCGCCACGCGGCGAGAGCGCGCCACCAGCCAGTACCTTTGGCCCGTTGGGCATGGCCGAGCGCTTGAACTGGCTGAAACCGAAGAACCGGTTAAGGAAAACCCCCAGCCAGTGCCGGATTTCCGACAGGGCATAGACCTTCCTGCCCCCTTCGGGGAATCCCGGCGGCCAGTCCCCGCGCGCGGCATCCCCCCAGGCATGCAGCGCCATGAAGGCGATTTTCGAGGGGCGGAATCCGTAACGCAGCACATGGAACAGCGTGAAATCATGCAGCGCGTAGGGGCCGATAAGCGATTCCGTGCTCTGCACCGCCTGCCCCGCCGTGGCGGGCACCAGTTCGGGCGAGATCTCGGTGGCAAGGATGGCGTCCAGCACGGTACAGGTCCGCGCCGTCTCCCGCCCATGGGCCATGACCCAGCGGATCAGGTGCTGGATCAGCGTCTTGGGCAGCCCGGCATTGACGTTGTAATGCGCCATCTGGTCACCCACGCCATAGGTACACCACCCCAGCGCCAGTTCCGACAGGTCACCCGTGCCAATCACGATGCCACCGGACTGGTTGGCCAGGCGGAACAGGAAATCGGTGCGCAGGCCCGCCTGCACGTTCTCGAACGTGACATCATACACGGCCTCCCCCCCGGCAAAGGGATGGCCCATCTGTTCAAGCATGAGGCGCGCTGCGGGGCGGATGTCAATCTCATGCGCCTGCACGCCAAGGGCGGCCATGAGTTCATGCGCATTGTCGCGCGTGCCGCCGCTGGTGCCAAAACCGGGCATGGTGTAGCCCAGCACCGCCTGCCGCCCCAGCCCGCATTCATCGGCCGCACGCGCCGCGACCAGCAGGGCATGCGTGGAATCCAGCCCGCCCGAGACCCCGATCACCAGCGTCTTCGCCCGCGATGCCAGTACCCGCCGCTTCAGGGCGGTAACCTGGATGGTAAAGGCTTCGTAGCAGTCCTGGTCCAGCAGCGCCGGATCGCTGGGCACGAACGGAAAACGGGGGATGGCGCGCTTCAGGCCCAGATCGGTGGACGGCGGGCTCAGGACCAGTTCGACAGACCGCCACTCCGCCGCCGCCGCCACATGGGCGCGGTTATCGGCAAAGGTGCCCATGCGCAGCCGTTCCTGACGCAGCAGGTCCAGATCCACATCCGCCAGCAGCGTGACCAGCCCGGTGGGAAAGCGCGCGCTCTGCGCCAGGGTCACACCGTTTTCAAAGATCGAGGCCTGCCCGTCCCATGCCACATCGGTGGTGGATTCACCCTCCCCCGCCGCGGCATAGACATAGGCGCACAGGCAGCGTGCGGAATGGGACTGGCACAGCAGCGTACGCGTACGCGCCTTGCCCACCGTGATGTTGCTGGCGGACAGGTTGGCAATGACCGTGGCCCCCGCAAGGGCGGCATGGACGGCGGGTGGCTGGGGCACCCACATGTCCTCACACAGTTCAGCGGCGATCACCAGTCCGCGCACGCCCCGCGCCCTGAACAGCAGGTCGGTGCCAAACGGGACCGCGCGCGCCCCCAGCATGATATGCCCGCCCCGCAGCCCGGCCCCGGCGGTGAACTGCCGGGCCTCATAGAACTCACGGTAATTGGGCAGGTAGGACTTGGGTATGACACCCACGATATGCCCGTCATGCAGGGCAATGGCGCAGTTGTACAGCGCGCCTTCCCATACAACCGGCGCCCCGACCAGCACCAGCGGCAGCAGGCCCGCCGTCTGCCGTGCAAGCCAGGCCGCCGCTTCCATGACCTGATCCAGCAGCACGTCCTGCTGGCGCAGGTCCTCGATCGCGTAGCCCGACAGGCCCAGTTCGGGAAACACGGCCAGCACCGCCCCCGCCTGATGGCAGGCCACGATTCCTTCGTGGATGCGGCGGGCGTTTTCCATCGGGTCGGCCAGCGCAACGGGCAGGGTACAGGCGGCCACGCGCGCGAAACCCTGCTGGTACAAACCATGAAAACCAGCCATACCACTGCCTGCCGTCATGTCCGGGTCTCCCGCGCTGCTTCAGCCAAAATAACCATCCGTGATGAACCGGGGCCCATCTGGCGCATTGTTATGGGGCGGATGGCATGCCCCGCCTGTCCCAACCCCTTACCTGAAGGAAACCGGATCATGGACCTGTTACGCTGGACCATCACATTCCTTGTCCTGGCCCTGATCGCCGCGGTCTTTGGCTTCGGCGGCATCTCTGACACCTTTGCCTATTTTGGCAAGGTCCTGTTCTTCATCTTCATCGTGCTGTTCATCCTTGGATTGATTTTCGGCCGCGGCCGCGGAACCTTGTCCTGACCTGCGTTCCACGCCGCACGAAGGGAATCAGCCCAAGCGCGTAAAGACTGCCCAGTGCCGCCATGGAAAGCGGCACGCCGGGCAGAAGATAGGTCGGTGCGTCACACGGCTTGGCGGGACGTGCCGGCATGGATGCCAGACGCTGCGCGAAACTGCCGCCATGGAACGTGGGCGCACGGCATTCGGGCAGCGGGCTGGGCCACCACCCCTGCTCCACCCCCACATGCATAAATCCCAGGCCCGCCGCAACCAGCAGCACCGGCACGCACATGACCACCGCGCCGCGCGCCACGTCACGCGGCAGAACCATGCCAAGCAGCCCGAACCCCACCAGGATACGGTAGGGCCAGCGCTCCCACAGGCACAGCCCGCAGGGCACATGACCCAAGATGTGTTCGCTCCACCACGCGACACCAAGGGCGGCACAACCAGCCAGCACCATCAACAGGGCAGTCTGTCGCATGATGCCTACGACCGCTCCGCGACAGGGGCCGCTTCAAGCGCGCGCAGGAAATCGGCTGCCCAGCTTACCGCCGTGGTGCTGCTGACCTCGCGCTCCAGCGCGCGCCAGCGCGTGCGCCGCTCCGCCAGCCCCATGGTCAGGGCGGCGTGCAGGGCATCGGCAATTTCATCCGGGTCATACGGATTGACCAGAATTCCCTCATCCATTTCCGGCGCGGCACCGGCGAAATGCGACAGGATCAGCACGCCGGGGTTGGCCGGGTCCTGGGCTGCGACATATTCCTTGGCCACCAGATTCATGCCATCGCGCAGCGGGGTGATCAGCGCGGCCTCCGCCCGGCGATAGAACCCGGCCAGCACTTCCCGCGGAAGGGGGCGGGTGATGTAGCGGATCGGTGTCCAGTCGAATTCGGAATAGGCACCATTGATGCGCCCGGTCAGTTCATCCAGCTGGCGGCGCAGCTGGCGGTATTCCTCCACGCTGCCGCGAGAGATCGGGGCCACCTGCAGGAACGTGACCTTGCCCCGATGCTCGGGGTAGCGCGCCAGCAGCGCTTCATAGCCACGGAACCGCTCGGGCAGGCCCTTGGAATAATCCAGCCGGTCCACCCCCAGCACCAGCCTGGCCCCGCGCAGGCTGCCTTCCAGCCGCTCCACTTCCTCGCCCTGCATGCTTTTTTCCGCCTGGGCACGGAATTCATCGGGGTCGATGCCGATGGGAAAGGCCTGTCCGCGCGCGGGCAGGCCGTTGGCTTCCAGCGAATGGTTCAGGTTCTCGGCATCCTCGGGGGTCTGCACGCCCACCAGATCGTAGGCCTGCATGTCCTCAAGCAGCAGTTCGGCGCCGGGCAGCGAGCGGACAAGGCTCCATGGCGGGAACGGAATGTGCAGGAAGAAGCCGATGCGGCAGTTCACCCCCAGGTCACGCAGCGCCTGACCCAGCGGGAACAGATGGTAGTCGTGCACCCATATCACGTCATCGGGCCGCAGCAGTGGCAGCAGCGTGCGGGCGAACATGGCGTTGACCGCCAGATAGGTTTCCCAGTCCGTGCGGGAATAGTTCATCAGCCCGACACGGTAATGGAACAGGGGCCACAGGATGCCGTTGGAGAAGTTCTGGTAAAATCCCTCATACTGCAGCGGTGTCAGGTCGATGGTGGCGTAGGTTACGTTATCGACCCGGTCCAGCCGGGGCACGGGGTCGCCCCCATGCAGCTGCACCTGCTTGCCCGACCAGCCGAACCACAGGGATTCCCCTTCCCGCAGCGCGTCCTTCAGCCCTACGGCCAGACCACCGGCAGGCTGGCTGCGCTCACGCGGGGAGGGGACGCGGTTGGAAACGATGATCAGCCGCCCCATGCGCCGTCCCCCCCCTGAGCCAGTCGGGCCAGCCAGCCACGGAAGGCGGCCGGATCGGGAAAGTCGGCGGGAATGCGGAAACCCGCCCCCCCCAGATGCACCGCCATGCGGATGCCATCCTCATCCGTCACGTCATCCCCGACAAAGATCGGGGAACGCCCGGCAAAGGGTGCCGCCTGCATGAGGGCTTCCACCGCATGGCCCTTGTCTATGCCCGCGGGGCGGATTTCCCACGCCATCTTGGCCGCCTGCACATGAAAGGCGCCGTGCGTGGCCGCCACCCATTCATCCGCGATCCGGCCCAGCGCGTCCCCCGCGTCGGGGGCGCCACGGTAATGCAGCACAAGCCCCGCCTTCTTGCGCTCGACCCGCATGCCGGGATGGGCCTGCGCCAGCCGGTCGGCCTGTTCCAGCCAGGCCGGGGGCACGGGGGGCAGCGGCGCGCGCGCGATGGGCTGGCCCGGTGCATGGCGGATGGCGATGCCATGTTCCCCCGCCACCGCATAGGGCACACCGGGCAGGAAATGGTCGATCTGCTCGATCGGCCGGCCGGATATGACCGCCAGCGCATTGCCACATTTTTCCCGCAGGCGCAGGAGCGTATCGATCAGGCCGGGCGCCACGACCACGGATTCAGGCGTGGGGGCGATATCAACCAGCGTACCATCAAAATCCAGCAGGAATGCCGCGCGGGCGGGCGGAGGCAGCCGATCGAGCGAAGGAAGGGTGGAGATCTTGCTCATGGTTGTTCTAGCCTCCGGCAAAGCTGGGGAATGCGCAAGCCCGGAACCGCGCTGTGCAGACCTGCAGCATTGATACGATATAAATTAAACTGTTTTCTAATGCAGCATCAGCGGGGCGGCCCCTTCATCGGCCGGGTCGGCCGGGGGCACGGGCAGCGGCGGGGAAAGCGGGCGCGCGACAGGCGGCGGCTGGGGCGCCGGTGTCCCACCTGGCGCAGCCGTGCCGGGCACGGGCGGCACGCTGCCATCGGGCAGGGGCGGCGCGCCCGTGCCATCGGGGCCGGCAGCGGGGGCGGTGGCTGGGGCCTGCGCGGCCGCGACACTTAACGGGGGCGGGACGGGGGCGACCGCATCCCCCCCGCAACTGGCAAGCTGCACGTCATAGAGCGGGTTCTGGAACACGCCGGTGGACGGTTCGGCGATGGCCATCCAGCCCTGGAAGGCGGCCATGCCCTCATGCGCGTCATGGACTTCCAGCCATGCGGCACTGTCGGCCGCCAGCGTGGCCGGACGCTGGAGGCATGACGTGGCATGTAGCGTCAGGCTCTTGTAAGGCACATCCTGCCCCACCGGAATCTCGACCTGCTGCACATGCGCGTCCAGCTTGTCCAGCACGCGCACCACGGCAACCGTGCGGCCCTGCCAGGTATCGGGCGGGTACATGGCGGGCGGGGTCAGCCATTCGGCGGCATGGGCGGCACCGGGCAGGGTGGCAAGCACAAGGGCGGGCAGGCAGAACGCGGGCAGCCTCATGCCTTCGGGCTCCGCAGGCCATCCACCACGCCGTGCAGGATGCGCCGCATGGCCCCCTCGTCCACGCCCATTATGATCGCATCCTCGAACGCATCGCGCAGGATGCCCTGCAGTTCGGCATGGTTTTCACGCAGGACCAGCAGCTTGTCCCGGCACGAGACCGGCGTGCCATCGGGCTGAGGCCAGATTTCAGGCATGGTTACGTCATCCGTCCCGTCATGGCTCATGGCGCGGCATCCCCTGCCGGGGCAGCGGGGGTCTGCGCCGCCTTGTCCTGCCGGTTCCTGGTCAGTGTATCGGTGACGGAGAAGATGAACTTGCTCAGCAGCTGCTCCAGGCTGATCGCGCCCTGCGTCTGGCCGATCGTGCCACCGGGGGCGAGCATCTTCTCATCCCCGCCGGGCGAGAGGGCGATGTATTTGCCCCCCAGCAGGCTGTCGCTGGTAATGATGGCCGCCGTATCATCGGGCAGCCTGATATCGGGACGCACGGTAAAGGTCACCTGCGCGGCATAGGTTTTCGGGTCGACCCGTTCCGCCACCACCTGACCCACCGTAATCCCGGCCAGCCGCACGTCGGAACCGATGGACAGGCCATCGATATGGGCAAAGCCCGCGTTCAGCCTGTACCCGGTCTCATGCGTGCGGCCCTTGTCCAGCACCGCATAGGCCAGCATGCCGGCCAGCGCGGCCAGCACGGCAAAGCCCGCAAGAAGTTCCGCTGGCTGGTGGCCCGCGCGCCGTGAAACAGCAGCAACCATGATGGCAATGCTTCCCCAATATCCGATGGCGCGCACCCTAGCAGGTTACGCCACGGGTTTCATCCCTCGGGGTACCATGCCTCATAATCACTGGTGGTAGAAGCCCGCTGGCCACCACGCAGGTCGCTGCCGGGCGGGTGATAGGCCTGTGCCGTCCCGGTCCGGTTGGGCTGCCAGGGCTGCTGCCAGGGCTGGCGCGCGCTCTCGGGCAGGGGGGCTGCGTCCATATGGTGCAGCCAGCCCCACCATTCGGGCGGCACGGCGGACGCGTCCTCCCCCTTATGATAGATGACCCAGCGCTCATGCCGCTTTTCCCCGCCGCCGGTGCGGTTGGGGGTCCGGGCCTCATAATAACACCGGCCATCGGCGTCCCTGCCGACCAGCCGCCCCCTGAAACGGGTATAGATACGGGTGCCTAGATTTGCCATGCCCCAAGCCTAGTCCGCGCGCGGCCGCGCGGTCCACGCGGATATGCGCCCCCGCCCCTCACATCTGCGGGATCGTGGCGTCACGGCAGGGTACCCGCGGGCCATGGCATCCCGATCACGGGAAGTTATCCCCCATATCCACTGTACCCAGTGGGATGTATAGTTGCGACTCCGTCCCGAACGGGTTCCGCACCGCCCCTGCCCCCCGGTAAAACGGAAGGCATGACAGCACGAAGCCACTGGAACGGCGTGCGCATGCGTACCACAGAGGCCGCAGCGGACCCTGACGACACACCCCGTTCCGTTACCCTGCCCGCCGACTGGGATGACACGGCAGCCGAGGCCCTGGCCCGGCTGGCCCCCGGTCATGGTCCCGCAAGCCTGCCCGAGGAAGCGGCGCACTGGATAGATGACCTGTGCACGGGCGAATGCTCCGGCCCGGTCGTCCGCCCCGTGGCGCGGGCGCTGTCGTGCCTGCTGCTCATGCGTCAGGCGGCCCCCACGCGGGACCTGTGGCACGGCCATCATGACCGCAGGCCCGGCTTCGTGGTCAACCTGGCCGCCTTCGTGGAGGCCGACAACAGCTTCATGGCGCGCGACTTCGTGGCCGCCCTGCGGCTGCTGGCACGCGTGCTGCGCGTGATCGCGCAGCAGAAGCGGCACATGTGCAATGGCGAACTGCCCCTGCCCGACCCCACGGGGCAGGCGGCCACGCATCTGCGCGCCGTCCCCCCCGCCCCGCAGCCGGGGCAGGAGCGCCCGGTCATTGCCGGCTCCGTGCTGCTGACCAACCTTGATGCCTGTCTGGCCGGGCTGGGCTTCGATTATGACAGCGAGGCCGGGCGCGACGCCGCGTGCAGCATCGTGGCGCTGGCCACCCTGGTCGCCCATGCGGGCGAGGGCGCGGACGCCATGCCGCTGCCCCCCGTGCGCAGCATCCTGCCCGGTGTCAGCCAGATCGCACGCAGCGTCTGGCAGGAGGCCGCCGTGGAGACCGACCAGCCCGCGGCACGGGTGGAAACCGGGTTTTCCACCCCCGGCCCGATCGATGCGCTGCTGGGCGTGGAAGCCTGCGGCCTGGCCCCCGTGTTCTCGCCACTGCGCGCCGACGGGCGGCTGGCCACAAGCACGCTGGCGCGCCTGGCCTGCCGTGGGCTGACCCTGGAAGCCGCCTTTGCCGCGACCCTTGCGGGTGAAAACGTGCTGGCCCTGCCCGGTGCGGCCTCCCATCAGGCGATGCACCGCGCGCTGAGCGGCTTCGTGGACCGCGCCCCGCCACGCCCCGACGCCACGCGTGACGTGCTGGCCACCCGCGCGGGGCTGGAGCGCGGCGTGCGCCGCCCGCTGCCCGCCCGCCATGGCGGCTTTACGCAGAAGGCCAGCGTGGGCGGCCACCGCCTGTTCCTGCGCACGGGCGAATACGCCGATGGCGCGCTGGGCGAGATCAGCCTGACGCCAACGCGCGAAAGCCCGATGGTGCGCGGGCTCATGGACACGCTGGGCCAGGCGGTCAGCATCGGACTGCAGTACGGCGCGCCGCTGGAAAGCTATGTCGAGGCCTTCGCCTACACCCAGTTCGGCCCCGCCGGCACGGTGGAGGGCGACCCGGTTGCGTCCTATGCCACATCCATGCTGGACTATGCCTTCCGGGCGCTGTCCGATGCGTATCTGGGGCGCAGGCTGCCCGATGCCCCGCATGAGGACATGATGGCGGACAGTCCCGCCCCCATGCTGCCACTGGACCTGCCCCGGTCCGGCAATGATGATGGCGATGACACGCCCCCACGGCGGCGCGGGCTGCGCCTGGTCGGCTGACCGGCCACGCAGGCACCCGCCCCCGAGACAGTAAAAAGGACGACCCGATGCCCGACACCACGCCCGAACAGCGCCTCAAGCAGCTTGGTATCATCCTGCCCACCCCCGCCGCCCCGGTTGCCAATTATGTGGGGGCCGTGATCAGCGGGTCATCGCTGGTCGTGTCCGGCCAGCTGCCGCTGGTTGATGGCAAGCTGCTCACCACCGGCAAGCTGGGTGGTACCGTGCCGGTGGAACTGGCGGTCGAGGCCGCGCGCTACAGCATGATCAACGTGATCGCACAGGTTAAGGCCGCCCTTGGCGACCTGTCGCGCGTGAAGCGCGTGGTGCGGCTGGGCGGCTTCATTGCCTGCACGCCGGACTTCACGCAGCATGCCAGTGTCATGAACGGGGCATCCGACCTGGCGGTGGCGGTGTTTGGCGATGCGGGCCGCCACGCCCGCTCCACCGTGGGCGTGCCCTCGCTGCCGCTCGATTCGGCGGTTGAGGTCGAGGGCCTGTTCGAGATCGGCTGAACACGGATGTAACACCACATGGGAGGGAGCCAGTCATGACCCCAGCACGCCATCCCGCCGGTATCACGCGGCGCCCGTCATGACCGGCACCACCATGATCCTGCACCGCAGGATTGCCGAAATCCCGGCACGGGAATGGGATGCCTGCGCGGGTGATGCCAATCCCTTTGTCAGCCACGCCTTCCTTTCGGCGCTGGAGGACAGCGGCTCCACCGGCCCCGCCACGGGCTGGCTGCCCCAGCATCTTGCCCTGCGCGATGGCGCGGGCCAGCTTCTGGCGGTGGCCCCGCTTTACGCCAAGAGCCATTCCTTTGGGGAATACGTGTTTGACCAGCAATGGGCGCAGGCCTTCACGCAGGCGGGCGGGCAGTATTATCCCAAGCTGCAGGTGGCCGTTCCCTTCTCCCCCGTGCCGGGGCCACGCCTGCTGGTAGGCGACGCACCCGATGCCGATGCCCGCCGCCTGCTGGCCGGCCGTGCGCTGCGGCAGGCCTGCGGGGAGCTGGATCTCTCTTCCGTCCACATCACCTTCTGCACGGAGCATGAACAGGCGCTGCTGGGGGAAAGTGGCTGGCTGTCCCGGCTGGGCGTGCAGTACCACTGGGATAATGACGGCTACACCGGTTTTGATGATTTCCTCGAAGCCCTCGCCTCACGCAAGCGCAAGGCCATCCGGCGTGAACGGCGCGACGCCAATGCCTGCGGGCTGACCTTCCATACCTATCGCGGCACGGAGATTACCGAATCCCTGTGGCAGGATTTCTACCAGTTCTACCTGTCCACCGTGGACCGCAAATGGGGCAGCGCCTACCTGCAGCCCGGATTCTTTCCCCTGCTGTCGGAACGGCTGGGGGAGCGGGTCGTGCTGATGATCGCCCGCAGTGAGGGCGTGCCGGTGGCCGGTGCGCTCAACCTCATGGGGCGCGATACGCTATATGGCCGCAACTGGGGGCGGCTGGCGGGCCATGACTGGCCCTTCCTGCATTTCGAACTGTGCTATTACCGCGCCATCGACTTTGCCATCGCGCACGGGCTGAAGCGGGTGGAAGCGGGCGCACAGGGCGAGCACAAGCTCCAGCGCGGCTATCGCCCCTGCCTGACCCATTCCGCCCACTGGATCAGCCACCCCGGCCTGCGGGCGGCGGTGGCCGAATTCCTGGGGCAGGAACGCGCGGCCATCATGGCCGGACTGCCGGCCCTTGATGCGCTGACCCCCTACCGCTGCGGGTCGTGAACCCGTGATGATACAGGTCATGCCCCCTGTGGCTGCGGGCATGGTAGCATGGGGTGACAGGCACCCTGCCACTAAAGGAGCGGACCATGTACGCAATGCGACTGCTTGCCCCCCACACCCCCCTGCAATGGACCGAACTGCCCGACCCGCAGCCGGGGCCGGGGCAGATCCGCGTCAGGGTAGGGGCGTGTGGCGTCTGCCGCACCGACCTGCATGTGGTGGATGCGGACCTGCCCTTTCCCGGCCATGCCCTGACGCCGGGGCACGAGATCGTGGGCCGGATCGATGCGATCGGCCCGAATGTGGAAGGGCTGCACATGGGCCAGCGCGTGGGCATCCCGTGGCTGGGCCATACCTGCGGCTGCTGCCATTACTGCCAGACCGAGCACGAAAACCTGTGCGACCACCCGCTGTTTACCGGCTACACGCGTGATGGCGGCTACGCCACGCTGGCGGTGGCCGACGCGCATTTCGCCTTCCCCCTGCCCGATGGCGATGACGACGTGGCCACCGCGCCCCTGCTGTGCGCGGGGCTGATCGGCTGGCGCTCGCTGGTCATGGCGGGGAAGGAGGCGCGCAGCATCGGGCTGTACGGCTTTGGGGCTGCGGCCCACATCATTGCGCAGGTGGCGCTGTGGCAGGGGCGCTCCGTCTATGCCTTTACCCGGCCGGGCGATACGAAAACCCAAGACTTCGCCCGCTCGCTGGGCTGCACCTGGGCTGGTGGTTCGGACGAAATGCCACCCGAGCAGCTGGATGCCACCATCATCTTCGCCCCCGTGGGCGCGCTGGTGCCCGCGGCGCTGAAGGCCGTGCACAAGGCCGGGCGCGTGGTCTGCGCGGGCATTCACATGAGCGAAATCCCCGCCTTTTCCTATGACCTGCTGTGGGAGGAGCGGCAGATCGTGTCGGTTGCAAACCTGACCCGGCAGGACGGGCTGGACTTTCTGGAAATCGTGCCCCGGGCGGGAATCCGCACCACGACAACGCCCTATCCGCTGCGTGACGCCAACAGGGCACTGGATGACCTGCGCCACGGCCGTTTTGAAGGGGCAGCGGTGCTGGTGCCCTGATTGCCCCGCCCGTGCCGGGGTAAAATACCCCGCCTGGTTATTATTTCTGGCTTTTGGGGCAATCATTCTTTATGGACCGGCGTTCTCCCTGACGCATGAACACGGGCCGGCGGCCAGTTTCCTTCCTGCGTCGCCCATGTTCTTCATGCTTTGTCCGGATTGCCCGATACATGCCGTTTCCTGAAACCCACCCCGCCCTGCAACGCGCGCTGGACGAGCGTGGGTACGATAACCCGACCCCCGTCCAGAAAGCTGTCCTGGATGTCGCCGCCGAAGGGCGTGACCTGCTTGTCTCCGCCCAGACGGGTTCCGGCAAGACCGTTGCCTTCGGCCTTGCCATGGCCGACACCCTGCTTGGCGGGGCCGAGCATTTTGGCCCGGCGGGTCCGCCGCTGGCCGTGATCATCGCGCCGACGCGTGAACTGGCCATGCAGGTAACCCGTGAGCTGACGTGGCTGTACGCACCGGCCGGCGGGCGCATCGTCTCGTGCATTGGCGGCATGGACGCCCGGCGTGAAGCCCGGGCGCTGCAGCTTGGCGCGCATATCGTGGTCGGCACGCCGGGACGGCTGTGCGACCATCAGTCCCGTGGCCGCCTGGACATGTCGGACCTGCGCGTGGTCGTGCTGGATGAAGCGGACGAAATGCTCGACCTGGGCTTCCGTGACGAGCTTGAGCAGCTTCTGGACGCCATGCCCAAGACGCGGCGCACGCTGCTGTTCTCGGCCACCATCGCCAAGGAAATCGCATCGCTGGCGCGCCGCTACCAGAACGACGCCGTGCGCATCGATACCCTGTCGGGCGCCAAGCAGCATGCCGATATCGAATACCGCGCCGTCGTGGCCGATGCGCGGGAACTGATCCCCGCCGTGGTCAACGTGCTGCGCTATACCGACAGCCAGACCACCATGGTGTTCTGCGCCACGCGCGAGATGGTACGCCACATGCAGGCGGCACTGGTCGAGCGCGGCTTCTCCTCGGTCGCCCTGTCGGGTGAACTGGGGCAGAACGAACGCACGCGCGCCATCGACAGCCTGCGCAAGGGCCAGGCCAATGTGTGCGTCGCCACCGACGTGGCCGCCCGTGGCATCGACATACCCGCGCTGGCGCTGGTGGTGCATGCCACCCTGCCCACCGATCCCGCCACCCTGCTGCACCGTTCGGGCCGCACGGGCCGCGCGGGGCGCAAGGGCGTATGCGTGCTGATGGTGCCCATGTCCCAGCGCCGCCGCGCCGAGCGGCTGATGCAGGGGGCCAAGATCACCGCCACATGGTCCGGCGTGCCCACGGCGGCTGAAATCCGCGCCAGTGACGCCAGGCGCCTGCTGGCCGATCCGGTGCTGAACCAGGACGTGGCGGAAGCCGACAACGAACTGGTGGGCCAACTGGTGGAAGGCCGCAGCAGCGAGCAGCTTGCCGCCGCGCTGCTGCAGATGTACCGCGCCCGCCTGCCCGCGCCCGAGAACGTGCGCCACATCACCCCCGATGCCCCACGCCCCGTGCGCGAGCGCCCCGAACGTGATGGCAGCCCCCGCCCCCCGCGTGAAAGCTATGGCAGTGGCGAGCCAGGCGCATGGTTCGCCATGAATGTGGGCCGGCAGGAAAAGGCTGATCCCAAATGGCTGATCCCGCTGATCTGCCGCCTGGGTGGCGTGCGCAAGGCGGATATCGGTGCCATCCGCATCAACGATACCCAGACCCTGTTCGAGATCACGCCGGAATCGACCGAAAAATTCCGCTCCTGCATCGCCGCGATCGAGAATGACGAGGTGCAGATCTCCCCCGCCAGCGCCCCGGCAGGTGGCCCGCCGCGCCGCAGTGGGCCGCCGCGTGGCGGTCGCCCGTTCGCCCCGCGCAAGCCCGGCGGCGCGGGACGGCCCGGTGGGTTTGGCGGGCCGCCGCGCGGGGGTGCGTCCTCCCGCAAGCGTCCGCCACGCGCCTGACAGATCGCCTCCGGGCACACCTTCCCCGCATGCCCGGCCCCGCGCCGGGCATGTGTTTTCCAATCGGCTGCAAACACAGGTTTCCCCGTGCCTGATTTCCGCCTTTTCCTTTGTGGCCTGTCAGGCCTGCTTGCCCTTGGCGCGTCCACAGCCCTTGCCGCGCCGCAGGCCCCCGACACGGCGCTGGCGCGGGAACTGGCCATGACGGCCGGGCAGTACGCACCCGACACCGGCCTGTTTGAAAAAGGGCCACTGGCCACGAGGCTCCGGCAGGAACTGGGCGCGCGCTACGCGACTTTCCTGTCAAACATGGAAGTGGCGGGACCATTGCAGCCCGCGGGCGACCTGCTGTTCATCACCGGCAACCGGCAGCACGAAGGCGGCAGCCGCATCGCCTGGCTGCTGACCGACCGGCAGGGCGTGAACATGACGGTGGGGATTCTTGATCCGGGGCGGCTCGATCTCCTCACGACCGGTCCCACACCACTCACCAAACCTGCCGACATCCGCGCCATGCTCGAAAACATGGGCGTGGTCGCCCCGCTGTGCAATCCGGCGCAGGACCTGGCACCGGGCCGGCGGCTGCACTGGCATGCGCGGATGGGACAGGACAGGACCTGCATCTACCGCGTGGGCCTGCACCGGGGCGAACAGGTGACGGCGCGACTGGAACCGGCGTCATCCGGGCTGGACATGCGGGTCATCGACCCGCATCCCGCGACAGCCATGACAGGCCCCGTACAGTCGTGGTACGTGCCGGAGGATGACCTCTATCTCGTGCAGGTCACGCAACGGCCACAGGCCAAGGCGGCCGGCCCGCGCGCCTTCAGCCTGAGCATAAGCGCGCGGCCATGAAAAAAGCCCGTTACCACCGGGGTAACGGGCCATGCCACCGACGTGTTCCCTGCCGGTCTGGCCGGCAGGAACACGAGATGCTACTGGTTGCCCTGCTGGCTGCCGCCACCGAGGAAACTGTCGATGTTCGAACGGGTGCCTTCCTTGAGATTATCCCAGCGCTGACGTTCCTGGCTGCCCGCGTTGCGCAGGTCGTTCAGCCGGTTCTTCGGTGCGTTGCGGATCGCGTCCAGCCGGTCACGACCGTTCTGGATCTTGTCATCAACGCGTGAGCGCTGGTCCGCCAGCTTCTGCTCGGCGTTGTCACGCGCGCTGTCCCACCTGCCAACCGTATCCTGCTTCATGTCGTTGACCCGGTTGTCATAGCCCTGCCGCAGGTTCTGCTCGCGATTCTGTACGTTCTGGTCCACGTTGTTGCGATAGGACTGAAGCCGGTTGTTGGCACAGTCCCCCGCCTGCGCCGCGCGGTCGAGCACATCCCAGCCGGGTGCGTTCTGGCTGCTGCAGTCAGCCGCCATTGCGCCGGCCGCCCCGGTAATGGTGGCGGCAGAAACGGAAAGAGCAAGAAGATATCTGCGGAATTTCATGGACACAACCTTGGTCAAAGGGGTTTTCTACCTGAATGCTGCGTAAGCCTGTGGCAGGGATCGGTCAAAAATATGACAATGCGCGACCATCCCGCGCTGGATATAGGGATCAATTGCTGAAAAACGTAACGCGCCGCGCACATGCCACCTACCATTCTGATGCAGGCAATGCCGCCCCGCGTGGTGGACATGCCGCAATAATGCCACTATGTGACAGGAGCAAGCATATCCGCCACATCTATCCAACCCGGCTGGCAGTAACATCATGCGATGGTGGTCATGCTGTCCCCTGTTTCCTGGCGGTCCCATGTGGAATGAACCTTATCTTGAATCCTGCTGCCGCTCCGCGCTGCACCGGCTGAAACTAAGCGGGCAGGCCGGCCGCCCCGCGGGCGTGGGGGATGCGCCATGCCTGCACCGGCTGGAAGGCATGGGACTGGCCAGCAGCAGCGGGGATGACCAGCGCTATACAATCACCACACAGGGCCATGCACGCCACAGAACGGAAATACTGAAACAGCCGACATGATCAGCCATGACGACATCTGGCGCGCCATCGACCGCCTGGCCGCCGAACGGGGGCTGACCCCCTCCGGCCTGGCCCGCGCGGCGGGACTGGACAGCACGACCTTCAACCCCTCCAAACGGATCACGCCTTCGGGGCGGCCGCGCTGGCCGGGCACGGAAAGCCTTGCGCGCACGCTGTCGGCCACCGGCATCTCCTTCGAGGGCTTCAGCCGCCTGCTGTCGGGCCATCACGACCCCGAAACCACGAACAGGGCACATCATTCGCACCTGAAGATCGCGCCCTTTTCCCAGCTTGCCCATCCCGAACTGTTTGATGAAACCGGACTGCCCGAAGGCGAACGGTGGGAGAAATGGGAATTCCACGGCATGGCGGACCACCATTCCTATGCCGTGCATGTGGATTGCGACACCATGGAGCCGATCTTTCGCAAGGGTGGCACGCTGGTCGTCTCCCCCACCGCCGCGATCCGGGTGCATGACCGGGTGCTGCTGCATACCCCGCAGGGCACGGCCTGCTGCGGCATGGTGACGGAGCGCTGGCATGATGCACCGGCCACCGCCCCCGTGCACGAACTTGTGCGCATAAAGGGACTTGCCGCCATAGAGGGGGAGGAAATCATCGTGGATGGCGCGACCCGTATCCACCGCATCACGATGGCCTGCATGTAACCTGCCCCGCCGCCCCGGCAGGCATGCGGATATTTTGCATGCGGGCCGCAGGTAGCGGCTGACTTTCTCCCGATTTTCAACTATGTCTCGCCCATGACCGACACGCCCCTCTCCCTGATCCGCAATTTCTCGATCATCGCGCATATCGACCACGGGAAATCCACCCTGGCCGACCGCCTGATCCAGGCCTGCGGCGCGCTGACCCAGCGGGAAATGACCAATCAGGTCCTGGACAACATGGACCTGGAACGTGAACGCGGCATCACCATCAAGGCGCAGACCGTGCGCCTGACCTACCCTGCTGAAGACGGCAGGACCTATGTCCTGAACCTGATGGACACGCCGGGCCATGTGGATTTTGCCTATGAGGTCAGCCGGTCGCTTGCCGCGTGCGAAGGCTCGCTGCTGGTGGTCGATGCATCCCAGGGGGTGGAAGCGCAGACACTGGCCAATGTGTACCAGGCCATCGACGCCAACCACGAGATCGTGCCGGTGCTGAACAAGGTGGACCTGCCCGCCGCCGACTGCCCGCGTGTGAAGGAACAGATCGAGGAAGTGGTGGGCATTCCCGCCGATGACGCGGTGGAGGTCTCGGCCAAGACCGGGCTGAACATCGAAGCCGTGCTGGAAGCGCTGGTCAAGCGCCTGCCGCCCCCCACGGGCGATGCCGAGGCCCCGCTCAAGGCCCTGCTGGTCGATAGCTGGTACGACCCGTATCTGGGCGTCATCACGCTGGTACGGGTGAAGGAAGGCCGTCTGAAACGCGGCATGCGCATCCGCATGATGTCCACCGGCGTGGTGCATCTGGTGGACCAGGTGGGCGTGTTCGCGCCGCGCATGACCAATGTGGCCGAACTGGGCCCGGGTGAGATCGGCTACATCAACGCCGCCATCAAGACCGTGGCCGATACCAATGTGGGCGATACCATTACCGATGACCGTCGCCCGGCCGATGCCCCGCTGGCGGGGTTCAAGCCCTCCATCCCCGTGGTGTGGTGCGGGATGTACCCCATTGTGGCCGATGATTTTGAAAAGCTGCGCGACAGTCTGGCCAAGCTGCGGCTGAACGATGCCTCCTTCCACTACGAGGCCGAGACATCGGCGGCCCTGGGCTTCGGTTTCCGCTGCGGCTTCCTGGGGCTGCTGCACCTGGAAATCATCCAGGAGCGGCTGAGCCGCGAATTCGACCTGGACCTGATCGCAACCGCCCCGTCGGTGGTGTACCGCATGCAGCTGACCAATGGCGAGCAGGCGGAACTGCACAACCCCGCCGACATGCCCGACCAGTCCCTGATCGAGAAGATCGAGGAACCGTGGATCCGCGCCACCATCATGGTGCCGGACGAATATCTGGGCGCGGTGCTGACCCTGTGCAGCGAACGGCGCGGCATGCAGGTGGACCTGACCTATGTCGGCAACCGCGCGATGGCGGTCTACCGCCTGCCCCTGAACGAGGTGGTGTTCGATTTCTATGACCGCCTGAAATCGGTCACCCGTGGCTATGCCAGCTTCGACTACCAGATGGACGGGTATGAAGAGAGCGACCTTGTGCGCATCTCCATCCTTGTCAACCAGGAGCCGGTGGATGCGCTGTCGTTCATCGCCCACCGTTCGGCCGCGGAGACGCGCGGGCGCTCGATCTGCGCCAAGCTCAAGGAACTGATCCCGCGCCAGCTGTTCAAGATCGCGGTGCAGGCCGCCATCGGCAGCCGCATCATCGCACGCGAGACCATTGGCGCCATGTCCAAGGACGTGACGGCCAAGTGCTATGGTGGCGACATCTCGCGCAAGCGCAAGCTGCTGGACAAGCAGAAGGAAGGCAAGAAGCGCATGCGCCAGTTCGGCAAGGTGGAAATACCGCAGAGCGCCTTCCTGGCCGCGCTCAAGATGGACCAGTAGGTCGCTGTCATGCCACCTGCCCCGCGCAATCGGGGCAGATGGCATGGGCGTGGCGTTTTCCCCTTGCGCCAATAAAATTTGATGATATGTTCCGCCGCATCGGGAACCACCATCCGCAGGATGGTCTGGAATCCGGTAGCGGCTGGAGAGATGGCCGAGCGGCTTAAGGCGCACGCTTGGAAAGCGTGTGTACGTTAATAGCGTACCGTGGGTTCGAATCCCACTCTCTCCGCCATGTTAACTCATTGAAATCGTTGAAGAATTTTCCATAATCGCTTGGTTGTGATGTGGTGTTCTCCAAAACCCTTCTCCATAACGCCATGGGAGAAGGTAGAGCGTGCTCACCCTTGTCAGAAGCCGTTATCATTTCCGGAGAACTGTCCCGGTCTCCATCAGAAAGGCCATGGGCCAACGGGAAATCTGGATATCGCTGGACACGTCATGCCGACGGACTGCAAAATCTCTTGCCTGTATGTTACAGGGTGAGACAGAGCGCGTTTTTTCAGTGGCAAGGACTGGTCGGTTGCCAGAAAAATTCAATCTAGGTGCTTACCTGCGGAAGATGATGCAAAATCATCCTTCGGATTTTGAAACGCGTGAGGAACACCTTTCCGCAAACATCAAGGCCCTTGCGGAATTCCTGCCTACCGGCAAAGAATCCATTGTCCAGCGCTTCATTTCAGAGGTTTCAGAGCGCCATGCGATCATGGCCACAACGATTGCAAACCTGACCAACGAAATAGACATCGCTAAAAAGACTGGGAATCAGGATCGCGAAGCGGAACTGATGTCCCTTCTTAAACAATCCCTGACAGTCAACCAAACGCTGGCTTCCCGCCCTGCTGCGGCGCCAGTAGCCCCGCTGACCGTCATTTCTGAACCTCTCGCACCGCCCTCGACCATACAGCAACCATCGAAACCCGTGGCCGAACCGCGTATGCGAATATCTTCTGTCATTGAGAAACACCTGAAGGATAAGAAAGCCACGGCGAAAGATACCCAGTCTTATGACAAGCTGTGCCGTGTCACGCGCACGAGCCTGCGCCTGTTTATCTCCTGCTTCGGGGATATGGATGTCCGGAAAATCAACGGTAACGTAGTTGGCGATTTCCGCGATGCTTTGTCATCGCTTCATGTCAACCATGGACGCGACCGGGCTGGCCGGTCCATTCAGGAAGAGATTGACAGGACACTGGTGGAAGGGCTGGAGCCGATATCCCAGAAGACTATCAAGAACCATCTGGCCGTCATATCTCCGGCATGGCGTGATCTGGTCAATCGCGAAATTGTGCCCCGTAATCCGTGGATAGGCTGGTCATTCGACACAAGTCAAAAGGTTGTCCGTCGCGCTTGGACCGATGCCGAACTCAAGACCCTGGCGCGTTCAAAGTGGACAACAACCGTCATGTCACAAAAAACCTATGCGGCCATGGTCATGATCGCCGCATATAGCGGTATGCGAATTGGAGAAATCGCATATCTGCGAAACGAAGACATCACGGAACTTAACGGCATCCCCTGCTTCCTGATCCGGGAACACGTTAAACATGGGATCACGACGTGGAAACCGAAATCAAAGGCAGGAATTCGCAAGGTTCCCATCCATTCCAAACTGCTTGCATGGGGCATTCTGGACCTTATGAAACCTAGCGAAGAATACCTGCTCCCTGAACTGAAAGGCGACGAAAGCCGGAGTCGCGGACAATCATTCTCATCAGAGTTTTCCCGACATAAAACGCGGATTGGCTTGCCTCTGGCTGTCACATTCCACGGTTTCCGGCATACCGTATCCACACGCCTGCGAAATGTGAAGGCCGATATCCGCGAAATATGGATTGACGCCATGCTGGGCCACGAACCCAGTCATAAAAGCATGGGGACCATAAATTACACGACGGAGATTGAAATTGAACATCTGCGCGATGTTATTGAGCTAATCGAATATCAGGATGATTTCATCATAAATATCTGATCAATATTATGCACTCCAATAAAGCATAAGAAATTGCGAATGTAAAGTCATAATTAAAACAATATTTGGCTTTGGACGATCTGGCAGTTTCTAGAACAAATCCTTTAGGTCCATGCTGTCTCGGCGGGCTTTTCACCCGCACAACCCTAATCGACCGTCACATCTGGAATGGTGGCGAGATGTCCGACTTGGGTACGATCATCCTGACTCACTCGCGTGCACATGCAGGTCAGACATAGGAAATGATGCAATAGACTTATGTTAAAAAGTTTGGCTTACTACAAGAAAGGAAATTAACGATTGCTTCAACATCAAGGTGTGGAAAGTGAGTTATAGAAGATGCTTCGTTCTGGTAGACTGGTGGTCACAGGTAAGATCTCATTTTTTACGAAACAAAACAGCATCAAGAGGTGAAAATAGCGAGATAGCGTTGCGTCATATTGAAGAAATTATTGAAGAAAAGCTAAAAATAGAAGCTCATCAACCAACCCAATGGGAAGTATCATTTCGACTCTACGCTGGATGGATGCGCGGGGGCACTCCCACAGCCGTGTTAATTGATTACGAAGCTATGTATGCTGGCTATGCAAGCAGGCGCCGTCGAGGTAATTGTCTAAAAAACTTAATATTTTTGCCCAGTTCTATCGGTATGCGCAGAGGTGATCGTCTAATATCAGATATTAATGGAAAAAGAGTGGATAAAAAACTAGGTGTTCATTTTCCTTTCACATCACGAAAAGAATGCCTTTG
>ERZ746981.289-NODE-289-length-26804-cov-14.196805_pt1 | contig 26804 bp, 15 predicted proteins | sample MGYA00374948_ERZ746981 | MGnify/ENA primary metagenome ERZ746981 (study PRJEB28757, sample SAMN06711160) | food metagenome | host: microorganism | place: China:Harbin | collected 2017-01-30 | study: EMG produced TPA metagenomics assembly of the Analysis of...
CCAACGACTTCCAGTACAAGTACCACAAGTACCACAAGCACGAGTTCCACTACTCCAACGACTTCCAGTACAAGTACCACAAGTACCACAAGCACGAGTTCCACTACTCCAACGACTTCCAGTACAAGTACTACAAGTACCACAAGCACGAGCTCCACTACTCCAACAACTTCTAGTACAAGTACCACATCAACGACATCTTCTACAACGTCGACAACACCAACAACAACCAGTACAACAAGTACCACAAGCAGCTCAATAATTGAAAGCAGTACAATTGCCTTGAGTACTTCAAGCACTACAAGTACATCAAGCACAACCAGCACTGAAAGCACAACCAGCGCTTCAAGTACAACTAGTACTACTCCAACAACCACATCCAGCACCAGTAGCACATCTACTACTTCTGCTACTTCGGATTCTACAACGACCAGTAGTAGTTCTGCTAGCGGATACTCGGTTCCTGCAAACACAACCAGTGTGTTAACCGAGTCAAGTTTGGTTGCTAATTCAAGTACAAGCCTCTCTGCCTCCTCCCAATCTGTTACTCCAATTTACACTACTACGAATAGCACAACAACGTACCCTATCACATCTGCTTCAAACAGCACTAGTGTTAGCTCATCATTGTTTGTCAACAGTTCAATTGCTGCTACTTCTTCGTTCCAGAACAGCTCTGCTGTTTCTTCAACCGTTACTTTGACTGCAACTACAGTGTTTGCAAACACTTCTTGTGCCGAGACCACTTCAACAGCATACAGCAGTTACTTAACGACCAAGATTGTCGATGGCACTACTGTGATTGAGACTGTCTGTCCAAGGTGCACCAAGACTTCATCTGCCGTCAGTGAGTCGAAGTCTAATGAGTCAAACAGTATTTTGACTCTTACTTCGACATTCTGCAATGAAAGTTCAACCTACGTCACAACAGCATTGTCTACATTGTCTGAGAGTAGCAGCGAGGAGTTAACTACTAAAGTTACATCATCTGCTGCAGCAAAATCATCTGTCTCTACCACTGAATCAACATCATCTGCTGCAGCAAGATCATCTGTCGCTACCACTGAAGCAACATCCTCCGCTGAGGAATCTGCTGCTACAACTTCGGAGGCTGCTACTACTGAGGCCTCATCCTCAGCAAAGGAAACTGTTGCATCAACTTCGGAGGCTGCTATCAGTGAGGCTTCTTCGTCTGCGAAGGAAACTGTTGCATCAACTTCGGAAGCGCCAATATCATCTTCAGTTCAGAAATCATCCACAACCTCAATTGCAACATCTGATGAGACCACATTGTCAAAGGTTACTCTAAGAACCACTTCGACGATCAGATCTACTTCATCTGCAGCACCATCAAAAGCCCCAAGAACGAAATCAAAGGGTGCAGCCAACGAGCTTCGCACTTCTGCATCATTGATGTCATTGTTGGCCGCCATCATGCTTTTGCTATGATATGATACCTCCCTCAATCTTTTTCTATTTTTATTCTTTCTTTTTACTACTTGATATAATCAGAATTTGGCCTAGCTCTCGTTTTGGGCCTTTTTAAATATTTTTACTTTTTGCAAACTTGAGAAAATACATCGTGACGACCGTTTAATTGATATATGAACTAAATAAATCTGTAGATAGAAATATACTACTGTATCCATCACTTATTTGTTATTCTTCTTGCTCTGCTCGAGTTCTTGCTCTTTCTTTTTTTCTTCCTCTTCATCCTTATCCGTAGTTTCTTCATCCATTTCCTTAAGCTGAGCATCAATGTCTAGATTCTCCTGAATATCCCAAAGCTCTTTGTATAAAGAATGCTCATTTTGGAGCAACTCATAATGCGTACCCTCCTCTAATACATTACCATCTTTTAAGACGATGATCTTGTCTGCATCAGCGATTGTCCTCAACCTGTGAGCAATACTGACATTTGTCTTTCCTCCTTCTCTGAATAGTTCATGAATTGTTCCAAGCAACTCCTGCTCAGTGTGTGTATCTAGGGCAGACGTAGCCTCATCGAAGAAGGTGATTGGTGCATCTTTCAACAACAAACGTCCCATCGCAAGTCTCTGCTTTTCACCTCCTGAAATCATAAGACCTCTCTCCCCGACAATAGTGTTAACACCGTTTGGAAGATCTTTCACCAATTCATCGAGTTTGACACGATATAACACCTCGTTCACTTGATCATCTGAGGCATTCAAGTTACCGTAACGCAAATTTTCCATCATGGTTTCATTGAAAAGAGGAGTTTCCTGAGGAACAACACCAATTGCTCTCCTTAGACTATCCACATCAACGTCTCGTATATCTTGGCCATCTATGAGAATACGTCCAGAATTAACGTCGTAAAATCTAAAGACTAAACGCAATATAGTGGATTTTCCAGATCCAGATGGTCCCACAATTGCAACTTTCTTTCCGGCAGGAATGGTAAACGAGCAATCTTTCAAGATTGGCCTATCAGGATGATAACCAAATGTCACATGATCAAACGTTATCTCACCACCACCAACCTTTTTCAAGGCCAATGGCGGAGCATTTGGCTTTGATTTAACTTTGACCTGGTATTTCTGAAGCCTGAAAAGGGCCTCCATGTCGATGAGAGACTGTTTCATATCCCTGTAAACAGAACCAAGGAAGTTTAATGGAACAGAAAGTTGGAAAACAAGCTGGTTAATAAGAACAAGGTCACCAACGGTCAAAACACCAGACGCAACACCCTGACAACCCATAAACATCATCATTGTCAATGCGGTGGTAAATATTAAGTTTTGACCTGAATTTAAGTATGCTAATGATGTGGCAACCTTGATGCTTGCGTCTCTGTATTTAGAAAGTGACGAATCGTACCGTTTAATTTGAAATTCCTCGTTGTTGAAAAACTTGACAGACTCATAGTTGATAAGAGAATCTAAGGCAACGCTGGCAGCTTTCTGGTCCGCCTTATTGGCCTGCTTTCTGAAACCAGTTCTCCAAGCTGTTGTCTTAATAGTGAAGAAGGCATATGTAAGAACAGTCATTAAAGTGACTGCGGCGAATGATGCACCATAATTATACGTGAGAACACCTGAAACAACAGTAATCTCAAATGTAATTGGAAGAATCCTGAACACCATGGCCGAAAGAACGTACGAAATACCTTTCGTACCTCTATCAATTGCTCTCGTTAAACCACCAGTTTGCCTTGTGAGATGGAAGTTCAAATCCAAGTCGAGAAGATGACGAAAGGTGTTGTGGGCAACTTTCATGATTGCCCCCTGGGCGACCTTTGCAAAAATTGCATTACGAAGCTGATCAAAAAGCATAGCACCAAATCTTGCACCTCCGTATGCAAAAATACAAGCAAACACCGATGTAGTTATCACACCACCAGTCGTGCTAAAATCTATATTCATTCCATCGACAATCTTCTTGAAGAAAAACGGAACCTCAATATTTAAAAGTTTTCCCGTGACAAGCAATCCAAGAGCAATTAAAACCCTAGATTTGATTCCCGCTTGATTCTTTGGCCATATATAGGAAAACAGCTCTTTCAGAATATGTACCTCCGACTCTTTCGGCTCAGAATCATCATCAAAACCTTTTTGTGTCGGCTTTGAACCTGAAACAAGATCCGCATGCTTCGAATGAATTTTTTGGTATGCTTTCGAAGTGCTTTTTGGTATCTTGGAAGATGCAAATCTAAAACTCCAGGCTAGATGATTCGACCTCACATTTCGAGAAACACCCTGAAATTTACCGACATTGTCTATCATAGAAGGTCTGGCTTTGCTTGTGCCTCCAATAAGTGTGTTGAGTGCCCTTTGTTGAATCTTACTTTTCACTGTCTGAACAGTCAACCTCCCGATTCGGGGGTAGAGTGATATCACTCTGAAGACACTCGACATTTCTTTGATCAACAGTGAAAAAAAAAGTAGATGCTTATCCAACTAGTTACAACACAGATGTCAAAGATTAAGTCAAAACACAATTGGATTGGAGGCGGAGATAATTACTTTTATATACTCTTCAGAAACGATACGAGTGCAAGCATCCACGATTCGCATTGACTGAATAACAGAATAATAGAAATAGAATGTCGCAATTCTATTATCTTCGTAATTTTTTTTTTTCGTTAGGATTTTTTTCACCTCTCCAGATCCCGTGCAGTTATCGGTATGATTAAAAAAAAGTACTTCTAGGCTAGACATCTCTGGGTGTATCGGACTAATTGAAGTTAGGTATCTTAAATCCGTAGAGTGCTCGGTCATATCTCATCTTTCAAGTGACAGCTATATCAGATGGAAGCAATCGTGAAAGGACATGCCATAAGATGGATTGACCAAAATTCAAAGTTTACACTTATTTTTTGAAGTTTAATCGTACAGAAAACAATTCAGGCGATGCGAGATGTACTAGAGCTGGAAAAGAGCACGCTCTCTCACCTGACCTAGCTCACATCCACAGTTTTTTCTCAATCCCGAGCTCCCGTTATTTGTCGACCGCTGCAGACGCTTCTTTGGTCGCCGCAATTTATCATTTATTTACATCGGATTTCTGACGACGCGCCCGTCGACTTAATAAAAACACGCGTCACCTTTTATTTTTATTTTTTATGTTTAAGGTAATATTTGAACACAATGTTCCCAAACAGTTCTGGCAGCGATGTTGTTTGATTGCTTTTCATTGTATTATATCAATTTTTTTTTGCGGAATTTGTGCGAACTAGAAATATCCCCTATTGTCAAAGGTGATAGCTGTTTAGAAATAATTCAGTAATAGGCACACAAATTACTGATGCAGCATACTCAGTTCTACATCCTAGATTACCCGAATGCCTTTATTGATTACAGCAAAGCAGTAATTTATATAAGAAAAAAATATGTATACATAAACGTGTAACTATAGAGTGACAAGGACATGGCTAAAACAACATAGCGTGTGAGGGGGTAAATGAATCATGAACGTTGCAAAGCAAAACAGGCAGAAAAATTTTTTTCGTACTTTTTTCAAATTTGCGCCACTTATGTGTCTTTATGAACACATCCTTCCCCCATTAACCAGGTATAAAATTTTTTTGTCAGCAGCGCGTCAGTGGAAATAAAGAAATTTTGCACTGAATTTTTATGCGAAAGTTTTTTTGTCGCGACTATCTCCTGAAAACAAAGAAAAAGGAGTCCTTATTTGCCTTTGCCCCCAAGAAATCGTGAAAGTATTTAAACGTTTCGATTTCCCAACCCTCCGTTTTTCACGAAAAACTTTTTTTCCGCTCTATTTCTCTTTCTTTCTCAATATTTTTTTGAGTCTATTATACTTTCTTAATTTTTTTTCCGATCGGATTGTTTACATATTTATCTCGGTTGATCTTACTTCACTCATTTGGACTTGGTACACAATTTTAACACCAACGTTGTTACTAAACCAAGAAACGCATATACCTTGTTTAAGAGGATCGATTGTTTGGCTTCCTTTACCCTTATAATTACAGCCAATTTAAGTGTATACGCATATAATTACTTTCAAAACAAAAAAGAGCGCAAGAGAAAAAAAAAGAAAATTAAAAATACTTGTTGCTTCTTTGCTTTCCCCTGAATTAAAACACTATTAGCTCTGTTTCAAAGAAATAACTACCATCAATGGTTATGTCACTGGAAGAGACAATGAGAACTGGTGCTAACGGCACTGGTATGAAGCCTTTGGACGGAAAGCTACAGGTTTTGGAAAAGGCCAAAGGGGAGCTTAATAATTCCAAGAAACATTCAATAGACCTTGAGGGTGTGAAACTTGAATCCACAGAAGAGCCTGCATTGAAAAAGCAAAAATCAGGTGAGCCTAAGGTCGATGAAGAAGAGAACTCCACTAGTAAAGATGACAACGAAAGCAAAGAAAAAGCGGAAGCTCCAAAAGTTGACTTGTCAAAGCCTGCACCTAAACCAATTGTTGAACCAGATATGAACAACCTTCCAGAACATCCTATGCCGGCACATCAAAAGAAGCATGCAGCAATGACAATAAAGGCCGTGAAAAGACTTAAAGATGCGGGACCGTTCCTCAAACCAGTAGACATAGTGAAGCTGAATATTCCATTCTATTACAATTACGTTAAAAGACCAATGGACCTTTCGACAATGGAAAAGAAAATACAGGTGGATGCATACGAGACGCCAAAGCAGCTGACAGAGGACTTCAATTTGATGGTGAACAATTGTTATGCTTTCAACGGGAAGAATTCTGTGATTTCCCAGATGGCTCGCAATATCCAGGCCAGTTTTGAAAAGCACATGCTTCACATGCCACCAAAAGATGCTCCAGCTGAAGCAACACGTCGGCGTCGCGGCGCTTACACATACGATTTTCCAAAGTTGCGTAGAGACTCAACTTCATACAACGGGCGTCCAAAAAGAGAGATTCATCCTCCGAAGTCTCGAGATCTACCGTACGATTTCAGGCCTAGAAGGAGGAGAATGACTCCCGAGTTGAGATTCTGTCAACAGATCCTCAAGGATTTCAAGTCAAGAAAGTATGATGCAATTGCTTATCCATTTCTGGAGCCAGTTGATCCGGTTGCACTGGATTGTCCATCATATTTTGATGTGGTGAAGAATCCAATGGATTTGAGTACTATGGCAAAGAAGATGGAGAACGGGGAATATGAAAACGGGGAAGAATTCGAAAAAGACATGAGGCTAATGCTCTCGGACTGTTATGCGTTCAATCCACCTGGAACTCCGGTGAATATTCTTGGGCATCGGTTGGAGACAGTTTTTAACGAGAAGTGGGTGAACAAGCCACCTCCAGGATCGGAAGATGAATCAGCAAGCCGCAGATCATCCTCTAGAGGAAGAAAGAGCCACGAAGAGTATGAAGAAGATGGTGAGGAGGAGGAAGAGGAAGAAGAAACTTTCAACGTGGATATGAATTCGATTACCGATCCTACTATCGAGTTCCTCCTAGCAAACATAGAGAGGTTGCAGAAGGACTTGAAGAAGATGAGGCAGGAAAAATACGAGCAGTTGAAGAAAGAGTGGATGAAGAAGCATCACTCTGCAAAGAGATTAAAGAGAAGAAGAAGAAGAAGGGCTGGAGGATCCAGCAAAAGCTCTATCTACCCAACTCATGTGACGTACGAGATGAAAAAAGAGATATCAGATGCAATGGCTACGATTAATGACAAACAGCTGAAGAGTGTGATTGCAATCATTAGGGAGGGTGTGCCAGATCTGGGAGATGACGATGAGATTGAGTTGGACATGGATCAGATGAGCAACACCACTTTGCTGAAGCTTTATGACTTCATTGTGAGGGGAAAAGGCACAAAGCAAAGAAGAAGAAAGAGTGCACAAAGTGAAGAAGATAAAATAAGAAGCCTCAAGAAGAAATTACGCCAATTCGAGGAGGCTGAGGACTCGCTCTCATCTTCTGACGATGATGATGAAGAGGAGAGTTCTGAGGAAGAATGATGCGAAATGGGGTAATATGTGGTGTTTTAGATGGGTATATTGTTAGCATGTGTATATTTTAATGAGTGTATATTATGATTATTATTATAGACAGTTTCAGGGTAGTGGTACGCGAGGCTTGAATTTAATATTTTTTTACCCAGCGATTTCGACCTGGGATCCACTGACAGATGAAGAATTTCGTTTGTCTCTTTTGATATCGTATTTGCTTCCATTGTTTTTTAGTGTGCTTCTCTTTTTTCCCGAGTTTCCCGGTCTGCTCTCATCATCATCTTATCGACATCTAACCTTTTTAAACACTTTGTGATATTTTTAAGTGCACTCTGCTTTGTGATTTACAGCTTTTAAATTTGAACATGAAAAAAATGATTTCTCTCCGTGATGTTTAAATAATCTTGATAATTTTAAACTTTAGATCTTGTTCATTTGTACCATAGTTTAAAATATAGGGTCTAACTTGCTGCGCTGCCCGAAATGATCAGTTGATTATCAACTGATGTTCAGGATGCTTTCTGGACTGAATTAATTGTACTCCATTAAAATATTTTTTTTTATCTATGGCCAAAAGATATTTTTCCTAAGATCTTTTTTCTTTGCCTGATATGAAATCCTAAATTCGTAAATTTCCCTGAGCAAAGAGGAGTCCTATTCAGCCGTACTGTTCCCTAGATTTAAAGAATTTGGTGGAATTTTGACGCAAAAAATGAATAGCGCCAAAAGACAAATAAGAGAAATGTAAGAATTTTGAAAATTCATCCACACTCGCATTCGTTTGCCGAATAGTAGCAAAAAAAGAAGATGTATTAAAACCGGTTGTGGCCGACTAGACATTTAAATTTTTTTTTCTTTCATTTTCTTTCTTGCATCCTAAGAAAATATTTTTTTTATCGGATTGATCCACACTGTTCTGGATTTATGCATGGTCTCACTAGTTGACATTTGGGTACCCTGCACTCTTTTTACTTTCCCCTCATTCAACACTTTTCCGCATAATACCTTTTTGATACTTAATACCGTGCATTTCCCTTATTTTTTGCTCCGCTTGCTGCATTTTGTGGTGGTTAAACCAATTCTTTCCTTTTTTTCTTACTTTTCACATCCTGTTAGATACAAATAATGTCTGAACCACCCCTGGCTTTGCCAGAAACTGCCAGCGATAAGTCTCCTCAAGCGAACAAAAATGTATCTGTCTCGAACAAGAATCGGAACGCATATTTTCAACCCACAAGAAATATAGAACAAGTTATGGAATCAGTACAAAAGAAATTTACAGTTAACACAGATGAGCATACAGAGAACTCGGTGCTTAAGGAATTTGGTGCACTAAAACTCACTCCTAAGAATGTTCCAGATGAATTCACCGGATCAGAAAAGACGGTGCAGGAATCAGGAGTGCAGCGAAATGAAGGACATAGGTCTTCATTTAAAGAAAAATCCATAGATACGTTGGATTTGCAGTCTGATTTGGCTGGTTCCAGCAAGAGATATCCAGTTGCTCAAAGGCCGTCTGAAATTACTCCAGAATCTATCATTTCTTCGCACATACCACAGACCTTTCCAGAAAAGAATGATGAATCGAGTCCAGAATGTATTATCGAGGCACGTACATGCTTGAATGATGATAAAGCAGACAGAGACGATCCCCTTTCATCTTGTACTACAAACTCGGGTTCATCATCATCAGCCTTATTTACACAATCAGCTGAATCATCCGGATCATCCACACAGTCTTCATCGGCAGCGGGATCTGCCAATGCATCTGATTCGTCACCCGAGTCTTCCCCATCACCAATTCTTGAAGCAGCAAAAGTCTCGGAGCAGAGTCTTGATTTGAATGAGGAAAGTATTGGTTCTGAATCTGTGCAAAGTATTGGGAGTGAAGGAAATTTGCATGCGAATAATGCACAGCCTGGTGTGGATGCCCCAACCTTTCCTGTCACTGGTGCTGCATCCGATGATATTTCCAAAGGCCACAATCAGGATTCACTGATCCCTATTCCGGTCATCGGAAATAGGGCTATGCTTTTCAACCTGAATCATATCAAGCATTTGCGTGTTCACCATGGAATTATTGGACTCCTCTCGGGTTCATTACCCCTTGCACCGCAACAAAATACATTGTTGGGACTTCCACTAACACTCTCAATATATGAGGTTTTATATCTTCTATTCAATGGCGTGTGCTATCTTATTGATGGATCAAAATCTGAGCGTGAGCTTCTCACCGAAGTCTCACAAAACGACGAGAAACTTGATGAGATGGATCAGCTGTTTGCAGATGATGTTGCCGAACAGAGGCGGCTAAGACAACTACAGTTTGAGGAGAAAATGAAAAAGCTCGGTTTGGATAGTAAGAGGCATCCTCGGAAATCTAACAATAGAGGTTCCTCTGAGACAATCTTTGTGAAGACACTAGACAACGATTCGCAAATCGGAGGATTATATAAGCGTACGGACTCGTATCGCGATAATGAAACAGTCCAGAAAGTTCTTCTGTCAAGGTTGCTGAAAACAGCCACGAACGCCACTCTGTCAACAATCTACGAAAACTTTAGGGTTTTCAACTATATGAAACTAAACTTCCACCATACGTTGCTACCAGGTGTTCGTTTTGGAGGAAAATTTGTTTCTTACCCAGGAGACCCACTCAGATACCATTCGCATCTGATTGTTGACACGCGGGATTATTACAATGATGATATTGACATGCTTGATATCACAAATAGGGGTCGTCTGGCCACAGGTGTGAAAAAGCTTTGGCTTATTTGTGGTCAACGGCGTAGAACCACTCATTCTGCCAAAGAGAAGACTACCGAGCTTTCTGATCCCGCCAGTTCTCAAGGTTACCTACTTGTTACCGAGTTATTTGGTGGCAAAGAGCACAATCCACTGAGAGATACCGAGACTGTTTGTTTTTCAATTGAATGGTCTGGATTTGGCTGAGAATTTGGTGGTTTGGTTTGACTCTCATTTTATTAAATCTCTCTTTTTGTTATATTTCACATTATGGCACTTTGCTAATGCTTTCAGCTCTTCCACTTTCACAATTGTGGCTTTCACATATCAGCATATACAGTGGAACAATGGTTCCGAAATTGATCTTCAGACATCCGTTTGACACCATTTTGCTTCACTAGTAAGACTGCATGCATAACTACTATGCGATTTTTTGTTGTTGTTGATTTCTTTACATTTGGGACGGTTAGATTTCTATAATATGGTATAATATAATAGAATAGAATATAATATATTGTACTGTCGTATAAATCTTTGGCAATCTCGTATAGTGTATTGCTACTCGGAATTGTTTTTAGGGTCAGCAGATTGTGAAGTATATCCGGTGTGACAAAGTAAGCATAACGTGGTTTTTCTCTTGATAACTTAATTTTTATTATCTTCTTCCTCCTATCAAAATTATTACCTGCTACAGCCGTGCACCCTTTATCCCGCTTCAGAAGTTGCAGCCGAATTTAGGCTTATCGCGGAAATTTAAGCATAGTATAAAAAGAGGATCGTTGTACGTCTTTCTTTCATCTTGTGTATATGATATAAGTACTGGGAAACGTACAGCACAGCAAAAGCATATTTTAGATTGTATGGAGTTTTGGTTTTTAATTTATTTACTGGTATCAAAATTCATCAACTGACCTAGTATTTATTTATTTTCTTTCTTCTTTTCTCAATGCCTCAAAAAAACTTTCACCAAACTATCATAATTGGTGCCGGAATAAGCGGTCTCAAATCTTCAATAGAGCTCACAAAAAATGGCGTGGATAACATAATTATAGAGGCACGTGACAGACTCGGAGGAAGATTACATACAATTAAGACGAAGACAGGAATTCCGATGGATCTTGGTGCTTCGTGGTTTCACGATTGCCTAGTCAATCCACTTCTTAAGAAGACCTTCGATAAAGGCAACGTTGATTTCTATTATGATGATGGCAAATGGGACATTGTTACAAAGAAACACGGTGTAGTGAGTGACAATTTAAAACTTAGGCCGGTTGCAGATGAAGTTAATGCATACTTGAAGGAAATTTGTACCAAGAAGTACACCCCTGCCACAGATGTTAGTGTGAGAGAAGCATGTTACGATTATTTGAAACAGAAAAAGTTTACACTTACCAAAGAGCAATTGGAATATGCACCACAGTTGGTGAGATACTTTGAACTTTGGATTGGATCTTCATGGGATCTTCTTTCGGCTCGATGCATCAGTGAGGATGCTCATTATGGTAGAAATGCCATGGTGACAAATGGCTACATAAAATTTTACAATGATGAGCTAGAAGAGCTATTCAAATTAAAAGGCCATTCTGAAACTTCACAATTGATAGAAAATGGGAACATCCTTCTTAACAAGTGTGTCTACAAGATCACTTTTGACGATAAAGCTAAGCGGATTCACATCTATACTCGTGATAGGGTTTCCAAAACAATTGAAGAATTTGAATGCGAATATTTGATTTGCTCAATTCCATTGAGTGTTCTTAAGCTTCAGGATTATGCACAAGAGGGAGCAATACAATGGCAGCCATCTCTTCCTATTGATATCAGAGCAAATTTGGATAGAATTAGCTTCTCATCTCTAGGCAAAGTTTTCCTCGAGTTCAGTGACTGCTTTTGGCCAAATAAAACAGACAGATTTTTGTGCCTTGCAGAGCCCGACGACACTTTAACTGATGCTATTGAGAATGGAACCAAGATCACATTCTCCAAGAATAGGGATTCTTCATGGTACAAAATAGACCCAAGATCCAGCCCAGATCCTTTCAAGTATAGTGTCTTATTTATGAACTTATCAAGAGCTGCGAAGGTGCCCGTTCTTCTTGCATTGATTGCAGAGCCACTTACTCAATACATTGAGAGCAGCTCAAACGAGAAGGTCTGGCAATTTTTCGAGCCGTTAGTTGCTAATATTAGTGGAAAGAAGACCATTCCAGCCCCGATTAGCATTCATCATACCGTCTGGTCCAGTGACCCATTTTCTAGAGGATCATACACAGGATTGACAATTGGAGATGACCCGGATGCGTGCGTTGATTCGCTTATAGAGGCAAGAGATATCTTTGATGGTACAGGAAGAGTTAGATTTGTTGGAGAAGGTGTCACAAAGGAAGCCAGTGGATGTGTTCACGGTGCATGGATGTCTGCCAAGAAAGAGGCGGGCAAGATCGTGAGCAAGATCAACAGAAGTAAATTATGAAAGTGTACATTTGTAGACTGCCATTTCCAAATGAACATTAGCCTTTCGCTTTTTTATTAATCGAGTTATCTAAATGTACAATATACGTAGAATGCCTTTAATAAGGCTTAAATCCACCTCTTCCACGTGCTCTTCCTCTGAAACGGCCCCTAAATCCTCTTCCTCTTCCCCCACGTCCTCTGTGACCTCTCTTCGAGAAACCAGGAAGGTTTGTACGTTTTTCCGTCACCTTTAGCATCCGACCCTTAAAGAGTGATTCATTTAACTGTAAAGCGTTTGCAATTGGCTGTGTTGTGCTAAACTCCACGTACGCATATCCCTTTGGGTTCCCCGTAAACTTATTTGTAGGAATTGTAATCCTGTTCACAACTCCACATGGTTCAAAGTACTTTTCGAGCTCCTCTGGAGTAGTTGTGAAATCCACATTTCCAACAAACACGGATCGACTATCTATTTCCCTTCTCTGCTCAATATCCAGATGCAATGGTTCTCCATTCGCATCTGTAAGTTGGTTTCCATTCTCCCCACCTGGAAACGTTTGGCTTTGCTGGTTTGATGGTTCTGCCGATATGCTTTTCTGCATTTCTCGAAGTTTTCCCGCTTCCTGTTCCATTTGTTCCATTTGCTTTCGAAGCTCCGCAATCTTTTTGTCCTCCTCATCTTGCTGTGTACCCTCTGTAGTGTTTTGCTCCTTATCTGAGGCGAATTTCGATTGGCCAAATGCAGATTGGACCTGACTTGGGTTTTGAATTGACCTTGAAAAATCAGTGTTACCTATCTGATCCGAACTACCTGGAGTTCCAGTTCCTTGTTCGTTTGCTGACATGTTCAAAGAATATTTGTACACCTGCAGTTCTTTATACACCAATTCACCCTCTATAATATTTATATCAAGCCTGAATATTGAAAAAAGATAGAACTCAGCTAATAAGTCAACGTTTTTCTTTTACAAACGCATGCTTCTTGTATCTGCCCGTTTATTGGAAATTGTTTGCTGTTACTTTCTAATTTTTTCCCCGTGTCAATTATAATTGCATCTTCACCCGTACACCTTTATTGCATCTCTCCGCCTTCTGTTTTTACGTGAACAGAATTTACCTTTTTCTTTGCTAGCTAGCTGTTGATAGATATTTGCCGTACAATGCTGTCCACACGACCACCTTCCCTATTAGGCCATTCGAACCTGGGGGCCGAAGTTTTAAATGACAGCCGTTCATGTTAGCGGATATAGTTTTCTAAGATACAATAATCAATCCACAAGAATGAGTTACATTACGAAAGAAATCCTAAGTTTTGTATTGTTAAATTGTTGTTATTTATCATTTCGCTAGTATTTCTCCTACGCTATCTGTAGCAACTATTCCTTGATCTTTGAAAATTTAATGCATTTGAACATGCAAACATATCTCAGCTTTACTTGCATCTCCTTTTTGACCTTTTTCCTCCAATCCTTTCTGCCACGATATTACGTACGCAGAAATTCCAATTATTGAAGATGAAGCATGTGATTAAGTTAAATTAGTCGAATCAGATTATCAACCATCTACATAAGTTCATTGCTCATTCTTACTTAATCTCCTCTTTCAGTCTGTGTACTACCCTAAATGTTATTAACAGTGTATATTATTATGTGCCGGCTATCCCTTACATTTTCTTAGGTTGACTGCGAAAAGCCGTTTTAGTTTTGCTTCCTCCCCACTTTTGATTAGTTCTACCTCTAAAAAATCTAAATGAATGCCTATTATTATAAATGAACACTATTCATATGATTGCATTAGCTGGACCCTGATCCTATTCGAAGATTGTTATTTACGTGCAGCCTTCGTCTGATGACATTCACAAAATTTTTCTGATTGTTCACTTGTCTGAGGCCTCCGCATTCTACATTTTGTCTGCAAGTACACATTGCGGTATTATTATCCGGCTTTGTCTAAAATCTTATATTCTTTTTATCTTTTTTTTTTTTAATATCTTCAGCCGTCTTCGTCCTCCAATTTGGTCTCCTACGAACTTTTACAATAAACATTCGAATTCCTACCTTTTTGTTTTTTAAACTGCAAATTTTCTTCTCGAGACCAAAATATCGTCCACAAAGCTTACACAACCAATCTTTCTTGATTGCTGGCTTTCAGTGGCTCTAATTGGCTTTGATTGGCCTTGATTGACTCTAGCTATCTATAGCCAAGCAACCTTAATCACATTCATTAATATACAGGCAAAACTTTTATCGTACAGTCCTTGGTTATCATTGGTTTATCTTCAATATGATTCTGCCATCACTAGATACCCTACTGAGGCTTATCGCATTGTTCTTGCTGGTGGTACCATCACTTACTACAGATCTGCTGAAATCTGATGAAGCAGCAGTTGTCCCTACATTCACAATAATGGATGTGCTATCTTCAAATTCCAGTTTTTCTTCATTTATACGAAGCCTTCAGCATAGTGATCTGATTGATTACGTTAACGAGCTTGAAAATGTCACACTCCTTGCACCAACAAACACTGCATTCAAAAATTTGGGCATTTCTACCCTTCCTCTTAACGAGTCGGTTCTTAGCCGCTTCATAGTGGATCATCCTATTCGTTCGAAAGATGTTGACGGTGTTCGAATCTTCAAAACTTTAAACAGTCATGCGTCGCCATTTCTTAAGAATCTTCATGTTCCTATTTTATTTGATAAAAATATAGATGGATTTTACGTGGAAAATTCACTGGTAGGTCTGCCTGATCTTGTGGCACCGGCTTCCAATTCTGTCGTCCATGGTTTAGATTCTTTACTTATCGATAAGAAGATGTCGTTTTGTGACTTTTTTTCCAGGGTTGACTCCTCAGCGCCTAATGTCTCGATCTCAATCTTCTCAAAACTTCTTTCCGTTAATAAGTTGTGTTCAAGTTCAAAGTTTACCAATGTTACTTTGCTAATCCCATCAGACAAATACCTCTCAGAACTTTTCACCAAGACTGAGCTTAACTATTTGATCAGTTCAAGAGGTACAGATGATAGATTAAATATTTTATCAAACTTCATATTAAAGGGAATGTACGGTGGAAATTTAGGTAGAAATACAGTTAAGGCTAAAAACTTCTTAAAGCAGTCTATTTCTCTTTCTTCCCATTTCAAGGGAAGTGAGATTCGTGTTAATAATCTCACCGGTTCTTTCACCGCAAATTTCCTGCTTTCAGATGCAATTATACATTATTTTGACTCGGAAGTATTGAAGAATCCACAAATACCGACTTTCACACCGAGAAAATTCTTAGAGGGAATAAATGAGACAGATTTAGTTGATGAAGTCGACTTCCGAAAACTGTCGTATTTAATTGATGATCCAGCATTAAATCAGACCATTTTCATACCGAAGGATTTATCCTCATTGCAGAGTGATGATTCAGTTCGTGTTTTAGGACAGGCGAAGAACAATCTTTTGTACCAATTTGTCGAAGGTAATGTAATCTTTGATCATAATAAGCTTCTAACCTCGAAGTATTGTTCACAGACATCTCTTGGGCATTGTCAGAAAATTAAAGCTTCCGTTCGCAATAGAAACTCCATACTTTTCAACGATCATTACACTGTTTATCCTAAGAGATACAGTATAGCCAATACATACATTTACTTTGTGGATGATGATTATTTGATACCTCCAAAACTTGAAAATGCTGTGACTCCCGTCGACCGATGCGCGAAGACATTACAATATTTAGATTCTCAGGGTGTTCTTAAAAGTTTCAAAAATAATGGTGGACTTGGATACACGGTATTTCTACCAACGTCTGATGCGTGGTCATCTTTGGACCTAACACTTGACTTTTTGAAGAGTCACAGAGATCACTTAACCGATGTTTTAAAGGGTATGGTTTTGAATGGATTGGTTTATGGCGATTTTGAAGGAAATGACAGTTTCCAGGGTCTTGGAGGAGATAACATCACAGTACAGAGATATTCAAAGGATGCTTCATTTATAACTTTGAATGGAGAATACGATCTACCGTTCTCATTTGAGTCTGAGATTCTTTTCAAAGATGGAGTTGCTTTCCCAATCAATCAAGTGCCATTTCCAAAGAATTTGACCATAAGTATAGAGCAACTAATAGAAACAGCACACGCCAAGGAGTTTTTGAGTATTTTGAAGGCAGCTAATTTGACGGGACTCATTTCGGACCCAGGATACTCCTTTTTGGTTCCTAGTAGTGCAACATTGAAGATGTCTAACATTACATCTTTAACGAGGGATCCTGACTTTTTAAGAGAATTTGTTCTCATGCACATTCTCCCTGAGAATTCGATGAAAAAAATCATAGATTGTGAGCCTTTAATACCGACACTCTTAAACAATACTCATCTTAAATGCCACCGGATCGCGTCAGGAGGTCTTATGCTTCAAATTTCAGAAGGAAACGATCGCGAGGTTCGTATTCTTCGTCAAGGTTTGACCACAAGTAATTCCGGGATATTTCTCTTGGACAAACCATTGAACCCTGATTGGCTGGATTCACATAACGGTCCTTCTGTCCATTTGCGCTTACCCCTTGTTTCTGTCTTTATTGGAATCATTCTAGGAATGATAATCTTAGCGTCTGTTGTTTCTTTCTGCTTTGTATTCACTTTAGGTTCGGAGAAAAAAAATGGTGCAACATTTTATGAAGATGACCAAGGCCATGAAAATGACCAATCCGAGCAGAATGCATCACAAGGACAGTCTGGAAGTACAAATGCTAATAACGGTACATCTGAAAGCACGACATTACTTCAAGGTACGTCCCAAATTGGATATGGAGCCGCTCACTCTGAAAATGGTGAAAGCCGAAATAGCAAGAGCCACAATGGTGATTTGAATAACGGGAAAGTTGGCTCAACTTCTGGTTTCATTGAGAGATACTCAGAGCATTCAAAGTCTAGAGCCATTAACTGTCCACAGAATTGATAAAGAAAGCGGGAAATTTGCAAGACATTATCAAAAGATTTATGTCCTGCAGATATAATTATTTACTAAATTGATATTGTGAGATAATATAAATACGGTGATATACAGCATTATATCAACATTAAATAAAAATCCGCGAGCGACAATTGCTTCCGGAAGAAGTTACTTAAAACCCCCTCCTAGTACATACAGATGTCGATTTTAATAGTAATGGCCTAGTAGTAGCCTTCAAAGCACTTGCGTTAAATAGAAAAGAAATGCCGTTATAGAAAGCAAAAAAAAAGTGTTGATTTTAGCAAATCCTCATTCTAGAATTGTCTGAAACATCTTTAATGTGGCGAAGTAGTGACCAAGAATGCCAAAGATTACAAAAAGATGCCAGAGATTGTGAGAGCTAAAAATATAATCGACCCACCAAAGAGAAAGCAGAGACTTGCGTTGACCAGTCTTTTCAGGCTGCTTATTTAAATAAGACTGGAGTTTGCCTTTCCTGTCCAAATCCAAAATAGATTCATCAGTGATTTGGAAATTGTCAATCACAACATCGGATCTCCAACGCTCGGGTATAAGACATCCATAAAACACGACTCCGATTAAATAGCCAGCAAAACTGACAAATAGAGGGGAGTATAGATTTAGCGTGTACATAAAGCCCTTGAGGAAAGAAGAAGTAATAAATGCCATTATGCCGAGAGTTGCTAAACCAATGAAAAAGCCAATTCTCAAAACGCGAGAGTCCGGCTTATCAAAATGAGGAGAACAAGAGAAGAGAACTCCAGCCACCCCTGCAAGGAAAGAAAACAGCACAAAGCCAAGCCGTAAAGTCCAATAATCCCTCAACGAAATGTGTTCTGTGGTCATTATTGATGCAATAATGAGAATTGTGATTCCACTGTAATCAAAGCATGCAAACCGTTGCCGTAGATGCAGTGTAGATATGTTGGCAAATGTGTGCCAAACCACTGAAAATAAGAGACATTTAATGGCAGCAGCAAGAAAAGTAAATGTGACCAGACGATCTCCCCAGGAGGAAAGTTGGTACACCCGTGTATTTGGATAATGCCAGACTGCGAGACCAAATATAAGCAATGCACCCAGTAGATGTGTCCATATGTTTGCAGTTTCATTGTGCAGATGAAAGATGCTCCTTACTGCCGAAGAGTGCGACTTCGAGAACCGGTATCCAAAAACAATATAACGGTTTTCTCTCCACTGAAACGGAAGTTCATAAAAATGTAACAGACGATGCGATCCGGCGACTAGCGCTTTTTCATAATTGTACAACGAAGAACGAAGTTTGCGAAGAGTTTGTTGTGGATTCTGCGGCATTAATCCGTATGTTTTCTCAAATGTGTCCATCTGTAAATCTAGCTTGCGAAGCCGATCCATGATCCGATTGTACTGACTGGAAACGGAAGATGGAAACTGCTGCTGGAAAGAAGATATATTAATGCTACCGTCGGTACCAATCCTGTTGTCCGTCGGTTCTATCTGCTTTGAATCATTCAGTTTCTTCTTTTCCATCCCATTTAGAACCGCCAAAAGTGGATTTGCAGCTGTTTCTTTCGAGTAAGTATACGAATCAATAACGGACTCCTTAGTCTTTTTCCACACTTCTAGTAATTGAGGAGATGGCATGAGCTTCTCTTTAAAGGATGACGATGATGGATCATTGGACCGCTCAACATATCTCTGTAGAAAGTCCAGCTTCGTCTCCATTGAGCCCAAAAATTCATCCATTCTATAAAGCATTCTTTCTTCTAAACTTGGCTGCCCGGCACTGTTCGGCAATGCCGACATCGAATCAGCTCTCTTTCTTCTTTTTCTATGAACAAGTTGGCTCTGCCCCTCTCCGATATCCGGTGATGTCATATTTATACTATCTGCCTGCTCGTTTTCAAGCATAATTCTATGTTAAACGATCTCACTTATCTTTTCACCTCTAAAAAGGAGCTGATTCCTGACCAAAAATTCAGTTTAGGACGTCTCCTAGTTTTTATTTATAAAAAAAAAAAATCAAAATAAAATGGAGTAGAACAACAAAAAAAAAAAAAAAAATTTGGTTCGGATAGCTTCTTAGTCCTATTATTCTCGTTCCTCCTTTCTACTTTTACTTATTATATGCTTTTTGCTCGGCTTAATTCAAGATCTTCTGTTGGTCTCTTTTTGGCTGGCCGTTTCGGCCTAAATATCTTTTCTGGAAACTCCATTTCTGCCTCCGAAAGGACTCCTGGCCTTCATATTTTTTTTCGTATATGATCATTTGTTGAAAAGAAGGTTTCCCAATTCATTATTCCAACCAATGTAACAATACTATATTATACAGCCAAATTATGAGTATTATGATTGAGCCTTATTAGTTAGATTAAGCGTACCGGTGTATATATAACGATATCGGAAATTGATAACCCTTCCGAAAGTCATTCTTAAGCTTATTTAATGAACGTTGAAGTTTTTTCTTCCCTTGCATCATTTAACAGTTTAACATTTTTTCCCGATACCCGTTAAGTAATATGTGAGAGTAAAGGTTGCATTTTTTTTTTTTACTTGGAGACTTCCATTTGTATATTTACGTGGACACATACTTTATCCATATCCTTTGTGAGCCCAATTTAATAAATTGCCTCTGTACACCAGAATATGCGGGATGCCCGTGCTAACGAAGAAAGAATAGTAAATTCTCTCATAGCTACTAGCTTTTCGCACTTTGATTCGAAATGATGAATCCGTAAATTTTTCACGTACAATTTTTTTTTTTCGCTCCTTTTTTATCACTTCCTCTAATCGACTTAACTGCGCTTCCTTTATCTCAAATCATTTGATCTCCCTTTTCTCGTTAATTTTCTCTCTTTTTTTACTTTTTCACTTGAATCGGGCTAACAAATACAAGGATAAAGGAGGTCAAGAAATCAACCAATCATTCCGTTTGCATACCAGGCCACATTCTCAGTTTTGCAACTGTTCAAGGCTACTGACATATAGCGTCAAGTTCTATTTTGCTCAATGAGTAACATTCAGTCAAACATATCCAGTTCGCAAAGCAACTCATCCACCATCAATACGTCATCAGAAAAGGAATCATCACCAATGCTTCGTCGTTCATACAAAGATGCAGTGAATGCTTTGAACACTCTTCAAACCAATTTTGCTACTATTCAGGCTTCTCGTAAGGCTGGAACAAAGAGAGATCCGCTTCTTATACCTGAAATGGTTGAGTGGGCTCGCAGAATTGGTTACAAGCCGGCAGATTTTGATAAGCTTCACGTGATCCATGTTACCGGTACAAAAGGTAAAGGTTCCACGTGTGCTTTTGTCAATAGTATTCTTACTCAATACAGAACTCCTGTTAGTTTTGTTAGATCTGTTGGTGTTTCTCCTATCATTGCTTCCAATGCTCAGTCTGAATTTCAAAAGGCATATGCCCGTGCTCAGGCTGAAATCAAGGTCCAATCGGAGCTAAAAGCTGCTTCCAACAGTAAAGAAGGAAATGGTGCCATTGATTTACCAGCCGGCCCCCACATCACGAAAATTGGTCTTTACACTTCTCCACACCTCATGAGTGTGAGAGAAAGGATCATGATCAATGGAAAGCCAATCAGTGAAAAGCTCTTTGCCAAGTATTTCTTTGAAGTTTGGGACAGACTTGAATCTACATCCACAGATACGGTGAACTTTCCAAACATGGGTCCGCACATCAAGCCAGCTTACTTCCGTTACTTGACTTTGCTTGCTTTCCATACATTTGTGAGTGAGGGTGTTAATACAGCTATTTTTGAGGTTGGTATTGGTGGAGAATATGACTCCACCAATATTATTTTACATCCTACAGCTTGTGGTATTGCAGCGTTGGGTCTTGACCATACTGATATCCTTGGAAATACGTTAGAGTCCATTGCTTGGAATAAGAGTGGGATTTTCAAGTCTGGAGCTGCTTGTTTCTCTGTCCGCCAACCAGATCAGGCTGCAACGGAGATGATTGAGCATCGTGCAAAGGAAAAAGGTGCTGCAAGCTTTAATTGGGTAGATGTGCGGCCTGATTTAAAGGATATCAAGCTTGGAATCAATGGAGATTTCCAGAATTTCAATGCATCTCTGGCTGTCGCACTTTGCTTTGCACATTTGAGGAAGCTTGGTTTTGCAATTGATAGTGATAACTTGCCTGAGGAATTTGTTAAAGGCTTGGAAGAAGCCAGATGGCCTGGTAGATGTCAAGTTCTTCAAGATAAGCAACGGAAAGACCTCACCTGGTTTATAGACGGTGCCCATACAAAGGAATCCATACAGGGAGCTACACATTGGTTTACAACAGCTACGCATCCTGAAAGAAAGCGTGTCCTGCTTTTCAACCAGCAGAAAAGATCGCCTGAGCAACTGCTAAAGACACTGCACAACGAAATTGCAAAGGCAGGCGTTCACTTTGATCACGTGATATTTAGTACCAATGTTACTTGGGCTTCAGGTGAATATTCAAATGATCAGATATCTCTCAATACTTCAGCAAAGCAGGTGGAGAACCTAGAAGTTCAGACACAGTCTGCAGAGATCTGGAATAAGTTTGATAAAAAATCCAGAAAGCATATTTTCCCTGATGTTGAAACCACTGTTAACTTCATTCGCTCATTAGAAGGACCTTTGGATGTTTTTGTCACTGGATCATTACACCTTCTAGGAGGATTTCTGATTGTTTTAGAATCAAAAGAAGGCAAGATGATGGATGGCATGTAATGCATTCTTAGTTGTCGATTATCGCTGTTATCACTAATACTACTACGTAATCTCGATTCTCTTAATTTGATTTTTTTTATCTTGTATTGCTTTATCTAGAATGTTTCTTTGTCCCATTTTTGTTCTATCGTTACTTTTGTGCTTTTTTGCTTTTACGTCTCGTTTACAATATCTGCTACCTTCAACATTTCTTCTTCAATTCATTAGATCTCCTCTTTGTTCGTCTTTTGTGAACACATGGTTCAGTCCTTTTGGTTATCCTTTAGTTATTTTTGTTTTGAATGCTGACTTCTGTGAAGATTCTAGTTTCTTCTTTCTGTCTATTCCTTTATACGGCGCCTCCTTTTTCGAATTATTTATTTCATGTCTCATAGTTGCGAACAATAAATTTTATAAATGTACGGATGCGCTACATTCCGTACCTGAACTTTCTTTGAAATGTTCTGTATAGCCGAAAATCATTTATAAGCACGCATTAATCAATTCCATCCATCGTTCCATCATTCTTGCTCTAAGGAAATACACTTCGATCGACCATCTTTCTCTAATATGAGTGGCAATAGAAATGTTATAGATCAGCGAGCGGCGTATACAAGAGTAAGTACATGTTGATTGGTTCTGAAAAACTCTCGATTTGTGAGCAACTCTCTCTTTTCCTTGATGTCCGAACCATCAATTCCATCACCTATGCTTCTTTTTTGATATAAGATTATTAACATTAAATATATCTTTCGATGGTTTGAATTGTCGGGAGGATATTTTCAATGTGTTTGAATTCGGGACTCACATATGCCCCATCAAATGAAGCATTGTTCTCCTGGTTTTGTCATATATTCCATCCAAAGAGATGTAAAATTTTTCGTAACAGCGTACTGAAGATTACATCGAGCTCATACGGAAGTTCACTGCCTCCGAAATGACACAGGTGGGAAATTATCGAATCACAGAACAGATTGGATCTGGTTCTTTTGGTCAGGTGTTTCTCGGATACCATAAATTCTTAAGAGTGAAGGTTTGCTTAAAGCGTGGATCACGTGATCCGAATGATATTCAAACTAGTGATAATACGATGCGTGAGTTCTACTACTTAAAGCAATTTGATCATCACCCACATATTACTAAGCTATATGAGGTTATTTTCACGGACAAATACGTCTATTTGGCATTGCATTATTATGCTGAGGGGGATCTATTCAATTACTTAGCTAAAAGAGGTAAAATCCCGATTGATGAATCATTGAAGATTTTTGTGCAATTGGTTGGAGCTGTTTATTATATGCATAAGAATGGGTGTTGCCACAGAGATTTAAAGCTAGAAAATGTACTTTTGGACCACAAACTTAATGTTAAACTCAGCGATTTTGGATTCACCAGAGAAATTCCATTAGTTAATAAAAATACTAATAAGGGAAGGTGTGGGAAAGCTTTCCTAACTGAAATATGCGGAACTGAGGCATATATGGCGCCAGAGCTGGAAAAAAGAATACCATACTCTGGTGTTAAGATTGATATTTGGGCTTTGGGTGTGATTCTTTATACAATTGTGACTGGTCACATGCCATTTGATGATAATCTTTCGTCTGCCGAATTGAAAAATGCAATTATCAATAGAGAGCCAGACTATGATGATACCAGTTTTAATGGTATATCAGATGTAGTTGGTCTGTTAAAGTCATTATTGGCAAAAGCACCAGGAGATAGACCAAGATCTCTTTCTGATGTCCTTGATCTACCATTTTTGAAGCCATACGGTTCACAAAATCAGTTGGATGTTGTGTCCAAGCTTATGGATAAGGATTTTGGAGACTCCGGTGTTCATTACAGAATTACCGGATCCGACAAAGCATTATTTAAAGAGATGGTTCGCATGGGAATTGATAAAGAATGCTTGAGAAGATCTGTGGAGTATGATACATTAGATTCACTAGATGGATTTTGGAAGCTACTGCGGGAAAAAAGAAGATATACAGCTGAAAAGAAAAAGCATCGGAACCATCATAATAGTGTACTGCTCTTAACTGGTTCAAAGGACCTTCTTGGGAGTATTCAAAAGAAAAAGGGTAAAGATAAAGTGAAAACTAAAATTATTCCTGAACACGAAAAGCTTAATAAGGAAAAGAATGGAAAGCTTATGGCTTCACCAGTACTTGGATCTAGAGCAAATTTTGCGGCTGATGAGGGTAATCCACAGGAAGCATCTTTGAACTCAGAAAGTGAAAGTTCAGGTTTACTAGCCTCCTCAAAAGCGAATACTTTGGAAAGAAGCCGGACTTCGTTCTCGTTAACTTCGTTGAAAAAATCCAGATGGTTTGAATCTCTTCTGGATCATCTTTCCCTTGACAAGCAGAAAAAGAATAGTATTTCCAGAAGTAAAACCACGGAAAGTAATAATAAAGAATCTCTCCTTCATCGGTTTTTTACTTCCGCCAGTACAGGAAGAAGTATTGCCACGCTAAATAACGCTGGTGAACTGGAACACCCTTCATCAAATTCTGGTGCCTCTGATCAGACTGAAAATGACAAAGTTGCACCTTTAAGATCAGAGATGTCACCTTCTCCCTTAAGTATGCCGAAAATGCATGGAATGCATAATTCTGTTGCTGGATCCGGCCATAATAGTGCTTTCAATTTTCGGACTACGAGTCCTAGTGGTATGGGAAGCAGGCAAGCGAGTATTGCTCGCTCATTAAGACCCTCTTCTGTTATTTCTGCATATTCTATCCAAACCACACTTTCCGAAACATCAAATGGCTCAGGTTACACAACAGGATACTCAACTGACAACAGACCTGGAATTACCAGAGGGTTGAGCGATATGTCTGTTGGATCCCGTGATGTTTCTGTTAGTCATCCTGGCTCTCCTAATTCATCAATTATTGGTATTTCTCGTGCAACGTCCATTGATTCTTCATCAAAATCCAGTGCTGGACAAACTAGAATGAAGAATAGCCCTCGAATTGTCGGAGGGTCAGTTATGGCGCATCATGGTCGAAAGTCTGCCTTAAAAACCAAAATAAATGCAAAATGGAATTTTGGAATGCCAAGCACTAATGGTAGTCTAAAACGTCTTAGAAGGCACGCACCAAAGCAAATTATTGAGGAGGAAGAGGAGGAGGATAATGATAATATGGGAGAAGAAAATGATGCTAATGTCGATGAAGATGTAAATGATGAAATTAATGGTGATTCTAACCGAGGGAGACCTAAAGATGAGTCTGGTCTCAACATTGTGCATGATAATATAAGTGACAATGAAAGGGCACTAACTGAAGATGATAGTGTTATTTTTAATGGGCGTCTACAAAGAACTGATAATCTTTCTGAAAGTCCCTATAAATTTGTGCACAGTAAGAAAAATGAGTATGAGGATGGAGATATGGCTGATAATGAAGGAGATGATAATTCTAATTTTGATGGTACCAGAACAGAACTTTCATACAATGGTCTGTCAAAGATGCTTCCCGAATCAAGACAAGCCGAGAATAAGGAAAAGGATTTTTCAAATAATCAAATTCCAGCTGAATCCACAGTAATAGAGGATGAAACTTCGGAAAATAATCATGGTCTACCTACATCAAAGTTCAGCCGTAATCAGGTTCATCAACATCACAAAAGAAGGACCAATTAATTAATAATATCTGTATTAATAGAACGAAGTTTAATCAATTGCATTTGATCGGTATCACATTCTCAAAATTTTGTTTCTGAGTATTATCTGTGATGTAGTCCAAATGTATTTTAGAAAATAGAAATCAAGCTGTATTTTTGGGAAGCACATATTGGTGAAGATATGTTACCATTAATTAATCTTGTTCGGATGATTGATCCTACAGGTATTGAAAATGTCTAAATTTTGTTTTGTTTTACTTCTTTCACCGAAACTATTATAAGGTTTTTCTCCAAAACTCCTCCCCTTTTATGAATTTTATGCAAATACTGAAATAGAATGCATCTCCTTTAGATTTACATAACAACATGCAAGCTAGATTCACAAAGGTAGTACTATACTATTTACACTATCATCATCCATCTATTTTACAATAGTAAAATAAAATAAAAATATAATTTTTATAAAATATAAAAAATAACTTGCGCGAGCCCGGAATCGAACTGGGGGCTCATCGATGGCAACGGTGAATTTTACCACTAAACCACTCGCGCATGTCCGACTTTTGAATTGACGTACTTTAACACTTCATTAAAATAGTTTCGAGATAAATAAATTATGTTTTATAATTGTTGTTTGTGAGTAACCTATCGTAGTTCAGAAGTTTCCTATATATTATTTATGAGACTTAGTCAATGTTATTTTGTTCTAATAAGGTTAATAAGGATTTAGGGGTTCTGGGATTCAGACAATGTAGTATATCTTTAATATTGAGAGTCATGATATTATCTTTACGCTTGGTGCTCTGGTGAATAATAAAACTAGTTTTGTCAGAGTATATAAATCCCGTGTGACATTTGTATCTGCTTAATTGCTCACATATCTCTGTGCCGTAGCACTACCGA
>ERZ746981.290-NODE-290-length-26770-cov-15.275540_pt1 | contig 26770 bp, 17 predicted proteins | sample MGYA00374948_ERZ746981 | MGnify/ENA primary metagenome ERZ746981 (study PRJEB28757, sample SAMN06711160) | food metagenome | host: microorganism | place: China:Harbin | collected 2017-01-30 | study: EMG produced TPA metagenomics assembly of the Analysis of...
TATTGTAGTATGTAATAAAGAGTATGTATAATGATATACAAAAGGGAATATCTTCACTTTATATAGATGTAGTTCTCCTATTAATCAGGTGGTATAACAATACCATCTTTCTTTACTTGAACTCCATTATTGGAGAGCTTCATTGTTTTGACAAATTCTTATAGCCAAGTATGTTTGTTCGGTTATTTTGGTCTATCTGGTTTTTAATGGTCAAACCATTAATGGTGCAGTTTCCGTTCCCGCATGATTCTTTGATAATTCTTAATGTTTCACACAACTCATCACATTTTTATTCATTTAAACAGGTGCAAATTAGGTGTTAGTACTTTAATAAAAGCATAGTTTGCTCATTCAAAGTTTGAAGATTTGGCTGTAGTGCGGATAAATCTCGAAATACTCAGAAACTTGTTTAACAATATACAATAATTTATATTTAAATGAATACCGAATAGCACACCATAGGATAATATAAGCTAATTAATAAACAATTACTAAAATAATCGGAGATACACAAGCCAATTAATGTGATAACTACTACTTTCTCTGGCGATGCCAAATTATAACATTAAAAGAATAATTGTCTGAATTTCATATATTTTGATATGATTTTTTGCAATAACCGACACTTAAATGCAAACTATGTAATTTTCTTACTTTAATTTGAACACAACAAGTAAATATTTAGGAATATCTAGGTATTACTTTGAGTAACATCGGCTTGAAAAAAGTTACCACAGTCCTTAAAATATTTTGTCTATTTGTTCACCAAAAATTTCCCAATTCAGCGTCTAAGTCAGTAAAAAATATTTTCTACGATGAAAAATTTCGGCTCAATAAATCAAATCTTCTAAACCTGGATTACTAAAGGAACTTCATAGCTAACTTCAACAAACAAAAGAACCGGAACTATGGAGGGGAATGTTGGAAGCGAAGAGAAAGAACAAGATTGCTCTGTGTGCCATGTAAATAAATCAAAATACATGTGTCCTAGTTGTGGAACTAGAACGTGCTCATTGAACTGCTTTAAGAGGCACAAGTTACAGATGAACTGTACAGGGAAAAGCGATGTCACATTAAATAAAACAAGGTACGCTCCGAAGGGACAGATCACGAACCTCTCTGTTCAAAGGGATTACAATTTTTTGATGAAAATGGATAGAAACTTAAAAGTCAGTGAAGAAGACCTTGCAGACAACATTATCGTAAAAACACATAAAAGAAACAACAGAAGGCAATTCGACTGGAGGAGAAACAAGAGAAGAGTCACGGAGCGCTATGATTTTACAGATGATAGGAATAGGACTGTTAGGAACGGAATCGTAATTAAAAGACAGCCGATTGGAATGTCCAGGCAGAGGCTTAATCGATCATACTTTGATCAGCAGATGAATAAGTTCTTTTGGACAATCGAGTGGATTTTGATTGATAATACAATGAAACAGCTGGATAGAATCGTCACATTTAAGAATAATGACTCTGCTAATTTGGGCGAAATACTTCCCTATAAGTGGCTTGAAAAGAAAATATTACATAATGATGTCAGCACGCAGGAAGATAAACATAATGATAGCAATGACAATGAAGAAGATAGCAAGAAAACTCAGCCAAAGTGTTTGAATGGTGATATTCACTGCTTTGTCAACCCTTTTGATCGGAGGGGAACTCTAATAGAAATCAGTACTGATAAATCAATAGGAGAAAGCTTAGCTGGGATGCAATTTATAGAATTTCCGACTGTGTACATATGTGAGTCAGATGATATCAAAAAAGATGGATTGGAATTTAAGACACTAAATCAGGTGGAGGTGAATGCTGCACCAGAGCAAGCTCTAGAACAACATTCGAATTTGAATAATGGATTTAGTTCAGATCTTTTGGGGAATTATACATCTGGAAGCGACTCATCAGACAGTGAGCCTCCAGAAGAATCAAGTACAAGAACAAATACTGGGGTCAGTATTGGTGCCGCGCATTCTGCACAAAAGCCCGGCATAGAGGTGGCTAATTTAGGTAGCGGTGATGTGGATGAAAAACCAGATGATAAGCATAACAATCAGACAAGCACAAAAGATCAATTTAGCGATTCGGAAGATGGAAAAGCAAAAAATAAAGGTGATGCTGATCCAGAAGACTCTTCTTCTCATAAGATCAGTAATAAGGAGAGGGAAGAAGAAAAAGAAGAAGAAGAAGATACAAACTACTGTCCACCAGAGACGATATAAACGAGTTGCAGAGGTAGTCTGCCTATATAGATATATTATTTTTGATGTCTAATGTACACAGAAGTCGGAACCCGGCTGCTAATCGCTTTCGGCAAGAAGATACTCCTTTTTTATAGACTGGTAATCACCTAACAAAGCTTTTGACTTACCTGCTAGCACCCTGTTGTCTTCTTTAGATAACTCTTTGAGTCCCTCTTCTAAACCGTCTCCAAACACTTCACATAGCATCTTAATTCTATTTTCACGGTCTTCTGTGGAGAGCTCTTCGTAATCAATACCGCCAGATTTATTGGCAGATGTCCCACTAAAGGCTGAAAGATTACTGCTGAAGTGTATTTCTGTGAAAAGCTTCAATGCAGAGTATGGATTCGGTTCTTCTGGAATCATATACAAAGATGTAAACGGATGTATTTGAAGCGATGATTCTTCCTTTGGTTTTCCGTCTTTGCCGACAGGATTTAGGCATCCGAGCCTGATCATTCGAGCAAGAACTGTGATTTCTTCAACTCGACTCTTGGAAAGATTCTTTGACATCAATTCGGAAGAACTTTCTCGAACGACAATAGTCTTGCCTTTTCCAGAGTCGTCTGCTCTGCTGGTCCAGTTCATGAGGATCATAAAGTTTCGAAGCAACTTAAACCAGCTGGATTTAACGACGAATGGTGAGATACGCTCGTCTGATAAAAGGCAGTTAAGATATTTTATGCTATCCTTACGTATGGCCGGCACCAAATGCGTCATTGCTGAATTAACAAAAAGAAGAAATGTATTGAGATGAAGAACGAAGCCATCTGTTTCACCCAGTTCTATAAGCTTACTCCAAAGATCAAGATTCATCTCTCTCATAGTACGTGATCTATCAATTATTAAAAGAGCTGAAACCTTGAGAATTTCATCCATGTGACCAGACAGGCCATCACGCTGAGTAGACATATCATGCAAAATTTCAGACATAATGGCCTTTCGTGAGTTCAAATTGGTCGTAGGTTTCTTTAGAATCGACAACTTCTTCTTAAATGCCTCATCATCGGTTTCATTTGATGATAAGGTCTTTCGTTGGTTAAGACTAATGCTCCGAACTTTAAATGAGGCATCTGTCTGGTTTGCTCTTCTAGGGGCAAGCTTTCCCACCTTAAGCTTTCGTTTTGCAAAATCCTTTTGCTTCTGCTTCTTGTGTCTGTTTGAAGATCCCATAATAGAAGTTAAATGTCACACTCTGTGTATATTGACGGTGCAAGTATGAGAAAGGGAAGAGAGCACATAATCTGTCTGGAGAGCGGTAAAATTTGACGAACTGAAAAATTGCAAAAAAAAAAAAAAATTATGGAGATCTGTCAACAGTGGGGATGCATTCGTGTAAATACATTCTTTGACAAATTGATTGCTTCTATTCTGGCAACGCTTTAGCCACTTTTGCTTAATCAGCCAAAATAAAGTATCAGAATGGAGAAATTTCGAAATCTGAACATTCGAGATGACTCAGATATCACGGGTGTCATTTTTTCGAAGCTTAACCTTGAGGATCAGAATGAGAACGATATTCATGATGTGATAATGGAAGATTACAATTCCGAAGAGAATGCAAATAATACTGAATACAAACAATTTTCAGGGAATATGGATGATTGTGAGGACAAGGATACGCTTATGGATGATGGCAAAGAGACTGATGTGACGATGGAAGACCCAGAAGCAGAATTAGAGACAGAAAAAGAGAATGAAGGCGATCATTCTGTGTTGATTGATGTTTTATTTAATCCCACAATGCAGGGATGCAAACTTGCAAGCGGGAGGGACTTTCTTCCTAACATAACACAAACAAAAACTGCAAAATGTGAGGCACATGGCTACAAAGAGGAGAGAATGAGCACAGATGAGCATAACGAAGACTCAAATACTTTGAAGGAGGAACCAGAAAAAGAGGAGGAAGAAGAAGAAGAAACTGAAGACGTTGAAGAGGATGATAGTGACAGAAATAATTCAGAAAGGGTGGAAAATATGATTGGGGAGACGGATGATTCAAAGCAGCATTCTGGAAATGCGTTTGCAATTGGAAGTCATATACCAGAAAAGTTGTACGAAGAAGAGGAAAACGGACGAGGTGAATCGGAATCTCATACGGAAAACAAGAATTTTAACCTTGGGGAAAATAAATATGGCAACAAAGAGGAGTTTTCGCATGGCGCCTTTTCAAATAATGCTCCTAGGATATACATCAACCAAAACAACTTTTTCAGAGATTATGACGATTATGCAGCTTTTAGATCTGGATTGCGGAGGAGAAGAATGGGAATGTATCGCGGGGAATTTAGCGATACTGATGACAAAGATGAATGGCAAACTGCCAAACCAATCTGGAAAACACCGTACGTTTTATCAACGTACTTGCAAATACTCATGAACTCGGTTGTAGCGAGCTACTTGATATACCAGGGATATCTTTTTCTGAAAGTGATCAAACAGGACGTATCAATATCGGTGGATAACCGTATGCTGGATGCAGAGTACAAAATAGAGGACTGCAAGTACAACTATGAAATCAATAAATGCAAGATTCAAAGGCTACCTGCTTTGGAAAGGCAATGCGCTGAATGGGAAAAATGCATGAGGAAAAAAGCGTACATGTTAATTAACTACAGTGAACTTATTGTGTCTATTGTAGGATCATTAATCAACAATTTTATAGAGTCATTTGGATTCAAGAGTTTCGGTTTTCTTGCTTTGGCGGCATTATTTCTGTACGCTTGGAACTTTTCCTGCGGTTATGTTAGGGCTAAAACTTTTTACGGGCCACATCTTGTTGGGGATGACACACAAGCATTCACGAGAAAAGCAATCGGATCAGGAAATAATAAACAAATGATCAAATCAGAACAGGCGATGATCTAAAAAGAATCCGGCAGGCAATGGTGCATATAGGTTTATAAATATTTATAGAATTTTAAATCAATCAATTAAGTATTGTTATTCGAGTTAATAGGCATTGTTATGGGCCGAGAGCATGCGGCGGACGGACAAATAATTATAATTATGGCTGAATGGAGCCTAGACGCAAAAACTTTTTGTCCGGTACTAAAAAATTTACGGACATATGCAGGTAATAAAGATGATTTCGGCAGATCAGGAAAATCTTAGACCAGCCCCCTCCCAGCTAGGAAATCTCTACACAGCAGTGATTAATTTTTTTTCTTTCTCGAGAAAGCACAGTTGAATAATTTTTGATCCGGTCTGTCGATCTTATTAGCAAAAGCTGGTGGCTTGTCTCTAAATCACAACCATTTAGGGCCATTAATTAAGTCCTACTTCTGATTCCATAAAGCAGATCGGTGGCCCAAAAATGAAGTATATATAATGTTCATTTGGCCGCCTGGATGGTCTTAGGCTTTGCTTTTGCAATTACTTAGTTTTCTTTTCCCCATACCTCTGGGTAAGAGTGCATTAGACACACAAGAAATATTTACACACCTTTATAACTACAGAAAACAAGGGACTTCGACATGAAGAGTTTATCTGCTATCGCATTGGCCGCCTTTATAGGGCTCCAGCGAGTTTATGCCTCAGATAGCTGTGTGATCAACTATCATACTGTCACAACTGTCGAATATGTCTACAAGCCATATCCGAGCGATTTTACGTCTCAGTTTTCTGCTGTCAAGTCCAGTGCTTCTCAGTCATCAGAGATCTCAACTTTAGATGATGAGGAAGACACTACTACGGCTACAAGCTCAGCATCTTCATCCTCTTCCTTGACCACTTCTTCAAGCTCAGAAGTTGCAACCAGCTCATCTGCAAGTTCGAGTGAGTCTGCAAGCTCCGAAAGCACGAGCTCAATACAGTTAGGATTTGTCTACAATCCATCTACTTCGTCTTTCGAGTCCACAACATCGTCCTCGTCTTTGAGCGAAGCAGTTTCAACCAGTGCTTCTTCAACTTCGGCATCGTCTACATCTACATCTGAATCATCTACATCTAAACCATCCATATCGTCTACAACATCTAAGTCGTCCACATCCACATCATCCACACCATCAACCTCATCCTCTAAAACAACTTCTAAGTCTTCCTCCTCTACTTCTTCAACAGCTGCATCCACATCCACAGGCTTCGACTTTGCTCAGGTCTACCTTGACATGCACAACAAGTATAGAAGCCTCCATGAGGATACTCCAGACATGACTTGGAACTCTGGTGTTGCAGCGGTTGCTCAAACATATGCCGACTCGTACTCTTGCGATGGTGTCCTCAGTCACTCCGGCAACAAGTATAATGGCTCCGGTCTTGGTGAAAACCTTGCTTATGGTTATGACTTTGATGATGCCGGTGCAGTTACCGCCTGGTACGATGAAATCTCTGACTACAATTACGACGATCCAGGATTCAGCGAGAAAACTGGCCATTTCACACAGGTTGTTTGGAAGTCAAGTACCGAATTGGGATGTGGTTACAAGTACTGCGGAAGTTACTACGGATACTACATTGTGTGCAACTACTTACCTCAAGGAAACATCGTCTCTTCTGGTAGCGATTCTGCTATCTACTTCGAGGAGAACGTCTTGCCTCTAAAGAGCTGATTGTCTTTCTTCTTCTTCTTCTTCCTCTTCTTCAAGTTGCTCTCCCAAAGTGTGAAACTTGGGGGTTAATTGTTTCACTAGCAAAATTTGTACACTATTGATCTAACGGTTGTATACTATACTACTATATTTACTATCTTACTAAAAAAAAACAAGTAAACGAAATAAAAGAAAATGTCAATCTTTTCTGCTCTATAAAACATTACATGCATTCATTAATCATAGGGGCAAAACAAGCCGCCTCAGTACTTTAGAAGTCTGTTCGGAAATCCGCCGATGCTTCTCATCTTATTGGCCTCACCCAATACGTGGAACTCTTCATTCTGAAAGTATCCAAACCTAACATCTACGTTTGACCTCACATTGGAAGGATCAAGTCTTTCCAAAAGCCGCTCTCTCTCTGCAGTCGTTATTGATATTAGAAGATCCTTCTTCCTGCTCAAATTAATATCCTTCTCCACAATAAAACTTGTGAGCTTGTGGCAATTCACCTCCTGCAAAGTCCTAGGCATGTTTGCAAACGAAACAGTCAACGAGTTCCACTGACTTTGATCATCTACCCGGAATTTGAGCACAGAAAGGTTCGACTGGCTAAAATCAACGTTGTCCAGTTTCATATTGAAGTAGTCATTCGCCAAAATGGTGAGAATCTTCAAGTTTCGCGGAATAGTGTATGTCCCGTATCCGCTAAACGAGTTGTAACTGATAGTGATGTCCTTGAGATTCTCTGGAAGAGACTTGTTAAACCATTCGCTATCCAACTTGCAGTTTTCTAGCATGAGCTCCTTCAACTTCTTCAGTCCCTTCAAATCCCCAAACTTTCTAGAGTTCAGTGTAAATCCACCTGAAAGAACAATAGTGACCAAATTAGAAAGCTCCGACACAAACTTAAGATCACCCTGGACCCGGAAGTTCGGAAATGAAACCAAGCAAAAGTCTGTAAACTTTTTGAACCCGATCTTCTTCAAAAAGTTGTGAAGGTCGTTGAAGTGGAAATTGGGACAGACCAAAGTGAAAAGGATGTGCGAAAGCTTGATTTTGCACGAGTACGGGCCCAAGAGCTCCGTTATGCGATCAAGCCCTCTTCCTCCATCTAGTGGATACGAGATTGGCAAATGAACTGTAAGCTGGTGGTCGACAGCATTCAAAGAATCAAGCATAACAGTCACTTTTTCCGAGTCATCGGGACTAAGCGGCAATGTGAAATCCTTCAAAGAATGGCAGAGTTTACCGAAGATCTTCACCAAGTCTGCTCGCGGTATCGGGAAGTCCAGATTCTCAACCGAAAGATCAGTGATTTTCGACAAGGCATCTGGACAAAGGGAATAGATCATGGAAAGTGACGATGCGCTCGCACACCAGATGGTTTCCGCATGGTTTAAGAGTAAAAGGAGGTCTTCGTTCCCCATTCCGTTTGTGTCGAATATCTTTAGGATCTTGATTCTGATCTGACTATCCTTGATGAGAGGTTTGAATCGATCCTGAAACTCGGCGCTGCTGAACTCTATCACATCATACTCGTTAAAGCCACCGAAGTATAGCTTGCCATCACAGATCAAGAGCTCATCGTAAAATACTTTAAGCACAGACAGAAGACTACTATCCTGGAGAAAGCCAAGCATGTCCGTCTCATAAAACTTGCTGAAGCACAATCTCAAAATCTTGATCTTGAGCTCCAGCGGAAGCATGCTGACAGTCTTCTTGAAGAAATCCAGCTTCTGCTGACCAGTCAAATCACCAATTAGAAGTGGAGCTTCCACATTATATCCGTCTGAAATTTGTCGCTCACTTCTCAAATAAATTGAATTTCTTCGTATAGCCGGTTGCTGAGCCTCAGTCTGGAGATCTGTCAAAAAATCATCATCGTACGCATCTGAAATGTTTTCCTCATCAACGCCAAGTGCCCTCAAAGCTCTGAGAAGACGAGACATTGGCCAAAATCTGGGCGCAAAGAGATGCTTTATGTGTTCGTATGGATCAAACAAATAGTAAATACGACGACTGACAAAACAGTTTATAGTGCTCAGAAGACCGCAATTTGTGTTGCGAGCTGTGCCAGGCAAATGTAGTGCTTAAAATGGACCTAGTGAAAAATATATGGTAGTGGTGGTGTACGGCCGTAAAATATGCAAGCAGTAAAGAGTTTAGGGATGTACAGACGGAGGGGGAGAAAAGGGGAAAAAAAAAGTGAGTTAAAAAAGTAAACACAGTAAAAAAAAATAAATAAAAAAAAGAAAAAAAAGTCATTAATAAAAAGAATAAGAATGCACCCATTCAATTAATAATAATCATGGGCTACTAGGCAGCGGGGTGAGAAAAAAAGATACGATTGAAAAAGAAATTTGGGCCAAGAGATAAAATGTGAATGCAACATTAACAGGGTGATTTTGAAAAACAAACGAAGGCAAGAAAAGGCTTTAGGTACGAATTTATGCAAACTACAGCAACCACATAAAAAGCCATCACATTCTTGTTGACGTAAATGAAAAACAATATGTCTTTTTATTTTCGTATGAATCACTTATTTTGGAGTTTGACGGAGCGAGCGGATTTACAACAGAACAAATTCCGCTCAGTATTACGCATAAAGCATTGAAATTTTTCCGTGTGGTATGTTCCAATTAGAAAGATAATGAAGACAAGTGAAAAAAACTTGACTTTAATTTCTCAAAAATTTTGCTGACTTATCTAAAAAATGATAAAAAGGGGCAGATAGTCCTTATTGAAACGGCGTTTCCGACAGACGAATATTATTAGCAAGCTCGTTAATTGTTTGAACAAAGGCATCGGGAACGAGAACAATATTTTCGGATGAGACGACATCAGTTTGCATTTTGGATTCAAAAAAAAAACGTTTCGTAGGGCCGGGCCGGGCCTTACTGATAAGCAGGAGAAGAAAAACTAAAAAATAGGCTAAAAAAAAAAACTTTTCTTTTCCTGCGCATCGATGATATCTAATAAATATCACATTTTCTCCCTTTCATATATGGCCCCCAGACTTACGCCACTTGCACCCAAGTTATTATATACGGCCAATACAAGTTTGGGTTGGTTTATTGCGTAGAGTGAAACTGAACACATCTGTTGATTGTCAATGAAAAATATCAGGTCTCGTATAGAAAATTTCTACTAGGAAATTATATTAGAAAGTTAGAAGGATCGGTATGACTAGAAAAACGGGCATTCAAGGTACGATTGTGACCACCAGGGATAAAAATGTGGAGAGTGGGAGTATGAGCGCAAGTGAGAGCCAGGCAGAAGATAGTGATGGTGAAAAAGGGCCGCGTGATAGTCTCATAGGAAACAATAGGCTCAGGGAATTAAATTCCCAGGTGTTGGCCAATAACATGCCGTACACAATCATGAAAAAGTCAGAAATGTCGTTCATGACAGCAATATTAACAGTAATTGGGCTTTGCTCATCCATTTCAATGCCAATTTATTGGACGGCACTCACGGAGATTCAGGATGATTTCCATATTACTGCTGAACAGGCTAACATGACTGTTACTGCGTATCTTATATTTCAGGCAATAGCACCTGTCTTCATCTCTAGTGCAGGGGACTACTTTGGACGGCGCCCTCTAGTGCTTTTCTGTCTGGTTGGAGGGGTGGCTGCTAACGTTGGACTTGCTGTTTCAAACACTTACTGGCTCATTATTCTTTTGAGATGTGTTTTGGCAACTTTTGTGGCCCCTACTATCAGTCTTAACTCCGGAATTACGGGGGATTTCACGACCAGAAGGAATAGGGGCGGAATATTGGGTTATGTTTCTGGATTTACGTTGATAGGCCAGGGCTTGGCACCATTTCTAGGTTCTGTGTTTGACTCTCGATGGAATTGGAGAGCCATCTTCTGGTTTAGTGCTGCCTTCGATGGCTTTGTGCTCCTAGTAGCATTCATATTTTTGCCAGAGACGAGGCGAACAATCGTGGGAAACTTGAGTGTTCCGCCTAAAAGCATAATACACAAAGCACCAATTTTATTTCACTACTCGAAGCGGCTCACAGACAAGGAGGGCAAGTCTCTTGAGCGAAAATCCGAGACGAAGTTCAACCCATTTAGACCTTTCATGCTTCTTCGTGAGTTGGAGATAACGTTGATTCTTCTTCCCTGCTCGCTTTTCTTTGCAACATGGACCATGTCGCAGGTCAGCCTGACTACAAGTCTTAGCAGAGATTACCACTACTCATCGCTCAAGGTTGGTCTCTGCTTCTTTGCCCCAGGTATGTCCACCATTTTTGGTACAATTTTTAGCGGCAAATCCTTAAACTGGATTTACAAGAAGAGGAAGAATGCATATATCAAAAAATTGGGTGATCTGAAGAGCGGTCAGAATATTCCTCCTTTCGACATCATCCGGGCCAGATTGTGCTTTTCTGTTGGCCCCACTGCTCTCATGGTTGCCTCATGCATCACGTATGGCTGGTGTTTAGAATACAAAGAGCCGGTGGCTGTGATTTTAGTGCTCTCATTCCTTCTTACTTTTGGTGTCATGTATACATTGAATGTGGCACCAACTCTCTTAGTGGATCTTCATCCGAGAGAATCCGGCGGCTCCACATCTCTTAACAATCTTTTCCGGTGTGGAATGAGTGCTATATTTGTGTCCTGCATCTCCAAAATGAATCAAAGTATGTCATTGGGTGGAACTTACACATTAATGGGAGGCCTTTGCATTATAGGCATCGTAATTTTGCAGGTGGTCATGCTTGATAGCAAGAAGCTTATGGAAAAGAAGCGTCTCCGTGAGCTTGCATACCAACAGGCTACAGTATAGATTAAATAGAGTATTTGGTAAATTAATATAATAAGACGAGAGATAGAGCTGGGAATGGCTTGGTGCTGATCCTAGCCTGTGAAAATTCATGTAAGTCAGGAGAAATTTAGAAACGCGAAAAAAAGGCAGACGCGAAGTAGTTATGCAGTGAGGGAGTGAAAAAAAAAAAAAAAAAAGCATGATCTTCTCTTTACTCTGGCTGTTGGTGTTGTAATTGATCACGAAAGTAATATCACAGAGTCAGAAATCGAGCACCTAGCATTACATGGAAAAGCCAAACTTGTTATTAGAGAAAAGAAACAGAAAAGAATAACAATGTCGCTTTGGGCAGATAAGTACAGACCTAAGACTTTGGGTCAGCTCACATACCATCCAGACATATCGAAAAAGTTGAAGTTGCTTGCGAAATCGGGCGATTTCCCACATATACTAATGTATGGCCCATCTGGAGCCGGAAAGAAAACCAGATGTATGTCATTGTTGCATGAGCTATACGGTTCTGGTGTGGATAGACTTAAGGTGGATGTGAAAACATTCCAAACTCCAAGTGGAAGAAAATTGGAATTTAACGTGATATCATCTCCATTCCACATGGAAATAACACCGAGCGACATGGGAAATAACGACAGGATCGTTATTCAGGAGCTTTTGAAGGACATTGGGCAGACGGAGAGTATCGACTTTGCCGGTCTTTTGAAAGGTGAGGATACAAAAGTTCTTAGCAACAACAAGAAAAGATTTAAGGTGGTGATCATAAACGAAGCGGAACAGCTCAGCAGGGATGCACAGGCAGCGTTGAGAAGGACAATGGAGAAGTTCTCGGCAAACATCAGATTGGTGTTGATCTGCACATCGACATCCAACATCATTGATCCTATCAAATCTAGAACTTTGGCCATCCGAGTTGGTCTACCCAGCATTGATGAATGTGGACAGGTGCTTGAGACAATTCTCAGCCACGAGAGCATGGCCAGAAAAGAGTTCCCGTCCGATCAATCAGAGAGATACGAAATATACAGACACATCGCCGATGCGTGTAACCAAAACTTGAGGATGGGAATTATGATGCTTGAGGCTTTATATATGAACAACGACAAAGTCACACCCACAACTGCGGTCATCAGACCAGACTGGCAGCTTGTGATCGAGGAGTTAGCCCGGGGAATACTCAAAGACCGTAGTGTTTCAAAGCTCCAGCAGACCAGATCGGTCTTGTACGAATTGCTAGCACATGCAATACCGGCAAGTCTAATCTTAAAGGGGCTAACACTCGAGCTCTGGCGTGACATTGATGCCTTTGCCGGTATCAAGAACCGGGACCAGACGAAAGCAGAGGTGGTTGAGGCTGCCTCGGTCTTTGATGAGAGGTTAAGCTTGGGATCCAAGGACATTTTCCACCTAGAAGGCTTTGTGACTCGAGTTATGGTTGTTGTTGAGGGAGACGTGAGTGGAGAAACGAGGTAGACCACGTGGCCAATGCCAGAGAGTGAAATTTTTACTGTGCAAATAATAGAGAGGCATGCAGAGCTGTGCCGATATGTGAATAGCGTGTAGTCTGTGATTCCCGAAACTATAAATGTATCTATATGTACAGGTAATTAAATATGTCCCAAGCAGGGAGCCTGACCAATCAGCGACGGCCGTTATATTTCCTGAATTCGGGCTGCCTCGATTTCAGGAAGTTGGCGTACTGCTTTGAAGGGGACTTTTTCAGAAGATCGAGATAGTTCTTCTTCTCCGCCGGCTTGTTCTCTTTAAACGTTTTTAAGCCGACCCGAATCGGCGTGTTGGTCCTTATGAACTCCCAAACACCAGGAAGCTTGTCGCAGGCACGTCTTAGCGCATCCTTTGCCTCCTGCTCGTGCATATTTGCAATCTCAAACACAACTTTTCCCGTTGGCACTCTTGCTGCCCAATGGTCAAATGGCCCTTTACCCTTTCCCATACGGGTAGTGTTTCCCTTCACACACACTGCAATGTTTGTACAGAGACGCCTCCACAATTTCCCGTTTCCTGCTTTGACGAATTTCAACAAGATCGTGTCTGCAGCCTGAAGTTGGTCTGCCTTGATACGCAAACCTTGTGATTTTAACCTCATTCCGTAATCTCCAAATGTCAACGTGTTGCCCTTTTCGGACTCCCCCGTCCGGACTGTCACTCTCCCCTTCTGCTTTTTCTTCTGAATTGTGTATCTTGGCGCAAGCTCATGGCCAAATCTTCTTCCTGTAATCTGCACTACATGGGAAGCAGGCTGTATAGAATGGGTAAGAGCACGTGAGCTGAAAGCCAACCCGGATAGTCCACTTAGTCGTGCGAGCATATTGGATAAATGATCACGATCTGGAAGTGGTCTGTTGGTAAAGTGAAAAAGGAATAAACAATGTCTTTTCTGATGCAATTGAAGAGGAAAGTCAAAAAAAAAAGGACCACAACATGTAGGAGTCTTTTTTTTTTTTCCTAAGCTCTTAATTTTAGCTATCTTTTTTTTTTTTGTCTCTCCTCCCCATCCCTACACTTGCGATCCAACCTTATTTTTCGCTGGTTTCAGCCATGCAGTCTGCCGTGTCTATGGGGCATTACCACAGTACAACAGACAACATCCTCGGAATTCAGGCTTCAACGCTCTCGTAATTATTTATATACACTGTCTGGACTTGCACACAGTGGGGTAGGGGATAGCTTAAGCTGCTTTGAACGATGATTCAGCATATTTCTCGAGCTACTCTTAATAGCGTCAAAAACGGTACCCGAAACGTGTTTTCACTGTTTGATATTGGGACACGTCCACAATGTTGCGGCGCAGGACTACATGCAGCACAAAGCAGGTGGACGAGTTCACATCGACAACAGCCGGAGGAATTGATCATTATGGGGAAGAAGTATAAGACGGATTTGCAGACTAATGTGACACCGGGGATTTTGAGCTTAGTGGGGCGTGATTTGTACAAAGATCCAAACCATCCTGTTGGGATCCTCCGGAAAATCGTTGAGGATCAGTTTGAAGAACCAGAGTACACGAAGTTCGACGATTTTGAACCCGTGGTGTCGACGTATGAGAATTTCGACGTGCTCGGCTTCCCCAAAGACCATCCGGGGAGATCTGTGCACGATTCATACTATATAAACAACAACTACTTGCTGAGAACGCACACATCTGCCCACGAGCATAAGTGCTTTGAGAGATGCGACTCGCCCGGGTATTTGATTGCGGGCGACGTGTACAGGCGAGATGAAATAGACAGGACCCACTATCCGGTTTTCCACCAGATGGAGGGTGCTAGGCACTGGGATCGGTCTTGTTATCGAAGCGAGCAGGACATGCTGGCGTCAATGGAGGCGGAGGTTGCCCAGCTTTCGAAAACCACGCAGGGAGACGTGGTGGTGAAGGATGTGGGCCACGATCCGGTCAAAAACCCAACTCAGCCATTTATGACCGAGCAGGAAACAGATCTGGTGGCCAAACACTTGAAAAGAACGCTCGAGAAGGTCGTTGCCAGCATATTCAACGCTGCCAAGGCCGCTGCCAAGGCTGCCGGATCCAAGGAAGAGTACTTAAATGAGCCTTTGAAGGTCCGGTGGGTCGAGGCATACTTTCCATGGACTTCCCCATCCTGGGAGATTGAGGTGTGGTGGAAGGGCGAATGGCTCGAGTGCTTGGGCTGCGGAGTTGTCCGGGAGTTGGTGTTCGAGAACTCCGAAAAGAAGAACACCATAGGTTGGGCATTCGGACTAGGCCTCGATCGTTTGGCCATGCTCCTATTCGATATTCCTGACATTCGCCTCTTCTGGACCCTGGACCCCCGCTTCAAGAATCAGTTCCATTCCGGACAGATCTCGCTATTTAAGCCATATTCCCGCTACCCTGGCACCAAGAGAGACATTTCGTTCTGGCTTCCCCGCGGAAAAGACGGCGAAACACTGCCTTTGAATGCTAACGACCTCATGGAGATAGTTCGTGAGAACTCCGGCGATCTTGCCGAGAGTGTCAAGTTGATAGATGAGTTTGTTCACCCGAAAACAGGCCGTAAGTCACAATGCTACAGGGTGAATTACCAGTCTATGGACCGGAGTTTGACCAACGACGAAGTCAATGCGTTGCACCAGAAGTCGTTGAAGGAGCTTGTTGAGCGTTTTCGCATCCAGTTGAGGTAGCTACCAAATTTACATACATTTCTTTAGAATTTCTTGTTTATAGTACCAAGCGACTCATTTGTACAGACAGGGCGTAGTATGGGCTTTACGTGAGAGCCGGTGGGCAACAATTTGTTCCAAGGCTCATACCAGGCTTTTTTCACTTGGCAAGTGCTCATTAGTTAACTTTCGAACGAAATCTACTCTTGGATTGCGTAAAATGCCGACTGGTATTGGTCACGTGGTCAACGCTGGATAATTGGCCATTACACACACCAAACAGGCATTGTTTCTGTTATCCACTAAGGCCCGTGCTGAAGTTGCAATATTTGAGAATGTTTAACGATGAAAATAGCCCTCCTCTTTTCGAATGAAGTATGGAAGTAACTCTGGTCTTTATCGGATTAGTAATGCGTGGATATGGGAGCGGTAAAAATCCCGAGGAGTGAGCCGAAAAGAGCCCACGGCAGTTTGTCCACACCGAGAAAAAAAAGCATTTACATACACAGGTAAGTCTTTTCAGAGCTGGTCCTGCTATATTCTTTTGCAGGCATAAGTATCAAACGTTGAATGAATGATTATTCTCCGCCGCAAGACAAAGAAGCACAAAAAAAAAACGTTTTCACAATTTCTCGGGGTCTGATTTGATGACCATTGGTGATCTCTGCCCGCGTAAAGATAATCGAAAAAATCAGTGGAAATTTTTCTAGGAAGAGAAAATTCACCGGACAAAGAGAAGCTTAGAGAAGATAATGCAAAGCACACAAACACGTACGTTAACGTGTGTGTATTTTGAGATCAGGCTTTTTTTTTTCACGCATTTCTTGCTTCGTTCAATATAAAGGAATTCGGGTGCTAGCAATAAGTTTTCACTCAACATTCGTGACATTTACAACTGGGAGAACATTCTTTTGAGGCGTTTTAGTGTTTTGTGAGCATTTATTTGTCAGATATTAGGATCCTGCATCATTTGTCTTGCTTCTTGCCTCATAACTTTTTGAAAGCGCAAAAGCTTTGGACCAGCACTCAAATATAAACACAGATACAACCATGGCCAGTAGGAAAATACTCATTCTCTACGGATCAGAGACAGGAAACGCCCAGGATTATGCCGAAACTCTATCTCTAACATATCGTTATCAAGGATACCAGGCAACGGTATCGGCAATGGACGATCTCCCTGCTAGCGATCTACTGGATTATCATGTTCTTCTTGTAATCTGTTCAACAACCGGTCAAGGTGAAATTCCACGAAACGCACGCCATTTCTGGCGTTTCCTTTTGAGAAAATCGTTGCCAGGTGATCTTCTCAGCCATATTCGGTTCAGCACGTTTGGTTTAGGTGACTCTTCCTATCCACAGTTCAACTGGGCTATCCGGAAGATTCATGCCCGGCTTTTACAGCTTGGAGCAAAGGAGTTTTGCGATCGTGGAGAGTCTGATGAGCAATCTTCAGAAGGTTCGGAGGCCTATTTTGCAGCCTGGACGGATCTTATTGCGAAGTCTCTTCCTAAGCTTTTCCCTGGCGATGAATCGAGCATTAAGGAAAATGTCGATTTTGCCAATGCAGAGACATTGCCTCCTTCGTTCCATCTAATTGTCGAAAAGAACAAATTCAAGCGCCTGACGGACCTGGATGTCAAGAACATAGCTCTTTCCAGGGTCGCGGTGGCCGGCTCATCTCGGTCCGATCGTATTCCTTCCCAGTTTGAGGTTGTTTCAGTCGATAGAATTACTGCTAGTGATCATTTTCAGGATGTTCGCCGTGTGATTTTACGCAAGAAAGACCAGACTGGAGGTAATCTGCGGTTCAGTTCTGGTGACACACTGGCACTTTATCCCACAAACGAAAAAAGCGATGTGGATAAGTTGATTGAGATTCAGGGTTGGGAGGATGTAGCCGATTACCCGCTGAAAATTGTCCCTAACCATGTTGAAGCAAAGCGGTCTTTGAGCATCCCTGGAGGTGGATTTGTCAAAAAGTTGACCCTTCGCTCCCTCATTACACATCACTTGGATATCATGTCTGTTCCTCGAAGATCATTTTTTTTGCAGGCAAGCCAGTTCACATCCGATAAAAGAGAGAGGGACAAGCTCATAGAGTTGACGAGACTCGAGGAAACTCAGCAATTGTACGATTACGCAAACAGGCCTCGCAGATCCATATTAGAGACTGTGCAGGAGTTTTTTACATTGAAAATTCCGCTAGATTACCTGTTAGACATCTTTCCTTTGATAAAGCCACGTCTTTTCTCGATTTCCTCCCGCTGCAGACAGGCGGACGAGCCTGACTACAATTCTCTTGAATTAACCGTCGGTATCATCGAGTACAAGACGATCATCCGCCGGATCAGGCGTGGACTTTGCACTCGGTGGATTAAGACTCTTAATTCTGGAGACGTCATCTTGGGTAGTGTTGAGCATTCTCGCTCGAAGTTTAGAGACGATGATAAAACTCCAATCATTTTGGCTTACACAGGTACGGGTGTTGCACCGGTGAAATGCTTTGTAGAGGATCAGATGAAACAGGAAAAGTCTCAGCGCCGTCCGATGTATATATTCTCGGGAAACAGATATCCTGACAAGGATTTCCTATATGGCGATCTTTGGAAAGAGCTTGAGAAGGAGGGCGCGGCAAAGATCTTTCCTGCATTTTCTCGAGATCCCGAGTACGTGAAGAAAGGACGTCATTACGTTTTCGATAGGCTCTATCAAGAGAAGAAGACGGTTAATGATGCATTAGTGAAGAAACTGGGCGTTTTCTACCTTTGCGGTTCAGCAGGTAAGATGCCGATTCAAGTTAGAATCACCATGGAGACCATTTTCGCTGAAGAAAACGGATGGACAGATGACCATGCGAAGAAATACCTTATAGATATGGAGACATCTGGAAGGTACATCCAGGACACTTGGTAATGATTGGACATATAGAACAATTATCTTTTAAATGACATTTTCCGCACTTTTTATGCCCAGGGATTGCTAGTAATACAACTGTATCTCGGTTACTGGATTATATATATTGGTGTAAGTGTACTTAGTTTTCAAGCGATATGTGTGCCATTTTCAAGTTCACCTCCTGCTCGGCGTCTAATTGCTCTTTTCGGACTTCAGCAAGTGGCGGTGTACTTGTGGCATCATCTGGTACCACTTCACCTTGAGATGCCTCCCGTTTACCCTCGTCCAATAATAGATCACCATGTTTGTCATTATTCGTTGAGGTAGAATCCGAAACTGCAGCTTCCAAATCTTCATTGTTCTTCACTACTCCTTCCTCGTTCTGTAGTTCGTTATCAAGCACATTTCCACTGCCATGATTGGGGTTTCCTAAAGCCCAGACATCCACCGTTTTACTCATCTCATGTCTTAGTTCTCTTTGCTTCTCCACGGCCTCCATATACTTTCGCTGAGCTCCCAGAACAGACTCTTCATCTGTACACTGCTGGTACAAATGGATCAACTCTCTATTTTCCGAAAGAAAGACGGGACCCCACGAAAAATGCTTTAACAATTCCAGTGCAAGATCCTCACTCCCCACAATAGCGAGACAAGCAGCGATTGCTTCAACACAATTCAACTTGAGTGGCTTACCGTAGTTAATGGGATTCGCAGCAACAAGATACGGAAGAAGCCTCTCATGTTTTCCTCCTATTCTTTTGAATGGAACCTCATCTAAGCGTGCCCATGAACACTCCACCACTGATATTCCATCCTTTAATACTATATCTCTATCGTTTGGACATATTACACTTTTAGCATTCGGTGTAACCACAATGCCCGGGAACTTCTGGCCCACACGAAGATTTGTAATTAATCCTAATCTTTCCATTTTCTTTCCACTGCATTTTTTTGGATCGCAATGCCCGAAATCCCACATCGCTAGCTTGCACTTAAAGTTACACTTCCGTTTTCCATATTTAACTTCCTGCTTTCTATTATGGTACGCACTATGATGATGCCCTGATCTATGATGTCCACCTCTATCCTCTCTATCCCCTTTATTCTTATTTTTGCCTTTGCCCATGACAATAAAGCACCACTGCTCTTCTGTTCTGTTTAATTTATATCTGGAGTCAGTGTACCGGAGTTAGTGTACATGCACCGTCAAAACTTAGTCCGATTTTTCTTCTGAAAATTTATCGAAGGCCGATTGACCGACCAACGGCCCAAATCTTGAAGATCAAAAAAAAAAAAAAAAAGCGCTCGTAATATGAACGCCAGAGGCATCGTGATACGATTCCTTTCCACCCTGTCCATAGTTTATGTTGTTTCAATATATATCAAAAATTCCTTCGTGCATGTTCACAATAACACAGCAGCCAAATTCAGAATTCTTATATGAAAAAAATCGTTGCTTTATCTGTCCTACTTCTTTAAACGGCGGCATATATCTCAATCGCATTGCATTCTTAATAACTCATCGTATAGGAACCATTGGAGTGCATCATTGAATGCAATCAGCAGCTCGAAATGAGTGTTTCCAAATCTGATAATGATCATAAGAAGGATAAAGGCACACGTTCGAATATCAAAGAGACACCATTCTTGCCGATATTAGGAAATCCCTTTCTCAATGAATTGTTCAACAATTCCAATATAGCGTCAAATGCGGAGGTGAAGAATATTATCAATTTGCTTTGCTCCAGCCCTGAACAATATATAGTTCTTGTTCCTGAAACAAAATTCATGCTTCTTGCAATTGATGACGATTCAGGCAAAACATATAGGCAGTTATGCAGTAATGCAAACTTCTTAAAGTCGCACATAATTAATGTCTCTCTTAGTGGTGGACCAAAGCACAAAACAACGAATCCAGTCAATGGGGAACTTCTGACACTAAATAACAAGACAGTATATATACGAAAGGGAATATTAAGGAACATAAATGGATTTAAGCATGACTTCACACTTAAGATTATTCGCCAAACATTTTTCAGGTCGTTTGCAACATACATTCCTTTTGGTGCTTGCTTTCACATCATGTACATTGAAGAGTCAGTTGAGGGAAATCCACGCTATCCAGGAATTCATCATGCACGTCCAAAAATAGTACCGGTGCAAAAATCGAAAAGCATTTTTCTTCTACCTTTAGACGACACATCTAACGAACATAGCATTTACTCGTTTCATGAAGTTCTTTCCCAAATGCCGAAACTAGCTTCAACAGTGGGGAAATTATTTAAAGATTTATTTAGTTCCTTCACTGTTCGAGAAGCATCTAGTAATGATGATCTTAATGAGTGTTTTACGAATGTTATGAGTAAGGGTGGCTCAATAATCAGCAACCTACCTGAAAGTACTCACAATGATATCAAAGCAAAGTTTCCGTCAATTTCTCTACAGCATTCTGTATTTGACTATATTGAAGAGAATATATATGATCGATTTTGGGCAAAATTTCTTGAACTTAATGAATCAGAGAAGGATTCAGAAATAGAGGATGCATATGAATATATTGATTCTCTTAGTATTACCCAATCAGGTGTTCCTGAAGATTGGATTTATAATCCCAAAAAGTTGCAATATCTTGAGAAACGTGTGTTAAATGCCATATCTGTTTTTAAACGACTTCAGTTTGCGTGCTCCAGCTCTCAGCAATGTGAAATTCTATACTCCACGTTTACTGTTTTGACAGGTAGTAATACTAAGGATATATCTGACCTGGACCTTCCTTCCATTGATGCTGATACATTAATGTCTCTTCTTATTGTTGTCATTGCCCATTCGAAGGTTAGGTTCTTGAATAGGCGCCTCAAGTATATCAAGCTATTTTGCTATTCGGAGGAAAAGATTGAAACAGGACCAAGAGGATATGCTATATCATCGATGGAGGCTGTAATTAGTTATTACAGTGATTCATTAAATTTAAAGCGCCTCAAGGATTATTCACTGAAAAATATGAATCTCTGGCACTTAATCAAAGCAGTTTCGTCGGATAAGAATGTGGAAAACCTAGAAAGAAATGATCCAAGTCACGACAAAATTCTTATAAACAAAATTACTAAACTTTTGGATCCGTTCAAGTCCCCGGAGGCAGCGTATAAAATACCTGTTGATTCATTTATCAGAAGTCGAACTCTGAATGGAGAATCATGCCTGATGCTTTCTTTACTAAGAAATAATTATCTTTTGATCAAAACGATCTTTGATTATCGTTATATATTCACATTAGATGACATACTTGAGGATCAGACTGTAAGCGGAACAACTCTTTTGAGTGCCGCGCTCCAAATAGAAAATCCAATATCAGGGGAATTATCATTTACGATATTGCAAGCTCATGATTTTGAGATTGAAAAATACTGCAATATAAAGGACACGAAAGGAAGAAATATTGGTCACTTCTTATTTCATAATTATAAGTTGATACCTATTTTGGGACATTATATCAATTGGGAGGATCGTGATAATATTGGAAGGACGCCATTATTTTCTATAGTTAGATGTTATGACCATCAAAGTTACACGGAAATGCTAAAAACAACGTTACAAATTGTTAGAAATTGGTATGCTAGTCATGATTTGCGGTTCGACTTTAGAAAGCATATGGATAATAGGGATAATACACTTGTACATATTATGAAGGATGGAACAAGTTTGCATGCCTACCTCAAAATGTTTCCTTGCTTAGATCTAAATCATTTTAATGCGGGTAAGCAAACCCCGTTGATGCAATATATTCGCTACAGTCGTCTATCTTGTGTTAAGCAAATTATAATGGATCCAAGGCTCGAGTTATTAAAAACAGATGATATGTATCAGATGAATGCTGAAGATTACATCAAGGTGGATAGAGTAGAAAACGTTGAAGATGGAAATGAAAAAACAAACAGGAAAATTATGAATATATTGGATAATGAAATTACCCAAAGGTTTTCTGCTACTGTGGACCAGTGTGCTTGCTCAGCAGTCAGATTCAGATTTGATAAATCCCATGAAATGTGCATTTACTTTCGTTACTATGATAAGCGCATTTCGAATGAAAGGAATGACACATACATTATACATAGTTTTAACAGTTTTGTTAAATATTTTCGATTGATGAAAATGCTTTTCCCAGAAACTTACATTGGTGATAATGACTTGTGGTTTCCAGCTTATATGAAAACTCAAGATATGGCAAACGTGAATTATTCCAGAAAGCTTAGGCTTAATGTACTCATGCTTCACGTTAACATTCTTCTCACATTTGTGCGCTTCAATTCAACTCTAAGAAGTTCACCTCTTTCTACAGAATATTTGTCCGTTCAGAGAGCTTTGGATGAAGTTCCTTATCTCAGATGTAAAACGCGTGTTCAAACGGAAGCTCTGCAAGCATCCTTAACATCCGATAATCCCAGGACATATATATTACATCCAGAAAATGTGGGGAACTATAATGCTTTTTTGAAAATCTCCAAAGTGTCCCTGAAGAAATTATCTAAAATGATGGATAAATTCTACCGTTTGGTGACATTTTCTAGTACAAAAGAAGAGGATGTGATATACTTTGAGAAGAACATTGAATATCTGGCATCCAGAAGTGTTAAAAAAGATGCTATTACAAAAAACTTGGATTGTATTCCAGTTCAGCTGTTGAGTCTTTTAAGTTCTCAAAAGCAATACATATCAGGAGCACATCGAGCCGTAGATGATGTTCTTTTTGCCGAATGTTGGAAACTGATGAAGGCTTCTATTTTGGAAATGCTTAAACGTATTGATAACTTCTTGGAAACGAAGTTGCAGAACTGGTGGGGTCTTTTTGGTGAAATAAAAGGTATTCAGGATGAATTGATAAAAATCATGAATTCCGAAAATGCAAAAAAGAGCAATAATAAAGATAATCATCATCAGAGGAAACTGCAGGGAACTGTTATCGATAAGGTCCTTCTTGAAATTAGGATGTTGCTTGGCAGTTTAAGCGAAAATGCCATTAAGGAGATCTGGTCCAAGACAAAATTTACGCCCGGAATGGATGGAATTTTTGAAAGTGATGGCGGATACTTTTCGGGTCTTGTGAACAAGAGAAGAAAGGAGGAAGCAACGATGCTAGTGGAGAAATTTGGTAAGGTGAAGAATAGCATATGCATTATGAATGTCGAGTTGAAAAGGGAGTATGAGGACCTTTGCGTTGAGCTAAATAACTTTTATGAATTCAGAGGTCTTCTCACCAGATTTGCATTTAAACGTTACGCAAAATCGCACATAGAAGTGTTGAAGTTACAGAAAGAGATGATGCTAAACAGCTTGAACGAGACACAGAGATGGAGTTCGTAGGTAATAATATACACACAACAGGGAAAGAAAATTATATATACACTTTACTAAATTAACAAACTTATCGCATACGTTAATTATCTCTTTATAGTCGCTGCATTATGCTTAAAAAACTTTACGTAAAGATCTTTCATTATTGACCAGCATTATTGTTGTTGTTGTTGCCGCTGCTGCTATCATTACTGTCTTGATTTCCCTGCTGCCCTCCCATAAATTGGCTTGCCAGGTTTCTGAGCATTGGATTGTTCATTAAATCTTGCAATGATGGAGACGAACCGTTACCACCTGTTGCACCTGCCCCGTTTCCTCCAGCACCTCCTAGACCCATACTCTGTGCCATTTGACGAAGTTGTGGATTGTTCATGAGTCCACGCATAGCTTCTGGGTTCTGCATCATCTGTTGAGCAGCCTGCATAACATTTGGATTATTTAACAAGCCGCTCAAACCACCCAATGGGTTGCCACCTGTGGCAGAATTGCTATCTCTGGCATCAGAAGTGTTAGACTGTTCGGAAGATGTATCGTTTTGCTCGGCAACCCGCTTTTTTGCGGTCTCATAACCTTTTTTCATCGTTGCCGATGGGTTTGCACCCTCAATTTTCAAGCCTTGCTCATAAGCCTCCATTGCACCTTTAGCATCGCCTAAAACATACTTTGCAAGTCCTAACCTCGACCATGCCTTGGCATACTTTGAGTCAAGCTTTATAGCTCTCTCTGCATCTTTAAGAGCAAGATTATGCTTACGTGCTGAAGAGTATGCTGCTGCCCTGTTTGAAAAGTACACAGCATTTGTTGGATTAATCTCAATGGCCTCTGAATACTTCTGTATGGCCCCCAAAAAGTCTCTTTGTGTCATTGCCTTGTTTCCCTCGAGCTTAAGAGCATCTGCCTTCGCTTTATCTTCGTCCGATAGATCATCTGAGACTTTATCGTCTTCTTTGTTCTCTGAACTCTCTTTTTTGCCTGAGAAATTTACAATATCCGTGAGTTTTTTCCCCGAAAACTTGTCCTTAATAATCTCGGAGACTTCTTCCTTCTTAACATTGAACGCGTCCTGAATGCTTTCAACGGCAAACTCAACTGAATCTTTGTTATCTTCCGGAACATCTCCTGTCTCAACGGAGCTAACGAGGAAATCAATCACAAGTGCTGCTATATATTTCTTTTCCTCAGACATTTTTCTTTTGTTCGCGCTATACGATATCGTTTTCTACTTTCTGTGGACTGGTACACTAGTAAAGTTGTGTTTCTTTCTACGCTTTACCTTCTATAATCTAATAGGTGGCTTTGCCTTGTTTTTAAATAGCAGTGGAAGCGAAGCGAAATTTACAAAAAAATGAACAGGGAAAATTAATTGTTGCGCTGTCTCGAATTTTTTCGATGTTGAGTTATCGAAAGAATTTCTAAGAAGAAATGTGAATACCGACACATGCATGCATGGTCGAAGAAAAGAACGCATACAATTCTATCTACGTATTTTCTCCATACGGCGCTCATTTTTAATACGTGTGAGAGCAGGCGTATTGTCGTTGTATGTCCTGATTATGGCATAATTTGTATATTTGCTTATTCCTTTGGGAGCAGGCCTCAGCCATGGTGACAATAATCGATCGTAACACATGCCTGCGCATAGTCAGATTATCATTCAACTGATACATTTCATTATTCATGACGCCTTTATTTTTGACCTGATAATGACTATTTTCCTCAGTACTGGTTAATGATCATAAAAAATTACCTGTCAAGTCTTTTCTCTTCTCATTTGTATTTGCTGGTTGAAAGGGTGAATCATTTCGATGAGAGTCATACTTTATCAAGACTTAGTCTTAATTGAATAGAAACCTATACCTATATTTTCCAACAGAGTGATATTTTGCAAAACAATTTGTGAATAAGTGGATTGAAATATCAAATAATGTAAGGAGAGTCACTTCCAGTCTATGGTTCCAGATTTTATTAAGGTATAGTAAAGGACAAGCCGGTAAACATTATATCTCTATTGAAACGTTTTTTTCATAATATATCATACTGGAAAGATGCCGTTTTGCATCAAGAGTATTTTAAATAGTAAAAAATGTGGGACTTGAGTTATGCAAGTGCTCGTCGTTTTGAACAGTAGAATGGACCAACACAGCTTGGATAATGTTAGTCCGAATTCGATTTCGTTATTTCAACAATACGAATTATAGAGCACGTCGAAAAAAATTTTTTTCTACTCATATAAGGTTATATGATCATTATGTGATGATTCCTTGGAATGCAATGAGATTAGATTCCATATGCTTATGATTTATTAAGGTTATCCGAGAGTCTATCCTTATACATATCTTCCATTAATAGGACTAATGGAGAAAGTTTGAGAGGGTAAAAATTATCAGATATCCCCGTCCGATCTTTAACTTAAATGGTTCGATCGACGCGTCTAAGTCAAATTTACGGAAGCGTCGAAAAAAGTCGATGGAAATTTTTGCTGGCTTTATCCAGCATGGTTTGATCTATGGAAGAAAAACGAGCAAGCTAACTTATGAGAATTAGGTTGCTAGTTCGATTAAGAGAGCTTGTTACAGTGATCAATTTAGTTTGATCAGCCAGCGCATGTTGGTTGATAAAATTGACAAATGAGTTTCTATGCATTTGGCTTTGGCCGGCATGGTCAAGTCAACGAACGGTGGATCTTGCATCTGACGGCTTTATTCGGCAATGTCAGGTTAACTATGGGTTCCCGGAGCTGGGGTCGAACTGAGCGCAGTGCTCGGGAAGTTCCGACGGGATCCTAAGACTCGGCTGGGAAACGGGAATAGTTACCCCA
>ERZ746981.291-NODE-291-length-26756-cov-691.838862_pt1 | contig 26756 bp, 27 predicted proteins | sample MGYA00374948_ERZ746981 | MGnify/ENA primary metagenome ERZ746981 (study PRJEB28757, sample SAMN06711160) | food metagenome | host: microorganism | place: China:Harbin | collected 2017-01-30 | study: EMG produced TPA metagenomics assembly of the Analysis of...
CTAATATAATATTCATAAATTCTGAAAATACCTGTATCCTGCTTTTGATGGCATGGACTGAAACGGCCTGCGGTCAAGCACCGTACGGGACGAGACAGGGAATGCCGCCCCTTTTAGGAAAGGGGAATGGTATTCAGATGGTTTTATTTCATATCAACAGGAAATTTCAAATATCCGGTCATGTAAGGCAATCCGTTCAGGCACGGCATCGGGTGATATCCAGCGCGCGCGGTGCCCTGTAATGCCCCATGCGGTAGCGGGCGCGTGCCCTGGATACGGCGGCTTCAAATGTTGGCAGCGTATCGCCATCCATCTGGGTTACACGTTCATGCATGGCGCGGAACCTGTAGGGTTCAAGCGGACCATCGTGTAAAATGACGCCAACAAAGACGCCATCCACTTCGATTACACTGGATTCAAACATAAGGCTGCTTCCTGCCATGTTACCATGAAGGGCGGACACCGTCCGGGCCACTCCCGATGCGGGTGCTATGCAGCAGGGACCAGCAGTCATGCAATAGAAAATAGATGAAGTTTATATGACATGACAAGAACAGATTCGTGTCATGCACGGCAGAACACAGGTGCTTCATAAAAACTTCATATAAAATACTGGAAGTAATTATTGCCATGTCTCAGCCGTGCGGCCTAATCCTGCGGCTGTGTCATACATGTCAGGAATTGCATGATGGAACTTCCATCTTCCCTTGCGGCCCATGACGGGGCCGTATCGGACAAGAATACGCGCGGGCAGTGGGGCGATGCCCTGTTTGGCATGGTTGCCCGCCTGGCCGGATGGTCCCTTCTTGCGGTCATGGCCGGAATCATTCTTGTTCTGGTCTGGGGCGGGCGCCAGGCATTCCTTGCTTTCGGTCCAGCTTTCCTGACCAGTACCGCATGGAACCCCATTTCCCATCATTTTGGCGCGGCAACCTCCATTTTCGGCACGCTGGTCACCACGGCGGTCGCGCTTGTCTTTGCCGTGCCGTTTGCCTTTGGTGTCGCCTTCTGGCTGGTGGAAATGGCGCCCCCCGCCCTGGCGCGGTTCATTGAAACGGCGGTGCAGCTCCTTGCGGCCGTGCCCTCCATCATTTTTGGCATGTGGGGGTTCTTCATCGTGGTGCCCTTCATGGCCCATCATGTGGAACCGGCAGCCACGCATTACCTGGGCCATGTGCCCGGCATCGGCCTGCTGTTCCGCGGCGCGCCCTATGGTACCGGCCTGCTGACGGGGGGCATCATCCTGGCCATCATGGTTACACCCTTCATCTGTTCGGTCATGACCGATGTGTTCGTCTCCATTCCCGCTGTGCTGAAGGAAAGCGCCTTCGGGCTGGGCGCCACGCGGTGGGAGGTCATGCGCCAGGTGGTCCTGCCGTGGTCACGGCAGGCGGTCATGGGCGGCATCATGCTGGGCACCGGCCGCGCACTGGGGGAAACCATGGCCGTCACCTTCGTCATCGGCAACAGCAACCGGCTGGGGTGGTCGCTGTTTGCGCCGGGCAACACCATTGCCTCGCTCATCGCCCTGGAATTTCCCGAAAGTGCGGCAGGCAGTCTCAAGCTGTCGGCCCTGCTGGCACTGGGCGCGATCCTGATGGTCATCTCGTTCGTCACCCTGGCCTGCTCGCGCATTTTCCTGCAACGCGGCGCGGTGAATTAAGGAATTACGCTCATGTCGGTCCAGAAAACGCTGCCCGAGGCAGGCAGGGGATGGCAACGTGGCGGTGCCCAGGCCATGCGGCGCAGGCTGGTGGAACGGCTTGTCAGCATGCTGTGCAATATTGCAACGGTCATCGTGCTGTTCGTGCTGTTTTCCATCCTGTGGACGCTGGTCACGCGGGGGGCCGCCGGGCTTTCGCTCAATACGTTCCTGCACAGTACCGGGGCGCCCGGCAGTGGTGGCGGCCTGGCCAATGCCATTGCCGGCAGCTGCGAGCAGACGGGCCTTGCGGCCCTGATCGGCACGCCGGTTGGCATGATGACGGGCATCTACCTGTCCGAATTCGGGCAGGACGGGCGCGTTGTCCAGCTTGTCCGCTTTGTGTCGGACATGCTGCTGTCCGTGCCGTCCATTCTGGTTGGCCTGTTCATCTACCTGATCGTGGTGGAACCGGCGGGGCATTTTTCAGGCATGGCGGGCACGCTGTCGCTGGCCGTGCTGTTCATCCCGATCGTGGTGCGCACGACCGAAGACATGCTGCGGCTTGTCCCCCGCGCCATGCGTGAGGCCGCCTATGCCCTGGGGGCACCGGGGTGGCGGGTGATCCTGGGCGTATGCCTGCGTGCGGCGCGCGGGGGCATCATGACCGGCATCCTGCTGGCCCTTGCGCGGATATCGGGTGAGACGGCGCCGCTGCTCTTCACATCGCTTGGCAATCTCAACTGGTCCACCAGCCTTGGCGCGCCAATGGCAAGCCTGCCGGTCACGATCTACCAGTATGCCGGTTCGGCCTATGACGACTGGGTGCAGATGGCATGGACGGGCGCGCTGCTTATTACCGTTGCGGTTCTTGCAACAAACATCCTGGCCCGCTGGTGGCTTACGCGTAACGGATCCGCACAATAATGAACAAGATCATCATGGATAACAGCATGGGCCAGAATACGGCGGTGCCGGCACTCGCCATACGCGATCTTGATTTCTGGTATGGTGAAAATCATGCCCTGAAATCGATCTCGCTGGATTTCCCGACCCGTCAGGTCACGGGCATGATCGGGCCATCGGGCTGCGGCAAGTCCACGCTGCTGCGCTGCCTCAACCGGATGTATGACCTCTATCCCGGCCAGCGCGCAACGGGGGAGGTTGTGTTCGACGGGCGCAACATCCTCGCACCGGGGCTGGATGTGAACGTGCTGCGTTCACGCATCGGCATGGTGTTCCAGAAACCCACGCCATTCCCCATGTCCATCTATGACAATATCGCCTTTGGCGTGCGGCTGCACGAACGCCTGCCGCGTGCGGACATGGACCAGCGCGTGGAAAGCGTGCTGCGGCGCGTGGCCCTGTGGCCGGAAGTCAAGGACAGGCTCAATGCCTCCGCTGCCGCCCTGTCGGGCGGGCAGCAGCAGCGCCTGTGCATTGCCCGCACCATCGCCACCCGCCCCGAGATCATCCTGCTGGACGAGCCGACCAGTGCGCTGGACCCGATCTCCACCGCCCGGATCGAGGAACTGCTGGATGAGCTGAAGCAGGAATTCTCGATTGCGATCGTGACCCATAACCTGCAGCAGGCGGCACGGTGTGCCGACCGGGTCGCCTTTTTCTACATGGGCGAACTGGTGGAGGTGGATACGGCCGACAGGATGTTCACCGCCCCCCATGCCAAGCGTACCCAGGATTACATTACCGGCCGCTTCGGCTGAGCGCGAAAGTCCAGACAATGCCCCATGAATCGGTCCATACGGTCCAGAGTTACGAACAGGAGCTTGAACAGCTGCGCTCGTTCATCAACAGGATGGGGGGCGTGGTGGAACGCCAGGTCGCGCAGGCCATCACCGCCGTGGTCGAACATGACGAGGCCGCGGCGCGCGACGCCCCCGAGATGGACCCCTATGTCGACGAACTGGAACGCGAGACCGAGGCGCTGGTCATCCGCCTGCTGGCCCTGCGTGCCCCCATGGGGGGCGACCTGCGTGAAGTGGTGGTCGCACTGAAGATATCGGGGGATCTGGAACGCATTGGCGACTGCGCCGCCAGTATCGCGCGGCGCGCCATGCGCAACGAACTGCTGTCATGCCCCATCTCGCTGACGGGGCTGCGCAGCATGGGCAGGCTGGTGCAGGAAAACCTGCGCCGCACCATTGATGCCATGGACCAGCGCGACCCGGAACTGGCGCGCATTGTCTGGCAGTCGGACACGGCGGTGGATGAGCTGTATGTCTCCATGTTCCGGGAACTGGTGACATACATGATGGAGGACCCGCGCAATATCGGTCCCTGCACCCATCTGCTGTTCATCGCCAAGAACCTTGAACGGATCGGGGATCACGCCACCAATATTTCAGAACGGGTCTATTACGCCGTTACCGGCAATACGCTGCCCATCGTACGGCCGCGTGGCGGCACCTTTGATTGACCGGCATCGCTTCGGGGTGGCCGGATATGTGGATTGACGGACTTTCCCCTGCTGATTGACGCAGGGCGCAAGACGGGGGGCGTGCCGCCTTTGCGCGGTACGCCCCCCTGTGTGGCGTAAAAAGCGATAAAAATTTCCGGGTAACGCCTTTTTTCAACAGGGCGGCACCCCCGGAATTTCCTGAAGCAGGCATCTGGATGCGGGCGCGGGTCATGCGCGGCCGTCATGGGTATCATTGATTCGGTGCGGAGATGGCCATCGTGCCTCATGTGTTGTTACAATGCGGGCAGACCTGTTTTCTGCCCGGACCCCATCATGAACGAATGTGCACCTTCTTCCGCCTCCCGCCTGTCCGCAGCCCTTGCCGCCATCCGCGCTGGCGGCCTGTCGGCACAGGTCAGCACCGCCCCATCCGTGCTGGAAACCCACAGCCATGGTGAGGCGATGGAGGCGGCCTGTCTGCCCGGTGCGGTGGTTTTTGTGGAAAGCACGGACCATGTCGCAACCGTCCTGCGCGCCTGCCACGCCAACCGGGTGCCGGTGGTGGCGTTTGGTGCGGGCACATCGGTCGAAGGGCATGTAACCCCACCCGACCATGCCATAAGTCTGGACCTGTCGGCCATGACCGCCATTGTGGAAGTCAATGCGGAAGACCTGGACTGCCGCGTGCAGGCGGGGCTGACCCGGCAGGCGCTCAATGCCCGCATCCGCGACACGGGGCTGTTCTTCCCGGTTGATCCGGGTGGGGAGGCAACGCTTGGCGGCATGTGCGCCACCCGTGCATCCGGCACGGCCGCCGTGCGCTACGGCACCATGAAGGAAAACGTGCTGGGCCTGACGGTGGTGCTGGCCACGGGCGAGGTCATCCGCACGGGCGGCCGCGTGCGCAAATCCGCCACCGGGTATGACCTGACATCGCTGTTCATCGGTTCGGAAGGCACGCTGGGCATCATAACCGAGGTGCAGCTGCGCCTGCATGGCCGGCCCGAATGCCTGAGTGCGGCCATATGCCAGTTTCCCACCCTGGATGACGCGGTGCGGACGGCGATGGAAATTATCCAGTGCGGCATTCCCATAAGCCGTGTCGAACTGCTGGACAGCGTGCAGATGGCGGCATCCATCCGGTATTCCGGCCTGACGGGGTATGAACCGCTGACCACCCTGTTTTTCGAATTCGCCGGTGGCCCGGCCGCCGTGCAGGAACAGGTCGCCGCGACCGAGGCGATTGCCCTGTCCAATAACGGACAGGCCTTTGCCTGGGCCGACACGGCGGAAGAGCGCACGCGGTTGTGGAAAGCCCGGCATGATGCCTTCTGGGCGGCCAAGGCCATTGAACCCGGCGCGCGTGTGATCTCGACGGACTGTATCGTGCCGATTTCGCGCCTGGGGGAACTGATTGCGGGGGTAAGGCAGGACATCGCGGCTTCCGGCCTGCGCGTGCCGCTGCTGGGGCATGTGGGGGACGGGAATTTCCATGCGCTGATCATTATCGAAAATACCCGGCAGGGGTATGACCGCGCGTGGGATCTGGACCGCCGGATCGTGGCGCGGGCACTGGCGCTGGGCGGTTCGTGCAGCGGGGAGCACGGCGTGGGCATGGGCAAGCTGGAATTCCTGGAGACCGAGCATGGCGAGGGCACGCTGGCCGTCATGCGCGCGCTTAAAAATACCATGGACCCGCGCAACATCCTCAATCCCGGCAAACTGCTGCCTCCGGGCCGTCTCTATCAGGGGTGACCCGCAGCCCCGCCGGTACGGGTGCATGGGGGAACCTGCCGGTGAATACGGTCTTGGCGTACGGCGTCAGTGCGTTATCGTGTGCGCTTTCGTTCCCCTGCCAGAACAGGAATCGCCATGACAGAAGCCCCCCAACGCCAGTCCGACACGCCGGTCGAGCGGCTGATCCTTGATCGCTGGTCCCCGCGCGCCTTCACGCCCGCACCGATAGAGGAAGCGGAACTGCTGGCGTTCCTTGATGCCGGGCGCTGGGCGCCGTCGGCCTATAATTCCCAGCCGTGGCGCTTCATCTATGCCCGGCGCGGCACGGCGGACTGGGAGCGTTTCCTGTCGTGGCTGATACCCTTCAACCATGGCTGGGCGCAGAATGCATCGGCCATCGTGTATGTGGTCTCCCATACCGTCATGGGCAGTGACAAGGCCGAGCCGGCCCCCGCACCGACCCATGCCTTTGATGCGGGTGCCGCGGCCGTGCTGGTGCAGCTGCAACTGAGCAGGGCGGGATGGGCCGCGCATCCCGTCAGCGGCTTTGACCATGACCTGGCACGCGCCGGTCTGGAACTGCCCGATGATTACGCGCTGAACGCCGCCATCGTCATTGGCCGGCAGGGAGATGTGGAAAGCCTGCCGGAATACCTGCGCGGGCGGGAGGTCCCTTCCTCACGCAGGCCGCTGGCGGAAGTGGCGTTCGAAGGCCGTTTTCCCGTAGCAGAGGATGAGGACGCGACCTAACCCCGCGCGGGCAGGAGGGAGGGCGGCAGGTCACGTCTGGCCAGCATGCTGCACAGCCGGTGGACGACGTTCTCCCATTCTCCCGCCCGGATCTGGCGGATGATGCGCAGGCCGGGATACCACGGGCTGTCGGTGCGGCCCGAACGCCAGCGCCAGCAGTTGTCAAACCGGTCCAGCAGCAGGACCGGGCAGCCCATGGCCCCGGCCAGGTGCGCGACCGACGTGTCGACCGAGACAACCACGTCCAGGCCCGCAATCAGGGCCGCCGTGTCGTCCATGTCGCGCACGCTTTCCATCGGGTCATACAGGCGCATGCCTGCGGGCACGTCGCGCAACTGCTCGGTGTAGGTGCCCATCTGCAGGCTGACCAGACTTATGCCCGCAATGCCCGCCAGCGGCGCCAGCCTGCGCAGCGGGAGGGAGCGGCGGCGGTCCATGGCAAAGGCGGCCGGTGCATCGGGCCTGCTCGCCCCCCCCCATACCAGCCCCACGCGCAGGTCCGTGCCCATGGGCAGGAAGGGCGCCCACTGGCGCACCAGCGCCGGGTCGGCGCGCAGGTAGGGCACGGGCTGGCCGTCGTGCCCCTGCGTGCGGTGCAGGACATGCGGCAGGCTGAGAAAGGGGCAGTGCCAGTCATGGGGCGGGGGGGCCTGACGCTCGTCCACCACGCGGCGGATGCCGGGCATGCGGCGGATCAGGCCATGCAGCGTATCGGGCGCCTGCACGCTCACGCGCGCGCCCATGCCGGCCAGCACCGGCACGAAGCGCAGCATCATCAGCATGTCACCCAGGCCCCCTTCGCGGGTAATCAGGATGGTCCTGCCGCGCAGGTCCGCATCGGGCGCCAGCACGGGCAGCATCTGCGCTTCGGGCAGGCGCTGCCGGCCGGGCAGGCGTCTGCGCCATTCATATTCGGCCCAGCCTTCCGCCATGCGCCCGGTCTTGAGCAGGGTCAGGGCGTGGTTCAGCCGCAGGCGCGCATCCTCCGGCCGGAGTGACAGCGCATGGCCATGGGCCTGAAGCGCTTCCTCGTTATGGTTCCATGCCCCCAGCAGGTGGGCCAGGTTGGCGTGGGTCATGGCGCTGTCGGGGTGATGTTGCAGGATATAGCGCAGCAGGTCGCGCCCGGCCGCGAATTCCCCCTGTTCCATAAGGCACACGGCCATGAGGTTGCCGGTACTCAGCTGCGCGGGTGACAGGGCCAGCCCGTCGGCCAGCACGGCCTGGGCTTCCGCCGTGCGGCCGCGCTGCAGCAGCAGTTCGCCCAGCATGTCATGGGTGCGGATGTCCTGCCCCGCGCGCTGGCGGATGGCGCGCAGGACCGCTTCGGCCTCGTCTACCCGGTCATGGGGCAGCAGCAGGTCCAGCATGTCCTGTGCGGGATGGCGCGCGCCGGGATTGGCCGCGGCCTGGCGGCACAGCAGGCGGGCGGCTTCCTGCACGCGGTTGCAGCCCGCATGCGCGTGCGCCAGCAGGATTTCCGCCCGTGGCGAGGCCGGGCAGTTTTCCAGCATGGCACGGGCATGGGCGAAGCGGCCCAGACGCAGCAGCTGAAGGGCCTGCGCAAGGACGGGGTTGAGCGTGGCGGGGGGCATGGACATGGGGCGGGGATCAGTTCAGGACGGGGGGAAGCAGCTTGCCGGGATTGAGGATATCCAGCGGGTCGGGTGCCCGCTTGATCGCGCCCGTCACATCCAGCGCCGGCGTGCCGTGTGCGGCCTGCATGAACGCCACCTTGCCGCTGCCGATGCCGTGCTCGCTGCTGCATGACCCGCCCGGCGCCTGCGCGCGGCGCACGCTCTGCCGGGTCACGCCCGCTTCCACCCGGCAGTCAAGGTCATCGGCATTGACCTGAAGGATGCAGGTCATGTGCGAGAGGTTGATGCTGATGGCACCCGGTGGCGGCGTGAAGTGGCCTTCCAGCGACGTGCCGGCCCCGAACGGCACCACCGGCACGCGACGGGCATGGCACCGGGCCAGGATGGCCGACACTTCCTGTGTGGTGTGGGTGAACGGCATCGCTCCGGGCAGGCTGGCGCGCATCCACCCTTCGCCATGGCCATGCCGCGCACGGATGGACTCGTCAAGGCTGATCCGATCTTCCCCCGGCATGGGGGTAAGGGCCGCAAGGACCTGCTGCAGCGCGGTGGGAGCCATGAGCGTGTTTTCTTCTGCCGGACTGGATGGTAACGGGGTGGGCAGTTTAGCGGCCATGGCTGCAACGTCTAGGGTACGGTCATGCCAAAATACCGTTCCAGCAATGCCACGTTGCGCAGGTCGGCTTTAAAGGCGGTATCAAACACATCGCCCACGACCGGAACAAGGTCGGCTGCGGTTTCCACCAGCACATTGGCCATCATGCGCGACAGGACCGCGCGGCTGGCCCCCAGTCGCCAGCCTTTCCATATGATGTAGAGCGAGGGGACGAGCATGACCGCCGTGCCGCCCACGGGCAGCAGGCCGACCAGTGTATCCAGCCCCCAGCGTGCCCTGGTGCCGGGAATGCGGAAGGCAGCGTCAAGCAGGGTGGCCAGCCTGCGCAGGCGCGCCATTTCCTGCCGTATGTCGGCAGGCATGGCGGCGGAAGGTGCGAGCGTGTTCATGGACGGGGATATGGGGATGGCGCGGGGGCGTTGCAATCGGCCCCCGCGCTGTCGCCCGGTGTCAGTTTTCCCCGGCCGCCGGGGTTTCGCGGTCGAGATGACCCAGGTCGCGCTCTGGCGCGATCACGTCACGCACGCGCTGCTTGAGCGCCTTGGGGCCGGGAAAGCCGCCATCACGCTTTCGCTCCCATACCAGTTCGCTATCCACCGTGATTTCGAAGCGGCCGCCACTGGCGGGAATAAGGGTTACGCTGCCCAGGTCTTCCCCAAATGTGGAAAGCAGTTCCTGCGCCATCCACCCCGCCCGCAGCAGCCAGTTGCAGCGCGTGCAGTACAGGATGGAAACATGCGGGCGGGTAAGGGAAGTAGTATCGGTCATGGTTGTGGTTCTTGCTGTGCTGTCAGGCCGGTGCCTGTCCGGCGTTCCCTATTGTGGCGAGGATGGGCGGCCGGGGGCAAGGGGTCAGACGGCCTGTGCGCGTGTTTCCCGCGCCCACAGGCGAAGGGCGGCGCAGGTCTGGATGAATTCTGCCGCATCCTTTGGCTTTTCCAGCGCGATGACCCCTTCGTCGCGGGCCTTGGGGTGGAGTCCGGCCGCCGCCAGCAGCAGTTCGGCGGCATCGTTATGGGCGATGAACTTGGCGTGGGCATAGGCATCGGCAATGAAGTCGCGCATCGTGGCTTCATGGCGCAGCAGGTTGGCGCCTTCCACCGTGGGCAGCAGGGCCACCGCGTCATACAGCACGGAGGGGCCGCCATTGATCTTCTGCTGTGCCACCAGTTCGTTGCCCGCGCTGTCATGCAGCCCGGCCACGGTGGGGGCGATCAGTTCGGTCGTGGCCCCCACGGCTTCCGCCGCCTTGCGCAGGGCCGCAAGCAGCGTGGCATCCACCCCGTCGGTTACGATAATGCCCAGCCTGCGGCCTTCGAAACTGTCAGGGCCGTTCTTGAGTATGCTGAGTGCGGCGGAGGGGCCAAGCCCCGTCAGTACCGGCCGGGCCGCGGCTGCGGGCTGGGGCAGGGGGGAAAGGCCCAGCCCCCTGGCCACCCCTTCGGCCAGCCCCGGGTCCACATGCAGCAGGTGGCTGACCATGCGCGCGCGGATGGCAGGGGTTTCCACCTTGCTCAGTTCAAACACGAAGGCATCGCGCATATGGGCCTGTTCCACCGGCGTCTGGCTGATGAAGAACTGGCGGGCCTGGCTGTAATGGTCGGCAAAGGATTCGGAACGCTGGCGCAGCTTGGGGCCGGATTGTTCCTGGGCGAAGGAACGGTAGCCATCCGTGCTCTCACGCGGGCCACCTGCGGGCTGGGACCATGAATTGGGTTCGTAATTGGCCCGGCCCCTGGGGTTGTGCATGGCCATGTGGCCATCCTGCTGGAAGTTGTGGAACGGGCATTTGGGCGCGTTTATGGGGATATGGGTGAAGTTCGGGCCGCCCAGCCGCTCGGTCTGGGTATCCAGGTACGAGAAGTTGCGCCCCTGCAGCAGCGGGTCATTGGTAAAGTCGATGCCGGGGATGATGTTCTGGGTGCAGAAGGCGACCTGCTCCGTCTCGGCAAAGAAATTGTCGGGCATGCGGTCCAGTACCAGCCGGCCCACCCGGCGCACGGGCACCAGTTCCTCGGGGATGAGCTTGGTGGGGTCGAGGATGTCAAAGGCAAAGCCATCGGCAAACTCGTCATCGAACAGCTGCACGCCCAGGTCCCATTCGGGAAAATTGCCGCTGGTGATGGCCTGCCACAGGTCACGGCGATGGAAATCGGGGTCCGCGCCGTTGATCTTCAGCGCTTCGTTCCATACTACCGATTGCAGGCCCAGCCTTGGTTTCCAGTGGAATTTCACGTAAGTCGAGCGCCCTTCGGCATTGATCAGGCGGAAGGTATGCACGCCAAAGCCTTCCATGAAGCGGAAGGAGCGGGGAATGGCGCGGTCCGACATGGCCCAGCAGACCATGTGCGTGGCTTCGGGCGAGAGGGAGACAAAATCCCAGAAATTGTCATGCGCGGTCTGGGCCTGCGGGAAGTCGCGGTCCGGCGCCTGCTTGGCGGCATGCACGAAATCGGGGAATTTGATGGCATCCTGTATGAAGAATACCGGGATGTTGTTGCCCACCAGGTCCCAGTTGCCCTGCTGTGTATAAAGCTTGACGGCGAAGCCCCGCACATCGCGCACCATGTCGGCCGAACCCTTGTTGCCCGCCACGGTGGAAAACCGCACGAAGGCGGGCGTGCGTTCGCCCACCCTGCCGAAGATATCGGCCCTGCACACGTCGGCCAGGCTGTCGGTCAGTTCGAAATAGCCGTGCGCGCCATAGCCACGGGCATGGACCACGCGCTCGGGGATGCGTTCATGGTCGAAGTGGAAGATCTTCTCGCGGAAGTGGAAGTCCTCCAGCAGCGCCGGGCCGCCCGGCCCTACGCGGAGGGTGTTCTGGTCATCCGATATGGCCAGCCCCTGCTGGGTGGTCATGACCGGGGTCTCGCCACCCGCGGTCTGGTGGGTTTCGCCGCCCTTGCCCGTATGCGTCGCCGGAGATCGGGAAGGGTGTGCTGTCTTTGTCATGGGGCGCTCGCATGTCCATGCCGGTTGTCTGGAAAACCGGGAGTTGAGGGGATGCGCCTGTCAAACGGGCCGGGCCGGGCATGGTTTCATGCCTTCACCCCGGCCGGTGCGCAGGGGGCGTGACACGGTGGTTGCCAAGCGTGCGGGCGCAGGGCACACGGGAGCACGTTCACACGCTTTGGGGGATGCCCGCGTTCATGTCCAGATTGACAGGTTTTCTGGCCACCGGCCTGCTTGCATGCGCCATGGCGGCAACCGCCCCCGCCCGTGCCGCCACGCCCGATACGGTCGATTTCGCGGCGCTGACATGGACCGAAATCCGCGATGCGCTGCGTGGCGGGGAGACCTCCATCATCATACCCGTGGGCGGCACGGAGCAGAGCGGCCCCTACATCGCGGTGGGCAAGCATGACGTGCGCGCCATGATCCTGGCCCGCCGCATTGCCCGGCAGGCCGGGCACGCGCTTGTGGCCCCCGTCATCGCCTATGTGCCCGAGGGGGGGACGTCGCCGCGCACGTCGCACATGCGTTTTCCCGGCACGATCAGTATCACCCCCGCCACGTTCCGCGCGTTGCTGGCCGATGCGGCGGAGAGCTTCCGCGTGCAGGGTTTCAGCCGGGTGGTGCTGATCGGGGACCATGGCGGCTACCAGAAGGACCTGCGCGCGGTGGCCGACCTGCTGAACCGGCGCTGGCGGGGGCTGGGGGCGCATGTGCTCTACATTCCCGCCTATTATGACGTGGTGCCCGGCGCCTATGCCACATGGCTGCGCAACCATGGCCACGCGGCCGAGGTGGGCATGCATGCCGACCTGTCGGACACATCGCTCATGCTGGCGCTGGACCCCGCACTGGTGCGCGCGCAGGCGCTGGCCACGGCCCCCCTGCCCACACCGGCGCAGGGCGTGTATGGCGGCGACCCGCGCCGTGCCGATGCGGCCCTGGGGCAGGTGGGGGCGAACATGCAGGTCAGCGCCGCAGTGGCGGCCATGCAACATGATCCAACAGGACAGGAAATGCCCTGATTGCATGGTCCGTACAGCGTGCTATAGGGGCGGCGAGGAACAGGATCACACTATGATACACAACAGAAAACTGCCGGTTCTGGGGCTTGGCGCGCTTCTTGCGCTGGGTGGCGGCGCCCTGGCCCAGAGCGTGGACACCATCCCCGGAATGCCGCCCGTGGTGGACCCCCACAACATCTATTCCGAGACCGGGGCGAACCACCTCAACCCCGAGGTGGCCAGGGACCCGGCGCGCATCTACGTGCCCAACCTGCGTTCGAACAATGTGTATGTGATCGACCCGCAGACCTATACCGTCGTCTCGCGCTTCAAGGTTGGCAAAAGCCCGCAGCATGTCGTGCCGTCATGGGACCTGCGCACGCTGTGGGTGACCAATAATGCCGAAGGCACGACCAACGGTACGCTGACCCCCATCGACCCGCGCACGACACAGCCGCTGGCCGATGTGGCGGTGGATGACCCCTACAACATGTATTTCACCCCCGATGGCCAGTCCGCCATAACGGTGGCCGAAGCGCGCCAGCGGCTGGACTTCCGTGACCCGCATACCATGGAACTGCAGGGTTCGGTGTCCGTGCCGCAGTGCAAGGGCGTCAATCATGCCGATTTCTCGATTGACGGGCGCTATGCCATCTTCACCTGTGAATTCGGCGGCTATCTGGCCAAGGTGGATACCGTCAACCGCAAGGTGATGGGCTATCTCAAGCTGTCGGGCGGTGGCATGCCGCAGGATATCCTGACCGCGCCGGACGGACATAAATTCTACGTGGCCGACATGCATGCCGATGGCGTGTTCGTGATTGATGGCGACACGTTCCGTGAGACCGGATTCATTCCCACCGGCATCGGCACCCATGGCCTGTATCCCAGCCGCGACGGCACGAAAATGTATGTCGCCAACCGGGGTTCACACAAGATCCATGGCACACCGCACAGCAAGGCGGGTGGCGTAAGCGTGATCGATTTTGCAACCGACAGGGTCGTGGCCAACTGGCCCATTCCCGGCGGTGGCAGCCCCGACATGGGCAATGTCAGCAATGACGGGAAAACGCTGTGGCTTTCCGGCCGGTTTGATGACGTGGTCTATGCCATCGACACCACAACGGGCGCCACCCGCATCATTCCCGTCGGGCTGGAACCGCACGGGCTGACCGTATGGCCCCAGCCGGGTCGGTACTCCATCGGCCATACCGGCATCCTGCGCTAGGGGCAGGGCCTTCCGGCCCATGTGGGGCGTGACCCTTGAAATATCGCAGGGCCGGCCATGATATGACTGTATCATGGCCGCGCCGTGCGACAGGCTGCGGCTAACGGACAGGAAGGAAACCTGAGCCATGGGGCAGGTGCAGTCACACACGGCAAACGGTCATGCAGCAATGCGTGTGGCCATTGGCCGCTCCGACCTGGGTTTCATGCTTGTGGCGCTGAGCGGCAGGGGGCTTGCCGCCCTTATGCTTGATGATGATGCCGGCGCCCTTCAGCAGGGTGCGGAACAGTTGTTTCCGGCAGCCCGGCTGGTGCATGACGATATGGACATGAACCGCTGCATGGATGTGGCACGGGCGTGCGTTGATGCGCCATGGCAGCCGTCCGGCCTGCCGCTTGACCTGCGGGGCACGGTCTTCCAGCAGCAGGTGTGGCAGGCATTGCAGGCCATTCCGTATGGTACCACCCTGTCCTATGCCGGGCTTGCGGAGCGGATTGGCAGGCCGGGCGCGGCGCGTGCCGTGGCCGGGGCCTGCGCGGCGAACCGGCTGGCGGTTGTCATACCCTGCCACCGTATCATCGGCCGCGATGGCAGCCTGTCGGGTTACAGGTGGGGCACGCACCGTAAGCAGCGCCTGCTGGAAATGGAGCGGGCGGCCCGGCTGGTGCCGCATGACCCGCGCGCTTATTCTTGAAATCAGGACCCGGTCAAGAAATAAAAGTCTTTAAGTGCCGCCTTTTTTTAAGGCGGCATCATGATGTGCAAATCATAACACGGGCAGACGCCTGAAAATGGTCTGCGCGCCCGCCCGGTCCGTTCAGGACATATGTACCATCAGGTCGTCCTTGTGCGGCGGTTCCGCATGGGGCAGTCCGATGGGCAGGAAGGTATGGCCGAACTGGGCTGCAAAAATCTCGGCGGCGGCCAGATAGATTGCGCTCAGCCCGCACAGCAGCCCTTCATACCCGGCAATCACGTTCAGCAGGGGTTGCCCGAACATTTCCGCACTGCCCAGCAGGGCGAAAAGCAGGACCAGACTGAAGAACACAACCTGGTGCGCGCGGGACGCGGCAAGCGTGCCAACCGCCATGATGGCGGTAAACAGTCCCCACATCCACAGGTAACTGCCCAGCAGGGCGGGCGACGACGCCGGTGCCAGCCCCCAGTGCGGCAGGAACAGCAGCACGACCAGTGATATCCAGAACGCGCCATAGGCCATGAAGGCGGTCATGCCGAAGGTGTTGCCGCTGGCGTATTCCAGCAGCCCGGCCACAAACTGGGTCAGGCCACCAAAGACCAGCCCCATGGCCAGGATCGCCCCGCCCATCGGGACAAGCTGGGCATTATGCAGGTTAAGCAGTACGGTCGTCATGCCAAATCCCATAAGGCCCAGCGGGGCAGGATTGGCGGCGGTGTCGTGACCCATGCGGGTGTTCCGTTCCATCAGAAGTGAATTATGACAAACTATGTCAGACAGATGGGGCGCGGCTATTAAAATCCGGCTTAGACTTTGCCGCCCTGCCGGGGATACGATCGGGTATGGCGGTTCCTTGTTTGCGGGAACCGGGGTGTCCTGCGTGATATTGTCTCTGTCAATAATGTTTTTTATAAGTAAAGAATAGAAAATAGCATGGAAGAGTAGAAACAAAGCGCAACATAGGAAAGACATAACTGTTGCATAAAAGCAACAATTATTGGGGCGGATATGAATTGCCGGGCGTGGATATGGTGAAGCTGATAATTGCTGTTAAGGTAGTCCCCTGTTTCCGTTGATTGCTTGGGGTCCATTAATGACAAACGCCCATCCGCGCACGGTACCTACGCGCAGGCAGCTCCTGACCCGTATCGGCATACTGGCCGGTAGTGGCGCCCTGTATCAGGCGATGACAGCCATGGGCCACGCACAGGGCACGGATTTCACGGCGCCGCCCGTCCTGTCGGGGGTGAAGCCGGGCACCCGTGTCCTGGTGCTGGGGGCCGGGCTTGCGGGCATGCTGTCCGCCTATGAACTGCGCAAGGCGGGCTATCATGTGCAGGTGCTGGAGTTCCAGAACCGCAGCGGTGGCCGCAACATCAGCCTGCGTGGTGGCGATACGGTGACCGAACTGGGCGGTGCCACGCAGAAGGTGGGCTTCGCACCCGGCAACTACATCAATCCCGGCCCCTGGCGCATTCCCTATCACCATCAGGGCCTGCTGCATTACTGCCGTGAATTTGGCGTGGCCCTTGAGCCGTTTATCGAGCTTAATCACAACACATGGCTGCATTCTTCCGAAGCCTTTGGGGGCAGGCCGGTGCGCTACCGTGAACTGTCGGCCGATTTCAACGGATTCACGGCGGAACTGCTGGCCAAGGCCATTGATCAGCACAGGCTTGATGATGCCGTCTCAGCCGAGGAGCGTGAATACCTGCGTACCGCCATGCAGGAATGGGGCCGCCTTGACGCGGGCCTGTCCTATGGCAAAGGCGCACTCAGTTCCGGCATGCGCGGCTATGACCGGGCGCCCGGCGGGGGACCGGACGGCGCGCCCACCTTCTCGACGCCCTTCGCGCGCAAGGATGTCATGCGCTCGGGGCTGTGGACATGGCTGGCCTTTCACCAGCGGATGGACATGCAGACAACCATGTTCCAGCCCGTGGGGGGCATGGACATGATCGGCAAGGGGTTCAACCGGCAGGTGCATGACCTGATCACCCTGAACTGCAAGGTCACGGCCATCCATCAGGATGACCGCGGGGTGCGCGTGACCTATAACGACATGGGCCATGGCGGCGTGGTGCGCGAGGCGCAGGCCGATTACTGTGTCTGCACCATTCCGCTGCCCGTGCTCTCGCAGCTTGACGTGCAGGTCGGTGCGGCGCTCAGGGCCGCGATCATGGCGGTGCCTTATGTCTCCTCAGTCAAGATGGGTCTGGAGTTCCGGCGGCGCTTCTGGGAGGAAGATGAACAGATCTATGGCGGCATCAGCTTTACCGACCAGCAGATCAACCAGATATCCTATCCCAGTAACGGTTTTTTCTCCCGCGGGCCGGGGGTGCTGCTGGGGGGCTACATGTTTGGTCCCGCCGCCTATGATTTCGCGGGCATGACCCCGGCCGAGCGGCTGGAACATGCCCTGGCGCAGGGGGAGGTGCTTCATCCCAAGCAGTATCGCAAGGAGTTTTCCAACGGCGTCAGTTTTGCCTGGAGCCGGGTGCCGTGGAGCCTGGGCTGCTGTTCGATGTGGAATGAACAGGCCCGCAAGACCCATTACAAGGCCCTGTGTGCCATGGATAACAGGGTCGTACTGGCGGGTGAGCATGCATCCTATGTAGGCTGCTGGCAGGAGGGGGCGATCCTCTCGGCGCTGGCCGCCATAACCCAGCTGCACAAGCGCGCGCAGGGAGTCGGCTGATGCGCAGGTTCCTTTTCACATACACCCTTGCGGTGCTGCCATGGCTTGCCTGCGCCGCCCCGGCCAAGGCGGATACGGCCGGTTTTTCCAGCCATGTCCAGCCCCTGTCCAGTGGTGAGGATGTGTACCGCCACGTCTGCCAGAGCTGCCACATGCCCGATGCCAGGGGGGCGATGGGCGCGGGGGCGCAGTTTCCGGCACTGGCCGGCAACCCCAAGCTGCAGAGCGGCGCCTACCCGGTCTATGTCATCCTGAACGGGTTTGGCGGCATGCCCTGGTTTGCGGGCGTGCTGGATGATACCCAGATTGCCAATGTCGTGAATTATGTCCGCACCCATTTTGGCAACCATTATACCGATGCGGTAACCCCGGCCGATGTCGCGGCCCAGCACCCCGCCGTCATACCCCAGGAGGAGTAGGAAATGTTGCAAATCAGGAAGATCCTTGCCGTCGCTTCAGTCATGACCGGCATGGCCGGTGTGCTGCCGGCCTGTGCCGATACGGGCATCATGCGCTACCCGGAAGACAAATTCCCCATCTCCACCGCAATCGAGGTGCCGGCGGGGTCATCCACGATCTATGTCAGTGGCATGGGCGCGCCGATCAGGGACAAGAAGGCCGATCCGCACAGCATCGCCGCCTATGGGGATACGCAGGCACAGACCTATGCCGTGCTGGAACATATTCAGGACATCCTGAAAAAGCGGGGGCTGGGCCTGGGGGATGTGGTGCAGATGCACATCTTCATGGCACCGGACCCCAAACTGGGTGATATCGATTTTGACGGGATGATGAAGGCCTATACCCATTTCTATGGCACGGCCACGCAGCCCAACCTGCCGGTCCGTTCCGCCTTTGGCGTGGCGCACCTGCATAATCCGGGCTGGCTGGTCGAGATCGAGGTCATCGCCGCGCGTGCGCCCGGCAAGTAATCATGACCTGCCCATGCGGGATGGCCACAGGAAAGGGAGCGGAGCATCGCTCCCTTTTTTGGTCAGAACAGGCCGCGACTGAACGGAAATTTCTGGCAAGGATTTTTTAAAAGCTTCCGGGACTGCCGCCCTTTTTTAAAAAAGGCGACACCCCGAGAACCTTTGTTTCCATCCATCAACGGACTGCCTTGCAGGCCCCTTCAGGATCAGGGAAGCGGGTGCTGGGCATCCAGTGCCTTGCGCTTTTCCGCCACGGTTGTCGGGGTGAGCGCCTCCGCGCGTTCGGCGGCAATGGCGGCCGGGGTGAACACGGTAGCATCCGGCCCCGCAGGCAGGCCCGCAACATGGTTCAGGATCGCGGCGATCTGGTCATCGGGCAGGGTCTTGAAGGAAGGCATGAACCCGGCATAGTCGTTGCCCTGCGCGGTGATGGACCCCATAAGCCCGTTCAGCGCCACGGCAATCACATATTTCTTGCCATCCGGTGTCGCGGCAATCTTGTCGATACGTCCGGCCAGCGGCGGGAACTGACCCGGCAGGCCCTGTCCGCTGGCCTGGTGGCAGACACTGCAGTTGGACTGGAATAACGCCGCGCCATCCGCCGCCATGGCCGGACCTGCGTAAATGGGCAGGCCGAACAGTGCGGCAAGGAGGAGTCTTTTCTTCATAAATCTTTTCCCGTCATCTCGTGTCTGGCTGGCGGGAGGAAAGCCGTCGGCAACTGCCACCGGCATCCCATCATGAAGAATATCCGGCCCCCTTCATGCAGGCCCGCCCCATGGCAGGGCAGGATATGTCTGTTCCGGCTGCCGGCCAATCCCCTTTCCCATGGGCGTATTGCAGGCAGGACATAAAAAAAGCGTCCCGCCAGCCAGCGGGACGCCAAGTTTAGGGATTGGGAGACGTTGTGGTGTCACGAGATCCACATCCCATTAACTCCACTCATGGATAATAGTTTTATTAAATCCGGATTAATCTGAAAAATATTCCACCTGCCCCGAAGGCACCGGCCGAGCCGGTCAGGCACCATGCAGCAGAAGCTGTCGCTGGACAAAGGGCAGCATGACCCCGATGCTCAGCAGGCCCAGTAAAATGGTCATTCCGGTAAAGGTTGCCACATGATGGGGGTAATCTTCCGTATACAGCAGGCCGCAGACCCAGAAGATCACGGCTTCGACCGCAAGGCTTACGCCGATGACAGGCTGATGGAAGAATGGCCCCGCCAGCCACCATGCCAGCGCGCACGGCACGGCCAGTGCCATGTTCGATCGGGTCAGGAAAAGAAGTACGCGCATGTCTGTCCGGAGCCGTGGCGGGAAGGGGCATTGCGCCCGGTCATCCATGCCCGCTCCCGCCGCCTGCGGGTGGCAGGCATACGGCCCGCCAGGCGTGGTGCCTGAGCGGGCCGTCCTGTCACGCCGCCCTAGTGGGCGGAAACCGGCGCGGCCTGCGCGGGGGTCGTGGCATCGGTTGCCATCTTGCCCGGGGTTGTCGAATGCTCGACATCATAGGCCGTCGCCTTTTCCAGGTAGGTGCCCTTGGAACCGGGATGTTCCTGATCGTACAGGGCGGCCTTTGCCTTGGCTTCCTTGCGGTATTCATGGCGTTTGTACATGCCGGTCACGCAGCCTGCGGCGGCACCCAGCACGCTATGGTGACCGGCCACATGGCCACCCACGGCGCCCACGGCACCGTATTTGATGCAGCCGCCGGGTTCGGCACTGGCTGCTGTCGCACATGTGATGGAGGCCACGGCCGCCAGCAGGGCTATCTTACGCATTCGGTCATTCCTTTTTGTGGATGAATGAGGTCAGGTTTCAAGGGATATCCGATGGGACATACTTTGTCACCTTCCCCCTGTCGCGGGACCGGGCTTTTCGTGCAGGCTGGCCGCGATGACGGTCAGGCAGGCAATGACCTCCCCCAGCAGCGCATGATCCGCCGCATCGGTGTGATGGGCCTGTTCATGATGTGCCCAGGCCAGTACATGCGCCACGGCGGGGCTGGCCTGGCCTTTTTGCCAGCGCGCTAGGAAAAGGGCCATGACACGTCGCGTGCGCGGCGGAAGCCGGCCCGCGCGCAGCAACTCGCGCAGGCGGATGATGTATATGCCCACCGTCATGTCGGAAATCTGCCGGGTCAGGCAGGTGCCCAGCACCTGTGGGGGCAGGGCGGTGGCATGGAAGAGAATGCGTACAAGGCTTGCCGCACAGGCCGACAGCCAGGCCGGGGCGTCCGTGCGGGCCTGCAGGCGGGCCAGATTGCGCAGCCGCTGGCCAATCCATGCCGTGGTGCGGCGGATGTGCACATCCAGCCGGAAGGGAATGACCACGCGGTAGGTCAGCAGGACAAAGACGATACTGCCCAGGAATGCCAGTATGTTGTTGAGGAAGGCCACCTCGTCATACCGCCCCGTGTTCATCGGTCCGATCAGCACCGGCAGGAACATGTTGAAGGAGAAGGCATACCCCGCCAGTTCCGGCCTGCGCGCGGCAAGGCCGCCCACGGTCATGGGAACCACAAGTGCCATGAGCAGGATTTCAGGCGCGGTAATGGCCGGTATGACCCACAGCGCCAGTACGGCTGCGGTTGCCGCGCACCATAATCCCCCCTTGAGGAAGGGTGTGGTGGCCACCAGCGGATTCTCGCGTGTTGCCATCAGCCCATAGATAAGGGCCACGAACGAGATGAAGGCAGGCCCGTGGTGCCAGGCCGTGATCTCCCATATCCACCATGCCCCCGTTATGGCGGCGGCGGCGCGGATGCCGTTGTTCACCGCTTCGCGCACATGGCGGCGTGATGTCAGGCTGAAGCGGAACCTGTCATGATGCGGGGCGGTGGCGCAGGCCGCCATTTCCTGCGTTACAACCAGTATCTCGGCCAGCAGGGCCGTGGTAATCGGCCGCCATGTCGGCTGATCCGCCTGGCCGGGGCCTATGTCCTGTTCCAGCCATGCCGCAAGTGCCTGCCCGGGTGGTGGACCATCAGGACGGGGGGGCGGCTGCATGGGGGGATGGAGGATCTGCAGCGCGCGGGCATGGGCCAGCATGACCAGCATGCCCGCCAGCGCCCGCCGGGCATGATCGCCCACATGGTTGCGCGGCCCCAGTTCCAGGGCGCTGAATTCGATCTGTCCGCTGAAGGCCACGATCCGCCTGAGCAGCGTACTGGTCAGCGCCTGCTGTTCCGGTCCCGCCGCCATGCATAGCTGGCGGGTGATGGTGGTGCATGTGGCCTGAAAGGTTTCATCCAGCCGCCCCAGCAGCCGGGTGCGGGCCTGTTCGACAATGCGCGGCATGAACAGCACGGCCAGGACCGCTTCGCACAGGACGCCCAGTATGATGTAGCTGCTGCGGGCCACGCTGACGGCAAAGACATCATCGGGCTGGGCGATGGCGCCGGTGGCGATGATGGCGGAAGTAAACCCCGTCAGTACCAGCCCGTAGGCGCGGTACTGGTCCAGCAGGGTGGCCAGTGCGCAGCATAGTCCGATCCACAGTGCGAGCGCGCAGAAAAACAGGCCCGGCGCCTGCGGAAAAGCCGCCATGAGCGCCATGGCGGCAACACTGCCCACCAGCGTACCCACGATGCGCCAGCGTGCCTTGGACAGGCTTTCCCCGCGTGAGGACTGGGCAACCACCCAGATCGTAAGCGGTGCCCATTGCGGGCTGTCCAGTTCCATCCACATGGCGATGAGCAGCGATATGATGGCCGCAAGTGACGTGCGCAGCGCAAAGGCCAGGTCAGGGAGCGATGGCGCATAGATCCATGAAAACCGTCTGATCTGGCGCAGCAGCCCGGCTACGGGCTGCCCGGACAGGGGAAAGGCCGCGCTCTGTCCGCCCATGGTGCTGTATCCCCGCATCGTGTTCCGGTCCTGCCGGCCCGATGGGCCGCAACAGGCGCGGAACATGGGGGCAGAACGGAAAAAGGGTCCAATCGTTTGTCATGATCTGTTGATAAACGGTATTTATGATGGAGGGGCTGCGCGGCTTTATTCAGAAAGCGGGCACCGGGAACGGCAGTGGAATTTCATGCCGCCCCATGGTTGTGCCATGATGGAAACGCCTTATCATGACCGGCATTTGGAGCTTGCGGGTCTGTGCCGACACATAGGAAAAGCCCATGGCATCACTGCTGTGTGGTATTTTTGACAACCGTGTTGCTGGCAGGCGGCGGTCTCTACCTTTTCATCATCCTGATTGACCCATGGGGCGGGTTGCCGCTTTCCCTGCCCCTGCACCGGCTGCCCGTAACCAGCAATGCGCGCTTTACCATGCCGATGCTGGCCCTGAACCACAGGTTTGATTCCGTCATGCTTGGCACATCCACCGGCCGCCTTATGCAGCCCGCCGTTCTGGATGGTCCGCTTGGGGCGCACTTCCTCAATATGGCCATGAACAATGCCCAGCCGCATGAACAGTACCGGCTGCTGCGTGAATTCCTGCGCCATCATGCCAGTCCCAAGGTCCTGATGGTGGATATGGACCGTTCATGGTGCCTGTATGGACCCAAACAGGTTCCGCTGAACCGCGAGCCCTGGCCGGAGTGGATCTATCACGGCTCGCCATGGCTGGGTTACCTGCATATGGCCAGCCTGTATGCGTTGCAGGAAGCCGGCAATGAATTCATGCTGCAGCTGGGCATGCGGCACGACCATTATGGTGAGGACGGATATACGAACTTCGTGGGGGCGGACAGCGATTATACGCGGGCGCGGGTGGACCGGATATTCGCGGCATGGGGGCCGGACCGCATGCGTCCACCCCCGACCCCGGTCGAAGCGGCCCCGGCCATGCGGGAATACCTGCCCCTTGTCCTTCAGGCCGTGCCGGAAACGACATTCCGCATTCTGTGGTTTCCCCCCGTGCAGGCAATCCGGCATAATCCGCAGGGTTCAATGTATGACAGCATGGTTGAAGCCTGCCATCGTTACGTGGCGTCCATCGCGGCGGAGACCCCCAATACGCTGGTACTGGACTTTGATATCCCTGGCCCCATCGTCGATAATCGTGACCTGTTCTGGGACCCTGTCCATTACCGGCTGATGACCGCTGCACGGATCATGCACGATATCATCATGGCGGTGTCAGACAGGAATGCCAGATCACCCGATTATGCCATCCTGTCACATCAGGCCAAAGAAATTTCAGGAAAAACGGAATAATATAGGGATGTATTTAAAAAACAGAAGTTATGTAAAAATAAAATCCTTCCTGGATGCCGCGTTCTAGAATGTTATGCTGCTGTGCAGGCCAAAGACGGCTTCATTGCCCACGCGGCGCAGCCCGGTCCAGTCGGCAACACCGCCCGAAGGGTGCCATATGTACTGGAAATCAGGCTGCATCACCATCCATGGCGTGACCTGGGCCTGATAGGTCAGTTCAAGATGATTTTCATTGCCCTGCACATAGGACCCGCTGTCGCGGTCAAACTGGCGCTGCCCGGAACTGGCGCGCCCGATGCCCCAGCCCAGACCGAGCGTGTCGTTGTCACGGCCCCTGAAGGGGGCCTTGAGGTTGATGCCCGCATCAACGGCAAAGCTGATCATGTTGCGGTCACCGCTATTTCCTGTTGCACGGGCAAATATGCCAACCGAACGGGCCGATCTGATCGAAGGCCGCCAGATCATCTGGTCAATGATGCCGTAAACCATCCAGTTGCCCCGGTCCCAGCGCGGGGTCAGGTCGCTTTCCGTGCTGTCGGGATTGACTGATGCCGCGCCGAGCGAACCGCCATTGCGGTTGTAGCGGTAATCAGCGAATTTGGCCGTATCGTAGTATCCACCCAGTTTATACACACCCGGCAGGCCCGGGTTCTTGGTCACGTTGCTCATGTCGGCGGGCTGGGGGTTGAGTGCGTACTGCAGTTCGGTAATCAGCAGCGCGCCGGTACCCATGTTGAAGTTCGTGCCATTGGCGCCGTCATAGGTCTGGCTGGTCGGGTCTGAATTATAGCCGCTGACCGATCCGGTAGCCTGCTGGATGGGGGTGGAATTGTAGCGGTTGCCCGGCGGGTTGTCGTCGGCCGCGGCAAACATGAAGGTAAACTTCTCGCTGGGGCGGTAGCGGATGCGGATGGCGGGGGAGGCAAGTGGCCAGGACGGCCCGCCACCATACAGGTTGACCGAGGGGGCCATGGGCCAGCCGAAATTGGCGTTAAGGTAAAGGGAGGCGTAATCGCTGATCAGGAATTCGGTATCAAGATCCTGCTGGCCGATCTTGACGTCCAGCGTGCCTTTCAGGAAGGACTGCTGGTACCACAGTTCGAACAGGCGGGTGGAGCGGTCGGCCTCGAACCCGCTTACGGGGTTGAAGTTGGCCAGATGGTCCTGCGAGATCGAACGCCCGCGTGTCTGCAGCGCGCTGACATTGAACAGTCCGCCCTTCAGCCCGAACAGCTTTTCGGTATCAATGGTCAGCGTGGGCATGGTCACGCCATCATAGGCGGGGCCGGTGCCGGAGCCACCCGCGCCATCATTGCCCGAGGCCGACCCGCCGGTCCCGTTGCCCCATACTTCATCCACTTCCTGAATATCGAAGGTAATGCCATGCTTGTACAGCCACGGCCGTGCCCCCCACATGTTGCCCAGCAGGTTGCCACTGGTATCCAGCTTGTCCCCGTCGCCTGCGGCCTTTTCCTCGACATCGGCCTGCGCACGTTCGGAATCCCGCACGGTGGCCGGATCGATCTGCTGGATCAGCGGGGTGGAATTGCCCAGGCGGGCGCGGTCTTCCTCAATCTGGGTCTGGGCCATGCCGGATGTGGAAAAGATCAGCCCCATGCCCAGGGCACACGACGCGGCACACAGGCCCTGACGGCACATGCTTCCATGCGGGGTATGGAAAGGGGGCACGAAACGGCTTGGTCCCGCCAGAATACGTTTTGTGAGAATGGAATGGGTCATCAGGTCCGCCCGTGCCATGAGTTGATATTAATAATAACTCTCAATTGCACTGACTGTCGAAACCCGTCAATCGCTGTTTCCATGCATATATGGCGACCCAGATGCCATGTTACAGCATATTTCACATCCGCCGGTGGGTGCCGCATGCGGATCAGGCCCTGCAATTCAGGTGGCTGCGAATGTGGTGCACCGGCAGCACCAGACGTGACTCGCGGGCCGGGTGGCGGCCGTGCGGGCCTGCCGGTTCAGCGCAGGAATACTTTCGGCACGCCCTCACTATTCAGGCATGACATCACCATGACGCCAATCCACAGGCATAGCGAGAGACAGGCACCGGTCTGACCATGCAGGGTGGGGGCCGCATCACCCCGCAATACGGACAGGTACACCGAGCGGTGGCACCACCACGCATTGAGCAGGGCAAGGGTGATCAGCAGCAGCTTGGGGGTAAGATATGCCCGGCTGCCAATATGCACCGGATCGTAAAGGAACAGGATCACGCCGGTAACCATGGCGATGGCCAGATTGACATGCAGCGGGCGCACCATGAGTTGCGCCGTGGGCGCGATCCTGCCTGCCATGCGCCGGTTGAGTATGCCAAAATCAAACAGCATATCCATGCCAAAGAACAGGGCCATGCTGATGATATGGACAATACGGATCAGGTAATGCACCGGCTGCAGCCAAAAATGCAGCATCCGGCTGTCCAGCGCGACAAGAACTTCATACGGCAGCCGCATAAAGGCTAAGGGGTGGCTGATCATGGCGGGCGCTCTCCGTTACATCGGACAGGGACATACCATCTGTTGACAGTGATAACAATTATCATTATCAGGCTTTGCGGAACCCGCCGGAAGGGAATCTGTCACCGGGATCATGGCGTTACCGTAACCAGAAAATAAAATGGATGCCCTGGCCCCGGAGCATGGAAACATGGAAACATTCAACATGAATAAAAAGCATATCATTCTGGCTTTTCTTGCGGTGGCCCTGCCGGCTGGTGCCACGGCCGCGCAGGCGCGCGAATACCCGATTGGCGGCCCCGTGCAGGCCCATGACATGGAAATTGCATCCAGTTACCTGACGGACATCATGCTTGCCCCCATGCCCGCGGGCATGACGGACAATACAAAGCCCGACACCATCCATCTTGAAACCGATGTCCACGCCACGGCGGACAACGTATGGGGGTATCCTGATGGCGCATGGGTGCCCTATCTTGATATCGGCTATGTCCTGACCAAGGATGGCACTGCCTGGAAGGCTGAAGGCAAGATGCATTTCATGACCGCCAAGGACGGCCCGCATTATGCCGATAACGTGCAGATGAACGGCCCTGGCCGCTATACGGTCGTCCTGACCTATTCCTCGCCCGAGCAGAACGGCTTCCTGCATCATGTGGACAAGGAAACCGGCACGCCGGGTTTCTGGCAGCCCTTTAGCGAGAAATTCAACTTCGCCTATCCGCAGAAATGATTTTCCGCCACGCGGCATGACATGAAGGAATGCATGCCGCATGGTTGGCGCATGCCTCAATGTAAGGTGGGCATGACAGCCGTGTGCGGGGCGGATT
>ERZ746981.292-NODE-292-length-26689-cov-1010.322223_pt1 | contig 26689 bp, 24 predicted proteins | sample MGYA00374948_ERZ746981 | MGnify/ENA primary metagenome ERZ746981 (study PRJEB28757, sample SAMN06711160) | food metagenome | host: microorganism | place: China:Harbin | collected 2017-01-30 | study: EMG produced TPA metagenomics assembly of the Analysis of...
GGGGGCACTTGCCCCCACGGTCGACATCTGCGGCAGCGCCGGGGTCGGGGCAACCGGGCGCGGGGTCAGGGTTACGGTCGGCTGGGTGTAGCGGCTCAGGGCATCGCTGTCGCTCTGCACGCCATAGGCATTCATGGGCGGCAGGGGCTGGGGCGATGGCTGGTCCGCCGCCGGGTTGCGGTCAAGCACCACGCGGGTGTTCTGCGGGTAGCGGTTCATCAGGCCAAGCAGCGTGCCATTGGTCCAGCCAAAGCCGATCTGCATGGGGTATTCGCCGCCACCCTTGCCGCCCTTGGGGCTGATGAAGGGATTGACCACGTCGTATTTTTCCAGCAGCACGCCGGATTTTTCATACGTGCCGATCACACGCCCCATCCACCGGGCCGCGATATCGCTGGCCAGCGCGTCATAGCCGTACTGGTTCAGGCCCTTGACCGCCATCCACTGCAGCGGCGCCCAGCCATTGGGCGAATCCCACTGCTGGCCGCTGCCGCTGCGTTCGGTGGCGATCAGGCCACCGACCTTGAGCAGTTCCTTGCGGATGGTCTCGGACACGGCCTTGGCCTGTTCCGGTGTTGCCATCTGCAGGAACAGCGGCACGGCGGTAGCGCCCGACAGGATGGAGGTGGATTCCCCCTTCTTCCAGTCATAGTCGATGAAGGCGGCACGCCGTTCATCCCACAGGATACGCTGCGCGGCGTCTATGCGCCCCTGCGCCAGGCGGCTGTAGCGGGCGGCGGCTTCCTTGTCGCCCTTCAGGTCATAGGCATGCGCCAGGGTCTGCTGCAGGTGCGGGATCAGGAAGTTGAGTTCCACCGTCAGCAGGTCCGTGGTGTGGATGGTGGACAGGGTATGCCCGTCGGCCAGCCAGCGCGAGGAGAAGTCCCACCCCGTTTCCGACCCCGCGCGCAGGTCACGGTAGACTTCTTCCTTCGGGCGGCCGGACTGGGCGGCGGTGGCGATGTCCTCCGGGTAGCTTTCATCGCGCGGGGTGTCCATGTCATCCCAGTGGCGGTTCATGACCGTGCCGTCGGGCAGGCGGACCACATGGCGGTAGGCCCCGCCGGGGGGCACGGAATCCTGCCCGTCCATCCAGTAATCGTATTCCGCCTGCAGTTCGGGCAGGAAGGTGGTGTAGGCCACCTGTCCGTCATGCATGGCCAGCAGGTCCACCATGAGCGAGAAGAACGGTGCCTGCGAACGGCTGAGGTAATAGGTCCGGCTGCCGTTGGGAATGTGGCCGTAGCGGTCGATCATCGAGGCCATGTCGCGGATCATGTCGCGCATGAGGTCGATCTTCTGGTTTTCGTACAGCCCGATCATGGTGAAGTAGCTGTCCCAGTAATACAGCTCACTGAAACGCCCGCCCGGCACCACGTAGGTATAGGGCAGCGGCAGCTGGGAGGAATAGGCCACCTGCGTGTCGGGCGGGCGGCTCAGCACGTCCCACATGCCGTTTATGTAGTCGCGCACGTTTTCATCGGGGCTGCGCTGGTAGGATACGGTCTTGCGTTCGGGCAGGGTGAAGTGCCGGGCCACGAAATCCTTCAGCGAGAAATCGGGCCGCAGCCGGGCGGTGTTGTATTCCGCCATCAGGTCGGCCGGGGCCTCGTCGGGTATGGCGTCGGCCGCGGTCTTGGCATCGGTATAGATATGCGCCTCGCCAATGGCCTCAAACAGGCCCGCCAGCACGATGGAGGGCGGCCGCAGGTCCTGCGCCAGTGCCGCCGGCGCCCCCGCGTCGGACAGCAGGGCGGTGGCGGGGGGGACGGGTGTGCTGCCGCTGGAAGCCGGTCCTTCCTTGTGCACGACCTGCGCGGGCTGGGTGCCCGGCGCGGGCGGCGGGGCGGGCGCGGTCTGGCTGGCCTGATCCGGGCCTGCGGGCATGGCCGTGCCAGCAGGGGCCGGTGGGGCGGCGGCGGGTGCGCCGTCCTGTGCCGGGACCGTAGCGGTGCCGGGCGGTGCTGCCGGGGCGGCGGATGGCGCGGGTTGCGGCGCGGATTGTGGTGCGGACTGGGCAGGCTGCGTGCCCGTGGCCCCGGTGGGGGGGGCTGATCCGGGTGTGGCCTCCTGCGTGGGCGCGGCCTGTGGCGGCGTGTGGGGGGCGGGTGTCGGGTCCTGTGGCGCGGGTGGCATGCTGCCGCTCCCCGAAAGCGGTTCGGGTGTCGGGACGGAATAGGTCTGCGCCCCGTCAGTTACCGGTTCGGCCGCGGGCGGCGGGGTGGAAAGGGCGGGAGCCGCTGCCGTCCCATCCGTACCGTGCGGTGCGGATGAGATGGAAGCGGGCGCAGCTGCCAGTTCCGCCTGTGGGGTGGCGGGTGCTGTCTGGGCCAGTGCTGACGTACCGGCGTAGAGAAGGCCGGCCAGCACAAGCCCGGCCTGACGGGGCGCGGACCGGGACAGACTTGAACCGCACAGGAGGGAAACTTTCACGAGACGCCATTTCTCCGAACAATGAAAACCTGATCTTTGCACAATGCCCTGCCTTGGTCTGGTATCACAAAGGGAAACCGTGCGGATGGAGGGAAGTTCATTTTCAGGCATGGTGGCTGTCATGAACAGGCACCCGCTTTCCCCCATGGGGTGAAACCGGCTATGCTGGGTGCCCTTTTGGCCCCACATGGGCCGAGCGTTCGTGATTTTTTCCCGTTCCGCCAACCGGAGTCGCCGCTTCATGCCCTCATCCCTTCAGGGTCTTACCCCGCTGGCCGCAACCGATGCCCTGTTTTACGAACGCGCCGGTGCCCGCCTTGGCCGCCCGGATGCCGAGCGTCTGGTCAACCAGGCGCTTACCGGCATGGATGATGGCGAGCTTTTCCTAGAATATCGTGAAAGCGAGGCCATTTCCCTTGATGAAGGCGTGATCCGCTCCGCCACCTTCGATACCTCATCCGGCTTTGGCCTGCGTGCCGTGCTGGAAGAGGAAACCGGCTTCGCCCATTCCGATGAAATCAGCGAAAGTGCCATCCGCCGCGCGGCCGAGACCGTGACCCAGATCCGCTCCGGCCGCACCGGCACGCTGGCCGTGGGGCCGCGCGCGACCAACCACCGCCTGTATCCCGACATCAACCCGCTGGCGGAGGGCACGTTTGCCTCCCGTGCCGCCATGCTGTCCGAACTGGATGCCTATGCCCGCGCGCGTGATCCGCGTGTGGTACAGGTCATGGCATCGCTTTCGGCGGAATGGCAGGCCGTGCAGATCATCCGCCCCGACGGGCAGCGCATGGCCGATATCCGACCGCTGGTACGCATGAATGTATCGGTGGTGGTGGAACAGGACGGGCGGCGTGAAAGTGGCGGCCACGGCCTGGGCGGGCGTTATGCCTATACCCGCCTGCTTGCACCGCAGGTCTGGCAGGGCGCGGTTGACGAGGCCCTGCGCATGGCGCTGGTCAACCTGGATGCCCGGCCCGCGCCTGCGGGCGAGATGGAAGTGGTACTGGGTGCCGGCTGGCCCGGCATCCTGCTGCATGAGGCCGTGGGCCATGGGCTGGAAGGGGATTTCAACCGCAAGGGCACATCGGCCTTTGCGGGGCTTATGGGCAAGCGGGTGGCGGCACCGGGTGTGACCGTGGTGGATGATGGCACCCTGCCCGAGCGCCGGGGCAGCCTGACCATCGATGATGAAGGTACCCCCACCAGCCGCACCGTGATGATCGAGGATGGCATCCTGACCGGCTACCTGCAGGACCGGCTCAATGCCCGGCTGATGGGTGTGCCGCCGACGGGCAACGGGCGTCGGCAGTCCTATGCCCACGCGCCCATGCCGCGCATGACCAACACCATCATGCTGGGTGGTGACGCCACGACCGAGGACATGATCCGCAGCACGAAACGTGGCCTGTACGCGGTCAATTTTGGCGGGGGTCAGGTGGATATCACGTCCGGCAAGTTCGTGTTCGCCGCGTCCGAGGCGTATATGATCGAGGACGGGAAGATCACATTCCCCGTGCGCGGGGCCACCCTGATCGGCAATGGCGCGGATGCCATGACCAAGGTCACCATGATTGGCAGCGAACCCGCGCTGGACCCCGGCATCGGCACCTGTGGCAAGTCGGGGCAGGGCGTGCCGGTGGGCGTTGGCCAGCCCACGCTCAAGATGACCGGCCTGACCGTGGGCGGCACGGGCGGCTGAACCATAAAAAATAGGGATCAGACGTTTTTGGGTGCCGCCTTTTTTCAAAAAGGCGGCGTTCTTCGAAGCTTTTTGGGAAAAAGCTTCACCAAAAACGTCTTGTTTTTTAAGCGCTTCGTGCCGCCGCCATGACCGCTTTCATGTGGCGGATGACTGCGGGCAGCCCGTCAAAAATGGCCTGCCCGATCAGGAAATGCCCGATGTTCAGTTCCATCACCTGCGGCAGGGCCGCGACGGGACTTACGTTTTCATAGCTCAGGCCATGGCCCGCATGGACTTCCAGCCCGCATCGCGCCGCATGTTCCGCCCCCATGGCCAGGCGGCCCAGTTCCACCGCACGGGCGGCCTCATCCACCGCATCGGCATAGGCGCCGGTATGCAGTTCGACCACGGCCGCGCCCAGTTGTGCGGCGGCTTCGATCTGGGCGGCATCAGGGTCGATAAAGAGTGAAACCCGGATTCCGGCATCCCGCATGCGCGTGATGCGCGGGGCAAGGCTTGCGGCCTGCCCGCGCACGTCCAGCCCGCCTTCGGTCGTGACCTCCTGCCGCCGTTCGGGTACCAGGCAGCAGGCATGCGGGCGCAGGCGGGTGGCGATGGTGGTCATTTCCTCGGTGGCCGCCATTTCCATGTTCAGTGGAATGGCAAGTGCTGCGCGCAGGCGCTCAAGGTCGGCATCGCGGATGTGGCGGCGATCCTCGCGCAGATGGGCGGTAATGCCATCCGCCCCGGATTCCTGGGCCAGCAGTGCCGCCAGCACCGGGTCGGGATGCGTGCCGCCACGCGCGTTGCGCACGGTGGCGACGTGGTCGATGTTCACGCCCAGCCGGACCGGGGCGGAGGGAAAGGTGTTCATGTCGGGTTCCTGTGTTCGGCCATCCGGCCTGCCATGCGCAGGGCGGCGACAAGGCTGGCCGGGTCGGCCACGCCGCGCCCGGCGATGTCAAAGGCCGTGCCGTGGTCGGGTGACGTGCGGATGATCGGCAGCCCCAGCGTGGTGTTGACCCCGTTTGTCATGTCGATGGTCTTGAGCGGGATCAGCGCCTGGTCATGGTACATGCACATCGCCACGTCATAGCGCGCGCGTGCGGGGGGCGTGAACAGGGTGTCCGGCGGCCAGGGGCCGGTGATGTCCATGCCGTCACGGCGCAGGGTTTCGATTGCAGGGATGATGAGGGTCTGCTCTTCCGTGCCCATGCTGCCGTCCTCACCCGCATGGGGGTTCAGCCCGGCCATGGCGATGCGGGGGGCCGCAATGCCGAAATCACGGATCAGGGCCGCATGGGTGGTGCGGGTGGCGGCGATGATGCCTTCGGTCGAGAGTTCGTCCAGCGCGCGGCGCAGGCTGACATGGATGGTGATGGGCACCACGCGCAGTTCGGGGCAGGCCAGCATCATCACCTCGCGCCCCGGCACGTTGCACAGGGCGGCAAGATATTCGGTATGGCCGGGATAGGCGAACCCCGCCTTCTTCAGCACGATCTTGCTGATCGGGTTGGTCACCACCGCGCCCGCCTGCCCGTTGCGGGCCAGTTCCACCGCACGCGCGATGGATGTGGTGATGGCGCCAGCGTTGCGGCTGTCCGGCTGGCCGGGGGTGACGGGGGCGGCAAGGGCGACCGGCAGCACGGGCACTGCCTGGGCAAACACGTCCGCCACCTGCGCGATGGTGCCGATGTCGCGCACCGGCACGCCGTGGCGCGCGATCAGGGCCGCGTCCCCCACCACGGCAAAACGGATGGTGCCGCCGCGCAGGGCCTGCCACGCGCCCGCCGTGATTTCCGGCCCGATTCCCGCCGGGTCGCCCATGGTCAGGGCAAGGGGGCGGTTTTCCTCAGGCATCTGCGGGGGCCATGGCGTGCAGGATGCGGATCCATGAACGCATGCCCTTGTGGAAGGAGGTCAGTTCATATTTCTCGTTGGGCGAATGGGCGCGGTCATCATCCAGCGCAAACCCCACCAGCAGGGCAGGCATGTCCAGTATGCGCTGCATGTCGCCCGCAACCGGGATCGAGCCGCCACAGCCGATGGTCACGGCCGGGGTGTTCCATTCATCACTCAGTGCCTGCAGGGTCGGCCGCAGGCCGAAGGCATCATCGGGCAGCGCACTGGCCATCGAGCCGCCGCAGGGGGTGAAGGTGACCGTGCAGTCGTCGGGCAGCATGGCACGCACATGGGCGCAGAAAGCCTGCCGGATGCGCACGGGGTCCTGCCCCGCCACCAGCCGGAACGAGACCTTGGCCACGGCCTCGCCCGGCAGCACGGTCTTGAAACCCTCGCCGGTATAACCGCTGGAGATGCCATTGATCTCGAAACTGGGGCGGCACCATGTCTGCTCGATGGCGGTATAGCCTTTCTCGCCCGCCGGGATGGAAAGCCCTACTTCCCCAAGGAAGGTCGCGTCATCGGGTGCGATTTCGCGCCAGCGCGCACGGAGCGCGGGTGAGGGGTCTTCCACGCCCGCGTAAAAGCCGGGCAGCACGACGCGGCCGGTTTCACCATCGCGGATGGACGACAGGACGGTACACAGCAGTTCCGCCGGGTTGCGCGCGGCGTTGCCGTATATGCCGGAATGCAGGTCGCGCGTTGCGCAGCGCAGGTGGATTTCCTCGCCCAGCATGCCGCGCAGCGTGGTGGTGATGGCGGGCACGCCGGGCAGCATGGCGGTATCGCAGATCAGCCCTACTTCGGCGCGCAGTTCATCCCGGTGGGCTTCCATGAAGGGGACAAGATTGGGGCCGCCGCATTCTTCCTCGCCTTCGATCAGCAGCGAGACGCGCACCGGCAGGGTGCCCGTGGTGGCGCGGATGGCGCGGATGGCCTCGATGAAGGTCATGACCTGGCCCTTGTCGTCCGACGCGCCGCGCGCGACGATGCGCCTTGCGCCATCCGGGCCAGCAACCAGCCCCGGCTCGAACGGACCGCTTGCCCACAGGGCCAGCGGGTCGACGGGCTGCACGTCGTAATGGCCATAGAACAGCACATGCGGCCCGGCGGGGGGCGTGCGGTCATGGGCGACCAGAATGGGGTGGCCGGGTGTTTCATGCATGGTGACGTCAAAGCCGAGGCCGTCAAGTTCATCACGCAGCCACATCGCTGCCCGCCTGCAGTCATCGGCATGTTCGGGCTGGGTGGAGATGCTGGGAATGCGCAGGAACGCGAACAGCCGCGCCAATGCCGCATCGAGTGTGCGGTCCGCCTGTTCCAGGACTGGAGAAAGGGTGGAAGGGGAGGCGGTCATGCATACTCCATATGTGAAAACAGGCATCCGGCAGCCCGGACGGGGAGAGGCGATTGTGCCTGTTATGGATGCAAAAGCAACGTGTCCCGGCGCTATGGGTCGCATCCGTCAGGCCACGGGCGTGGGAGAGGCACGGGTGTTCAGGCGGCAATATTTTCCATCCGGCCGGGCCATGCCCCGCAATGGAGGAATTGATGGTTCCCGGCGGATATCTGTTATAGGGTCAGGATCGGAACAGGGTTTTGAATTACCAATATGACAGTATGGGAAAACATGAAGTACCTGTCGCTTTCCGTGGGTGCGACTGTCATTTCATATCTTTTTTACACAAGAATATTTTGTGATGCGCCCGGTATCCTGGATATGGTCATCAATTCGGACAGTCTTGTCCTGCCCCGGATGGGGTGGGAGATGTGGCATGTACCGCACGCCTGGCAGCATTTCCAGTGGCCGCGCGTGCCCAGCCTGTTTCCGGACATGCTCTGGTTCTGGCTGGCCGAAAGTGTCCGGCTGGACTGGCGCGTCGCGCTGGATGGTTTTTTCCTGCTCTCGCTGTGCCTGATGACCGCCTGCCTGGCGTCCGTCATCTGGCGCATGGGCGACCTGGCCTGGCCACAGGCCCTGTTCGTGTCTTCCTTTACTCTGGCGGCTGTTGTGGCATGCGTATCGGCTGGCGTGCATGTACAGGGCCTTCGTGACGTATCCGGGCTGCTGGAACTGTTCCTGCCCGCCTATCATGGCAGTGCCTTCATGCTGTCGCTGCTGGCGGCGACACTGGCGAACTGGGAATATGGCAGGGGCGGCCGGATTGCGAATTTTTGCCCGACAGCCTGCCTGTGCCTTGTCGCCACCTTCAGTGATCCCCTGTTCGTGACAACATTCGCGGTCCCCTTTGCCCTGTCGACCGGCCTGTTCGCGCTGCGGCACAGGAAAGACACGACCCCGGTCCGGGTCGCGCTGAAGGACGGGATCGGGCCTTCCCTGTTCCTGCTGGGGGCCTGTACCGTCGGGTTTGTGGGGCAGGAACTGCTTTACAAGCAGAACCTGGGGGGCGTGTTCAAGCACTTCCCGCTGCTGGCCCTGCCGGAAATCCTGTATTCCGCGTGCTTCAGTGTCCGGGCCTTCTGCTGTCTGGCCCTGTTCGCGCTGTCCATCATTCCGTTCATCAGGATAGGTGCGAAAATATCCGCAAAGGCCATCGCACCTTATAAGGAGCGGTTGTTTTACCACGGCTATGCCGCATCCATAATATCCTTGTGCATATTGTCGGTGTCGTATGTTGACGTATCGGTTTACCGGTATGCCCTGCCGGTTACCTGGTGGTCGATCATCTTTCTTGTGTCATGCCCTGATCCTGCTGCCGTCAGGAAAATGTCGGATTATGCGATGGTCTGCCTGCCATGCGCGTTCATGTATTTCGTGCTGATCGGCAACCATGGAAACAGGCTCGCCGGATGGCATTCCCCGCTTGAGAGCTGCATTTCCCAAAATCATGACAGGCTGGGCCTGCGGGGCGGGCTGGCGCAGTACTGGCTGTCGCGAAAGCTGGAGGCGTCCTCGGACTGGGCATTGCAGATCGAGCAGGTGACGGATGGGAACCACATCTTCATCTGGGGTAATAATCCCGACCTGTACGCGCATGACGTGCATGGTTTCGACGGCATGCCCGTATTCAATTACTTCGTTGATGACGGGAAGGAAGATCTGGCGACGCTGTACAGGGACATGGGGCCGCCCGCCCATGTCCTGCACTGTCCCGAAGCGGATGTCCTGGTGTTTGGCCAGCCGGTCAGGCTGCGGTAATCCGGCATGCCGCCCGCCGTGTCCGGGCGACCTGTCATGTCCGGGTGGCATGGGTTCAGCACCGCCCGTGCAGGAACCCCAGTGCCGGCAGGGGGCGCCACGCGCGTGGCAGGTCCGCGCGGCGATAGGGGCGGATGCTGTAATGCGGTATCGCGACGGCATTGCGTTCAAGAAAATTGCGGTAGGCGGCCACCTGCCGGCTGCGCCATTCGCAATCCGCCTCGGCGGCGGCGCGGGTGGGGTAGATGCTGGCGATGCGTGTCTCGCGCCCGGTGGTCGCCACGACCGCCCAGGATTCGTCACGGCGTGCAGTGGTCCGGAATGCGACAACCTTGCCCATTGCCCTGTCCCTGTCCCGGTTTATGGTGCCTCTCCCGCAGGCAAGCATGGGGGCGGCCGGCGGCGCAAGCGGCCCGTCGCATGAATTGATTTTCTTGCAGGTGCCGGTTGTTGGGGGTAGGGAACAGGATCATGATACGTCTTTTCATTACCCTGCCCGTGATCGTGGCACTGATCATTTTCGCGGCCTGCAACCAGGCGCCGGTGGAACTGTCATGGCTGCAGTGGAAATGGACGTCCTCGCCCGGCGTGCTGGCCCTGCTGGTGGCCGCCCTGTTCTATGCCACCGGCTCGGCCAGTGCATGGATCGTGGTGCTGCGCCAGATGCGCCGCGCCCGCCGTGCCGAACAGGAACTGCGCACCCTGCGGGCACGCCTGCCGGCTGATGATGCGGCAGGGGCCCGCCCGCCCGGACTGGCCTCCGCCCCGGCTGATTCCCCCATGGTGCAGGCCTATGCGGCAGGCCAGCCCGCGATGACGCAGCCGGCGGCCCCATCCACCGGGGGCATGGCCGTGACCGAAGCCCCTGTTACCACGGAACGGCCCCCGGCTTCCTGAATTCCTGCCGCCTGTCCCGGCCCGTAACCTGTTGCCCGTTTCTGGAGTACCGCCAATGCGTGGACGGTCCACCCGCCTGATTGTTGCCCTCGATACCAAGGATACGGCGCAGGCCGTGAACTGGCGGCAGGCAACCGCCGCCCATGCGGGCGCGGTCAAGCTGGGGCTGGAGTTCACCTATGCAAGCGGGCTGGAGGCGGTGCGGGCCGTGGCGGGTGACAGCCCGCTGTTCCTGGACCTGAAACTGCACGACATTCCCAATACCGTGGCCTCCGCCATTGGCAGCCTTGCGGGCGTGCGGCCCGCCATGCTGACCATCCATGCCTCTGGCGGCCGGGCCATGATCGCTGCCGCACGGGCGGCGGTGGACGCAACGTTTCCCGCGCAGGCCCGTCCCCTGCTGCTGGGTGTGACCGTGCTGACCAGCATGGATGAAGCCGGGCTGCATGAAATTGGCGTGCCGGGCAGTGTGAAAGCACAGGTGATTCGGCTTGGCCGTCTGGCCATGGAAGCCGGGGCGGATGGGCTGGTCTGTTCCCCGCACGAGATCACGCCCCTGCGGCAGGCTCTGGGGGAAGATCCCGTTCTGGTGGTGCCCGGTATCCGCCCCGCCGGGAGTGCGGCGGGCGACCAGAAACGGATCATGACACCCGCGCAGGCCCGGGCCGCCGGGGCCGACTGGATTGTGGTGGGCCGTCCCATTACCCGTGCGGCTGACCCGGCCGCCGCCGCCGCCGCCATTGCGGCCGAACTGGCAGCCTGAATGCCCGTTCGGGGCCGCCAGTTTTTTTGGGAAAGCCTGGGGGCACGCCGTCTTTATGGAAAAGGGCGATATCCGGCGGTTTTTATTTTTTCATCAATGAAGTGTACCCAGACCTTCTTCAGGGCGAACGGATGATGACGGTACGTGTCAAGATATGCGGCCTGCGTGACCGCGCGGGAGTGGACGCGGCCTGTGCGGCGGGGGCCGACTGGGTCGGGTTCGTGTTTTTTGAACGCTCCCCCCGTCATGTCACGGCAGATGTCGCGGGCAGGCTGGCCCGCGCCATACCCCCTGATGGCCCGCAGCGTATCGGCCTGTTCGTCCATCCCACGGATGATGCGATCAGGCAGGTTCTGGATCATGTGCCCCTTGACGGGTTGCAGATCTATGATGATGCCGCGCGCGCCGTGGCCATCCGGGCGCGTTTCGGCCTGCCGGTATGGCTGGCGGCCGGGGTCGCAGCCCCCGCCGACCTGCCGCATGCCTGTGCCGTGGACGGGCTGGTCATTGAATCCCGTCCGCCTGCCGGGTCGGACCGGCCGGGGGGCAATGCCCGCAGCTTTGACTGGGGCCTGACGGCGCGGTGGCAGGCCCCGGCGCCATGGCTGCTGGCGGGTGGTCTCAACCCCGGCAATGTCCGGCGCGCCATACGGCAGGCCGGGGCGCGGGCGGTTGATGTCTCATCGGGGGTGGAATCCGCCCCCGGTGTCAAATCCGCGTCCCTGATCCATCAGTTCGTGCAGGCCGCGCGGAACCCGGCCTAGCGGTAATAACCGCCGTAATAGCCACCATAATAGGCCGGGGGCGGCGGGGGTGGCGGTGCGGGATAGGCATAGGGCGGCGGCGGATAGCCATAGGCCGGATAACCATACCCGTAACCGTAATAGGGCCGGTAGCGATAGGGGGACATGGCAACCCCAAGCGCCGTTCCCGCCGCAATGCCCATGCCAAAGCCGCCCCAGCCCCAGCCGGGACGCCAGCCCCAGCCGCCGCCACGCCATCCGCCCCCATGCCAGCCACCGCCCCAGCCGCCACCACGCCAGGCATAGGCGGAGGAGGCGGGCAACATACCGGCCAGTCCCATGGATACAGCCAGCAACAGGGCCACCTTACGCATCGGCTCGCTTCCTTTTCCCAGGCATCGTGCTCCCGCCGATATTGGCATGGGGCTGGTAAATATCCAGCCCGCCACACGCTCCTGTGCAACAGATCGGCGGGCATGCAGGGCTGGTACGGTATTCCGGGCCTGATGCGCCGGGCTGGCAAATCATAATAAAAGCCTTTGGCTGCTGCTCTTTTTTAAAACAGGGGATCTGCGGGTTAGCGTTCCGGAAAATCCTTGCCGGGACCACCTTAAAATTTCTTTATGATTTACCCGCCATGATTGCCCCGTTCCGGCGCGGGCCGCCTGTCTTACCGGCTTCCCGGATTGCGCCGTGTGCCCATCCATCCACCCAGTCGTGCCAGCGCATCCTTCAGCGGCCCGTCGGGCATGTCGTCGATCTGGACCGGGGGAGGCGGGGCGGCTGGCCGTGGCCGCTGTGGCGGGCGGGTGCGCACGGTCAGGTCCTGCACCATTTTCAGGCGGCTGACCACACCCTGGCCGCAGGTGGTGTTGATGCGTGCGATCACGGTGGGGGCCAGGTGCTGCAGTTCCATCGCCACCGGGCCGGAGCAGGCGACCGTAAGGGTGCCCCCGCTCAACCGGCGCGGCACCGTCAGGGCCGCCAGGTGGGGGCCGACAATATCCGGCCAGTCCGTCATGACCTGCACGGCGGCGGCCGACTGCTTGCGAAAGACCGGACGGCTGACAGCCGGCAGCAGCGACGCCAGGCTGCGCGCGCGCATGGCCCGCCGTGGCGGTTCCGGCGGGGTGGGGGCATTCTTTCGCTTGCTGGCGGGCGGCGGGTTCGTCATAAACGGGTCCGTGTTACCTTCTGCTGCCGATCTGTTGCACTGGTATGACCGGCACCGCCGTATCCTGCCATGGCGTGCCCTGCCGGGCCAGAGTGCAGACCCCTATCGGGTCTGGCTGAGCGAGATCATGCTCCAGCAGACCACGGTTACGGCGGTCATCCCGTATTACGAGCGTTTCCTTGCGGCCTTCCCCGATGTGGGAGCACTGGCCCGTGCCCCGCAGGATCGGGTCATGGCGTTATGGGCGGGGCTTGGCTACTACGCCCGGGCACGTAACCTGCATGCCTGCGCGCAGGTGGTGGCGGCACGCGGTGGCCGGTTTCCCGACACGGTGGAGGGGTTGCTGGAACTGCCCGGAATCGGGGCCTATACCGCCGCCGCGATTGCCGCCATCGCCTTTGGCCGTCCCGTCGTGCCGGTGGACGGGAATGTGGAGCGCGTGACCACGCGACTCTTCGCCCTGACCGACCCGCTGCCCGGCGCGCGCAAAGCCATCGCCCGTCAGGCCATGGGGCTGAATGGCGATGCGCCGGCCCGCGCCCGTCCATCCGATTTTGCGCAGGCCCTGTTTGATCTCGGGGCCGGTATCTGCACGCCGCGCACGCCCGCCTGCGTGCTGTGCCCGTGGCGCGATGCCTGTGCGGCGCACCGGCAGGGAATCGCGGCCACCCTGCCGCGCCGGGCGGCAAAGGCGGCGCGCCCCGTGCGGTACGGAATACATTTCTGCATGATGGACGGTGCCGGGGGCCTGCTGCTGGTCCGTCGCCCCGAAAAGGGGCTGCTGGGGGGCATGATGGGCCTGCCGGGGCCGGCATGGCGCGACAGCCCGTGGACCGCGCCGGATGCCCTGGCCCATGCGCCCACGGCCCCCCGCCTGTGCCCGCAATGGCATGCAGTGGGGCAGGTCAGGCATGTCTTTACCCATTTTACATTGCTGGTGGATGTCTATGCCGCCCGTGTAAAAACCTTTCCCAACAGTCTGGTCGGGGCGCAGGGCATGGTCCACCGCGTGGGGGACGGGGCCGTGGCCCTGCCCTCGCTCATGCGCAAATGCGTGGCGCTGGCGCAGTCCGCTCATGTTTTTGATTGACGGGGGAGGGAGACGCGCGGTTCACTGGTTTCCTGTCCGATATGGAAAGGGACCGTGATGCTCACTTTTGTCCAGATGCTTTCCCCCGTTGTTGCCCTGCTGGGTGTTGCCGGCGTGGCGCGTTATTTCACCATGCAGGCCCCGGCGCTCCAGCCCGTGCGGGTACGGGCCCGTCGCCATGGGCGGGGCATGTAATCAGGCGGCAGGGGGTGTGCTGCCCCTGCTTTGCATCCTGCCACGGCTTCCTGTAGCAGCGATGGCATGACATTCATTACCGTACACCGCGCGGCACCGCACAGGGACGCCGCGCCACGCACCGGGGTGCTGCTGAGCAATCTGGGCACCCCGGATGGCACCGGCTATGCCGCCGTGCGGCGTTACCTGGCGGAATTCCTGTCGGACCGGCGTATTATCGAAGCCAGCCCCCTGATCTGGAAGCCCATCCTGTATGGGCCGGTGCTGACCTTCCGCCCCCGCAGATCGGGCGAGGCCTATCACCGCATCTGGCATCACGATCGTGATGAAAGCCCGCTGCGCACCTATACCCGTGATCAGGCGGAGGGGCTGGGCGCACGGCTTGCGGCGGATGGCGTGCCGGTGGCCTGGGGCATGCGCTATGGCAGGCCCTCCATCCGTCAGGCGCTGCATGAACTGGTGGCGCAGGGATGCGACCGGATTCTTCTGGCCCCGCTTTACCCGCAGTACAGCGCCACCACCACCGCCACGGCCAATGACCAGGCGTTCCGCGCGCTCATGCGCATGCGCAACCAGCCCGCCATCCGCACCCTGCCAGCCTTTGCCGACCATCCGGCCTATATCGCAGCCCTTGGCCGCTCCATTACCGCACGGCTTGGCACGCTGGATTTCAAGCCGCAGATGATCGTGGCGTCCTTTCACGGGTTGCCCAGGGTCTATGTGGAAAAGGGCGATCCCTATGCGGCGGAATGCGGGCGCACCATAACCGCGCTGCGTCATGCCATGGGATATGACGCGCAGATGATGCCCCTGACCTTCCAGTCCCGCTTTGGTCCGGCAAAATGGCTTGAACCCTATACCGCCCCGTTTATCGAGTCGCTGCCGGCACGGGGAATCGAGCGGATTGCCGTGATCACGCCCGGCTTCATTTCCGACTGTATCGAAACGCTGGACGAAATCGGTAACGAGGCAGGCGATGCCTTCATAAAGGCCGGGGGCAGGGAACTGGCCCTGATTCCCTGCCTGAACAATTCGCCCGACGCCATCGACCTGCTTGAAACCCTTGTGCGCGAGGAACTGCAGGGCTGGATTCCCCGCCAGCCCCCCACCCCGCCGGAAGCGCGATAGCCTGCCGCCCATGCACCCGGATCATCCTGTCCATGCGGAGGGGAGGGACCGGGCGCGCCGTATTCCGGACAGGCCGGGTGTTAGGGCCGGTCACAGCTTTCCGTCAGGTCATTATAGACCTGCCCTGCCTGGCAGGTGGGGCGGGGTGTTGCCGCAGGGGCAGGCGGGCTGACCAGCGTGGACAGGTCCCTGTCATAGACCGAGTCATCCTCGGGCGCGGTATTGCCGGTGCCGTTATAGATTTCCGGCGCGGCCTGGTAACTGGCGCCGGCGGCGGCAGCGCCCATGGCGGCACCGGCGTAATAGCCACCCCAGCCCCATCCCCAGCCGCCACCCCATCCCCAGCCCGGATAGCCCCATCCCCAGCCGGCATAGGCGGGGGCATAATAGTAGCCACCCCATCCGCCCCATCCCCAGCCACCCCGTCGGCCGCCGCCATCACGCCAGCCGCCACCGCCGCCGTGCCATCCGCCACCGTCACGGCCGCCGCCGCCCGGCCCACCACGGGATTCGGCATGGGCCTGCGGAAGCAGTGCCCCCCATGCGACCAGCGCCAGCATCACGCCTGTCACGACATGTCTCAGCTTGTGCATATTCCATTCCTGCATATCTGGGTGCGATGTATCGCAGAAAACCATCCATCCGGGAAAGAGAGGACGCCCCATGCGCCCTGATCGCTCTGCTCCCGTCCGGGGCCAGGCGGTCCCTGTCCCATATGGGCATTTTCCATCCGGTTTGCACCTGCACGGGGGTGGCGGCGTAACATATGGAATTATTAAGCCACATTCTGAAGGTATCCGTGCGCTCCGCTACGGGTCAGGATGGGCCACCCGTCATCCGGGTGCCCGTCGGGGCAGGGCATTGTCAGGTCTGGCGCAAAAGAATATCCAGATGCGTCCTGTTCAGGGGGATCGTCGGCCTGCTGCGTATTGAAGTATTCCGAAAGAGAAAAGTCACATATAAACCATGAACTCCAAAAAAAGAGAAATGGATGCCGGAAGTCCAGTATGGCTTCTGTTCGGAATATGTTTTGTCGTTGTTCTTCTCGCTCCCCATGTGGCGTTCATTGCCAGTCATGTCTCGTTATCCAGTAACGAAGGGTGGAACGCCTATCTGGCGCGACGTGCCGTGGGGCTGGATCATGCCCCGCTCTACCCGCCTGCGGGCCAGATGGTGTTCAACAATTATCCGCCCAGTTCCTTCTATGTCGTAGGACTGCTGGGCTGGCTGCTGGGGGACATGATCCTGGCGGGGCGCATCATTTCCCTTCTGGCCCTGCTTGTGTGTGCCGCTACGCTCGGGCGCATCGTGCGCGCCATGGGGGGCACGCGTGGCGGGGCGTGGTTCGCGGCACTGCTTGTTATCATCTATAGTGCTGTTTTCTATAGTGATTATGTCGGGATGGATGACCCCCAATGGCTGGGGCAGGCGATTGTGATGCTGGGGTTCCTGCTGCTGGTGGACAGTGGCGGGGAAGCCGGGCGCGGCATGACGCTACGGGCCATGGCCGCGGGTTTCGTGATGGTGGCGGGGCTGACCTTCAAGCATAATATCCTGGCCCTGCCGGCCGCGACCTTCGTGTGGCTGGTGCTGACCGACTGGCGGCGCGCCATTGCGTGGCTGTCCGGCTGCCTGCTGGCCTTCTGTCTGCTGGGCGGCCTGTTCTATGCCGCTTTCGGGCCGGATTTCGTTCATGGTGTCTTTGGTCACAAGCGCCTCTTCCATGTGCATGGCATGCTCAAGGGCATGGGAAACGTGCTGGGGCTGGCTGGCATGGGCGTGTCCTGCCTGTTCCTGCGCCGGATGCGTCTGGCCCATGGCTACGGGCTGCTGGTGGGGGTGTACCTGTTCCTTGCGGCCGCTTCCGCCATCGTGCAGCGCATGGGCATGGGCGTGTCGCATAATGCCTGTTTCGAGGCGCTGGTCGCGGCCGCCCTGTGCGCGGGCCTTGCCGTATCGTATCTGATGCGTGGCGGGAAGACGTGGGGAACCCTGCCGCCGCGTCCCGTCCTGGCCGGGGTGGTGGGGCTGAACCTGCTGCCGGTTGTGGTCAGCCTGCCGGCCTATCTGCCCTACCTGTATCACACCAGCGCGGCGGACATCGCGGCGCATGAAGGGGCATGGAATGAGACGATTGCCGCCGTGCACGCCATTGATGGCAAGGTTGCGTGCGAGACGCTGGCCCTGTGCTACTGGGCGGCCAAGCCCGCGGTGATCGATTTCTTCAACTATTCCCAGCATGTCGCGGTAACGCATGATGCCACGGCCCTGCAACAGGCGGTGGACCATCACGGCATCGCGGCGTTTGTCAGCAGTTCCCGTTTCGGGCCACCGGCCGAGATATGGGAGTTTTCCGATCTGTGGCGCATTGTCCGCGCGCGCTACACCCATGTGCGCGAGCAGGGTGCCGCCTATATCGTGACACCCTGAAGGCCGGGGGTGTGGCCCCGGCTGCCGCCAGTCAGGGCCGTCCCACCCCGCGCAGCCGGTGCAGGGTGATGATGGCCGCCGTCAGCACGATGGCGGCACAGGTCTGGTGCACCGTGCCCGCCCAGACCGGCACCACCAGCAGCAGCGTGGTAATGCCCAGCGCGTATTGCAGCAGCACCAGCCAGCCCAGCACCGCCAGCGCGCCCTGCACGGGCTTGCCCAGCTGCGGCGTGCGCAGCCCCAGCGCGATGGTCAGGCCGATTATGACAACCGTGGTGGTGGCCAGCAGCCTGTGGTCGAACTGGATGGCGGGAATGTTCTGGAACCAGTTGAGCCAGAACGGGTGCAGCCGCGCGTAGCCCGCCGGGATCAGGTGCCCGTCCATGAGCGGGAAGGTATTGTAGGCAAAGCCCGCATGGGTGCCGGCGGTAAAGCCACCGGCAATGACCGTGATGCCCACCAGCAGGCAGATGGCCCAGACCATGCGGTGGACCCGCACCACTTCCGGCGTTGCGGGAATGAAGGCGGGCTGTGGTGTGCGCACCGAAAGCGCCGTCCACAGGATGGCGATATAGAGCGCGAAGGCACAGCACAGGTGCAGGACCAGCCGCACCGGGGCCACGGCCGTGCTGTCCGGGTTGAAGCCCGATGCCACCATGAACCACCCGATGGCGCCCTGCAGTCCCCCCAGCACGAAAAACAGCACCAGCCGCAGCGCAAGCCGCCGGTCCAGCGCGCCGGTAACGGAAAACCACACCAGCGGCACCAGCAGCACCAGCCCCATCAGCCGCCCCCAGAAGCGGTGGGTCCATTCAGCCCAGAAGATCTGCTGGAACCCGGCCAGGCCAAAGCCGTCATGCAGGATCTTGTATTGCGGGATGGTCTTGTACAGCGCGAACTGCCGTTCCCATTCCGCATGGCTCAGCGGCGGGATCATGCCGGTAATGGGCCGCCAGTCCATGATGGACAGCCCCGATCCGGTCAGGCGGGTGTAGCCGCCAAGGGCGATCATGCCAACCAGCATGAAGCAGATTGCAAACAGCCACGTCGAGATACGCTGCCGGTTGCGCAGCGCCTGCGCGGACGGGGGCGTGCGGCCCATCAGGGAGCCACTTCGGGAATATGCGGACATAAGCGGATTTAGACCGCCCTTGCAGTCCGCTGCAAGGCGATGCTAGGCGCGAAGGAGCAAATCGCTGTCGGAAACGGGACGCACGCATGACATTACCGCACGCCGCACGGCCTGCCCCCCCTGTGCGGCCCACGTCGCGTGTGCTGGTCCGGCCCGTCGTGCTGCTGGCGGCCTTTGTCGGGCTGGCCCTGGTCATGGGCCGCCTGCCGGGGATGCGTGCCCTGCTGACGGCTGCGCCCGGGCTGCATGCGGGCCGCGAAGGGGTGGCGCTATTCGTTCTGGCCGCCAGTGCGTTCTGTGCGTTCGGCCTGCCGCGACAGGCCGTGTGCTTTGCGGCGGGTGCCGCCTATGGAATCGGGGCGGGCTGCGTGCTGGCCACGCTGGCGACCGTGACGGGCTGCCTGTTCGGCTATGGCTGGGGGCGCTGGGCGGGACGGCCGCGCATGCCCGCGCGGCTTGCGGCAACCATGGCGCGGCTGGATGGTTTCGTGCGGCGCGAACCCTTTGTGTCCGTCCTGACGCTGCGGCTCATGCCGGTGGGTTCGGCGCTGCTTCTCAACCTTGCTTCGGGCATGCTGGGGGTGCGGGTCGTGCCGTTTGTGCTGGCCACCGCGCTGGGCAGCCTGCCGCAGACAGTCGTCTTCGTGCTGGTGGGATCGGGTATCCGGCTGGAAGGCCCATGGCGCATCGGTATTGCGGTCATGCTGTTTGCCCTGTCCGCCCTGCTGGGGCTATGGCTGATGCGCCGCATGCGTTCTGTTCCGCCCTGACACGGTATGGGTATCACGATAGCGAATTGCAGTAATGCCGTAATTAGATGGTGAAAAAGTGGACCCTGCTGGTCTACTAGTCCGGACAGTCTTTCAATACTGGAGTGCCTCATGGGCTCATCCGCAACAGCGGGCCATGCATCCGAAACATCCATGCCGGGCTCGCCCGCCCGCCCGATGGGCTGGATCGCGATCCTGCTGGGGTTCCTGACCGCGGTCGGCCCTGTCTCCACCGACATATACCTCCCTGCCTTCCCCGAACTGGAAGCCTCCCTGCACGGCCGCGCCGGTTCGGCGCAGATGACGCTGGCGGTGTGGTTCGTGGGTCTGGCAATCGGGCAGATCACCATGGGGCCGCTTTCCGACCGTTTTGGCCGCCGCAGGCCCATGCTGCTGGGCACGGTGGTCTATACGCTGGCCTCCATCGGGTGCGCCATGGCGCGCGACATTCCCACCTTCTCGCTGTTCCGGCTGATCGCGTCGGTCGGGGCGTCCGCCAGCCTGATCATTCCCAGCGCCTGCGTGCGTGACATGTCGCATGGCAATGAATCCGCCCGCCTCATGTCGCGGCTGGTGCTGGTGATGGGTGTCGTGCCCATCCTGGCCCCCACGCTGGGGGGGATGGTGCTGTCCATTGCCTCGTGGCGGTCGATCTTCTGGGCATCGGCGGTGTACGGGCTGATCTGCATCGTACTGATCTGGCGCGTCCTGCCCGAGACGCTTCGGCCGGAGAATCGAAGCGAGTTCTCTCCGGTCACCCTGTTCAGCCGCTATGTGATGCTGGCACGCGACCGCGGGTTCATCACGCATGCCATGATTGCGGGTTTCTCGTGCTTCATGTCCTTTACCTACCTGTCGGCGGCGCCTTCGGTGTTCCGGGGCCAGTTTGGCCTGTCGGCGGCGCATTTCGGCATGCTGTTCGGGGTGTTCGCGGTGTGCATGATCGGGGCGTCGCAGCTTAATGGCGTGCTGGTGGGCCGGATTGACGCGGCGCGTATCCTGGGGGCCTCGGTCATGGTTGCGGTGGCCGGCACCATTGCCATGACCGCCATTGCCACGGCCATTACCTTTGCCATGCAGCATGGGGCCCACCCGCCGCTGTGGATGCTGGGCTGCCTGATCCTGACCATGATGGTGTCACTGGGCACCACGGGCATCATCGGCCCCAACGCCACGGTGGGGGCACTGGCCGACCATCCGCGCTTTGCGGGCAGTGCTTCGGCCTTTGTCGGCACGCTGCAATACGTGCTGGGTGCCATTGCCGGTGCGTTCGTGGGCATGCTGCCCGCCAATTCACCCATTCCGATGGCGGGCGTCATGCTGCTGGGGGCTGCGATCATGCTGCTTATGGTCGTGCTGCGTCCTGCCCGCCCGCCCGGTGGCGCCGTGGCGAAGGAATAAAATCTTCCTGTCCCCCATCTGCCCCCGGACAGGGGGGCAAAGCATGCATGGCCGCAACGGGTGGGGTTGTCGCCCCGCCGTGTGGCGGCTACAGCGGGGGGCCGTCCGCAGGGGCGACATTTTCGTGAACGGGGCTGGCATGTCCCGAATCTGTATGACCATGCAACGGGGACCGCGCACCGATCATGACGACCGCCAAGATCGACCTGAAACAATACATCCGCAACATCCCGGATTTTCCCAAGCCGGGAATCCTGTACTACGATATCTCGACCCTGATGCGGAATGCCGATGCCTGGCAGATCGCCATGGGGCGTCTGGCCGCCGCCGTTGCCCCCTGGGCGCCGGACATGCTGGCCGCCATCGAATCGCGCGGGTTCCTGACGGCGGCGCCGCTTGCCAGCCGGCTGGGCTGTGGGCTGGTCATGCTGCGCAAGCCGGGCAAGCTGCCCGGGGGTACGGTCTCCTACAGCTATGACCTGGAATATGGTTCCGATTCGCTGCATATTCAGGCCGATGCGATCGAACCGGGCCAGCGCGTGGTGGTGATGGATGACCTGCTGGCCACCGGCGGCACGCTGAATGCGTCCGTGCACCTGCTGCGCAAGGTGGGCGCGGATGTGGTGGGGGCGGCCACCCTGATCGAGCTTACGGGCCTTGGCGGCCGGGGGCGGCTGGATATTCCGGTCAAGACCCTCCTTTCCTACGACGAGTAACCGGCGGACAGGGCGGCGCGGGGCATGGGGCACACGCTTCCTTGCATGCTGCTGCCCGGCTGCCTGCCTGTTCGCGCCGGCAGGATGATGTACAGTGCATGTGGACCGTGTAAGCATGGGGGAGGAAGGGTGCGGGGATGAGAGGTCTTGAGCTTTCCCTGAACCGTTTCCAGGACCAGATCCGCGGGTTCTTCAGGCGGCTGTGGCCACCGGGCGCGACACCGCGGCAGGATCATCTGCGCTGGCTGTACGCGCCTGGTCTCTTTACCTTCGGTTACGCGCTCCGCACCACCATCACCTCGCTTATCGCACTGGGCATCGCCCTGTGGTGGGAACTGGGCAGCCCGCAATGGGCGGCGCTTACGGTGTGGATGGTGGCGCAGGGCACGCGTGGCAAGAGCGTTGCCAAGGCGCGGTGGCACCTGTTTGGCATGGTGGTGGGCACCATCTGCGCGGTGCTGCTTGTGGCGGCCTTTCCACAGGCGCCAATCATGTTCATCCTCATGCTGGCGGTCGGGATCGGGGCATTCTGCTTTATCGGCACGCTGCTGCCCGGCCCCGCCACCATGACCAATTACCGCATCCATGGCATGCGGGCGAGCGGCTTTACCTACGCCATCATCTCGCTGGACGGCATTGCCGACCCCCAGCACATCTTCATGACCGCCATGTCGCGCGCGACCTATATCGTGCTGGGCATCGTGCTGGAGAGTACCGTCTCCTCGCTGTTCCAGTTCCGGCTGGAGACGCGCGCGCAGGAGCGTCTTGCCGCCAATTTCATGACCGCCATCAACGGTGCCGGCCAGACCCTGGCCGCCGTGCTGGCGGGGAACGGGCAGGTGCTCCGTCAGGCGCGGGGTGTCTTTTCCAACATCACCACGCTGAGTGACCAGATCGAATTCGCGGAAGTGGAGATGGGTGCCCATCGCGGGCACGAGGGTGATCACGCCCGTGCCGCCCTGGCGCGCGTGGCCATGCTGCTTTCGCGCGGGCTGGATCTGGCGGCGCTGATGCACGGGGCCAACATGGTGCCGGGCGCGTCCTTCAATGCGATATCGGCGCGGGTGCAGGCCTTCCTTCAGGACATGGCGCCCCGGCTTGAGGCCAGTGACGACATCGCGCCCGTTCTGGCCCGGCTGGCCGAGCTGCAGGCCGCGTGCCGGCAGAGCGTTGCCGATTCGCTGGATGAGGAAATGGGCACCCCCGGTGGCCCCCCGATTGATCCGCAGCTGGTGGCCCTGCTGTCACAGCAGCGCATGCTCCATACCGCCCTGGGGCAGATGCTGGAGGAACTGGAACAGGCGCTGATCCAGTTCGATGCCAGCCGCCACCCCCTGCTGCATGATCATTTCCATTACCGCATCAAGACCTTCCGTGACTGGCAGCAGGCCTTTACCAACAGCCTGCGCGCGTCGGTCACCATATTCGGCTCCGGGGTCATATGGGTGACGACCGCATGGTCGGCGGGGCTGACGTTCATGATGTTCGTCTCCATCGTGTGCAGCCTGTTCTCGACACTGGAAAAACCGGCGCTGGCCACGCGGGCCTTCCTGGGCGGGGCCATCATTGCATCCATCGTGGCGGGCATCCTGGTGCTGTGGCGGCTGGCCGAGCCGACGACGTACGAGATCATGGCCGTCTGCCTGTTCCTGCCCATGCTGGCCGGCGGGCTGGCCTTTGCCTACCCTGCCCTGATTCTGGGGGCGGTTTCGTACAACCTGTTCCTGCCCATCCTGCTGGGACCGGGTAACCAGAGCCGGCTGGACGAGGTGGCCTTCTTCAACACCGCCATGCCGCTGGTGCTGGCATTGTGGTACGCGATGTGGGCTTTCCGGCTGGTGCTGCCCTTTGATACGAACGACATGCGCTGGCAGATGCGCACCGGCATCCTGCGCGGGCTGCGTTACGTGGCGCGCGCGCGTGTCCTGCCCACCACGCTGTACGTGGTTGAACATAACGTGGACCGTTTTGTCCGCCTGCTGACCAATGCGGAAAACACGCCCGATACGATTATCGACGCCTATCTGCAGGGCATCCTGTCCGCCATGACCATCGGGCTGAATGTCATCCGCCTGCGTGCCATTCTGGAGCGGCACCTGCTGCCAGCCGAGGCCCAGCGCGTGGTGGGTGAGATGATGGGCCGCATGGCGCAGTTCAGCGGCCGGTATGGTGGCCATTACGGACGCACCGCGCGCTCGGCCAAATTTGCCATCGCGCATCTGCAGCAGCTGGCGGGGCAGGAGGACAATCTGGGGGTCAGGCTGGAAATCGACAGTGCGCTGGGCTGCCTGTACGTGATTTCCTTCGAACTGGACCATAACCAGAAGTTCTTTGACGCCGCCAGTCCCTACCTTGATCCGGTCATGCTCTGACCATCCACTGGCCCGCCGGGGCACGACGGTCTGGGGTGCGGGACATAAAAAGGGTGGCGCCCCGGAAGGGTGCCACCCTTTTTGCCACCTGCCATCCCCACCAGTTCTGGCGGGGGATGCCGGGTTTAGTTGCCAGCCTGCTGGCGGGCCACGAAGTTTTCCAGCCAGTGGATGGTGTAGTCCCCCTTGCGGAACTGGGGGTCATCCAGAATCCTGCGGTGCAGCGGGATGACCGTCTTGACCCCTTCGATCACGAACTCATCCAGCGCGCGGCGCATGCGCTCGATCGCCTCGATCCGGGTCGGCGCGCGCACGATCAACTTGGCGATCATGCTGTCGTAATAGGGCGGCACGCGGTAGCCGGCGTAAAGCGCACTGTCGATTCGTACGCCCAGCCCGCCGGGCGGGTGGTAGACGGTAATCGTGCCCGGCGTGGGCATGAAGGTCTGCGGGTCTTCGGCGTTGATGCGGCATTCGATCGCATGGCCGGAGAAGTGGATGTCCGACTGGCTGTAGCCCAGCGGTTCACCTGCGGCGATGCGGATCTGCTCGCGCACCAGATCCACGTCGCACACCATTTCCGTTACCGGGTGTTCCACCTGCAGGCGGGTATTCATCTCGATGAAGCAGAACTGCCCGTCCTGGTACAGGAACTCCAGCGTGCCCGCGTTGCGGTAGCCCAGCCTGGTCAGGGCGGAGGTGGCGATCTGGCCGATCTCGTCACGCTGGGCGGCGGTCAGGGCGGGGGAACCCGCTTCTTCCAGCAGCTTCTGGTGGCGGCGCTGGAGCGAGCAGTCACGCTCGCCAAAATGCACCACGTTGCCATGCGTGTCCGCCATGATCTGCAGTTCGATATGGCGCGGCTTGTCGAGGTATTTTTCCAGATAGACCTCGTCATTGCCAAAGGCGGCGCGGGCTTCGGTGCGGGCGACGCTCCACGCTTCCTCCAGGTCGGCTTCGGTGGGGGCGACCTTCATGCCGCGCCCGCCGCCGCCCGCCGCCGCCTTGATCAGCACGGGATAGCCGACCTTCGCCGCCACCTCGCGGGCCTGCTCCAGGCTTTCCAGCGCCCCGTCCGATCCGGGAACCAGCGGCACGCCCAGTGCCATCATGGTGGTCTTGGCGGTGATCTTGTCGCCCATCATGCGGATATGCTCCGCCGTGGGGCCGATGAAGGTGATGCCATGGGCTTCCACCGTCTCGGCAAAATCGGCATTTTCCGACAGGAACCCGTAACCGGGATGGATCGCGTCCGCGCCCGTGATGGTGGCGGCCGACAGGATGGCCGCGACATTCAGGTACGAGTCGCGGCTGGCTGGCGGCCCGATGCATACCGCTTCATCCGCCAGGCGGACATACATGGCATCCGTATCCGCCGTGGAATGCACGGCAACGGTCGGAATGCCCAGTTCACGGCAGGCCCGCAGGATACGCAGGGCGATCTCGCCGCGATTGGCAATGAGGATCTTGGAAAACATTACTCTATGATGACCAGCGCTTCGCCGAATTCGACCGGCTCACCGGATTCGATCAGGACCTTGCTCAGCGTGCCCGCGCGGGGGGCCTTGATCTGGTTGAAGGTTTTCATCGCCTCGATCAGCAGCAGGGTCTGGCCCGCGGCCACCTGCTGGCCTTCGGTCACGAAGGGGGGGGAGGACGGGTCGGGCGCCAGATAGGCAACACCCACCATCGGGCTGGTCACGGCGCCGGGGTGCTTGGACAGGTCCGCCACGGGTGCCGCCGGGGCCACGGGCTGTGCCACCGGGGCCGCCGCGACCGGCGCCGGGGCCGGCACGGCATGGGCGACGGGGCTGGCTGCGCGGACCACGCGGATGCGGTTGTCCTTTTCCGCGATCTCGATCTCGGTCAGGCCGGTATCGGTCAGAATCTCAGCCAATGCCCGAATGGCATCCGCATCCACGAGCAGTCGGCTCATTGATCGTCCTCGTCCAGAATCATGTCTGTCATGGCCTGAAGCGCCAGGGCATACCCCCGTACGCCCAGCCCGCATATGACGCCAATGGCGGCGCGGGAGACGTAGGAGTGATGACGGAAGGCTTCACGGCGGTGAATGTTGGAAATGTGCACCTCGATCACAGGCAGATCAACGGCAAGCAGCGCGTCAAGGATCGCGACCGAGGTATGGGAATAGGCCGCCGGGTTGATGATGATGCCGCGTGCGCGGCCCCGGCATTCCTGTATCCATGAAACGAGTTCCCCCTCACCATTCGTCTGGCGGAAGTCGATGGCCACGTCCAGCCGTTCGGCGGCCTGGACGCAGACCTGCTCCACGTCATCCAGCGTGGCGTGACCATAGACCTCGGGCTGCCGGAGTCCGAGCATGTTGAGGTTGGGGCCGTTCAGCACGGCAATGAGAGGGCGCTCCATGATGCACGCGCCTAGCACGCTCGCCGCCGTGTTCCAAGTCTGTTGATGGGCGCCGTGCCCCGCGGGCGCATTATTCGCGTCATCCGTTGCGGCCGGCACGCAGCGCCGGGCCGCCATCCGTAATGGTAGGATATTGGACCGGGTCGTGCTATCATCGGGGGATGACAGGATATCCCGATCACCACGGCGGTGGCGAGGCGACAGGTCACGGCCCCGTGGCACGGTTTGCCTGGCCGGTTGTCATCGCCTGTCTCATGCTGGCGGCATCCGGTGCCGCGAACGCGGCCTGCGCGGTGGCGCGCCATGGCGCG
>ERZ746981.293-NODE-293-length-26689-cov-13.008079_pt1 | contig 26689 bp, 12 predicted proteins | sample MGYA00374948_ERZ746981 | MGnify/ENA primary metagenome ERZ746981 (study PRJEB28757, sample SAMN06711160) | food metagenome | host: microorganism | place: China:Harbin | collected 2017-01-30 | study: EMG produced TPA metagenomics assembly of the Analysis of...
GTCAGAAGTCATTTTTGAATGCTCCGCGTTAGTCTTTTATTTCCTAACTATTAAATTTGTATATTTTGTATGTTATCAAAGAAATATGGTTCATAACTATGTGCGATGAATGAAGGCTAAACTGTAAAAAATGAATGGATCTGTATATGGTGTATGGATTTTATATTTGGGCGGCCTACCCGCTGATGCATCCTAAAATTTAAGTGCAAAGAAAATGCCTCCTTACATCAGTATATGATAGATCACAATCGCTGCTAATCCAGTCTTTTTTAAAGCTTCGTCTCTATTTCTCATCTGTAGGGTATCCAATTTCATTAAGGCAATTTTATAATTCTGTGTTCATACACCATTCTTTAACTATGAATCATAACATTATTGGAAGGGGTCACACCAGAATCAGACCACCTAGAAAAGTTCTTTCGAGCTCAATTGATGTTGAACAGTCATGGGATGTTTTGAGAAAAGCCGTAGAAGAGATTCAACAAAAGAATGCATCAAAATTATCTTTTGAGGAATTATACAGAAGGGCATATAATTTGGTTTTACACAAGCATGGAAAGTTTCTTTATGATCGAATAGAAAAGCAAATAAGAGATTATTTACGAGACACGGTACGTGTTAAACTCTTGGAAAAGCTGAAAGATACAAGCTCGGACGATCGGCAATTCCTTCTGGAGATAAATTCCCTTTGGGAGGATCACCTCTTAAGTATGAGGATGATTAGTGATGTTTTGATGTATTTGGATAGGGTTTATGCCAAGGAATCACACTTACCATTAATTTATGATGTCGGACTAAACGCTTTTAAAGATAGTGTTGTTAAATATAACGATCATGAGATCGGTAAGGAAGTTATAAGAATTGTCCTCGAGTTCCTTAATCAAAGTAGACATGGAATTATTGTTGATAAATTTGTTATTAAAGCCATTATTTACATGCTAGAATCTCTCACAGAAACGGTCAACATCGATGTATCCAAAGTCACTGGCTCTACATCATATGGGGAAAACTATTACCTTCATTATTTCGAACCTAAGCTTTTAATCTCCGGACATGAATATTTCCAATCAAAAGTGAAGGAATTAATTGATCAACATTCTGGAGTATTATACATCGAAAAGATAGTTCAGCTCATTCAGGAAGAAGAGGCCAGAATACAAATGTACCTTCCTGAAGCATCTGGTCCAAAAATGGTAGAGTTAATGGATAATGATCTTATAACGCAAAATCTCGAATTTATCATGATGCTTGAAACAGATGGTTTGAATTCCTGGATTGCCGATTCTAACTATGCCGTCCTTGGTCAATTGTTCAAATTGATAAGTCGTGTTGATTCAGATCATGAAATGCTTAAAAGACGGCTTAGAGCAATTATTTTATCAAATGGTAATGAATTAAGTCAAAACGTAAAACAGAGTGTGGAAAGTACACTTGCCAAAAAGAGGGAGGAAGAAGAGAAAAGAAAACAAATAGCCAAGTCTCACGGTAAGAAGCTTGTCATTCGCCATAAATCTGGAAAAGAACAAACTACTCTATATGCTATAAAGTGGATTGAGAGTTTTTTGGAGCTCAAGAACAAATATGACGATATTTTGAGCAAATCGTTTGAAATGGACGTTGGTCTGAGTGAAGAGATTCAAGCAGGGTTTTCTACCTTGATCAATACGAGCGAACGCTCAGAAGAATACCTTTCTCTATTTATTGACAATTGTATTAGGAAGTCTCTTAAAAATAAAGGTTCTGAAGAGATTGACCGTACATTAAATGACTGCATTTGTGTTTTCCGTTTTATTAAGGACAAAGATGTGTTTGAGAAATACAATAGAAATCATCTTGCAAAAAGATTGCTCCAACAAAAGTCCTTATCAAATGAAATAGAAATGAACATGATTACAAAGTTTAAACAGGAGATTGGTTCTTCCTTTACCGCACGCCTAGAAGGTATGTTTAAAGACATTAAAATCTCTCAGGAGATGAGCTCTGAATTTAACAATAAATTCGCCAGACAGGGACCTAAAGAAACAGCAGTGGGATCAAAGATCCGTGCTGCAAATAACGACAGAAAGTTAGAGTTTGATTTTTCTATATTGACACCAAGTTTTTGGCCAATACCTATAAATAAGACTATGGAAAATGTGATCTTACCTCCTGAACTTCAAGTATTGCAAGATAGCGGTCAAGAATTTTATGATACCAAGCATAAGGGTCGTAATCTCACATGGGCTCCAAACTTTGGAACTGTCGATATTCGGATGTATTACCCTGGTAAGAGTTATGAAGTCAATATGTCCACGTTGTCCGCTATTATAATTTTATCGTGTTTTAACAATGATGACTCCGATACAAAAGAGGTTTCATTTGAAAAGATATTGGAAGCCACTGGTATTCCTGAGCAGGAATTGAAGCGTCATCTTCAATCAATATCTGTCGCTTCAAGAACAAGACTATTAAAAAAGATTCCGATGTCCCGGGATATTCATGCCGGTGATCATTTTAAAATAAACAACCAGTTTAAATCACCACATACGAGAATCAAGGTTCTGACGGTTGCCTCTGCTTCGCATGTGGAAAATGATGTCGAACGTAATGGAACTTTGGAAGTGATAAGGAAATCTAGAATTGTGGAAACGCAGGCTGCCATAGTTCGTGTTATGAAGGCTAGGAGGGAGCTAAAGCATGAAGAATTGTTGAATGAAGTAATAAAACAGTTAATCAACCGTTTTAAGCCGCAGCCTTCGTTTATCAAGGAACAAATTGAGGACTTAATAGATAAGGAGTATCTTAAAAGAGATGAAGGCAATAGATCTGTTTATCAGTATCTAGCTTAGTCAGATATTGTTGGTACTGCTTTCCCCGAATAGAATTTGGGAAAGCATCTTTCCATGGAGCCCTTTTTCCCCTGATTATTAAACTAAGGACTAGGATCCGAATTTGAAGACGGTAAATGATGAAAATGATAGTATATATATGCATTTTTCATATATATAATTATATATGCGAATAATAGTTTATATTCAACCACGCAAGTCTAATCAACACGAGCCTCAGCCAAACTATGAAGAGTTCCGACATCATCATTCTTGTGCTTATCTTTCTTTGTTAATTTTTTGAGCTTGTGCTTGACAACCATAACAGGTGCAGGACTCTTCCGGATCATATAACTGGACAGGGAACCCATAAGAATACCTTTGATAGCTCTTTTACCGCGTGATCCAACTATTACCAAAGTCGGTGATATTTCCTTTATCACGCAAACTATAAAATGACGCGGTATCGGATGGTGAGATGACTGTATTACGACATGCACCTGAAGTTTTGTGAGTTTTAAAAGCGAGAGAACGTCCTTTGTGATCTTGTTCACATTCTCTGCGCGTATTTTTTCCCTCTCTTGTTGAGTATGCCCGCATTTTATTGATGCACGTCTGGAAACTCGGCCATTTGTAGGCTCAATACCATTCAAGTGCATTGAGGAATACTGTTCATCCTCTATAACGTTCATTATATAAAGAACACAACCATCGACAAGAACTGTACCAATGCACCATTCCAAAGCATTACTGCTTTCATCAGAAAAATCCATGCATAGAATAAATGTTCTAGGACGTTGCTTTCCTGATTTTGCTACTATCTCAAAAAAGTTGCCCCTTGTAATTGTCCGGACGCTTCTTTGTGTTTCTGGGAAAGATTCAATGTCGGAGACTTTGATATTCTCGTTCAAAATCTTTGCCAACTCAGAGTCTATTTTTTCTTCAAAATCTCTCGTGTACGGTATGGCAAAGCCATCAGTTGGGTCTGAATCAGATGTGATCTTCTTCTTGTATTTTGCATACTCCTGTAATTTTTCCCTCCTTTTCGGATTCTGCCGATAGAACTTCTCCGGATCAACATGGATTCCAGATCCAGCTTCTTCTGCCGTTTTCATAACCTGCTTCATAAATGTTGTTGACACGTCTCTACCAATTGCACGGGCATTTGCCGCTGCCCTTTCGGCCGCCACTACTTCATCCAACTTTTCAGCTTGAATAGCATCTTTGACAAGTTTCCGATTGTGGATCTGTACCAATTCATCACGAGAGTTCATCTTTGTGGTGATACTAGGATTGGAATAAAGTGATGTTGCAACAGAAATAGATGCCGAATGACCGCCGGCCGGAACTTTGCCGACTTTCGGAATTTTGATCGATATTGAAGGGCGTTGAGGCGAAGCTGCTTTCAAAGCGTTATAAGTGGAATAGTTTGGAAGAACATTCCCATCATCATCAAATTCAAATTCCGTATCTGTGTCACTGATCTGCTCCTCGTCGCTGCTTTCAGCCTCAAGTCGTAATTTATCTTCATTTTCTTCCGTTTCATCATCTGTATATTCTTCATCTTCAGTATCCGAATGGTTTCTTTTCGTCTGAGTACGATTATCTTCACTTTTGCTTTCCGAATGATTGTTCAGTTTCTCATCTTCCTCCCCTTCGCTTGCACTACTCTCCTCGTAATAATCTTTCATCATTCTAAAAGAAGGATCTCGAGCGGTGATAGTAAATATTTGATCTTTTTCTGCTTCACTGGCTACACTCAATGACCTACTAACCGCACCAGCCACAGATAATGAGTTTCCCCTATTTCTCCTTCCATCTCTAGTAACACCTGCCGAATTGAGCCTTTGACGTTCAAGGATCTGAGAGATGAGCCGTCGCTCCTCTTCCATTGCCCCTTCTAACGACATTTTCTGTTCTTAGAATTCAATTTTTCAATGTTTGTATCTGTTACTGTCTATATGCTCTCACCCCCTTTGCTTGTCTGAAATTTTTATTGACCTAGAAGAAGCTCAAAGAAATCAAATAAATAGTATAGAATAGATAAATATGTATGAGCCTCTTTCAGGTTACTTCCTTGGAACTGAGACTTCCTTTCGCTATTCAAGCTTCACTTCGATTCTACGACTGTATCCGAAGGGACCAAACAGTTCTCAGTATTAAAGGAAGAGCCAGCAAGTCAGTCCTGCAAAAAAAAAAATAAAAAATGGATAAAATCAAATAAACAAAAAATGAAATGGAGTACTAATCGAAATTGTACGAAAACAGCAAGCGGGAAAAAAAAAAAGATGGAACTGAAACGGGTAATTACTTCGAAGTGTAATACGACATATCGTTATCTACAAGTACTAACCTGTTAGAAGTTGTTTGGCTTTCTTTAATCATAAATAGTCGAACATTTCTTAGATATTGCGAAGTATCTTAAAAAAAGCATATTCTTAAAATACATTTAGGGGCCCTTATTAAACAATCTAGCCAACCGCTTTAGCCGCTCGTTCACATAATGAAGAAAATTAAATATAAATTGCCGACCTGTGACAGCACAGCCCGTCTGAAAATCTCAGTACTGTTACTCCAGTTAAGCACTAAAAATCAGTGTCTCGTTGATATTATACTGCAAGAGCAGGCGATATTCTGTATGATTACAGCATTATACATTTCATAACCAGAACAAATTTATGAGTGTGTGTGTGATTTCAAAGAAGATTGGAGGGTTCTGTATTCAGCGGAGGTTCAATTCAGTTCTTGCTGGTGATTACCAACTCCGTACCACTAACACCTTAAAAAAGCCGAAGTTTGACTTGAACTATTATGAGAAGAAATATGATTTATTTAAAGATATTTGCAAACGCAGGGAAGTACCTTTCACAATGTCAGATGAGTATGTGGAATCACTAAAAAGACTAGAAGATCTAAAGCAAAAGATACTTTTCTCAAAGCAAGAATTGAATAAGTACAGAAAGACAATGAAGAAATTGATTGTAGAACAGAAGAAGGCTGTCACAAATTGCCAGTCAGAAATCGATTTGTTGAAGAGTAAGATTAAGAATATGAAGGAGCCCACAATTCAAATGCAAGAAGATGCCACAAATCTCGAAGATAAGTTAACTACCGAGGTGGCAAGACTTCCAAACTTGATCCATTCATCTGTCCAGTCAAAGCAAAAGCTTGTAAAATATTTGAACCCTACAAAGGATATTGTCGACTCGGGACTTGAAGATTTTCCTCTCAAAAGCAATAGTAAGTTTGACCACAAAAATATCATGGAGAAGTTGGGTCTTGTCGATTTTAAGGAAGCTACACGGGTTTCTGGAAGAGGCTGGTACTATTTAAAGGGAGATGCTGCGCTCTTAGAGGAAGCACTTGTTCAGTATGCATTGAAATGTGCTCGCAAGTTTGGATTCAAGATGATAATTCCTCCTTCCATTGTAAAGACCGAAATCACCAATGCATGCGGCTTTAGACCGAGAGATCAGAATAATGAAAAACAAGTGTACGAAATTGAAGCAGATGAGAACTCTGAAAGAAGTCTTTGCTTAACCGGCACAGCGGAAATTCCTCTTGCTGGCCTTATGTCAAGTCATACATTTAACGATACGGAACTTCCAATGAAATATGTTGGTGTATCTCGTAGTTATAGAGAGGAAGCAGGTGCAGCTGGAAGAGATACCAGGGGTCTTTACAGAGTTCATGAATTCACTAAAGTGGAACTGTTTGCTTGGACAAAAAATGAGGAGAGTACGTCCATGAAGATGTTTGATGAACTAGCCAATTTTCAAATGCACTTTATTGAAAGTCTTGGCTTAACCGCTAGAGTTCTTATTATGCCATTTAATGACTTGGGTGCGCCGGCCTACAAAAAAATTGATATTGAAGCACTTATGCCGGGAAGAGGTGCCTGGGGAGAACTCTCTTCTGTATCTAATTGTCTTGATTATCAGTCTAGACGCTTGACTACTCAATGGAGAAATCCTATCAACAATAAATTAGAGTACGTTCATACATTGAATGCAACTGCGTGTGCAGTTCCAAGAGTTATCCTAGCAATTGTTGAAAACTTTTACGATTCAACTTCCGGTACCATAGCCATTCCGGAGGTTTTGCGGCCTTACATGGATGATAAAACTGTGATCGGAAGACAATGAATTTGCTCCATCGACCTTAGAGCCTGTATATAGTAAATTATAACAAATGTTTATGTACATAAATGCATGTTTGAATTCTTCTCTTTGAGTATGCAAACGGTATTAAGCTTTGGATAGTAATTTGACGAATTTTTGCTCGTCATCATCACTCATGACAAGCAATGTTTTCATCACAGGGAGAAGCATGTTTCTCTGATCTTTATTTTCCAAGAATCCGAAAAGTACATTCCTTATGTAAATCGCCCTCTCATTGTCATCATTTTTAGTATTTTCACCAGTGATTTCATTATCTGCTGTAACTGATTGAGTCGTTGTATCATTGGATCTATTCATGGAACTTGAACTATTCATCGAGGCAGCACTTGAACGACGTCTAAATTGTTGAGACATTGATCGTAATTTCCGATTTAAAGCGATTAATTTCTGATTACTTTCATTATTTGCCCTTTGAAGGATCCTGTTCATATCCTCTAATTTTGCCATCTCTGCACTTTTTTCTGTCAATGCCTTTTGCAACATATCAATCTTATCGCTGCTGTCATTTGTTAATGACACTTGCCCAGAGGAATAACTCTTTCTCATCTCCGAATTAGATATGGATTTGTGCAATTTCATACTTTTCTTCAAACGTGTGTTTTCTCGAACTAATTCTGTATTCTGAGACTGTAATCCGTTAATCTGCTTTGTGGTTTTATCCTTCAATTGACTAAAATCTCGCTGAAGCAGCATGTGCGCGTCATCAACCTTCTCTTTCTGCTCTTTCAAGTCGGTCAACTGCTCATCCAAAAGTATATATTTATTATCTCTGTTCTGATCACCTTGTTTCAATAGTTTTCTCATAGTACTTGCGTCTCTCGTTCTCTCTTGTAGTAGGGTTCTTGTCTGAGACAACCGTTCTTCAAGGGTATCAATTCTATCTTCAAATTCTTTCTTATCAACTAACACCTCATCCAACCTCCGTTTCAAATTTTCAATTTTTGCCTGTCCACCTGTATTTATCTCCTTCAGGTTATCATATTTATCTTTCAACTCCTCCTTTTCTTTGACTAATTTATTGTTATCCGTGATGACCTTACTAAACTTCAATTTCATTTCCGTTCGTTGCTGCTTACTCTGTTCAAGATCACTAAGAAGTTTATTTTTACTGTTCACCAGTAATTTCTGCTCCTTCTGTAATGATGAATGCTGTAAACTTAATTTTGCTATCTTCTGTTGTCTCTCTTTGTCCACCTTTTCCAAATCACTAATCTGCCGATTTTTGCTCTCAGTCTCTTTCGCAGCTATCTCCAATTTTGCAGCAAGATCTTTCCTTTTAACCTCAGCTTCTTCCAGTGTCCCACTTTTATCTTGTAAATCATTCAAATGCTGGTGAAGTTCCTCATTATCCTTTAGCAATTTGTCTGCCTTCTTTTGGGTCGTGTTTATTCTTTCTAGTAACAGCGAATTCTCGGACTCTAATTTTTTATTCTCATTCTTAAACTTCTCATTCGCATCCATTATGCTTTGATATTTCGAACGTACATTGTGGAGATCATTCTCAACCTTCTTGTTCTCCGTAAGCGAAGTTTCCAATTTCTTTGAAAGTGACTTCTTCGTCCGCTCATAATCCTTTAATGCCTCCGCATTTTGTACACGTAGCATTTCTAATTCAGTTTTATTAAGTTCCAATTCCTCCTCCAAGGAGGATCCTTTCTCCAGTGTATCCTCTTCTGAAGTGGCATTTTTCCGTTCTCCCACTTTTTTTAATGCCGCCTCAAGTATGTTTATTTTTTTATTACAATCTTCTAGTGTATCCTTAAGATATTGGTTTTCACTCCTCAAGACAGATGCTGAATCTGAAGCTGACTTTTCAAGCTCAGGTATGTCCGTTTCCTGTGCTCTATCCACATAACTTTCTGATGGACTTCTTTTGGAACTCACGTTTTCAACTTTCTCTTTCAATGATGTGATCGTCTTCTGTAGTTCTGCATTTTCTTCGAAAGTTGATGATAATCTCTGATTTTCTGCAGAAAGCTTTTCCATCTTTGATTTGAAGCCTTTCGCCTCTTTCTGCAGATTAATGTTCTTGGCAGACACGATTTCTAACTTTTTTGCATAAATCTTCTTCTCCCTAGATGAGTCTGCAGACTTCTTCGCCTCTTCGCTCAAAGCCTTTTGTAGCACTTTCCCTTTAGAATCAAGACTGGAAAGATAATCAATGAACGAACTCACTTCACCTATACCGTCACACGGCGTGTTTTCTCTCAAAGCTTTCTCGAAGGCATTAACTATGCTCAATTTGGCTTTGTCCACCTTGTAGGCCTCATACAACCTTGGGTAAAGACGTTCGTATTTCTCGAATTTTTTGAGTTTTCGAACTACCGACTCTGGCAAATCAACTTCTGAAGTTACCGGAACTGATTCTTTATTTTCCTCTGTTGTGCCTTCATTTTTTCCCTCTTCTTCTTTTAGCTTCTTCCCAGATTTCTCAGATTTATCTTGCACTTGCGTTTTCGTTTTCGTCTTTGCTGTCTTATCATCATGCTCTTCTGTATGTATTGAAGTTCCAGACACTTTACCTATATTCTTAGTCTGTCCTTGTTTATCCAATTCTGCGGAAGCAACATCTTCTGGTTTAACAATGCTACTCACATTTGGAGTCTTTAATTTCATAATTCTTGCTGCTTCATCTTGTGTAACCTGCTTCTTTGGCATGGTCCTCGAAGATTTAACTTCATCGTTAATTCTAGATAACTCATCCGTTAAGTTCTTACCTAAATCGGTGAGCCTCGAAAACATCGTCGAATAGACAAATTAATGAAAATTTTAAATCACAACTAGGTGTTTGTGTGTTTATCTCATAATTGGGATTTGAATTTGTTGAATAAGCGCATATCTGAAGGCATAAGATGTAGGTGTTAGATATCAACTTTCCGGGCACTTTCGCAGAGAGAGAAAAAAAAATGTTACTCAAAATGGGAAAGAAATGAAAAATAAAATGTGAAGGTATTAGTTCTACTTTTTATTCACCTACAGTACTTTACAGTCCTTCCACTATTCTAACTCTATTATCAATTGTATCTCTAAGTTCAGGTGGCAAACGTTATTTCCGGATGGTAATATGTCGGACATGTCCAATAAGCCCGTCTTATATCCTTCCAAACCGAGCCTTGTTCGTTTTTATGTTGCAAAGCTTCCTTTGGTGGTTTTATATCGGTATATTTCACCCGGAGACCATAATCTGCCAAATCAAGCTCAACAACCTTCTTGTACACATCATAACACACGAGTCTGTCGGCACCGAGTCCATTGAAGAAAGAAAATGTACCTGTCATCTTCAACATTCCCACCACGAGATCGAAAAGCTCTAACATGTCTTGATAATGCTCGCTGTATGTGTCATAATATATGCCATCAAAGAATACACCCTGACCTAAAAGTGGAGGTAGCGTGTCTTGCCATTTTCCTTTTAAAACAACAACATTCTCTCTGTCCATCCATCCATCTTCTTTCATCTTTTTAAGGACATCTGGATGGGCTTCACAAATATAATGCTTCGTCGGCTTCTTTTCTGTAATCATTGAATCTATAATTCCCATTCCGAATCCAATATTGAGTACATTGACATCATCTGGGTCCTCGATCGACTTGAATAAGGAGTCACATCCTGCCTTCATTAATTTCTCTTCCCAATCCATCATAACCCCATCTTTCCTGCTATCGGTAACTAATGCACCTTCCTTGTATGTTAGTTTCGTATTCAAATACGTGTTTAGGTCCTTTGATGGATCTTCCAATTCCTGTGTTTTCTTTCTTGCATCTTCTTTCTGTCTGACCTGCTCCTTCTCCATATCCTGGATTGTTTCGGACTGCACTAGCTCTGGAATCTCATTTATATCGTCATCAGCCACTTTCTCTGTCACAGCTCCATTTTTCACAACTTTTTCCCCTAAAAACTCTATATTGTTCTGTTCTAACTTTCTAAAAACAATTTCCGCCCTTACACCAGCATCGACGATCCTCTCCCAATAAGATGTTCCATAAAGACCTCTTCGTTCAAGAACGCAGCCGGGAGTTTCATTATTCTTGTTAGTTAAACACCATCCTGCTCCATTCATGAATAATTCGTCAATCATAGCTAGAATTGCACTTTCCTCCCCCAAAGTGGCATCAGACGGTATTGACTCGCATATTATATGTAATGGTGTAGTTGTGGACGTTTGTACAGTCTCTTGTTCACCGTTCTGTTCTGCTTCTGCATCCTCTAATGTGTATGTTGATGGAATTCCTTTCTTAAGCAAGGCTTTCAGTTTTGGCAAGTATTCATCCTTAGTGATAGGTCTTTCCTTAAGATAACAAAGCTCATGAAGCTGAGACATGATCCATAAACTTGTTTATATGTTTTATTTGGGTATACAAGAAGATAAAGTCCGTTTTCGTCGTATATTCGACTCTTAAAACCCGTATGCATCATTACTGAAAATCTGCATGATCTCAATTTTTCAAATTTTTACATTTATGGATCCTTTTTTTCTTTCCTTTTTTTTACAGCTAGAAATCAGGACTTCCTTCCTGGCAACTAATAAAATATTAAGTGTACATATTTCTAACGGTGTCAGTACATAATTATACGATATTCTCCTGGATTCTGGAATTTCCTTCATTCGATCCAATGATACTTGCCAAGTATCTCAATGAACTTTCCCGCAACTGCTGAGAGTACAAGTTATCATAATCAAGAGCAGTGTTCCCTTCGAAGTTTAATGATTTCCTATCTTCCGATAGGGTTCTATCTCCAATTTTAATATTTCCGGCCAATATTTCACCAATGTATGCGTAAGAATCATCACTAATCAAATCGCACAAACTCACAGTAGACTCTTCTGATGGGAATTTCCGTGATTTGGTTGTTTTTTTCTTCCGTGAAACATTATCATCATCATCCATGTGATAATTTAGACCACCATCTCCGGAAATGTCAACCGATGCCAAATAATCGTGAGAATAACTGTTGTTATTGTTGTCAGAGGAATTGTTGGTATCTCTAGCTTCCGATATGCCGCTTGTGTTTCCTAGTATAGTTTCCATTCCCACATCCGACCATCCCAATTGCTTCAAGGTGCTGAAATCGGTAAATGTATTTGAGCTATCGGCATCGCTGGTAGATTTCAGGTGTAAATCTGGGTAAGCATCCGTATCTTTATCAACAATACCATTTGCAGGTGAGAATGATGTACTTTTAATCTTCACTGTGGCAGTACTGATTGGTGATGAGCTGACTTTAACTGGTTCTCTGGTAATTGCAGTACCGTTCACCGTGCAATTATCTGAATCAGTGGTGTCATGAAAAATCATATCGTCCTCAGGAGGATAAGGACTCTTTGCAACTTCTAACTCTGAAGATTCCTCAGTAGACAAAGTACTAGAACTACTTTCGTCTGATATTGTACCACCATCGGTTGAGGCATCTGCACTTGATAGTCGAATCCAGTTGGCACCCTTATTCCTCCTTTTCTGCTGTTCACTTAGTTTACTCAATTTGGCACAGACACTTGGAGAGTACATTATGGAGCTTTTAGACAACGTGTTTGTACGAGAATCCGGAATCGCGGCTATTCCATTTTCCTTCACTGTTTCCTCTTGGGTCTTCACTGTCTTCTTAAACCTATCATAGAAAGAGTCCGAAGACTCAATTCCAGTTTGCATTGGTTCCTTCACTGCTTCAGACAGATTGTCAGCTTTTGAGTTCGCGTTGTTTATCAGCTCAACGTTCTTGAAACTTAAAGTTTTACTCTTCTCATCAGCTATCGGTTGAATGTCCTCTTTCCCTTGGGAACGACGAACTTCAGCCCAAGATTTAACTCTATCCCCTTCCTTAGTCTGCTTGCCATTTGGTTGCTTTGGCTCGTTTTCTTCTTTTATTTTTATTGCATTATCATTGTGCTTCTTTAGTTCCTTGTGAATGTGTATTGAAGAGTCAACACGATGAATCTTGGAGGATCTCCGGTTCAACGACCCACTATCCTTCATTATAAAGGCAGCTGGGCTCTTCGAGGTTGGTCTGCTTCTTGGTGAAGTTTGAGCTAAATGGTTGTTTGTATTAATATTGGTATTTTGTACATTAGCGTTTCCGTCTGGTCTCCTACCTGAGTTTCCATGCTCATCCAATGGAGTTAATCCATTAAGTTGTTTCTCAGCATGTAGAATTTCATTACCCTGCGAATCCTTCTGAACCGCTGGCTTGGCAATTTTATTCTCATTATAGGAACTGTGTGGTCTAATTGGTTTTGCTGTGTAGTCTTGTCTTCTTGCAGGCAGCGAGTATGGCCTTGTTTTAGGAAGTGGAGGCAGATCAGAAGGTATAATACTCTTATTCTGCTTATTAGTTTTAGGTTGTTCAGGTGGAGGCAGTTTTGGTTTCCGCGTGCCATTGGTTATGGGGTGATTTATCTGTTTCTCTGATTCTAGGTTTGACGCACTTTTCACTTCAAGCACTGTTGGCAAAGGCTTGTTCATACTTTTCTTGTTTTTTCCAACAGAATTCGAATTACTAATACTCTCGGTCTTATTGCCTTGCGCTTTATTATTATCTGGCTTTTTATCCTTTGACTTTTTCATCAGGTTAAAGATGTGCTTTAAAAATCTCCATCTGAAGCGCTTTTTCCTCTGTGCACCTTTAGTTTGCGACATTTTGGAATTCCTAACTTTATTACTTGGGTCTTCTTTGCTAGCGAATTGCTCAATTGTGGTAATAACCTTATCGCTAGAAAATTTCTGCAGCCTGGTTCTTTCTGTTTTCTCCAATTTTGCCTTCCTGTTATCCCATTCCTCTTTGGAGATTTCAAGAATGTTGATAATTGACGAAACAAGATACTCTTCCCCGGAAAGAAGAACATTTCGAAGAAGAGGATCTCGTATTGACAGATAACCCGGAATCATAGAATCAATCTGTTGGGCAAGCTGCTCTGTTAACTCATCAGTAGGAAATGTATGTTTGAACTTTGGATCCAAAATTGTCATCCCTTCCATAGAGATGTGGTCTGAATCAGCAAAGTTCAAGGAAATAAGGCCAAAAAGATGATTTCTGTTCAATGCTGACGTATCCAGTTCTGAGTTCAGTGTTATTAGAATAGGAGCCTTTGATTTCTCATCCCTATAACTCTGACTTTCATGCGCCGTGTAATATATCACATTATTATCAACTGTATTCTTGAATAAATGGAACGCTTCCGATTTACCCAGAATTTTGGCCCTAATGATTACATCAGAAATAGTTTTTCCAGATTGTCTGTCAATTCTGAAATGTGCAACAAAGTTGTCACCAAAAAGCTTAATGTACGATGCACCATCATAGACGTAATATGATGACACAATATCATCAACACGGATGCAAGAAGTAACCTCCAGCTTTGGTAATGCCGAAGGAATCACCTCGTTCACAATTGCATGCATTAAAATGTCTGAGGCAAGTGGCCAACTAATCCTTGTACTGTTTGGATCTTTTTTCAAACACTCTTCATTCCAATACCTTAGGTAATATGACTCGTCTGTTATTTTAAACACAACAAGAAAATCATTGAAAACTCCAAGAACAGCTTTATTTCTCACATCACTTGAGATCATATCAGTGACATCAAATATACCAACAACACGCCTTGTGAGCCAGCCATTTCTAAGGTCTTCCGGCCATTGCTTGGCAAAGTCGGCCAAAATTCTTCCCTTTTCGTCAAACATGTGTTCATCATACGACCGGAGTTCATCACTTGCAAAAGACATTATAGTTTCGTTGCATGCTCCATACAATCTAGCAACCTGCTTTCTTTCATCGTCTCTACATTCTGACCAATCCTTCGTTCTAAGCAATTTCTGTAATAGAAGTTGAATTTTTGCCAAATTTGATGATGAAAGTCTAACAAGCTTCTGAGATGTGTCAATATCAAAGCTTAAAAGCTCACTTTTGTTAATTTGTTCAAGGGTAAGCGATAACTGAGCATACTCCTGTGTGAAAAGCTTTGTTGCAGCCTTGTTTCTCATGCATGCTTTGTAAAAATAAGGAATTGTTGTACCGCATGCTTTTAGAACTTCAAATGCTCCATATGGTTCGGCAGCTTTCAACATGTCCAAAAATATACAATTAATCCGTGTAACTTCATCAATTGTGGGCGGAAAAGCATGATTGAGCCTGTTAGTTGTGTATCCACTGATATCTCCATTAAGAACCTTGACTCTGAGAGGTACAACCTGTTTTTGCATAAACTCGACCAAATGAACTGTAAACTCAGTTTGCTCATTGATAAGCTGTTCGTATATCTCCTTCACCGATTGTTTTTCTTTTTTAACTTCCGATAAATTCATACCCGGTTGCTTATAGCAGTCCTCGGTTGCCTCAGGACAGTATTCCACAAACGAGTCAAATAAATACTCCAGCTGGTCCCCAAGCAGAAAAGCTAGAACGTTGTTTTTATCCATCAAATCTTCATCTGTAACATCATTCTCGTACACAACATCCACGATGTGAGATTCCGATTTCAAGCAATCCCTTCCATAACCCATACTCAATAGATATTTGCCGATACTACTTGCAGATCTTGAGCTTATTGGCATCATTCTGCTAGCCAAGTCTCCAGCCATAGTTTCATCCCAGTCAAAACTTAGAGGAAGATCAGCCTGCCTTAATAGCGATATTGCAACACCGTGATCAAGAGAGGCGTAAGCCCTAAGCAAAGACACAGCCAGGCATTTTCTGACCCTACTGTTTTGAAATTCTTCAGTTCTCAAATTTTCCACTGCTGGATAGTATTTGGAAGATTTGGAGTAATTAATCCCCTTAAAAAAGCTTTGTCCGTGCTTTGATATAATGAGACAGCTGAGCTTCTCGCCTGAGTCTGGGTATCTAAAAATTATTGCAATTACTTCACCAAAAAGCGAGTCGTGCCCTTTAAAATAGGCAGCATCACTAACAACAGACTTCCAAAGTTCCTCACTAGTGAGCTCATCTGTTTTGCCAATAAAATAGTGGCTACTAGACTTTCTGAATTCCTCTTCCTTGTTGATATCGGTAGTTTGCAATAACTTCGAAAGGTATGAGCGATTGGTTTGTGTTTTTTCTACCACTATTGTGCTGTTTGAGTCTTCATTGGCCGACGTGTTTTCTGTTTTCACATTGATATCACCATCATCAGAGGCCAAATAATTATGAATGGATGGATTTTCATCGCTTGCCTTGTTGTCAATATAAACACTGGAGCTTTTCCGAATTTCGGTTGAGACTGACATATCTAGTGTGAGACAATCTAACACTGTAAACACAACAAATGAAATTCAAGCACTTGTAATCTTAACGCTCTATTTTCTTCCTGTTGACGCCCAGTGATTGATAAATCCTTGTCTGTACTTTTGGAAATGATATAAGGTTCAAAACTTCTCCTTATACAAAAAGAAGAAGAAGAAAAAAATTTAGCAGTGAGGTTGTCATAGTTTCAGATCAAACTTTCCTCCTTCTGCATAAGTACTGATCTATTTACCTTTTTATTCATTGATTTTTTTTTTCTTTCTTTCAGCGAAGAAAGAAAATAAATAAAGCCATAAACATTGAAATTTTTTTGGCATTACGCAAGACGCAAAGTGGCGCGCAACGCAATCACTGCTGCAATCGGTTTTCGCCTGACGCGTCTTTATATGTGTACAGATGCATCAACGCTAATTTTCTCTTTCTGTACCCAGCATACAATTTTCCCCTCCCTGACCCGGATTTCGCAATGTTATGGGGGAGCCAATAGAATTTGTTGCTGAAATAGCAAGCAATATCTATCTTAATTTTCAGGCTTAATAAGAAGCGCACAGTAATTGGATTTGCTATACTTGGTGAATCTTGTATTTCTGTTAATGGTATAAATATGACCGATCCACAGATGCAGTGTGTAAGCTCGTTATCACTTTATGATTTGTAATTGTACCTCCAAATTTACTCGAATCACTCAAAATGACAAAATCCGTTGCAGTAAGTACAAGCATTTAACACAATTACAATATTTCACCGAATGGTCTACTCACCAAAGCAATATCCTAGATAATCATCTACACGATGTATGGTCATGTTGGTAAGCTTGCTGAATCTATTAAGGCTGGTGTGGAATCCCAAAATGTTTCTGTCAAGATATTCCAAGTAGCCGAAACTTTACCGGATGGGGTGCTTCAAAAAATGCATGCTGCACCTAAGCCAGATTACGCTACAGCAACCATTGACACTTTAAAGGAATATGACGCTTTCCTCTTTGGTATCCCTACTCGATTTGGAAATTTTCCAGCCCAATGGAAGACATTTTGGGATAGAACCGGGGGTCTTTGGGCTTCTGGTGGTTTATATCACAAACCTTTCGGTGTTTTTGTCTCGACTGGTACTGGTGGAGGTACCGAATCGACCGTTATGAACAGTCTCTCGAGTTTTGTTCATCACTCGATGGTTTTCGTTCCCTTGGGATATGCTAAAACTTTCCCAGAGATGAATAATTTGGACGAAGTTCGTTCTGGTTCTCCATGGGGTGCCTCAACTATGTCTGGCCCAGATGGCTCTAGACAGCCCACTCCTTTGGAATTGAAGGTTGCAAAGATCCAAGGTACAGAGTTTGCCAAGTATCTTAAATCTTGAGTCTGCGTCGTTGTCGAAATTTCGGAAGCTTTTGATTTTGTTCTACTCATTAATTTATTTAAGTATATTGTTCCTTTGCTTCATTTTGATCACAGTTATAAATAAAATATTGCTTTCATTTTGTATGCTGCCACCCCGTGTGAGTTGAAAGGCTATGAAATGTATGTGATCACCCTTATCGCCACGATTGACAAATAGTGATGGCATCACTTTTTTCTTACAAAAGACGAAGCATGACACCTGTATGCGTTATAGTTAACACTTTTCCATGTTTCAATATAGTATTCAATATTTATTTTGCTGTACAAACATATGAGTAGCTGCGCAGACATACGAGAAAATATCTTCTTCTTATACTTGGGGCTCTCCATGTATCACAGACACTATTGTTACAGCTTCTTCTTTACGGAGAGCTTTATTGCTCTACGTAAATTTTGCTTCGACATTACCTCATAAGGTGAGATGTTGCATTGTACAAGTTAATAGTACTATATTTAATACAGCATTCGATGTTTATTGTAGTACATAAGATATGTTTGTAGTTATGCACACAAGAAAAGATTTTCCCTTTACATGGTCGCTGATACGCTACATTATCCGGATACTTAAATAATAGGGTACTTGCTATTGGAAATTCCTTTCTGTACAACTTTGACAGGTAAATCCTATTAGATTCCCTATTGCATAAAGAGAAGATACCTAATTATATATATTTCTATATATCTCAAATTCTATTTAATACCATAATAAAACTGACCGCACCACCTTAAACGTTTTAATTTTTATATTGTAAATGGATGAGCTTGTTTCGATGTGACGGTACAATTTTTGGGCTGACAACAGACTATTTTGTAACATTTTTTACAATTTCCTGTTCGGGTCGATTCCTCTTTTTCTGGCAGGACTGCTGCGGCTTCTTCTCTAAAGGCAAACAAAATTATTAGTGGATGATCTCAAATCAAAATATCAATCTGAATACAACTTCAAAAGTTGTAATATAGGATCATATACTTCATATCCTTCTTCAGAATTTATATCTTGAGATATTGGTTCGGGTGAAAGGATAGAATTATGTCTATTGGCCCGTAAATAAGACAATGCATTCAAGAAATACTCTTTTAAGTTGTCTCCATATGAATATATCTCTTCCCCATCAAATTCAAATGTCTCAATTAAAAAATTGCTGCTCCCTGTATAATCATAAAAGAACAATAAATTGTTTATTCGTTCTTCCGGTGTGGGTGAAAGAAGATTATCAAGAGCGATTGGTATGGTCAGATTCCTTTTTTTGGAAAAACACATATGGACTTTACGAGTCCATCTTCCAAATTTCATATTTAATTAAATATCCTTTGACTGATTTATAAGAGATTACAAAACATATAGACGGATAAAGTGTATAAAAGATGTATAAATGCAAAGAAATGTGAAGACATATGTAAACCGATATAAATACAATAAATGGGTACAACAGAACATTTTAAAATTTTGAGATATGTGCTCAACTGGAACAACTACATTGTAACATCTGCTTTTCTTGTTTATTATCATCAAGCCAATGTTGTTCAAGTGCACCAAGTTCGTCACCCCATTTTTCGGGCTCATATGGATTGCAACACATTTTCATCAACTTATCCAAATAAGATGAATCGTAATTATTCTTTTGGGTGAAATCAATCACCTCATTCAAAATCCAATTTTTCGGTATAAATAAAGGATTGTACTTTTCTGCCCTTCTTAATCTTTCGGAATCAGTAATGTCCTCTTCAACTAAACGCTTTTTGAATGCAATAAGAAATCTTTCTATGATACCCTTAACCATACTTTTGGTATATCCAGATGTCTGGTCTTCTTCAAAGTTATCAGGAATAAATTTTGCAGATATATTGGATATCTCTGAATCATTTGTTTTGCACAACGGTTGCTTCTGTAACAAGACAAAAAATCCATTATAGTCAAGTTTGCTCTTCTGGAGAGTTTCGAAAAGCAAAAGCAAAATGCCATCTTGGTCTCTCGATTTCATGCTTATGCCAAGTCGTTTACACAAGAGTGTCATATAAAAGTTCATGTAGTATGATTCAAAGATATCGGCCGCGGCTTGAACCATTTTGTTGGTTCTCATACCAACGCTTTTAATCCATTCCTGTTTTAATCCCTTCTCTTGGAAAAAATGATCTTTCAACAATTCCGGACCAGCGCCAAGAAGTTCAACCAAATCTTCAGCTAATTTAACCATATTAAACCAAATAGCTGATGGCATGCTCCGAAAGCTGTATCTTTCATTTACATCATCAGTGTTTGGTGTGTAACTTGGTTCAAAGTAATCCATAAAGGAAAACGGGCCAAAATCCATGGCCAATCCCAATATAGACGTATTGTCCGTGTTTAAAACTCCGTTAAGAAAACCATATGCTTGCCAGTAAGAGACGGCCTCAGCATTTCTGCACACAATCTCAAGATACAATTTATCATACTTGCTAAGCGTACCAAGCTGTTGTAAAATCTCACTCTTGCCCAAGATGCTTTTGAAATTTTTGCATAAATTCTTTTCTCCATGGAAAACGTGATCAATGGCATAGTCTGCCAATGCAATAAGACCTTGACGGTCATTTCTGTATCTGTACAAATCGAAAGTTCCCACTCTAATCCAACTAGGAGCCATTCTGCACACAATTGCACAACTCTCGGTTGTTCCACGCTGTGCATACGTCTTTGGAAGAGCAGTTATTGCCAACGCTCTTGTAGACGGAATTCCAATTGCGTTTAATGATTCAGATATGACGAATTCTCTTATGCTAGATCTTAAAACAGCTTTTCCATCAGCAAAACGTGAAAAGGGCGTCTTACCTGCTCCCTTTAACTGAAGCTCATACACCTTGCCGGTGTTCAGATTAGTAACCTCAAACAGATTGACCACTCTACCATCCCCCAATTGACCGGCAAATGTTCCGAATTGATACCCAGCGTATGCCTGAGAGTATGGAAAAGGATCGGTCTCCACCTTCTGTCCACCTACAATCATTCTAAAATAGTCACTTTTAGTTTCTCTTTCGGGATCCAAACCAAGATCTGCGAGTGCCGGATGCGATGCAGTCAGATATTTATACTCCTTTCGCTTCTCCGGCAGCAACCAAGTAAAGGCACCAGATTTTAGGATTCTTGCACTGTGAAACAAACTCTGAGGGGTATCTGGGTTTTTTGCAATATCAACATTTGGAATTTCTGGGTCTGGAGCCAACGTTTCGGTGAAACTGGATGTTTTTTTAAGCTTCTGAAGTGTATATGTGGATTGCATTCTAGAGTATGGATATATATGTGAATATAACTGACCAAGGCGTCGAGATGGAGATCCTACGATCACACTTTTGTATGAGTCTCTGGAGAGCATGCCTATCAGTTATCTTGCTCTCAAATTCCAATTGTAAATAAGAAAATAACTACAAGAAAATTATGTGGTCTATGAATCATTTGTGCTTTTATATTCTTCATTTTTGCCCGCTGTGATAAAATATAGATTTGTGCGGGGTCCAGATTTCGACACAATATGGATAAGTCGACGCGACGAAAAAGGACAAGATCCTGAGATACTATTGGATGAAAGCTTAAGTCGTTTCTGCGTCTTAGTATGAGGAGATAATTTGAATAATACAGATATCACAGAAATGAAAATGTTCAATGATAGATAAGAGGTTGAAACACAAATGAAATTCTCCAAGACCAAACAAAAAGTCCGTCTTTTTTGTCGGTAATCTCGTATACTTAGAGATCGGTAGAAAGGCAGCTCGGCGGACCTAAAAAAAAAAAAAAAAAAATGTAATACTCATTTCGTGCTGTTGATGAGTAAGAAAAAGCTCTGGAATTTCTTTTACATGCATACAGATTAGCCCTGGAGGAAAGGGCTGTCTGTCGCTTTTTTTTTTTTTCAACCTAAAGTGGAACAAGACGCTATTGTCTTTTTTTTTTTTCAACGTTCTTTTTTCATTTTTTTCTATAGTGGATTATTCAGATGTTTATATCTTTGAATGTTCCCGTTCGTACACTTTGACTATTACAAACGCTCTTTATATTTGTATAATACTTTCCCTTTTTCTTCGCGTTTTCTACTGTTTGAATTCTCACGATAAACCAACATGAGTGAAATATACGTCCATCCACAAAAAGGTGTGGACGAGGATTCTACAAAAGGTACCAAAGAGTCACCATACAAAACTGCTGGTTACGCTTTGTTCAAAAACCCAGATGCTAAGTTATTTACCTTCAAGGAAGCAGATGGAAAGGAAGATTACTTTGAGATATCATCATCTGCATTGAAGAAGGCCAAGAAGATTAGTCAGTCATTGAAAAGAAAGCAGGAAAAGAAGAAGAAGCTTGAAGAACAGGAGGCCAAACGTGCGGCCGAAGAAAGTGCCAAATTACAAGCTGCAAAGAAGATCGTTATCAAGGAAGATAAAACACTTCCCCAGGCAAAGAAGATCAAGATCAAGGATATTGCTAACTACATCGGAAAACGTGTTGAAGTGCATGGATGGGTGCACAGATTGAGAATTCAGAAGGGTCATGCTTTCATTATTTTGAGAGACGGTAGCGGATTTTTGCAGTGCGTTCTCACGGGAGATTTAGCCAACGCATACCAGACGTTAACTTTAACTGTTGAGTCATCGCTTGCTGTCTTCGGTACGATCAACAAGCTTCCAGAGGGAAAATCTGCCCCAGGTGGTGTTGAGGCTTCTGTTGATTACTACAGAATTATCGGCCTTGCACCTTCCGGAAAGGACTCGTTCACCAACAAGATCCAGGAGGGTACCGATCCAAATCTTTTGCTCGACAGAAGACACTTGGCATTGAGAGGTGAGACACTTTCTGCAGTGATGAAGGTTCGTGCCAAGGCTCTTGCTGCAGTTAGAAGATTCTACCAGGAGGAAGACCTCACAGAAGTTACTCCACCTTGCATGGTTCAGACACAGGTTGAAGGTGGTTCGACATTGTTCAGTATGAACTACTATGGTGAGAAGGCTTACCTGACCCAGTCCTCTCAGCTTTACTTGGAAACCTGTCTTCCTGCTCTTGGTGATGTTTTCTGTATTCAGGAATCTTTCAGGGCCGAGAAATCCCACACTAGAAGACATCTCTCTGAGTACACGCATATTGAGGCAGAGCTTCCATTCATCACTTTCGAGGACTTGCTCGATCATATCGAAAAGTTCGTCGTGCACATTGTCAAATACATAATGGAAGATCCGGTGTCTGGTGCTCTCGTGAAGAAGTTGAATCCAGGCTTTGTGATGCCAAAGGAGCCATTCAAGAGACTGCAGTATGTTGAGGCTTTGGACTGGTTGAACGAGAATGGCGTTTTGAACGAGGATGGAACACCATTCAAGTTTGGAGACGATATCCAGGAGGCTGCCGAGAGGAAGATGACCGATACTATTGGTGTTCCAATTCTCTTGATCAGATTCCCAGTGGAGATTAAGTCATTCTACATGAAGAAGTGTGCCGACGATCCACGTGTTACTGAATCGGTCGATCTTTTGATGCCTACCGTTGGTGAAATCATGGGTGGTTCCATGAGAATTGATGGTAAGGATGAGCTTCTCAAAGGATTTAAGAGAGAGGGTATCGATCCAACCAACTACTATTGGTTCACTGATCAGAGGGTTTATGGTACATGTCCTCATGGAGGATACGGTTTGGGATCCGAAAGGTTGCTAGCATGGCTCTGCAACAGGTTCACTGTTAAGGATTGCTCGTTGTATCCACGTTTCATGGGTAGATGCACTCCATAATCTTCTTCTAAGGCTTATGTATAATCTGCAGTGTAATGCAGTTGAAATTTTGTTTTAAGTATTTATGAACGTTGTAGTGATCGCGGGGAGTTACAAGGGAGTGGAAGTGGAGTGATTCATTCATTTACTGGTCCCGTTAAAGGGGAAAGCGGGGGTATAATTGTTGTTTCTGCGACAGATCTCTCCGTCATCTTTCTCTTACTATAGCATTATTACTTTTTTTTTTTTTAGTCCTCGCTGGAAAATAATGAAGAAGTTGAAAAATCCGACTGCAGCAGAAACTGAATGAGAATGGTGAAAAAAAAAATTAACCGCAGAAAAAAAAAAATAAAAGAGAGAGCGAAAAAAAAGCATGGTAAATAGAGATAGACAGATCTCTCTATCTTTTCTTTCCTTATCATTTCTACAGACGTACGTCTTCCACTTGCCATAAACCAGCAAACCATTAATTTTGCAGGAAATAGAGTCAGACAATAAATGTCGATCGAAGCTACATTCTCAATGCTTTCGCTAGCCGAGCCTTTGCCAAGTGGCTCTGTTGAGGTGAAAAGTTTGGTTTTCAAGCCAAAAACTCCAAAGAGTCAGACCCCAGTTCCAATCATTGTTGTCGCTAAGAAAGATACCAAGACTGCAAGCAAGTTGATAGCCCAGGAGGCAAATGCCAAGGATCCAAGACTGGCCAGAGATGAGTTGACCACTCAATTTTTTGGCTGCCCTGCCAGAAAATTCACTATTGCTTTGTTGTCTGCCAAGCATAAGGATACCGTTAAGGTCTTGTTGGATTCGACCATCTCGGACGATGAGGCAACAAAGTACGTCATTTCAAATGATGAAGGTCGCCTTGTTTTGACCGGTAAGCAGTTGGTTGGCTTCCTCTCTACTTTCACACCTAAAGTTGTTGACTTTTCGAAGGCTCCAGAGGCCAAGAAAGCACCAGCAGGAGGAAAATCGCAGAGCAATAAGGTTGCAAAGAATGCCAAGAAGATAAGCAGTGCTTTGGAAGACGCAAAGCTTATTGGTGTCACCGTTGACAAGAACAAGGATTTCCCAGGTTGGTATCAGCAGATTCTCACTAAAGGTGAGATGCTCGACTACTACAACGTTTCCGGATGTTACATCTTGCGTCCCGGCTCATATACTATCTGGGAGCAGATCCAGTCGTGGTTTGATGCCGAGATCAAGAAGGACAATGTTCGCAATGCGTACTTCCCGATGTTTGTTTCGTCATCTGTTTTGAACAAGGAAAAGGATCACGTTGAAGGTTTCGCACCTGAAGTTGCCTGGGTTACCAGAGCTGGTAGCTCTGACTTGGACGAACCTATTGCCATCAGACCAACTTCCGAGACTGTCATGTACCCATACTTTGCCAAGTGGATTCGTTCGCACAGAGATCTTCCTCTCAAGTTGAATCAGTGGAACTCTGTCGTCAGATGGGAGTTCAAGCACCCTCAACCATTCTTGAGAACCAGAGAGTTTTTGTGGCAGGAAGGTCACACTGCTCATTTGACAGCCCAGGAGGCAGAGGATGAGGTTTTGCGTATTTTGGACTTGTACGAAAAGATTTTCAACGATTTGTTGGCCTTGCCGATTGTCAAGGGTAAGAAGACCGAGAAGGAGAAGTTTGCAGGTGGTTTCTACACTACTACATGCGAGGGATACATTCCAACTACCGGAAGAGGTATCCAGTGTGCTACTTCTCACAACTTGGGACAGAACTTCTCCAAGATGTTCAACATCTCTGTTGAGAATCCTGCTGGTTCCGACAAGCCTAAGTTGTTTGTCCACCAGACATCCTGGGGTATTTCAACCAGAGTTATTGGTGTCATGGTGATGGTTCACTCCGATAACAAGGGTTTGGTCATTCCTCCAAGAGTTGCTCAGTTCCAGACGGTCATTATTCCAGTTGGTTTGACCACCAAGACCTCCAAGGATGTCGAGGAGAAAGTCTTTGACACTTGTAAGAAGCTTGAGGCCAGATTAAAGTCTGATGGAATCAGAGTTGCTACCGATTACGAGCAGTACTACTCTCCAGGTTGGAAATTCGCCCAGTGGGAATTGAAGGGTGTCCCAGTCAGACTAGAAGTTGGTCCAAAGGATGTCGCCAATGAGTCTGTTTTGGCTGTTAGGAGAGACACCGGTGCAAAGTCTTCAATAAAGTTGGCTGAGATCGACGAGAAGTTGCCAGAGCTGTTTGACGAAATCCACAACTCTCTTTACAAGAAGGCCAAGGACACGTTCGATGCTCATCGTGTTGTTGTGCACACCTGGAAGGAGTTTGTTCACAACTTGAACCAGAAGAATATCGTTGTTGCCCCATGGTGTGGTCGTATGGAGTGCGAGGAAGATATTAAGAAAGAGTCTGCTACCACTGATAGCGGTGAGGAATTCGTCGTTGATGAAAAGGCACCTTCTATGGGAGCAAAGTCGCTTTGTATTCCATTCAAGCAACCAAAGCTAGAGGCTGGTGAGAAATGTGTGAAGTGTGGTCAACCAGCCGTGAACTTCACGATGTTTGGAAGATCATACTGATTATAGAGATGTAAATGCTAGACAGAGGGGTGTTTGTTATTATAATGTCTGAGCTAATGTGATTTTTGGATTGACGTAGAACTATTTTAGATCAGAGAGAATTATATTGCTGTAGAGTTGTTGTCAATGCAACCACATACTTGAACAGATATGTGATGATGGATTATTTAATCTAAGGACATTCGCTGAAACTAATAGATCTGCATAATCGACGCGTCGATTGACTGGAAACGGATTGATTTAACTTACAAAAATGTGGAGGAAATCATATCTTTAGTTCTTTTTAACACAGTTGAAGAAGTGTCCAAGGCAGTTAAACAAAATAGAACTAGGTGTTTCTTAGTAACACGCAAGGGCAATTGTGTCAATAATCTTTGCAAGAAATGCTTGCTCATCAAGCAACCTTTTATTTTCAGTTTGCCCCCAGGTGTGCTGCACTCAGATCTTTCAGCTCTATAGTAAAGCAGATCTCTCCTCTACAAAAATGCATTAAGGAAATCTACCAATCGCCACCGAACGTTGATTCGAAGATCGAGATAAAGGGATGGGTTTCCGGAGTCAGGAGTTCTAAGAATGTTGCATTTGTTGACATGGTAGACGGCACTACTCAGAAAGATGTCAAATGTATTATTCGGCCTCCTTCTCTTCTTCCTGATGGTGCGAAGGTAGGCGTTTCTTTATCCGTGAATGGTGTCTGGTCCGAGGGAAAAGGTAAGCAAACGTATGAGTTGCAGTTGAATAAGAGCAAGAACAAAGACGCCAAAATTGATATCATTGGTGGGGTTGAAGATTTGTATC
>ERZ746981.294-NODE-294-length-26684-cov-12.020521_pt1 | contig 26684 bp, 23 predicted proteins | sample MGYA00374948_ERZ746981 | MGnify/ENA primary metagenome ERZ746981 (study PRJEB28757, sample SAMN06711160) | food metagenome | host: microorganism | place: China:Harbin | collected 2017-01-30 | study: EMG produced TPA metagenomics assembly of the Analysis of...
AAGAGTCGAAAATAGCATAGCCTTTTATTGACGGGAACAGCGTGTCTTGGATACACAAAAAAAAGCAGAAAATTGTTGAGCCATTTGATAAGACTTATACCACCATAGCATATATTCATCAAGTCTTAAACGTGCCTGTTGATAGGTGATATTGTTTATCCGTTAACCTATTTTATTATATTTGGAAATTCCATTCAGTTATTGATTTTGCATACAGCATTGTGATTAGACACTCAAAAGATGCGTTTTTCACTTATTACATTTATTCTCACCACGCTTGCGACATTTTGTAAAGCCGATGTTGATATTAGTTCTCCAAGTTCGTCTACATCTGTGACTGCAGACAGTGGAGAGGTTTCAATTTCTATTGCTTGGAAGGATGATGGATCGTCTCCCGATATTTCTGAAGCAAGTACCTTTACATTTAAACTTTGTACAGGTCCAAACTCTGATATCGTTTCTGTCGCTGTGTCGAGTGCTGTTTCTGCTTCGTCGCTTAGTGGAAATAAGTACAGTGCCAAGTTTGATGCATCTAAATATTCCTCAGGTAAATTCTACATCCAAGTTTATACAACGTTTAGTACGGGAGGATATTCCATTCACTACTCCCCTCGTTTCAAGATTACCGGCTTGACGGGAAGTACCGCGGCTTCTGGTTCGGGTGATTCCCCAGATGCACAATATTCGCTTCCTGCGTCTTCTGTTAATTCCGCATCGTTTTCCGTTCCATACGTCTCGCAGACTGGAAAAACCAGATATGCTCCAATGCAGATGCAGCCTGGTTCCACTGTAACTGTGACTACATGGTCAAGAAGATTCCCTTCTTCGGCAGTTACCTATTATTCCACTTACAAAAAGTCACCCGTCGTGCTATCAACAATTACTCCAGGTTGGTCTTACACTATGGAATCATTAGTGAACGATGCTACTCCAGCTCCATTTCCAAGTGCTGTTGGATGGTATCCCGCAAGTAAGAGACTTCAAAGCGCCAGTTTGGAGGGCTCTGCTAGGACTATTAAGAAGAGAAGATGGGACGATTAGGCAATCATTCTTTAGCGTCTTTTTCTAGGTCTCTTCTCTTTCTTCCCCCGTGGATCAGCAATATCAATGGGGTTCGTTGGGTTCATTACTAGCTTTTTTTATTTGTTTTTGTTTGTTTCCTCTTCTGTATTTCTTATACACGTTTACTAAATCTAATCACCCCATACATTAACATACCATATATCTCGTATATACAAAATGGCTTATCAGTTAAGCACTGACGCTTTTGTCGTAAAACAACTCGGGAAACTTGTGGCACAAATCAACCATCTTATTCACTGCCTTTTCATTTAATTTGTCTCCCATATCAACACCTTCAATAACTTTCAAGCTGGAATCGGTGCCATCAACGGTGGCTACAAATTCGTACCATTTACCCTTTGTATATGATGGGGAGTTGGCCGGAAACTTTAAATTCACAACTCCATTGGATTGCAGCACACCTGTTTTTGAAGAAGCATCGAAGTTTTCTAGTTTTCCAATCACTTTAACTGTCCTGTTAGGAAACTGTTCAATATATTTAGCGTTAACACGTATAGCCTCCATTTTATGTTTAATTTTTCCGATTCAATTTATATTATACAAGCCCTGCACACAAAATATTGCCGCTTTAAAAAGAATGTTCCAAAGAATGTGTTTTCAAAGATTGCTTGAATGTGATGAAATCCAGAACTTAGTAACATGTTCCGCGTACTACTACGTGTAACGCGTTAGGCTTTTCTGGAAAAGAAAATAGGCAAACTACTTTTTCGTTCATCCCTGCACAACTATTTGCTTTCCTCAAATTAATTTTGAACCTATTTTTTTCCCCCTTTTCCCACATATTCAAGTCCACACAGCATTAACAGTGTGTCTCTTTTAGAGTGGACGGGACACCTTTACTGTGAGGGATCTTTGATCAAGGGATAATTGACACAAATCAGGTTATTCTTAAGTTTCACATTCTTTCGAATTTTACCTTCACATTAGAAGTATATCCTTCAAGTTACAATACAAAAAGAATATTTGTATCTATTCGATATGATTTATTTAAAAACTATGCTAAAAGTGATCGATAACTCTGGCGCAGAGCTAGCCGAGTGTATTAAAGTGTTAAGAAAAAGTCCTAAGAACTGTGCTCATGTTGGAGATAAAATAGTCGTTGTTGTGCAAGATGCAAAACCTTTAACTTCACAAATCACAGGTGCGGCAGCTGCAAATAGAGTTAAAAGAGGTGATATATGTAGGGCAGTCGTTGTTAGAACAAGGTCTCCCATCCAACGTCCTGATGGAACAGTGGTTAAATTTGATGACAATGCATGTGTCCTTGTGAATCAAAAGGATGAACCAATTGGAACTCGTGTATCAAGTGTTGTTGCTAGAGAGCTTAGAAAGAAAAGTTTCAACAAAATTGTTTCTCTTGCCCCAAGGGTTGTTTGAAATCAGAATATTTAGATGGAGTAACTCTGATCAATTCATGTAAATATATATATATATAAATATAGGTGTGCATTCGATAATATAACAGATCCCCTACCAATCATTTCGACTGCCTGAGTTTCCTGAGGTATTCCTCGAGTTCATGTATTCTTGTTGTGTTTGTCTTCTTTAGTTCTTTCAAGGATGCCTGTATAGTGCTTAATTCCGGAAGGTTCATCTGATGTGCATCTATTATGCTAGTTAACTTGCTTGCTTGAATGTCATATTTGGCTGATCCATTGCCTTGTGTATTAACCAAAGTATACTTTGTTGGACTTCTTGCCAAAGTATACTTTATTGGACTTCTTGAATTGCCTTGTCCATCTCCCATTCGTCGATCTGGTGAAGGTGTATCGAAATATGATGAATTATGATCTTCCTGTAGCTCGGGTGATAAATTTGGTATCGGGGTTGATCCAATCATGGGAGTCAATATTTCATGCAAATTCGGAGGCTGGGGCATCTTATGTGCACTCAAAAACTTTGGGAGTAGATGACAATATACAAACCCTTTTTTAATAAGTAATAATATATTGCTTCCTCGTATTAGGTGTATGAAGCTTAATCCCACTCCCATGGATTATAAGATACTTAAAATTGGCATTCATCCATTTAGCTCGCTTACACTCGTGCACATCCTTGCACATACACATATTCTTGTCCATTCTTTTTTTTTTCAGAAGCATTTCTCACAGTGAACATTACAACAACGACAACCATTTACATTATGGTTGGAAACATTTACAGTACACGTTTTATCAGTAAAATAATAATAGAAGGGTTAAACCATATAAACACACAGCATGCCATATCAGAAACTTGCAGACTCAGCTAGACCACTTTTTTTGAAGGGATTGCCAAAGTCTCGTTATGAGAGACAGTTTGCGCATTTAAATATACTGGCAAACTACAAAGATTCTGCCTATAAGTTTGACAATGTGGGAAAGCTTCAGCTTATATTTAAGAAGATGAATGCATATGGGCATATGGGGGCGAGAAAATTTTGGACAACAAACTTGCGTACCATTTGTTTTCATAATCCGCAATTACCGATTGAGGTGCAGAGGGTTGACTGTCCTACGAAGGAGGAGCAGCTCAAATGTCCAAGTATTTTGAAGGTGTACTTCAAGGATGGTAAAACCAAGAAAATAGATTGCAAAAACAAACAGCATGATGATATTATGAAGGAGCTAGTTCAATTGACACACGCGGTGAAGATCCCTGAGAGTAAAATTCCAATATTTTCCCGTAGATCATACGAGGAGAGAATAGCGAAAGACTGAACTGAAAATAAGATGTTTGTACATATTGATGCTGATCGAGAACAGCGAATTGTTGGGCGAAGATGCTGTTAATGTAATCTTGACACCATTTGTGGATTGAAAAAAGTTCCAATGCTTGTATATTGCCGACAGTCTTCTGTTTACGGTATAACATTTCGGTATTAAAATTGTTATAAACTGGACTATTGGTGCAGAATATATTTATTATAGAAGAACTAAGTACGAGTAGAGTAAAGCAAGTAGGCTGTGTTATCAACTTAACTTTGGCACAAAGCACTAAGTTTGCCTCGCGCAAATCACTCGAATGTTTGTTCTTCTACATTTCGTTTTGCTTCGTATGCAAAACACATAGAAAGTACTGAAAAGCACTGCTGACAAATTTCACGATTGAACAGCATTGGCATTCAACTTAAAAGAAGCATAATCCTAACCTTATTACTAATATTGAGTAGAAACACCTTTACACCACGTTAAATTATCTACAAGTTACCGAGTTAATTCATATACTCTTTTAGCCTCTATATTGGGGATATTCACAAACGATGATCCGGTCAAGGCGGAAAATATATCAATAGAGAACGCTCCCCACCAGGTTTAGCACCCAAAAATTTGAACCAATGATTGTACTTGTATTATCGTAATCATCGCAGACAGGTGAAAGAAAAAACGACCTTAACGGTCAATTCATCGTACAGCGGGATCTCACGCTACTTTCCGGGCCTTATAATAAAGTTGAATTAGCCTCGTTTTCCCATATTTCAGCAATATTTGATAAACTCCGACCTGAATCTGAAGCAGTCCGTCAGATCAAACAATCACCGTAATTTTTTATTATGCTAAACGAGCGTATACGAAAAAGTGGTGTGCCACTGGGAAATTTCGCTTCTCATATGTTTTCGTTCAGCTGAGTACAGATCAAGGCACAATTCCGCATAGTCGCGTTCACCAAAAGTACTGTTTTACCACTGCTGAATAAATGATTCGTTCTCACAAAAAAATTTTTTAGCGGTGCTCTTTCCATTGAAGCCATCTCGTTCCCTATCCATGTTTAAATTTAAATTTTATTTCTTTCTGCGTCTCCTATAATAGCTGAAATTCTCCTGTCTTTTGTTAACTACTCAGTGCTTCCTCCATTACTCTTACTGTTGTTTCGAATACTTTTCCGACTCGTTATCGTTACCATATAGGAGAAGTGAACATACACTGAAGATGTCGGTGGTTGAATCTCTAGTGGAAACAGTTTATGCTTATGCCACATTGGCATTATCGTGGTTCCTATCATTGGGACTTCTACAAAAGATTTTTATCATCATCTCCATCCCATTCATCTACTCCATTACATGGCAGTTCCTTTTTTCCTTGAGAAAGGACAGAGTTCCATTAGTGTTCTATTGGATTCCTTGGGTTGGTTCTGCTGTCACTTATGGTACGCAACCATATGAGTTTTTCGACAACTGCCGTGCAAAATATGGTGACTGCTTTTCTTTCATGCTTCTTGGAAGAGTTATGACCGTGTACTTGGGACCAAAGGGTCACGAGTTCGTTTTCAATGCCAAACTCTCTGATGTGTCCGCTGAAGCTGCTTACAGTAATTTGACTACTCCTGCTTTCGGTGAGGGTGTTATCTACGATGTTCCTAACTGGAAGTTGATGGAACAGAAGAAGTTTGCAAAGGTTGCTCTCACCACTGAGTCGTTCATTCAATATGTTCCTTTAATGGTTGATGAGATCATGAAGTACTTCAAGACCAGTCCTGATTTCCAAGGTAAAAAAGGTGAGGTTGATGTCTTGAAATCTCAGCCTGAAATGACTTTGTACACTGCTTCTAGATCTTTGATGGGTAAGGACTTGAGAAACATGCTTAATGCTAAGTATGCTGGATGGTACAGCGATCTTGATAAGGGATTCACTCCATTGAACTTTGCTTTCCCATACTTGCCATTGCCAGGATACAAACTCAGAGATAAAGCCCACGCACACATTACCAACACTTACATGGAGCTTATCAACAAGAGAAGAAAGGAGTCTGGAACTCATGAGAGAGATCTTGTCGATGCTCTTATGAACAATTCTACGTACAAGGATGGAACCAAGATGACTGACCAGCAGATTGCCAACTTGATGGTTGGTGTCTTGATGGGTGGTCAGCACACTTCTGCCGCAACTTCTTCGTGGTTCCTTCTTCACTTGGGTGAAAGACCAGATTTGCAGGAAGAACTTTACAAGGAAATTAAGGATACCATTGGTGACAAGCCACTACAGTGGCAAGATCTACAAAAGATGACTCTTATGAACAACACGATCCGTGAGACTTTGAGAATGCATCATCCTCTACACTCTGTCTTCAGAAAGGTTATTCATGACTTGCCTGTTCCTGGTACTAAGTATGTTGTTCCTGCCGGTCACTTCGTTTTGGCTTCTCCTGGTTGGTCTATGACCCACGAGGAATTCTTCCCTAACTCCCAGCACTTTGAACCTCACAGATGGGACAAGTTGGGAGGTGCCGGAGGTGGTTTCAAGAAGGAAGATAACGCTGATGAGAAAGAAGAAACTGTTGATTACGGTTTTGGTAAGATCTCCAAGGGTGTCTCTTCTCCATACTTGCCATTCGGTGGTGGTAGACACAGATGTATTGGTGAGCACTTTGCATACACCCAGTTGGGTACACTTTTGGTTACTTTCATTCGTAACTTTAAGTGGACAAGTAAGGTTCCTGAGCCTGACTACACTTCTATGGTTGTTTTGCCAGTTGGCCCTGCTTACATCAAGTGGGAGAAAAGGGAGAAAGATTAAACGCTTTGCAATGAACTTTGCACCTTATTTATGATTGGTCTTTTTCTCTTTTTCTTCGCTTGATTATTTATCAAACACCATCCCTTATATTTTTATTTTGAGCTTGCAGTTACTGCTAGGGGTTAGCTATCCTTTTTGCACATCTTATTTATTAACTGCAGGTACGTCTTCTTTTTCCCACTCCTTTTTCTCCCGCATGACTAGCTTGCCTTCCGATTCTGGGTTCTTTTGTTTCCCTGGTCGGTTCTCTTCTTTCGGGTCTTCTTTGACTGCAAGAAGATGAATTGGAATTTTCACCTTTCATTCATCTTTTACTATTATTATTATTATTATTATTATTATTACCATTATTTAAAGTTCTGGATCACAGTTTGGTGGTGCACCTTTTGCTACAAAGGGCCAATCCAAAGGTTGTTTGGAACGTTTTGCAGTCGAAACTTCTAATTTGTTTGATTTCTAGTTTTCAGTTTTTCTCGTTCATGTCTTTATTTACTAAGAAAATGTCTGCTTATTTACTTATCTTCTTATACTCTGTATTATTCTATTGTTATGTTCCTCTTGTTTTCTCCGGTATCAGCTTGCCTCCCTTGAATTCACCGTCTGAAGTTCCTTTTGTTCTGTAGGATTGATTCTTTTATGTTCATCCTCCTTCAAAACTCGATGGATTTGATCCGTAAGCTGAGAAACTATCTTGGCAGCATATGTACAGCAATTCATTATGAGACTTGCATCTATGTTCAATCCGCCACTTTTCAACAACTGGCACACCTCCTGATTCTTATTTAACGTTATCGTCATACTTCCAAGACTTAATCTTTCCTCTATTAAATTTGTATCCACCACAATTAATTCACCGTTTGACTCACCCTTGATATTTTCCTCGTCGCCATTTGGGTTGTAAAAGTTGAAAGTAACACATAATGGAATATGTAAAATAGATAATGGCACAGGATCTCTCTGCTTTGTGTCGAATACCACAATATCATCACCGGAAACTTCAACATCGGGCTTTTTAAAGTGTAAAAGTGCCGTCATAACTGCAATACAAGAAGCATCTATAAAGTTTCCATCGTAATTCAGAAAGTGGAGATCTGCCCGCACAGACCAGCATTTAGATCCAGCAACAAGACACAAGTTTTCTAAATCTAAGGCATTGGATCGTCTCACCGATTTTTCAATCATCCTGGAAATCAATATCTCTTCGCTAGTCTGCCGTGAACTTGTACCGCCAGCTGCCCCCTGCGAAACTTCAAAGAATGGTGAGCACATTGGTGATATTTCCGTATTTATCTGAAATAGGCCTTCAAACGGCCTATCCTTGTATGGTTGTTCTATCGAAGCACTGATCTTACATGCGACTTCTGTTTTTCCAAGTTTCACATCAACATGACCATATTCATCAGGAAATATTTGAATTTCCACATTTCTCATGTCTAAAAGTTTCCTCCCATCAAGCCTCGTGTTTTCCTTTAAAGCATCGAGAACGAACTGCTGCTCGTTGTTTGAAATGTTATAGTCCAAACCCATCTGATCTTACGTATTTCAATTCGAAATTATTTAAATTGCTCAAAATTCTACTAAGATTTCAAATATGTTAGCTTAAATCACTTTGCGCTTCTTTCAATAAGGTTTATTTATTCCTGTAGATGCAAAGAAATGGCAGATAATATCTTAACCTTCCTGCAGCTTTTCTCTTCACCTCCTACTCAATTAAATTTTTCACTCATGGTATACCTTATTACATCCTTACACTTTATAATTTTTGCTGTTCGCGATGGCAAAGTATGAATCAGGCAGAGCAAAGAAATTGAGTAGAACAGAAATTCTTCTTTATCCATCCATGACTTTTGTTCAACCATTACATATAAACATTTCTTAAAGAGATAAAATCATTAGTACAGTTTGCAGTGATTGAAAATGTTGGCCACATTTACTTCAGCTGCAACTCTTAGGAGAGCATGCCTTCCTCTAGTAAGAAGAACTTCACTTTTGTCAAATGCAATTAGGTTATATTCATCTAACCAGCAAAGAGGTGGATTGAACTTTTTCAATAGAACAAGCTTACCTATGAATACAATTGTGAAGTTTGTCCCCCAGCAAGAAGCATGGATCGTGGAAAGAATGGGAAAATTTAACAAGGTTTTAAAACCTGGTTTAGCAATACTGGTTCCATTCCTTGATAAGGTTAGATATGTTCAGTCGTTAAAGGAAGTTGCACTTGAAATTCCTTCACAAAGTGCTATTACATCCGATAATGTTACTTTGGATATGGATGGCGTTTTATATTATAGGGTTGTGGATCCTTATAAGGCATCATATGGTGTTGAGGATGCCCAATATGCAATTGTTCAAATGGCACAGACTACGATGCGGTCCGAAATAGGTCAGATGTCTTTGGATTTATGTCTCCGTGAAAGGACCACGTTGAATTCACATATTACAACTGCAATAAATGAGGCTGCCCAGGATTGGGGTATCCAGGTTATGAGATATGAAATTAGAGACATCAGACCTCCTGTCAATGTTGTTGATTCGATGAATCAAGTTGTTGAGAAGGACAGGCAGAAAAGGGCAATAATTCTTGAGTCTGAGGGTAGAAGACAGAGTGAGATCAATATTTCGGAGGCACACAAGCAGACGGAGGTGTTAAAGTCTGAGGGTGAGATGAGAAAGCGTGTCAACTGGGCAAAAGGTTCTGCTGAAGCAGTTACTATGAAAGCTGATGCTGATTCAGCTGCTATTAAGAAAATTGCAAAGGCCATTACTGATAACAAGGGTGGTAAGGATGCCGTTTCACTCAGAATTGCTGAAAAATATGTGGAGGCATTCGGAAAATTGGCAAAGGAGACGAACACCGTTATTCTTCCTTCCAACTTGGACAACTTCTCGCAGTTTATTGCAGCTGGAATGGGAATCTACAAGAATATAGACAGTAACACTTTGGCTAAGAAGGTTGTTGACGCTGATAAAGCTCCAAAGAAAATCCTTGATTCTAAAAACTAGATATTGTGTACCTGATCTATAAATGCTGTAAATAACTATTTTTGTTTGATGAAGGTGGAATGTAAAACTTGAAATCTTCCTTTAATTAGTTCTGTGTCTCATTTTAATGTATCGTCACTTATCTATCACTTTCTTTTGAAAAACATATCCAAAGCGCCACGGCCTATTTCAACCTTCTTCACTGGCTTCACCTTCTTGGCCGAATGCTTCCTTTTTCTGGATTTTTCACCATGTGCTACCTTCTGATTTAGTGCTCTGAGATTTTCTTCTGCTATTCTATTTTCCTCCTCTACTTTTTGGTATTCTTCCAGGTACTTATCGAGAGCAGTGAAGTCATAGCTCTTCACAAGATCATCTAAATAAAATTTATCAACATACGATGATAGAAGACTGATAGCGCATTTCACCCTGGAAAGTTCCATAATTTCATCGGTAAAATGTAACTGCTCTTGCTGGATATTACCCCCTATATGTCGTTGTATACGTGAGTTTAATGTATCTGGGAAATTGTTCACAATCCGGTCAACACGGCCCTTCAAAAATGCAGTTATCTTTTTGATAGACACTTTGTAATATGTCTCGTCGTTCTCTTGAACCGTGTCGCATATTAGCTTTAGGGAGTTTTCGAACGGTATTTTCAATCTGATTAGTTCTTTAATGGAGTTTGAATCCTCTAATCTTTCAAGTAAATCATCATATGGAAGCATTCGCTGTTGCTCCCTCTTTAAAATATTAACACAATATGATAATACAAAATAAATCACATTAAAGGGGGTTGCAACGTATATCTCTGGTTTCTGACCGACTATTAGGCAAGGTTCATCCTTTGTCTTATTCGGCATTGACGAAATCAACACCGATTTCAATGGTTCCAATGCTTTAGTGAGTTTCTGCTTTGTATCATAACTATCTTTAAAATCAGTCTTGTTTAAAGCTAATAAGGTTTGCTCCGGTTTTGATATCAAGTAATCTTTTCCTTCTAAGGAAACCTTTGAAAAAGACGCGGTTTGCAAATTCTGGCTTGGTAGAATTATAAGTTGCACACTGTTCCTATCTAACTGGGTGAGTGTATCTTCTTTCGTCATCTTTATCTGTTCTGTTTACGCTTATTCTTCAAGTAAGTTTTTATGGGTATCCTTATTAAAATCGTAAATACTACATTTAGATTCTTCACGCGCGTCAATTACCTATAACGAAACTCCAGAGGCACCACCACCTCCGATCTTTTTTTTATCACCAATATTTTTCAATAATATTTTGATAATGTGATACTTTTCGTAATAACAGTTGGATACTCTTCTAGCACAAACTTCAAAATCTTTTAAATATTCCCATCCAGCCATTCAACATTTGTTCTTTCCTTTTTATGCATAACATCAAGAAACCAAGTTGCATGGTTTGTGTTTTCGAAATTAACGAATTACGAAAATAATTTGAAAGCATACACCTATGTATTCATATAGCCAATCATCCAGATGCCTTGGATTACTGGTACGAAAAGTCATTGCACCTAGAAAGCTAATCGTCAAGCGTTTAATCGTTACAAATAATAATACAGATGAAGGAAGTTTGAGTGCAAACGGGAAATTAGAAAAATCAAACCAAGAGAAGCTTTTGGATGACAGTCGTACTTATTTTAAAGATCAGCGGCGATTAGAGAATTTGGCATGCAGCATAAGCCAAGAACAAAAAATTAATAACTTAAATTCTGCAGATATAGACCCAAAATCTGAAAAAAGTATTGTGAGTATGTTCTACAACCTTGTCGATTTCAAATCATTCAACTCGGTTCCAGAGTCAGACTATGATACTACAGCTTTAATTCGAAAAAAACGAACTCGAACGAAATTGCCGAGACCACCAGATGGTTTAAGTCCAGTTAAATTAGATCAGTACATTAAACTAGTCAATGAGATGAATTTCAATGCGAACAGAAAGCTTTCCAGGGCCATCTCGAACATTTACCGAGAGATTATCGATTCTCAGACACTTGTTAACATCAAATCATTTAATATTATTGTGAGATTTTTCTCCGTGGAGTATAATTTTGCAATGGTTAGAACCATATTGTTTCAGATGGTCGGTAAGCATATAAAGCCCGATGTCAACACTTTTAATTGTATACTTTCCGTCATCAAGAGTATGAAATCACCTTATAAAAATGACTTATTTAAAACATATCTAAATCAAATGAAGATCTTTGATGTCATTCCAGATTCGACAACGTGGTACATCATGTTTGAATTTCTTGAGAAAGAAAAACTGCCATTTTACAATAAGATGAAAGAATTGGAAATATCCATGAAGCCCATTTTTGTGGAATATCTTCGTTTCCTACATAAATATAAAGGAAATTCCGTGGAAGAGCTATTGACACTGCTTGAGAAAGAGAAAATACATTTAGACAAACATTTATTAACCACATTCGTACAGATTGAATTAGAAGATGATAATGCCCAGAAGGCTTTTGAATTGCTTGACAGTTTTGCAGGTCCAGGTGGTCGGATCAAACGTGTTGACTTTAATAGTTTGATCACGATGGTCAAGTACTTTGCTGTTGATAGAATGCAGCCATACTTTGCAATTGCGACCATCAATTATTTCCGAAGTCATTATGGCCTAAGCTTGAAAATATATAGGTGTTACGTTGAGCTCGCTAAATGTATGTTAAAGTGTCCATATTTCAAAAACTGGTCGATATTAACCAGAATATATTACAAAGAGTCAATGATGGGGGTTGGTCAATCTCTCATCAACAAAAAAGACATCCATGCTTTGAATGAACGTGCTAAAAGCTTTGAAATAGAGGATTTTGACATTTCAAAGTTGAAGAATGATGAGTATGCTGAAGCAATTTTTAATTTTCATTTATTGCAATGGGTAGATACGCCAATCTTGAAACTAGAAGAAAACGAGCCGCAATTCATTGAAGCAGCCAATTATATGATCCCACATAAGGGAAGTTGTCTAAATACTAATGAAACAACCCTGTAGCTAACCGAGAAGCGCCTTAAATCGTCCATACCTCTGATGGGTTTCAAGCATATATATTCAAAGTCCTTGTACATACGCTTTTTAATGAAACATACTTTTTGTTTTCAAGTTCTGTAGGTTGGATTGTCGACGCGTCTATCCCTTTTCTTGATCCTGATTCTGAAGAATTAATTGTTCAGAATAGCGAAATGAAGAAATTATTAATTTTCTGGCAGCGAATCTATTGTGTAAACAAAATTACATACATCTCCAGGTGTAAAACACATCAAAATAACAAGGCTAGATTTGTGCGTTTTTTTTAGATTTCAATCTTGTTGTCTTACGCATAGCAAAATTTAATTGAAGATTAGAAGTTTTTGTTTATTTAATTGATTGGGGTAAAATTCTTTTATCCTGGAAAAGGAATACATAGATTTAGAAAGCTCAAAGCAAGGATTGATAACATTGCGACTCATACATAGCTTTTAAAAAGCCTCTGTCCTAATCTTGTTATAGAATTTTACAAACAAAATGAGCGAGCCAATTAGAGATGGAGAACCTCAAAAGCAGCGGAAGGAATATACTCTTCCGGGAATAATGCAATATCTCCAGTCACAATTCACGCTAGCAGAACGGAATCGAATGCAAAGTGACTTGGAAAGATCATCTTTGAAACTTAAAATCGTCGAGCTAGAAAGTGAGCGAAATGCCCTTAAACTCAAAAATGAAAAATTGAATCTTCAGGTAGAAAAATTGCAAGAGAAGCTCTCGAAGTATGAGAGCAATGGAAACAGTGAATTATCTAGAAGTTCAAGTGGAAAGCTTCTTAGAAGTATATCTATTGGAAGGAAGCATGAAAAAGAAAACACCGAGAAAAAAGATGATCTGAATGATCTTGCAGAAATAAACACAATTGATTTGAAGAAGCTCCTAGAAGCACGGAAATTCTTGAAGTCTGCTACAAGCGAAATAATGTATCTTTTAAAATCACCAAATGTGGTGATGGAGGACCCACTTCAACTAGATAAGAGGTCATTTTTTAATAATGCAAATCCAAATATTGAAATTGGATCTCCCACAACAAATGGCGATTCTTTACTTAATTCCCCGCAAAATGAAGATTATTTAGATATGGAAATTCCCCTGGATAGATCTTCTCTGCGAACTAAAAATCACGCACAGTTTAAAGATGAGGCACCGACATCAGACACAGAAACAAATACTATTATAGGAGAAGAAATAGGTAATTCCGGAAAAGTTCATACCATAAAGCCATTTAAAGTAATGAAAAGAGACAAGAATGATGCCACTTTAAATCTGGCTCACGGAAAGAAGTTAAGTATGTCGGTAACTCCGAATTACGGTAAATTGATAAGAGGAAAACTTTATTGTTTTGATAAAAATGCCAATAAAGTTCAGTGCTACGTTGACATTGAAAATCAGCCAGAGAATTGTGTTGTTGATCGGATTTACTCATGTCCCGAAGATTTTGCTGACCTTGTTGACGTTAATGCAAATTCAGATTATTTAGTGGTGGCAGGCAAAGCAGAAGTGTTGGTGTTTTTGATTAATTCATCTAAGAAGGATTCCAAGCCAATTTTTACTTTCAAAGGTGTGAGCGACAATTTAAAGAGCATTGATATTAATGAAACTGATGATGTTCTTCTTGCGTTTAACAACACTGTCCAAATTTTAAGAATATCAAAACAGAACACTTCATTTACATCAGTGCACTCTTCTAATTACAAAAATAAGGGTGAACTTCTTTGTGCCCGTTTTACTGCATTTGGAAAGCAGCTTGGATTTGCTGTTTTGACCACTGCAGCACTTGTCCTCGAATCGATTGATTCGGTAGATGCAGTGAAGGAAAACGATTCTTTATCATGGAAATCCCAAACCATAAGCCTTTCAAGCTTTGATCACTACATGCTAACATCTAAAAATTTAGCCATCAATTTGGAGCAGGGTCTTTTCATGATCGAGTTCACTAATCTTACTGCTTTCAATCACGTTCCATTATTGACTCCGTTGGATCAGGATGGCTACCTTGGATGTGCTGATGATAATGGATCTTTATTCTACTCTCATGGTTCGCCAAACGTTTTGGAAGTTTTCCAAGTAATTTCGACTGGTGACATTCTCAGCTTGAAGACTATAACACTTAGGGATGCCGGTTTGCTTTGGTGCACAATTGGAAGTGATGGAAATGGTCTAGTTATTTGCATCGCAGATAAGAATGGAGTTTCTTTTGATGCGTTGTAGATGTTCTGAATCAACTGTGTATGGTAAGTAATCGCCTTTAACATTGATCTACTTTCTCTGTCAATTTGTTTTCCATAATCCGGAAATTTTAATTTGAGTTACTTTAGTAGACTTTGTAAAGCGGGGATTTTTTTTCCCCCTTCCGGGTTGGTATCGAGGACTCATTTTGTCTTCATTTTCTTGTGAATTGTCTAAATTTCACGGCGCTAAAAAGTAGTGAAATCCCTTCTTATTTCTTCAAAAATTATCCTGGCCTTTCCAGGTTTATGCCAACTCATATTTATGAAAAAGTGTCTGCTAAACACAAGTTTTAACAATTTTTGAATGAATGTGAAGTTGGCCTTGTTTAAAGGTCTATTAACTGAAGTTCTGCTTCTTCTTTCGGGAGGAATGCTACTGTACGCCAACTATATGCAAGACTCAGGAACATTTTCGGTCAAAATGGAAATGCCAAATATAAAGGGAACTTTGAGTAATTTCAGGGCATTTAGACTGTTTTTTCTACCTGATGATACGAATTATAGTTCAAGAAACATGAATGGCGGAATAACTAAAATAGAGCATCCCTATCCACAACTAGATATGTCATACATCGGGCCAGTATTTTTTGAAAATGGAACGCTTTATTTGCATTGCGAAACTGAATTTCTTGGATTAAAATGCAAGCCAAAAGGAATAATTACACCTGAGAAAGTATATCTAAGTAGTAGTCTCTTTGACGATGCTAGATATGAATACATTAAGTTTAGTTTCAAATTTGAAGATATGGTCCTCTTTCCTTTTGGAAAAAAGAGCATAAATAGTTTAAGTAACGGGGGATATCCTTTCAACAAGTCTGGTACAACCTCCTTTATTAAATCAAATAGAGAAAGTATGATACTTTTAACGAATTATGGTTTCTTATTTGGCCAAGGTGGATCTTGCATTTCAAATTTCAATAGTGGAACCCATGATGAAATCAACCAAACCGATATTTGTAAGGAGCATCTAATTGATCTTTCATCAAAAGTGGAAATTTTAGTTTTTTTGCTGTTGATAAAGGATCTAAATTTCATCCTTTTTTCAGCTGCTTTGGGTGGCCTTTTTTTAATGCACTTGCCCTTTTATTTATTTTCATACGTGAATCCTGCAGAAGCTACTTTCCCTTTAGAAGAGTCCGCCCATGACGATGATGAAGAATACATACTTGAGTCTATTTCCGGACTGTTTTCAATTTCAAACACCACTTTAGAAGAGAAAATAAGCGCCAAGTATAGAAGTACAGATGTGCTTTGTAATAATTATTACTTCGGCTACAGTATTATCACGTTAGGTTACTGTGCTCATTTCGTCCTCTATTTCATTTGTTGTCTAATCTTGTTAGGTATGACAGAGAAAATATTTTTGAGTTTTAATGCAAATGAAAATGGTACTTTGCCAGATTCTAAACTGACATCCCCGGAACCGGGAAGGAGGTGGTTTCATGATATTGAACAAAAAGGAGAAACACTTACATCATTTTTAAGATTCTGTAAATTATCCTTAAACTTTATCATATTCACGGTGTGCCATTGGCTCTATGGATTCTTGCTTTTTGTATATTCAAAAAGTATTTGAGAAAGAAATTGGCACCTTTCTGTTTTCTTTTAATTTGACAAAACATTATGAAAGCCGGTAAAATGATACTTAGTACATATGGCTATAGCTTATTGTTCAGTTATTCCAAAAAAAATTGGTGCGGCTTCCTTTTTTGACTTTTCTTCACTCCTTTCTCATGGGAATACCAGGCGCGCACAGAAAAGAATACAGGATTGCCATGAAAAATCCGATATGATCGATGAAAGTAAGAATACCGGGGAATCTGGGAATGACCAACATATTTGATTTAAAAAGAGATGAAATCTCGTTCAAATACGTCCGCTCACTGGTTACTTTAATTTTTTTCCCCAAGTTGCCTGTTGCATTGCCAAAATAAAGAAAGAGTATCCAGCTTTTCGAAATTCTAAGAGCCACTCCAGCAGTATGAAATTTTCTTTTCTTAAACTAAGTTTATTTGCAACTTCAGGCCTAGCCGTTGCTTTAGAGCATGGTTCAGAGTATGCAAACTCAATGGGTGAAATTGCCATGTTGTACCCAAGTGATAGAGAGTGGTCTGAAGAAGCAGAAACTACAGCACCATGTGGATCATATTCTGATATTCAAAATAGAACTGATTTTCCTCTTGACAATGGATTTGTTGCATTGGTTGCAAAATCTCAAAAGGCATGGTCGGTGTCACTCAAAATCTCATATAAAAAAGACCCAACTGAGAACTCTGATTTTGATGAATGGGCCAATGGTAATGTCACAAATGAAATAAGTATAGGACATACGTGCTTTTATATGCCCGATCAACCTTCTTCAGTAAACTCCGGTGATGTGGCCACTATCCAATTAGAATATATGGCTTTGGAAGATAACAATGATAATGAGACTCATTATGCCTGTGCAGATATTAAATTTGTTGAAGATTCAGTTTTTAAGGTCACCAAAGAAGCTCTTTCTTGTTTCAATGCCACCGATAATGATTATTATTCTTATTCTGATTATGGTGACTCAACTGTCCAGGCTGACGAAACTAGTACTACTGCATCTTCATCAACCTCAAAGTTGAGTACTGCCACTTCTTCTTCTTCTTCGTCCGCAGGTGCTGTTGTCAATGGGCTTTCAGATAATTCATCCTCCCTTTTAGTGTCATTTATAGCTGGCATTTTTGCCCTAGCTGGAATTTTTTAAAATTTGGGGGAACGAAAAAGATGTACTGTATTCCAAATACATATATTCTAGAAAGAAATTGCTCAAGTATTTTAGTTCTCGTTTAGACGTATGCATAATAGTATTTCTGGCTGTAGTCCCGTTGCACGGTAGAATTGTACTCATTTAGCCGTTACAAGAGGCTTGAGTCACGTGTAAGCTGTGCAAATGAGACAATGTGATTGGAGAAACGACGGATTCTTTTTTTTACTTCCCTCGAAATTTTTTTTTTTTTTTTTTTACCCGCAGTACGTAAATTTCGAACTTTAAAGTTATCTTCCCCGATACTAAAATCTCCATGATACCCCAACTATTTCTCTTTCTCATTCATCTTTCACTAAGGGTTGGCTCCAAAATGATCTTTGCAAGATTACCACAGGCTTTGGGGTTTCGTACTCTTGTCAATTACAGCCGACCAGTGATTGCTGCTTCAGCAGTTGCTCTTACGGCAACCAGAACTATAAATTTACAGAGAGCTCGTCTATTTCATTCAACTTGCTATGCAAAGGATTATGAAGAGGAAAAAGAGGAGTTGAAGGAATTAAATAAAGATTTGACTGCAGTGGATAATGAGCGTTTGTCAAAAATAAGAAACATAGGTATCTCCGCACACATTGATTCAGGTAAGACTACTTTTACAGAGCGTGTCTTGTACTATACCGGTAGAATTAAAGCTATTCATGATGTCCGAGGAAGAGATGGTGTTGGTGCAAAGATGGATAGTATGGATTTAGAACGTGAAAAGGGTATTACTATTCAATCTGCCGCCACCTATTGTACGTGGGATAAAGATGGGGACAATTATCGTATGAACTTAATTGATACACCAGGTCACATCGACTTCACCATCGAAGTGGAAAGAGCGTTAAGAGTTTTGGATGGTGCTGTGCTGATTGTTTGTGCTGTTTCTGGTGTTCAGTCGCAGACTGTGACTGTTGATAGACAAATGAAGAGATACAATGTCCCAAGAATAACATTCATCAATAAAATGGATAGAATGGGTGCAAATCCTTGGAGGGCTGTTGAACAGATCAACAAAAAGCTTCACATTGCTGCTGCTGCTATTCAGGTGCCTATTGGTTTAGAAAAGGAATTCAAAGGTGTTGTCAACATTATAGATCGCCAAGCCATTTACTTTGAAGGCTCACAAGGTGAAAAGTTACGAATCACCAAGGATATTCCCGTCGATCTAAAAGACACGGTCGAACAAAAAAGAAAGACTCTAATTGAGACCTTGGCTGATGTCGATGATACTATTGCCGAATGTGTCATTGATGAAGTAGAACCAACGACTGATCAAATAAAGAATGCTATTCGTGCAGCTACCATTGCCAGAACATTCACTCCTGTCCTGATGGGTTCTGCATTGGCTAACAAGGGTATTCAACCTGTCCTCGATGCGGTTTGTGATTATCTTCCCAATCCATCTGAAGTTGTGAATAAGGCGCTTGATGTGGATCATGATGAAGAACCTGTTTCTTTAATTCCATCTGCGGAAAAGCCAACAGTTGCTCTTGCCTTCAAGCTTGAGGAAGGTAAATACGGTCAGTTGACTTACATGAGAATTTACCAGGGTAAGGTCAAGAAGGGCCAACTAATAACACATGTGAAGTCTGGTAAGAGAGTGAAGGTTGCACGTTTGGTTAGAATGCATTCAGATGAGATGGAAGATACCGATGAAGTTGCTGCAGGTGAAATTTGTGCCACTTTCGGTATTGACTGTTCTTCTGGTGATACGTTTACTGATGGTAAGGTTAACTATACTATGACTTCGATGTTTGTGCCTGAAGCAGTTGTGTCACTTGCTATTAAGCCAGAGACGAAAGATGCTGCAAATTTCTCGAAAGCTGTGAATAGATTCCAGAAAGAGGATCCTACATTCAGAGTTCATTATGACAAAGATTCAAAGGAGACAATTATCAGTGGTATGGGTGAGTTACACTTGGAAATCTATATTGAGAGGATGCGTAGAGAGTATAATGTTTCATGCAAGGTTGGTCGTCCAAGAGTTGCCTACAGAGAATCCATATTGGGCTCTTCACCATTTGATTACACTCATAAAAAGCAAACAGGTGGTGCTGGTCAGTATGCTAAAGTTATGGGTAACATGAAAGCAACTTCTTTAGCAGACCCAGAGGATCTTGGTGTTAAGCCAAGTGAGGATTTGAAGTTCAAGAACTTCTTCCAAACCAAGATTGTTGGTGGTAAAATTAGTGAAAAGTTCTTGATGGCTTGTAATAAAGGTTTCGACGATTGTTGTGAGAGGGGCCCTCTTATTGGAGCCAAGGTTCTTGGTGTGAATATGATTATAGATGATGGTGCCACCCACCCGGTTGATTCTTCCGAGTTAGCTTTCAGAACTGCCACCCATTATGCATTTACTGAAGCATTCAACAAATCGCAGCCGGTTATCTTAGAGCCAATTATGAATGTTGTGATCACTGCACCTATCGAATTCCAAGGTGCTTGTATTGGTCTGATTAACAAATTGCAAGGTATTATTCATGACACAGAGAACCATGCGGATGAATTCAACTTGATCTCTGACTGTTCATTGAGTAATTTGTTTGGTTTCGCCTCGAAATTACGTGCCTCTACTCAGGGTAAGGGTGAATTTACCATGGAGTTCAAGGAGTACCAGCCTGTTCTTCCTAACGTCCAAAAGAAATTGATAGAGGATCACAGAAAGAAAGAGCAGAGCAAGGAAAAATAAGCGCCTGCTTTTCCATTATTTATAATTTTCTCTTCATGTCATTATAAGCTTGTACATAGGGGACTGTTTACACTTAACAGTCCGCACAATAAAGCCTGCAATTTTTCAGATACAGTTTATATCGTAGTCATTATATTTTTCCCCCCATTTTCTGTACACTAATAAACTATTATATAAGAGGTAATTGGTGCTTTGCATCCCAAGAGTGTGAGCCCCATCATTCACAAATAAAAAGATGACTCCGTCAAACAATCTGAAATGTTGTCTCATCAGTTAAACAATGAACGAGAGCTTATATTCCTCATCTTTGAACAAACAAAACAAAATAAAGCATAATTAACCCAACAAATACATTGGAACAGTTCCAAAAATGTTGATTTAATGGTGTGACTACATTCACAGTACCCTTCATCCAAAAAAGCACTCAATTTTACCTCTCTTTTTTTAACTTCCTGTAACATCAACACTTTCCCCCCTAGACCCCTAATAACCAATCCAACCGGAATGAAACAAGAGTGAACCCGTGAACATCCCTCTTGTCCCATTTTTCAGTTAGTTTGCGACCTCGCCCGTCTTCTTAGCAGGCAAAACATCGGTGTTCACTTTGCCTGATTCGATCCAGCTTGGATCGACCAGTTGCTCTTTCGCAGTGCAAAGTTGTTTATAAGAAGATTTAATGGTTCCCTCAGAGACACCCGTCTTCTCAGATATTCTTTGCAATGATATGTGCTGCTTGAAAAGAAGCGTGGCAAAGTATATGACAGTAGCCGCAATGGTTGTTGGTGAACGACCCTCCAAAACACCAACCTCCCTCAACTTACGAGCAATATGCCTTGCAGAACTGGTAATTTGTGGCGTGAGACCAAGATGCGAACAGAAACGGCCGACCAAATCCTCTGGGTTGGTCTGCGTAGTTGCGATGTTATCATTTTGATAGGTGATCAAGCCACCGTGCTCAGCGTTCTTCTTCCGGATAATCTGGTTGATGACTTTGAAAGTCTTGCCAATCTCCTTCCGGGGAACATTAGTCAACGCCCAAATCTCCTTAAACGAACGTGGAACACTGGCTTTTCTACAGCCTAAGAAAATAGCAGCAGCCATGATACTCTCCTGAGACTTACCCCTCAACATCTTATCATCGTACACAAGCTTGTAAACTTCCTTTGCGCCGTCTTGGACAACTTTTGGAAGCTGGTAACCATCGCACATCTGACTAATCTTGGCATACGCAGTCTGTAAGGCGTGATCTTTCTTATCTGCAACAGACTTACCCTGAGTTCTATTAAGCTCCCTTGCAACTCGGCCACCTTCCTGGCTATTTGAAATAACCGTAGAAAGCTGGTCAGAATCCAAAACGGAAGCAGAGGCTTCACCAACACGAGATGGGTCGTCACCGTTCTGGTCATCGTTATTAAATGTACGCCATTCGGACCTTGAATCAATTAAATGATCACTCAAAACCAATCCGCATAGTGCACACACGATATCACCATCACTGTGACGCTCTATCAACTCCGGAGGATAAACCTTACACTCGGGGCACGTCAGCACAACGTTCAAATTGACGCCTTTGCCCTTGTTGCTTTCAGGGTCTCGTCTTCCTTGAGAATACGCACGTGGCGACGTCATAATGACCGATTTGGCTATTCAAACTATGTGAAGAATGCAAAGATCGCACCTGAAGAAAGAGAAGACAAAAGAAGTCCAAGAACTTAGCATAACAACAAGCAAGTCAACAGTATTAAGTGAGACATTTTTGTCTGACTTCGCTATTTGACGCCCGTTGTGTTTTAAGTTTTTTTTTTTTTTTTTGCTCGCTGTATGTTATCTTCTATTTTTTTCTCTCGCTCTCTCCCTTTCCCTCCCCCTACCTGTGCTTCTAGCTTATCTCGCACATTAAAAATCAAATGTGTGCACGGGTGTGAGAGTGTGAGTGACGATTGACTACTACTACACCGGGTCGCTCAACTGTATCTTATCAAGGTTTCTCAAACTTCACGATGCCACCTCTAATTACGTACTAAAACTCCCAAAAGTTTAAAAGATTAAATGCGTGTAATTCGAAATTATCAAATGAAAAAAAAAAGAGCACTATTAATCAGAGATATGAACTTTCGCTCCCGAATTCTTTATTTTTTTTCTTCCCGTACCCTTCCTCATTCACCTGTTCAAAAGAATGTTCGGTAGTATCATACGCAAATATCATGAGGATTCACTAAAGGCATCATACAATCCCCTTAATACTGCCAATAACCTCGTTGCAAGAGCGTTAAATGATGGTACATAGTATGAATTTCCTCGCTTTAGCATCCACACGTGCTATTATCACCGTCAACATGAATATTCACAGCATCCGTATAATCGTCACTGTACTCTAAGCTTTCTTCTTGTTGTAGAGCACATCTCGCAACAACATCAAATGCCTGTTCAACGTTCACTGCCTCCTTTGCACTCGTCTCGAAATATGGAATATTACCCAAACTAGCACACAATGCCTGTGCTTTTTTAACACTCACGACACGCTTGCTCTCGTCCACGTCTATTTTATTTCCAATCACAACAAATGGAAAACTGTCTGGATCCTTTATGTTTGCCTGAATAAGGAATTCATCTCTCCAATTTTGTAGGTTCTCGAATGATTTGCTGTTTGTAACATCAAAGACTAATACACAGCAATCTGAACCTCTGTAAAAAGCCACACCCAAGCTTTGAAATCTTTCTTGTCCCGCTGTATCCCATATTTGCATAGTAACCTGTTTGTCATCTATATTCATATCCTTTGGGAGAAAGTCTGCTCCGATCGTTGCCTTGTACTGTTGTGAAAACTTGCCATTAATGAATTGCTGCATAAGAGACGTTTTTCCAACGCCCGAATCACCTAAAATGATCACCTTAAGAATCGTTTTTCTGCGACCCGACATGTCGATAGGTTTATTCTTGTTGTATACAAGCTTATTAAATTATAAATTGACAGCTGAAATACACAAATAAAATGATATCATCAACTTATGCATTCTGAATGTTTACATAACAGCTCCAATGAGAATGAGTGACGAACGCTCTTCCCTACTTAATTCTTTGTCAGCGCGGTCAGGTTTTTTTTTTTTTTTCTTACTTATCTTTTTTCCCCTCCCCTCCCGTGCAAAATATAGTTAGATAATTGAATTTTATGCAACGGCTGTAACTGCGTAATTCATACTTTTGGGCGAGCATGCGCTTAGCTTAACCTTTTAAATCAATTTCACGCTTTTATGAGGAATCCCTTCAATACAAAGGCAAGCATTAATTTCATTTGTTTTCTCTACGTCAAATATATCAATACAAAAATTATTGTAATGTATAAGCATCTACCATAAATTCAATAGAATGGTTGAACTACAATACAAAGAAGTAAAGCAAACTTTATAAAAAACATTAAATTAGAACAGCTAAATAAAAATAAACCACGTAATTTCCTTCACCTATATATAAAAATCAATTGAAATTAAGAAAAAACAAAATGCCACAGCATTTTTAATTTATGTCAATGCTTTTAACATTATCTGTTTTTTCGGACTTTGGAACCCGTAAAGTCAAGATACCATTTTCGAAGCCGGCCTTAATGCCATCTGCATTAACATCTCTTGGGAGAGTCATAGATCTCTCAAATTTTCCTGATCTAATCTCTGTATGAATCACCTTATCACCGTTCTTTTCCTCTGTTTTCGTGCTTGGAATTTCACCTTCAATTGTCAAGAGATTATCATCTTTGTTAAAGTTTATTGATAAGTTATCCTTGGCAGCACCAGGAACAGAAACCTTTAATGTATATTCCTTGTCATTTTCATGAACATCAAGCTCTGGTGTGAACTTATCGACATCCATATTACTTGAGAAAAATGGATCGTTATCAAAAGCGGATATCAATGGCATTTCTGGATCGCGATCTGCTCTCTCCGGTTGCTTCTTCTGAATCTTCGACACTGCATTCGCACCTTTCTCGTTTTTAGCAACTCTCTTATTGTTCACAGCCTTTTCACCTATTGCTTGATGGACTTGATCCACTGCATTTGCAATATCGCCCAAAAAATTGTAGAATGGGTCGACGAAAGGAGTGTACTGCTGATTGTAGAAGTAAGACATGTCAGTTATATTTATTTAATGATATATTTGTGTGGTCTGAGCCTGTGTTGAAGTTTGTCTCTGAGGAGTGAAGAATCTATTGGTTATTTGTTTTTTTTAATAAAACAGCAGGACAGTTATCCATTTAAATACTTGAAGTAATTTCACACCTTGTCCACTCAAGAGATTTGGTCACTCCTTTTTTTTTTCTACAATCTTCTAATCCTCACCAGAATTTTCCAGATGCGGATTTTCCTTCCTATGTAAGAACTTTCGCCCACCATCTGCTTGTTTTTTCGCGCATGTTAAATTTTCTAGAAGGTACCAGATATTCCTAACAGGAAATTTTTGATATAAGGAAAATGGGGTGTTATTTTCCTTTTCTTTCGTTTAGCTTTTAAATAAAAATAATACACTAGAGCAAAAATATTACTGATGCGTTCTGTCAAAACAATGATTTCAGTTTTGTATTCTATTAAATTAAATTTATGCACCCGTCGTAGAGATCACGACATCGGTACGCTTCATCAACCTGTGAAAAGAAATGTTTCTTTAAGCAATATATTTTTATTATGTAACAAATTCCAGAAATTTCATTCAAGAATAATATTCAGGGAAATGAACAGTTTTGTACTTCTAGATCATCTCGTTGTATAAGTTTGTTCGAAGTGTTCCGATGTCGCGACATGTGCCTCATGTGGTACAAAATAAGTGAAATATGAGCTACCTTGTTGAGGCGAGTCCTTAAAAAATTCAATTTATCACATGAGTTAGCAACAAGGGATTTTATTTATTCTGGCTTAAAAGAGAAAATTAAACAAAGTGGTTTGCATATATTTTTTATGGAGTGAAAGATGTAAATCTGATTTCCTTTATGATTATGAATATATATAACTGTCCGTAATAGATTTGTTGACAGTCGCATCTACATAAAACTGCCCATCCTTGTTTAAGCGAAGAAAGCCTCGTTCATAAGAATTAAAGGTATTTAAGCATGTGCATTCTCCTTCTTTATTAGTTTCTTTTGTTGAGTTTTATAATTCGCCGAGGAATCGGAATAACTCGTATTTGGCTCTAAAAAGAGAGCCTAATCTGTTTCGGCAGTGATATTAGGACTACCTGTCCTTTTCAACACAGAGTCCGAAGATCCATAAAGATCTTTCTCCACTTGTATAAAGCCTAACGACGAAGAAGAAAGGGTTCTGGCTAAAATAACTGCATTGATGGCATACATTCCCGCCAGGTGAGACAAATTTTCAAACTCCGTACTCAGCTCCTTTAATAAAGGCTGATGAGACTTTCTTGATGAGCTTGTAGAAGAAGAAGTCCTCCTAAAACTATTATCTGAGGTTCTGTCCACATTTCTATTTTTGCCAGTACTATCATTTCCATTTGCTGATTCCTGAGGCAAAGAAGACCGCTTAGAGTGTGTCTTATCCAGCTTTGTCGTAATCTCTTGCACCGTTTCTTGTACATACTTTCTGAAGTTTTCGCGCGCTGATTTTAGGTGTGCAGTTTCCGAAACATCAATTTGTTTGATTCCAATATAACATCCTCAGCATCTACTTCACTTTCTTGATTACGACGCAACTTGTCTTTAGACAGAACGTTCCGTTCTAATTTACTTCTTGTTAGCCCTTACAATTCTCTTTTATTTTCCTTATCATCAAATGACTCATGTGATTCGTCATCACCGTGATCATACTGTATATTATAAGTTATCCAAAGGATTGTAAGACATATTGATATAATAGTGGTTTATATTAAGGTACGTAGCGGTGATAGTCTTTAAAGAATGATATAAAATAGTATCAAAATAATAATAGTGTGAGAAAATACAAAGGTGCTGCTAGACCCCTTATATATTCTTACTCTAGAAAAGCTCACATATCTGAAATATCGGCGATGATCTCTCCAAGTAATATAAAAAGTAATAAAGGCAATTTGCAAGGTTTCAACACCAGTGAAATACAATAAAGGTGATAAAAGGTAAAGTAATCCTTAGATATAATTGGTCCAAGGATGTAAATAAAGAGAAAAATTCTCGGGGTTGTACGGTTAACAACAGTTGTCCTCGTAATATTTCTGCCGGAATCTATGAGTTATTATAATAATGTTCTATATGTTAATACCTCATAAAGGATCAACTGGTATTTGATTTATAATATGTGAATCAAATTAATGTTCGGACAGATATAAGAAATAATCCGCGGGGAAATTTTTCCTGTGAAATAAATTTCTCCCTAATCTACTTTCGGCTGAGAATGACCTATTCCACTTCTGCG
>ERZ746981.295-NODE-295-length-26534-cov-900.679367_pt1 | contig 26534 bp, 22 predicted proteins | sample MGYA00374948_ERZ746981 | MGnify/ENA primary metagenome ERZ746981 (study PRJEB28757, sample SAMN06711160) | food metagenome | host: microorganism | place: China:Harbin | collected 2017-01-30 | study: EMG produced TPA metagenomics assembly of the Analysis of...
GGGGATCGGGCCGGGCTTTTGCCCCCGCACGCTGGATCTGGCGGCGCTGGACGGGGTGCTGCCGGTATCGGAGCGCGAGGCGATCGCGGCCGCCCGCCGGTGCGCGCGGCTGGATGGCGTGCCGGTGGGCATTTCCTCCGGTGCGGCGCTGCATGCGGCCGTACAGCTTGCCGAGCGGCCGGAAAACAGGGGCAAGACCATTGTCACCATCGCCCCGTCCTTTGCCGAGCGTTATCTCTCGACATCCCTGTTCACCGGGCTGGTCTGAAAAGAGAATTTCAAAACAACTGACTGATGAAAAGGGTTTTTGGGTCCGCCTTTTTTCAAAAAGGCGGCGCCCTTTGAAGCTTTTTGAAAAAAGCCTCGCCAAAAACTTTTCCTTGAATTGACAGGGTGTTTTGTGGGCGGCCCTTTGAACCGCGCACGGGCACCATGGCCATGAAAAAAGCGGCTGCCCAACGGGGCGCCGCTTTTTTTCATGGCCGCTGCTGGCGGGTAATCAGTGCAGGATGATCTCCACCCGGCGGTTCTGGGCTTCGCGCGTATTGGCCCCGGTCTGGACCAGCGGGTTGGCGTCCCCATAGCCATGGATGTCGATGGCGGGGCCGGGCACGCCATCACGTACCAGTTCCGCCTTGATCACCTGCGCACGCTTGAGCGAGAGCGCCTGATTGTAATGTTCCCCCTGCGGGCCGGGCCGGGCTGCCGAGTTGTCGGTATAGCCGTTGACCTCGATGCGGGTGGTCTGCGTGTTGGTCGAAGCCTGTGCGGCAACGGCCACGATGGCGCGTGCCCGGTCGGTCAGGTCGCTGCGGTCCCAGTCGAAGAATACGAGATAGGTGCGGTTTTCCGCAGGTGCCGGGGCGGCAACGGTGGCAGGCGGCGGCGGGGGGGGCGGCGCCGGATTGAACTCGTAGCGCAGGCCAAGCATCAGAGAGTGGTTGAAATCGGTCCGGCTGTCACGATTGCCATTGCGGAAGCCATAATCGCTGTTCATGGCGGTCAGCGCCGTGCTGCTGCCCGATACGATGGAATGGTGCGACTGCGGGCCAAGCATGGTCCAGAACCGGTATTCCGCCGTGGCCGACAGGCCGACGGCAAACGGCATGGGGAAAGACAGGCCGAAAATGCCCTGATAGGCGAAGTTGCCGTATGTGCCCCCCACATGCTGGCTGTAGCTCTGGCCATTCACGTTGCCGGTCATGGTGGTGTTCATGTTCTGCCAGCCATAGCCGATACCCGCGCCGAAATACGGGAACAGCCAGCTTTTGCCGATATCCATGTCGAACAGGGCATTGGCCATGATGCCCGATTCCTGCTGCCTGCCATCGGCATGGGCGTGGTAGGCGGCGTTGCCCCCCACCGTCTTCAGGTCGTTGTTGCGGTAGAGTCCTTCCACCTCGACCCGGAAGCCATTGCCCAGGCCCCAGCCGATGCTGCCGATGCCGGTGGCGCCGGTCTTGAATTCATCCCGTGCGGAGGAGTGGCGTATGACCTGCCCCTGGTTGAAACTCGCGCCGCCTTCACCGCTGATATAAAGCCCCTGAACAGGCTGGGCGAATACCGGAGCGGAGACCAGCACGGAGCCCAGGGTAACCGCGGCAGTCAATAAAGACCCTGCAAGCAATCCGTACCGCAGTTTCATACTCTTCTTCTCCCTTCGACGGGCCTCTTCCGGCATGTCGGCCCGGTCGGGTGCACGTGCCATATTCCTTGGAATGATCAGCATCAGCATTCTTTTGCTGAAAGAAACCAGCCCTGACAATCCATTGTGGCCACCTTTATCCGCCGCGTGGGGCGGGCTGGCCAACTGTCACGTCCGGGTGTGTGCGAGATGCCACACCGTGTAACGGACCGGGTTCCTGCCTTCATCCCTGTGGAATCACGTCTTTCATATCAGCCTTGCTTCAAACGGTGGCACCAGATCCGGTGCGTCGAATTCAAGAACCCACAGATCCGGGTCCCGTTCCATCTGCCTTGTAACATAGGCATCCACACTGGCCTGATCCACAGCCGCCTCTCCTGTAGCGCGGAACCATGCCCGCCGTCCATCGGGCGTGCGTGTCTGTGCGAGCACACACATGTGTCCCCCCCGCCCCAGCAACACGATCACGACACCGCCCGCGTCCGCGTCCCCCCGGTGCAGGATCATGCCCGGATTTCCGGTTTGTCCAGCCTGGCGCAGCATTGCCTTGACCCATATGCCGGTTTTCAGGCGTGCGTCTTCCATTGTGGGAACCCTCTCCGGTAATGCAGAAAAACAGAGGGAGGCATGCAGGAATAGCAATGTTTCTCCCGTTGTTACAACTCATCCCCCGTTGGGTGGGCTGCTTTCTTCTTCGGGGATGGTGGCCAGGGCGGCGCGGTATTCAACCGGGTTGTCCAGAAGCGAATAGGCCGCATCCAGATCGCCATCCGTGCCGATGGCGGCGGGACAGGCCTTGCGTATGGTCAGGATGCGCGACAGGTCGGCGGGGTAGCGGATCTGCCGTGCGGCGGCAATCCAGTCCCTGCTGTCCGCCGTGCCTTCGGCCAGGTCCTGCAGCTGGTGGTCAAGGGCTGCTTCACCCAGACTTGTGCAGACCTGTGGCATGACGCCCAGTCCCTGCAGCGGCCAGCCCAGCGGCGCCAGCACCCGACTCCATGTGACAAACAGCTCCGCCCCGTTGGGAAGCTGGCCTATGGTCTGCACCAGCCCCTTGCCCAGCGTGGCGCTGCCCATCACCACGCCGCGCTTCTGGTCGGCCAGGGCGGCGGCCAGGATCTCGGCGGCGCTGGCGGTCCGGCCATCGACCAGCACGATGATGGGCAGCCCGTTGGTCATGTCGCCACCCTGCACGGCCCAGACATGGTTGGCCTGCGGGTCACGCCCCTGCGTGATCGCGGCCACGCCATGGTCCAGCATCAGGGCCGATGTGGTGACCGCCTGCTGCAGCACGCCACCCCGGTTGCCACGCAGGTCGATGACCAGCCCCGACAGGCCGGGCACGTTCATGGCCTCATCCAGATACTGGCTCATCTCCTCGGCCGTGTTGGCGGAGAAGGCGGTGATGTGCAGCACCACATGCTTGCCGCTGGTATAGGCGAACACCGTCTCGGGCGGGGTGGAGGCACGGTGCAGGGTAACGGTCGTCTGCCGCCCCCTTGCTTCCACCGTTATGCGCACAAGGCTGCCCACCGGGCCATTGAGCCAGGCGTTCACGGTATCAAGGCTGCGGGACTCGGTGGAGCGGCCATTGATGGCCCGTACGATCTGCCCCGCCGCCAGTGTGGTCGGCCATGCGGGACCATTGGCGTTGACCGCCGTGATCATGATCGCATGGTGGTCCACCCCCAGTGTCAGTCCCGCCGTGGCCTCGCCGCCGGTGCGGGTGCTGCGGTCCGACACGGCGGCCTGCGGCGGGATGTAGCGCGAATAGGGGTCGAGATGGTTGAACAGCTCATCAAAGAAACCCTGCAGCACCCCGTCGGCGCCGGTGCTGCGCATGGCGGCGGAATGGTGCCAGGCCACGTCCAGTATGCGGGTGATGGCGGCGCTCCAGCCCGGAACGTCGTCGGCGGCGGGTACGGGCAGGGCGAGTACCGTCTTCTGTGTCGCGGTCAGTTGCAGGAAGCCGTGCTGTTCCTCGATGCTCAGCGAGGGGTCAAGCGCGCTCAGCCCGTTCAGCCCCCACAGCGCGAAGTCATGGATCTCGTGGTTTTCCAGCGTGCGTGGCTGCAGGAAGGCCAGGCTTGCCTGCATGACGGAGGAAATGACCGCAGGGTCCATCCCCGCCCCGTCGGTCGTGTCCACGCTGTCCGCCTGCAGGGGGGGCTGTGGTGTGGGGCTGCGGGGGGCGGCGGGCACGTCATCGGCGCAGGCCGCCGTGGTCAGGCGTGCGATGACCAGCAGCAGGATGAACGTGTCCCGCGGGATGTGGCCCAGTGTCGAGATCCGGCGCCGCCATGTGGCCGCCCCCTCGCCGCCCATGCCGATGGGGCGCAGGATGATGACCGGAAACCGGCGGCGCTTCATGCCCGCCGCCCCTGCAGGCGGGGCGTGTCGGGAAGGGCCAGCAGGACTGTTCCCCGGATGGCGCATGCTTCTTCTATCCGTACGCGCAGGGCCTGACCGGGGCGGAATGCCATGGTCTTGTCGCGTGACAGCAATGTCTGCGTTTTTTCGTCATGATGCCACTGATCTTGTGGCAGGGCAGACATGGGCAGAAGGGCGGATGTGCCCGTGGCGTCCAGCACCGTGAAAATGCCGAATCGCGACAGGCTGGAGATATGCGCCTCCATCACCGTGCCCACGCGCGCCTGCAGCCATGTGGCGGCGTAACGTTCCAGCGTCTCGCGCTCGGCCTGGGCGGCCCGGCGTTCGGTGCGGGTTATGGCCTCACCGGTTTCCTCCAGCTGCTCATGCGTGGGGGCGGGGCCGGGTTCCAGCCCGATGGCCACCAGCAGGGCGCGGTGGGTCAGCAGGTCGGCATAGCGGCGGATGGGGCTGGTGAAATGGCTGTAGGCGGGTAGCGACAGGCCGAAATGCCCGACCGGGTCGGGGCTGTATTCCGCCTGGTTCTGGGCGCGCAGGATCAGTTCGTTCACCAGTGCGGCCTGATCGGTGCCCCGGACCTGCTGCAGGACATGGTCCAGATCGGATGCGCGCAGGCTGCCTACGGGCGGAAGCTTCAGGCCCAGCGTATCGAGCGTGCGGCGCAGGCTTTCCAGCCGCTCGGGTGTGGGGGGGGCGTGGATGCGGTACAGGCAGGGCAGGTGACGCCCCTCCAGGCAGCGGGCGGCGGCGACATTGGCCGCGATCATGAACTCTTCCACCACCCGGTGGCTGTCCAGGCGGATGCGCGGCGCGATGGCGGTAATCCGGCCATGGTCATCCAGCCGCACCAGCCGTTCGGGCAGCTCAAGGTCCAGCGTGCCGCGCCGCGCGCGGGCATGCGTCAGGCAGCGCCATGCGCCGAACAGGCTGTCCAGCAGCCCTGCGGGCAGGGACTGGATGCCCGGATCGGGGGTGCCGTCACGCGCGGCCTGTACCTGCTCATAGGTCAGGCGGGCGGCGCTGCGCATGATGCCGCGCCCGAAGCGGGCATGGGCCACGCTGCCATCGGCGGCCACGTCCATGGTCACGAACAGGCAGCCCCTGTCCTCATCCGGGCGGAGCGAGCACCAGCCGTTCGACAGGTCCTCGGGCAGCATGGGAATGACCCGGTCGGGAAAATAGACCGAATTGCCGCGCAGGCGCGCCTCATTGTCCAGCGCGCTGCCGGGGCGGACGTACCACGCCACATCCGCGATGGCTACGGTAATGCGGAAACCTGTTCCGTCCGGCTCGGCATGGATGGCATCGTCAAAATCGCGGGCATCCGCGCCATCTATGGTGACAAGCGGCATGTCGCGCAGGTCGGTGCGCCCGGCAGGGGCCACGGCACGGGCGGCTTTTGCCTGTGCCAGCGCCTCGGCTGGAAAGACATGCGGAATGCCGAGCATGGCGACCGCCACCATGCTGATGGTCCGCGCGTCCCCCTGTGGCCCAAGGCGTTCGATGATCCGCGCGGGATGCAGCCCCGGCCCGGACTGGGGCAGGGGGGTGGCAATGACGATCTCGTTGTCCGGCGCGCCCCCGTCCTCGCCATGCGGGATGATCCATTGCGCCTTGGCCCTGCGGTCGGCAGGTGTCAGGCGGCCGGCGGGGCGGAAACGGGCGGGCGCGCTGGCCGCCGGGTCGTCTGCCGCCAGGGCGTGGAACAGGCCCACGACCTGCGCCGGCGCGTCGGTCAGGCGGCGCAGCGTGCGGCCTTCATATCTGCCGGGGCCAGTGCGGCGCAGGCGCGCAACCACGCGTTCGCCCGGTGCGAGGGCGGTGCGGCCACGCAGTTCGGGGTGCATGAACACGATGGGGGGGGCACCTTCACCATCCCACTGCACGGGCCGGGCAATGGGGTCGCCATCCGCATCGGTGCCCGTGACCTGCACCACCATGGATTCGGGCAGCCGGTCCGACACGCGGAAGCGCCGCGCACCGGCAGGCGCCAGCGTGCCATCCAGCGCCATCTCGCGCAGCATCTGCCGCAGGCCCTGCCGGTGTTCCGGCCCAAGGCCGAATTCCCGGCTGATCTCGCGCTTGCCGATGCGTCCTGTCGCATTCTCGATAAACGCGCGGAGCTGTTCACGATCGGGCAGGCCACCCGTACGGGCGTGCGGCGTGCCCGTGGGCAGGCGGTCCGGCATCTCGGAAGTTGCTGGACGCTGCCTTTTCATGGTCAGTCGGTCTCGCTCTCGGTCTTGGCCGGGGTGGCCTTCTTGCGTGTCGTGGTCTTGCGCGTGGTGGTCTTGGCCGCGGTCTTGCTGGCAGCCTTGCGGGGGGCGGCCTTTTTCTTGGGCGCGGCCTCCGCCCCCTCGGCATCCCCGGTCGCGTCCGCCGTCCTGGCCTTTGTTTTACGGGCAGCGGGCTTGCGGGTGGTCGTGGCCTTCTTGCCCTTGGCCTTGAGCGGCTTGCCCTTCTCGGCCAGCAGCGTCAGGGCTTCGTCCATGGTCACATCCGCCATGTCCTGCCCGCGCGGCACGGTGGCCACGATGGACCCATGCTGCACATAGGGGCCAAAGCGGCCCTTGCGCACCATGACCGGCTCGCCATCCTTGGGGTGGGGGCCGATGGTGCGGATGGAGGCCAGCTTCTTGGCCAGCGCATCCACCGCGCGGTTCAGCCCCACGGTCAGGACATCGTCATCCTTGTCCAGCGAGCCATAGACCGCGCCCATCTTCACATACGGCCCGAAGCGGCCGAGTCCCGCCTCGATCGGTTCACCCAGTTCGGGGTGGATGCCCACGATGCGCGGCAGCGACAGCAGGCCCACCGCCTGTTCCAGCGTGATCTTGTCCCCATCCAGCCCGCGCGGGATGGTGGCGCGTTTCGGCTTGGCCTTCTTGTCCTCGGGGTCGGGTTCACCCTGCTGCACGTACAGCCCCCACGGGCCACGGCGCACGGTCACTTCCTCGCCCGTGGGGGCGGTGCCCAGCACGCGCATGCCGTCCTTCAGGGTGGCGGCATCCTCGCCTTCCCTGGGGTCCACCACCAGCTTGCGGGTGAACTGGCAGGTCGGGTAGTTGGAGCAGCCGATGAACGCGCCGTAACGCCCCAGCTTCAGCCCCAGCCGCCCGGTGCCGCAGGCGGTGCACACGCGCGGGTCCTGCCCGTCCTCACGCTCGGGGAAGAAGTAGGGGGCCAGATCCGCGTCCAGTGCGGTGATGACGTCGGATATCTTGAGATCCTTGGTCTGGTCCACCGCGTGCGAGAAATCGGACCAGAAGGCGGACATGACATCGCGCCAGTTGGCGCGGCCGCCCGATATGTCATCAAGCTGTTCCTCCAGCCCCGCCGTGAACTGGGTATCGACATAGCGCTCGAAGAAGGAGGTGAGGAAGGCCGTGACCAGCCGCCCCCGGTCCTCGGGCACGAAGCGCCGGTTTTCCAGCTGCACGTAATTGCGGTCACGCAGCACGGTCAGGATGGAGGCGTAGGTGGAGGGACGGCCAATGCCGATCTCTTCCATCTTCTTGACCAGCGACGCTTCGGAATAGCGCGGCGGCGGCTGGGTGAAGTGCTGGTCCGCCGTGACCTCACCACGGCCAATGGCGTCGCGCTCGCTCATGGGTGGCAGCATGCGGTCCTGGTCATCGTCACCCTTGGCGGGCGAATCGTCACGGCCTTCGCTGTACAGGCGCAGGAAGCCGTCAAACGCGATGATGGAGCCGGTGGCACGCAGCGTCACACGCTGCTGGCGGTCGGTAATGTCCACCGCCACCTGGTCCAGCTCGGCGGACTGCATCTGGCTGGCGACCGAGCGCTTCCAGATCAGGTCATACAGCTTCTTCTGCTCGGGCGAGAGGTAGCGCGCCATGTCGGCCGGCGTGCGGCGCACGTCGGTCGGGCGGATGGCTTCATGCGCTTCCTGCGCGTTCTTGGCCTTGGTGGAATAGATGCGCGCCTTCTCCGGCACATATTCCGGCCCGAAGCTGTGGCCGATATGGCCACGGATGGCGCCAATGGCCTCGCCCGCCATCTGCACGCCATCGGTTCGCATATAGGTGATCAGGCCGACCGTCTCGCCACCGATATCGATGCCTTCATACAGCTGCTGGGCCGTGCGCATGGCCACCTGCGCCCCCATGCCCAGCTTGCGCGAGGCTTCCTGCTGCATGGTGGATGTGGTGAAGGGCGGCGGCGGGTTGCGGCGGACCTTGCGGCGCTCGACCTTTTCAACGCTGTAATCGCCTGCTTCCACCGCCGCCTTCGCGGCCATGGCGCGGGCTTCATCCCCCAGGTCGAACTGTTCGAGCTTGTGCCCGTCAAGATGGGTCAGCCGCGCCGAGAAGGCCGCGCCCCCGGGCGTGGTCATGCGCGCGATGATCGACCAGTATTCACGCGGTCTGAACACCTCGATTTCGGCTTCGCGCTCGCAGATCAGCCGCAGGGCCACGGACTGCACGCGCCCGGCACTGCGCGATCCGGGCAACTTGCGCCACAGCACGGGTGAAAGCGTGAAGCCCACCAGATAATCCAGCGCTCGGCGGGCCAGATAGGCCTCGATCAGCGGAAAATCGAGTTCACGCGGGTGGGCCATCGCGGTCTTGATGGCGCTCTTGGTAATTTCGTTGAACGTGACGCGCTGCACGTCGATGCCCTTGAGGAGGTTCTTTTCCTCCAGCATCGAGCGCACATGCCACGAGATGGCTTCCCCCTCACGGTCGGGGTCAGTGGCAAGGTAGAGATGCTTGGCCCCGCGCAGCGCCTTGGCAATGGCCGCGATCTGGCGGCTGCCGCGCTCGTCGGCTTCCCATTTCATGGCAAAGCCTTCGTCGGGCAGCACGCTGCCATCCTTGGGCGGCAGGTCGCGTACGTGCCCGAACGAGGCAAGAACCGTGTAGTTGTCACCCAGATACTTATTGATCGTTTTCGCCTTGGCTGGCGATTCGACCACCACGACGTCAGTCATTCTGTCTCCGGATCACGATTCTCAAACCTTGCTCGTTTCCTGCGCTCAGGCGGGGGGTGGACGCCGCACGACCATGTCCCCCGCAAGGAACTCGACCGTGCCCGCAATTTCCATTTCCGACAGGGCGGTCAGGACTGCTGCTGTCGAGAACTGGCAGCGCCGTACGAGATCGTCAACAGGCGATGGTGTGAAAGATAGAAAACCTTCTATCATTTCATGCAGGTCTCCCTCCCCCTGGGCGGGCGGGCAGGGGCCGGGCGCGGGGACTGCCCGCAGCACCGTTCCCGCCCGTTCCCGCTGCGGAACGGCAGGGTTGCGGACAGGGGGGAAACGGCCGGGAAAGAGGCCGGTTTCCTCCGTCGTTTCAGGGAGTTCGCGCAGGATGTCGCGTTCATTTTCCGTCAGTACCGCGCCCTGCCGCAGCAGGTCGTTGCTGCCGTGGCAGCGCGGGTCCAGCGGGGAGCCGGGCACGGCGAAAATGGTCCGGTCATAGTCCAGCGCCATGCGCGCGGTAATCAGGCTGCCCGAACGCAGTGCTGCCTCGATCACCACGCAGCCCAGCCCCAGGCCCGCGATCAGCCGGTTGCGGCGCGGGAAATGCCGGGCCTGCGGCACGGTGCCCAGCGGTGCCTCGGTCACGACGGCCCCGGTGCCGGCGATCCGGGCCTGAAGGTCCGCGTGTTCGGGCGGATAGGGGCAGTCCAGCCCACCCGCGATGGCCGCTACCGTCCGGCCCGCCGTCATGGCGCCGCGATGGGCCGCGGCATCGATCCCGCGCGCCAGCCCCGATACGGTGTCAACGCCCTGTGCCGCCAGCAGTGCGGACAGGCTTTCCGCCATGCGGATTCCGCCGGCCGATGCGTTGCGTCCCCCCACGATTCCCACCATCCGGGCCGAGAGCAGGGCCGGATCGCCCAGTACGGCCAGCACGGGCGGCGCATCATGCAGGGCCGCCAGCAGCGGTGGATAGCCCGGCTGGCCATGCACCACGAACTGCCCGCCCATGGCGTGCAGGCGGTCGATTTCACGCAGGGCGTCATCACGGGTGCCGGGCTGGCCCATGTTGCGGCCGGGGTTTGCGCCGCGTTCCAGCAGGGCAAGGGCCGCCTGTACGCTGCCATGCGTGCGCACAAGGCGGTGGTAGCTGACCGGGCCGATGCCGTCCGTCCGGGCCAGCCGCAGGCAGGCCAGCAGCGTTGCGGCATCGGGCGCGGTCATGCGCTTTTCTGGCCGATCCTGGGTTCGGTACCCCGGAGGATGCGGGTGATGTTGGCATGATGGCGGCACAGGATCATCACCGCGATCAGGCAGCCCGCCAGATAGGCGGGCGAAGAGAAGTCAACCCGCCCCGGCCGGATCATGAGCAGCGGGAGTGCCGCAAAGGCCACGATGGCCCCCGCCGATGAAATGCGCGTGACCCTGGCAAAGATCAGCCACAGCGCGCAGCAGCACAGCCCCACGCCGGGCATGAGCGCCAGCACGCAGCCCAGGCCCGTGGCCACACCCTTGCCGCCCCTGAATTTGAGCCATACCGGAAAGCAGTGCCCCGCCACGGCAAAGATCGCGGCCAGCGATTCGGCGGCCAGGGTGTGGAACGGGCACAGCACGAAGGCGCAGAACACGGCAAACGCGCCCTTGGTGCCATCCAGCGCCAGCGTGCCCGCCGCCAGCCCCTTGCGCCCGGTGCGCAGCACATTGGTGGCCCCGATATTGCCCGAACCGATCTTGCGGATGTCCCCCCCGCCCGAAAGCGCGGTCAGCACCAGCCCGAAGGGGATGCTGCCAATCAGGTAGGACAGGAACGCCACCCCGGCCATAAGCGGCAGGTCATAGGTCGGTATGCCGTATATCATGCGGCCTGTGCCCCGAACACGCGGCGGCCCTTCTTCCATGTGCCCACCACGCGGCCTTCCAGCGCACGGCCGTCAAACGGGGTGTTCTGCGCCTTGCCCGGCAGGTCGCCCGCGCGCACGATCCAGCCGGTATCGGGGTTGAACAGGCACAGATCGGCCGGTGCCCCGACCGCCAGCGTGCCCGCGCTGCTGCCCAGCACGCTGGCCGGGCGGTGGGTAAGCAGCGCGATGGCAGCCCCCATGTCCAGATTGCCCGCATGCACCTGCGCCAGCGTTACCGCCAGCAGGGTGCACAGCCCGGTGCCGCCCGCCGCCGCCACGGCAAAGGGCTGGCGCTTGTCATCGGCATCGCAGGGCATGTGGTCCGACGCGATGGCGTCGATCGTGCCATCGGCCAGCCCCGCGCAGACGGCCCGGCGGTCCGCTTCCGCGCGCAGGGGTGGGGAGAGCTTGGCATAGGTGCGGAAATCACCGATCACGGTCTCGTTCAGGTCGAAATAGGGCGGTGCCGTATCGCATGTCACCCGCAGGCCGTCGGCCTTGGCGCGCCGGATCAGGTCCAGCCCCTCGGCGGTGGAGACATGGCCGAAATGCAGCCGCCCCCCCGTCATGCGCGCAAGACGCAGGTCACGCGCGATCAGGATGGCCTCGGCCGCCGCCGGAATGCCCGGTAGGCCCAGACGGGTAGCCAGTTCGCCATCGGTCGCGCATCCCCCCCGCGCCAGCGAGGGGTCCTCGGGGTGCTGGACGATCAGCGCGCCGAAGCCTTTGGCATAGGTCAGCATCTGGCGCATGGTGCGGCTGTCGGCAATGGCATGGGGACCATCGGTAAAGGCAATGGCGCCCGCTTCGGCCAGCAGGCCGATTTCCGCCATTTCCGTGCCCGCGCACCCACGGGTCAGGGCACCATAGGGCAGGATGTCGATCAGGCCCGTTTCCTCGCCACGCGCGCGCAGCAGGCGGGCCAGGGCGGGGTTGTCTATGGTGGGGCTGGTATTGGGCAGCACGGCAATGGTGGTGATGCCACCGGCCACGGCAGCCTTTGCCGCGGACAGCACCGTCTCGCGGTATTCAAAGCCGGGCTCGCCAATCGTGACCCGCATGTCCACCAGGCCGGGGCACAGCACAAGCTGGCCGCCGCCATCAATCACTTCCGCCCCTTCGGGTGCGCCTTCGGCCTGTGGCAGGTCGGTGCCGGCAATCACCCCGCCCTGCACCAGCAGGCGGCCGGGGCGGTCCAGGCCACTGGCGGGGTCGATCAGGCGGCTGTTTTCAAACAGGACCGGCTTCATGCGCTTTCTCCCCCGCGTGCAAGGGTATCCAGCACGGCCATGCGCACGGCCACCCCCATTTCCACCTGTTCACGGATTACGCTCTGGTCGGAATCGGCAACGCGGCTGTCAATTTCCACGCCCCGGTTCATCGGGCCGGGATGCATGACCAGCGCATGCGGCTTCGCCAGCGCAAGGCGCCTGCTGTCCAGTCCGTAGAAGCGGAAATACTCGCGCGCGCTGGGCACCTGCGTGCCCTTCATGCGTTCACGCTGCACGCGCAGCATCATGACCACATCCACCCCGCGCAGCCCGTCTTCCATGGTGTGGTGAATGCTGACCCCCAGCGCCCCGATGGCGCCGGGCACCAGTGTCGGCGGCCCCACCACGCGCACCTGGCAGCCCATGGCGGTCAGCAGGTGGATGTTGGAGCGCGCCACGCGGCTGTGGCTCACATCGCCGCATATGGCCACCGTCAGCCCCTCGAACGTGCCGAAGTGGCGGCGGATGGTCAGGGCGTCCAGCAGGGCCTGGGTCGGGTGTTCATGCGTGCCGTCGCCCGCGTTGACCACGCTGGCCTGCACCTTCTGCGCCAGCAGGGCGGGGGCGCCGGACTGCGCATGGCGCACGACCAGCAGGTCGGTATGCATGGCGTTGAGCGTTGCCGCCGTATCGAGCAGCGTCTCGCCCTTGTTGACCGAGGAACTGGCGACACTCATGTTCACCACGTCCGCCCCCAGCCGCTTGCCCGCCAGTTCGAACGAGGTGCGGGTGCGCGTGCTGTCCTCGAAGAACAGGTTGATCAGCGTGCGCCCGCGCAGCAGGTCGCGCGGTGTCTTGCGGGAGCGGTTGAGCAGGGCATAGTGCTCCGCAAGGTCCAGCAGCGGCGTGATGCGGCTTGGGTGCATGCCCTGCACCCCCAGCAGGTGCCGTGCCGGGGTATTCACGAACACGTTGCTGCCATGGCCGCGCTCATTCATGGGCGGCAACCGCGTTGATGCGGGCCAGTACCGCGTCGCGGCCAAGGGCGACCAGCGTGTCGTCTATGCCGGGCGACATGGTGCTGCCGGTTACCGCCGCGCGCAGTGGCTGGGCAACCTTGCCAAGCTTCATCTCATGCGTCTCGGCAAACTGGCGCAGGGTGGCGTCTATGCCTTCCTTCGTAAACGGCCCGGTCGCCTTCAGCGCTTCGGCCAGCCTGCCCAGCATCACCCGGTTTTCCGGCGTGAGCTGCTTTTCGGCCTTCGGGTCGAAGGCGAGTGGCAGGGAACGGCCAAGGAAGGCGGCGTTCTCCGCCAGTTCCACCAGCGTCTTGGCGCGTTCCTTCAGGCCGGGCATCAGCGCCAGCACCTTTGCGCGCGTGGTATCCGATGTATCCACGCCGTCCATTTTCGCAAGGCGTTCCATCACGTCATTGGTCAGGCGCGTGTCATCGGCCTGGCGCAGCCACACACCATTGATGTGCAGCAGCTTGGCGTAATCCATGCGCGAGGGGGAACGGCCCACGCCATCAAGGTCGAACAGCCTGATCTGCTCCTCGCGCGACAGGATCTCGGCATCGCCATGGCCCCAGCCCAACCGCAGCAGGTAGTTGTTCAGCGCTTCGGGCAGGTAGCCCATGTCACGGAATTCAACGACCGACTGCGCCCCGTGCCGCTTGGACAGCTTGGCGCCATCCGGCCCGTGGATCAGCGGCAGGTGGGCGAAATGCGGCAGGTCCCAGCCCATGGCGCGGTAGATCATGGCCTGGCGGAAGGTGTTGGTCAGGTGGTCATCACCACGGATGACGTGGGTGATGTCCATGTCATGGTCATCCACCACGACCGCAAGCTGGTAGACCGGCGTGCCGTCGGCGCGCAGGATGATCATGTCATCCAGTTCCGCATTGGCCACGCGCACGTCGCCCTGCACCAGGTCATGGATGGTGGTCTCACCCTCACGCGGGGCCTTGATGCGGATGGTGTAGGGGGTGTTGGGCGGCGCTTCGGCGGGGTCGCGGTCGCGCCACATGCCGTTGTAGCGGGGGGGACGGCCCTCGGCCATCGCCTTCTCGCGCATTTCCTTCAGTTCATCGGCCGTGCAGTAGCAGCGATAGGCCAGTCCCTTTTCCAGCAGTTCGTGCGCCACCTCGGTATGGCGGGCCTGCCGGGTGGACTGGAAGACCGGCTTCTCATCGGGTTCGATGCCCATCCAGGCCAGACCGTCAAACAGCACGTCGACCGCTTTCTGGGTCGACCGCTCACGGTCTGTATCCTCGATGCGGAGCAGGAACTGCCCGCCATGGTGGCGGGCATAGAGGAAATTGAAAAGGGCGGCACGGGCGTTGCCGATATGCAGCAGGCCGGTGGGGCTGGGTGCGAAACGCGTACGGACTGTCATGAGCCGGCTCCTTAGCATGTTTTCGCCCTGCTGACAGGGGGCTGTCTGGCGTGCGGGCCATCTCGGCCGGTAGGATGGGCATTATGGCCACGCGCGGGGCGCATGCCCGGCACCGGCCCGCATGAATTATTACGGAGGTCCCTCCCTCGCGCCAGCATATCCCCCTTCTCCACGCAGCATTCCTGCGCATGGGCCAGACGGTGGCGGCATGGCTGTGGGGGCAGCATGCCCGCTTCATCGTCTGGCTGCCCGTGCTGCTGGCCGCCGGTATCGCCCTGTATTTCGCCCTGCCGTGGGAGCCGGGTGGCACATGGGCCTTCGGCATGGGCATGCTTGTGGTGGCGTCCGTCACGGGCAGGCTGCTGTGGGGCGCGCGCCTGCCCGTGCGCATGGGGTGTGGCGTGGTGGGGGCGTGTGCTGCGGGGCTGCTGGTGGCATGGGGGCAGGCGCATCGCATGCCACCCTTTCCCGATCTGCCCCGCCGGGCCGTGCATCTGTCCGGGCGCGTGACGGGGGTGGACGGGCAGACGCTGCGTGACGGGACGCGGGTGTCGCGCGTGGGGCTGGCCGATGTGCGGTTTCTGGACGGCATCAATATCGGCATGCGGCCCCTGCGCCGCCAGATCATGCTGCGCCTGCGGCCCGATGATCCGGCCGTGCCCGTTGCGGGGGATACGCTTTCAGCCCGGGCCCTGCTTGCGCCACCCGCCTTTCCGGCCATGCCGGGCGGGTATGATGCCCAGCGGCGTGCGTGGTTTGGCGGGCTGGCCGGTTATGGCCGCGCGCTGGAGCGCGTGACATCCGCGCATCCGCGCGGCCCGTCGGGCATGGCGGCGTGGCTTCGCACCCTGCGGCAGGGGCTGGCGCAGCGAATCCGCACGGCGCTGCCCGGCCCGCGCGGCACGATTGCCGCGACCGTGCTGACAGGGGAGGATGGGGTGATTGACGCGGAGACACGCGAAGCCTTCGCCGATGCGGGGCTGGCCCATCTGCTGGCGGTGGCGGGGCTGCATCTTGCCATCGTGATGGGGCTGGTCATGGCGGTGGTGCGCATGGGGCTGGCGCTGTCCGAGCACGCGGCGCTGTTCTGGCCGTGCCGCCAGATTGCCGGCGTGGCCGCGCTGCTGGCGGGTGGCGGGTATGTGGTACTGACGGGCGCGCACCTGCCCGCACAGCGCAGCCTGATCATGGCGGGGCTGGCGGTTGTGGCGCTGCTTGCGGGCAGGCGGCCGCTGTCCATCCGCGCACTGGCGGTGGCGGCGGCCGTGCTGATGGTGCTGGCCCCCGAAGAGGTGGCTGAACTGCCACTTCAGATGTCGATGGCCGCGGTCATGGCGCTGGTTGCCGGATTCGATGCCCTGCGCCCCGTCCTGTCCGCGTGGGGGCATGACGTGATGTGGATGCGGCGGGTGGGCGCGCGCATGGCCCGCCCCCTGCTGGCCAGCGTGCTGGCGGGCAGCGCGTGCCTGCCGGTGGGCATGGCGCATTTCGGCACGGTGCAGCCATGGTTCGTGCTGGCCAACCTGCTGGCCGTACCGCTCATGTCGGTCTGGATCATGCCGTGGGGGCTGGTCTCGCTGCTGCTCATGCCGCTGGGGGCGGAAAAGCTGGCGCTGGCGCCCATGGGCTGGGGCATTGGCGTGGTGGCGTGGCTTGCGCATCTGGTGGCGGGACTGCCGGTGGCGCGCGTCAGTGTGCCCGCCATGGGCGGTGGCGGGCTGGTGCTGTTCTTTGCCGGGCTGTGCTGGCTGTGCCTGTGGGCGGGGCGGGTCAGGCTGCTGGGTGCGCTGCCGGTTGTGCTGGCCGTGCTGTCACCATGGGTGGGCAGGATGCCGGTCGTGCTGGTGGCACCCGATGCGCGCATGGTCGGGGTGGTGGCGGGGGGGCAGGTACTGACCGGGCCGGGCACGCATCCCGATCCCTTCGTACTGCGGGAATGGCAGCGGGTGACCGGCCTGCGCGCGGGCCTGCTGCCCGTGGAGGGCAGGCAGGGCAGGGTGGCGTGCCGGAACGGGATATGCCGTGTTGCGGGGCAGGGGGGCGATATTGTGCTGCTGCTGGCCGCACGCATGCCCGATGCGGCGCTGTGCCTCGGGGCACGGGTGGTGGTGAACCTGCACGGGCAGGCGGGCTGTCCCGGCGTGGGGCGGGTCGGGCGCTTCGACCTGTGGCGCGAAGGGGCCTATGCCCTCTATTTCCGTGGCGGAGACGGGCTGGAGATGCGTACCGACCGCGCCACCCGTGGCGCGCGGCCATGGGTCATGCGGCCCGGTGGGGCGGGCATGCCCGACCTGCCACTGGCGCAGGCGGAATAGCACTCAGCCTGCTGGGGCTCCGGCGCGGATGTCGGCCTTCAGGCGGTACTGGCAGGGATCGAAGGCGGGGCAGCGCCAGCATTCGGGCCTGCGGGCCTTGCAGACATAGCGCCCGTGCAGGATCAGCCAGTGATGGGCGGGGCGCAGCATGTCGGCGGGAATGCGGCGGACAAGCTGGTCCTCCACCGCGCGCACGCTGGCCCCCGGCGCCAGCCCCGTGCGGTTGCCGATGCGGAAGATGTGGGTGTCGACCGCCATGGTGCTGTCGCCAAAGGCCACGTTCATCACCACATTCGCCGTCTTGCGCCCGACACCGGGCAGGGATTCCAGGGCCGCGCGGTCATAGGGCACCCTGCCATCAAAACGCTCCAGCAACTGGCGTGACAGGGATACGACATTGTGCGCCTTGGTCCGCCACAGCCCGATGGTGCGGATATGCTCGCCCACCTTTTCCTCCCCCAGTTCCACCATGGCCTTCGGGGTGGGGGCATCACGGAACAGCCCCACCGTCGCCCTGTTGACCGAGGCATCGGTCGCCTGCGCGGACAGCACCACGGCCACAAGCAGGGTGTAGTCATCGACAAAGTCGAGTTCGCTCCGCGCATCGGGGTTGGCGGCGGCAAGCTGGGTGATGAAGGTGCGGACTTCCGCCAGTGTCATGGCGCGGCGGGCGGGTTTTGCGGGGCGTGCGGGGGTTTTCATCGGCTACCTTGTGCGGGTGGATCGCGGGGTATTGTGCGGCGTTGGGGTGATGCATGTAAATGACCGCGAAAGGTCATCGGCCTTGCATGCGGGGCGGGCGGCGGCTAGTCGTTCCAGCCCCCGCCCGCGCTTCCACCTGTTGTGGCGGGCTGCGTGGCTTTCCTGCATCATGGCGCGTTGGCAATGGCATCCTTCTTTTCCCGCCCGGCATCGGGGCGACATGAATTTTCCGCCGTGCTGGGGTTTGTCTGGCGGCGCTGGCGTGCCCAGCCCGCCTTCCTGGCCTGGACACTGGCCGGGATTGCCATGGCCACGGTGGCGGATGTGATGATGCCGCTGCTGGCGGGCTGGCTGGTGGATGATGTCTCCCATCCCGCCACGACCGCCACCGCGCACCGTGCCCTGTGGGATGTGACCGGGCTGACGGTGCTGGGCATGGGGGGAATCCTGGCCCGGCGCACGGCCTATGTCGCCATTTCCCACCTGACATCGCGCGTCATGACCGGCATCGTGACCGGGGCATTTGCCCGTGTGCAGCGTTTTTCCAGCGAATGGCACGCCAGCAACTTCGCCGGTTCCACCGTGCGGCGGATCACGCGCGGCATGGGGGCGGTGGATACGCTGGGGGATACCGTGCTGCTGATGCTGGTGCCGGAGGTGATCGTGCTGTGCGCCACCACCGGGGTGCTGGCGTTCCACTGGGCGTTGATGGGGCTGGTGCTGGCCGTGGGGGCGGTGGCGCTGGTCTGGCTGTCGGTGGTGCTGACGCTGCGTTACGTGGCGCCGTCCGCCCGGCTGGCCAATCTGTGGGATACCCGCATGGGGGCCACCCTGTCGGACGCGGTGACGTGCAACGCCGTGGTCAAGGCCAGCGGGGCGGAAGCGCGCGAGGATGCGCGGCTGGCATGGGTGGCGGGACGGTGGCGCCAGCGCACGGTACGGTCATGGCTGCGCGGCACCAACAGCGCCAACCTGCAGAATTTCGCAGCCCTGCTCATGCGCATGATGCTGATAGCGGGCGTGGCCCTGCTGTGGCTGAAGGGCCGCGCGGGACCGGGCGATGTGGCCTATGTGCTGACGATGATGTTCGTGATCCAGGGCTACCTGCGTGATATCGGCCAGCAGATCTCGGTCGTGCAGCGTTCGGTCAACGAGATGGAGGAACTGGTCAGCCTGTTCCGCATGCAGCCCACCGTGGCCGACCGGCCCAGGGCAGGCGCGCTGCGCGTGACACGGGGCCACATCCGCTTCGCGCATGTGCGCTTTGGCTACGAACACCAGCATGGGCGCGTGCTGTTTGATGACCTGAACCTGGATATCGCACCCGGCAGCAGGGTGGCCCTTGTCGGCCCCTCGGGTTCGGGTAAGACCACGCTCACCCGCCTGCTGCAGCGTCTGTATGACGTGCAGGCGGGATGTATCACCATTGATGGCACCGATATCACAACGGTCACGCAGGCCAGCCTGCGCGGGCAGATTGCCATCGTGCCGCAGGAGCCGTTGCTGTTCCACCGCTCGCTGGCGGAAAACATTGCCTATGCCCGCCCTGACGCCACACCTGCGGAAATCGCGCACGCCGCACGCCAGGCCAATGCGGCGGACTTCATAGACCGCCTGCCGCGTGGCTATGCCACTATGGTGGGGGAGCGTGGGGTCAAGCTGTCCGGTGGGGAGCGGCAGCGCATCGCCATTGCGCGGGCATTCCTGAGCCACGCGCGCATCGTGATCATGGACGAAGCGACATCCAGCCTCGATTCCCGTTCCGAAATGCTGGTGCAGGAGGCCATGGAGCGGCTGATGGCGGGGCGGACCGTGCTGGTCATCGCCCACCGGCTTTCCACCGTCATGGGGCTGGACCGCATCATCGTGTTCCGCCATGGCCGGGTGTGCGAGGACGGCCCCCATGCAGCACTCATGGCGCGCGAAGGGGGGCTGTATCGCGGGCTGTTTGAACTCCAGTCTTTGTAAAAAGAGTTTTTGGTCAAGCTTTTTGCAAAAAGCTTGATAAAAAAATGCCGCCTTTTTGAAAAAAGGCGGCATCCAAAAACTTTTATTTATTTTCAGTTATTTATGGGGTTCAACCCGGCAGCATGGCGCCAAGGGCACGGCCGCCAAACAGGTGCACATGGAAATGCGGCACTTCCTGCCCGCCTTCGGCCCCGGTGTTGGAGACAAGCCGGTAACCGGGCGCCTCCAGTCCCAGGTCACGCGCAACCGTGCCCACGGCGCGGATGAAGCCCGTAATGTCCGCCTCACTTGCCTTCGCGCTGAAATCGGCAAAGGAGACATAGGCCCCCTTGGGGATCACCAGCACATGCACCGGCGCCTTGGGGGCGATGTCATGGAAGGCGAGGGCGTATTCATCCTCGTACACTTTCCTGCACGGCAGTTCACCGCGCAGGATACGGGCGAAGATGTTCTGCGGGTCATATGGACCAATGCCGCTTACGGCCATGGGGGTCTCCTGTCGGCTAATAGGGGTTCAGGCCAGCGGGTCGCGCGGACGGGATGCTTTTTCGGCAACCCCGCTGGTGCCTTCGCGCCGCAGCAGTTCGGCCCAGACTTCGGCGGGTTTCACGCCCGCGTCCACCCACATCACGATCAGGTGGTACAGCACGTCGGCACTTTCACTGACCAGTTCGTCACGATTGCCCGCGACGGCCTCGATCAGGCATTCAACCGCTTCCTCACCGAATTTCTGCGCGATCTTGCGCCGACCGCGGGCCAGCAGGCGGGCGGAATGGCTGATGGCGGGGTCGGTGCCGCGCCGTGATTCCACAACCTCGAACAGCCGGTCCAGCACATCGGGGGTGGCGGGCCCAACGGCTTCGGGCTTCGGGGGGGCGGCGGACTTGGCCGGGGCGTTCTTGCGGGATTTTTCTGTCTTGGCCATGACGATGCTCCGATAGGCTGGAATAAGGGGATCAGTCCGTCTGCCGGACGGGCAGGCCGGCCGATGCCAGCGCCTGCTTGACCTGTGGAATGGTGAACTGGCCGAAATGGAACACGCTTGCGGCCAGCAGGCCGGTCGCCCCCGCCCGCGCGCCTTCGACAAAATGCGTCAGTTCGCCTACCCCGCCCGAGGCCACGATGGGAATGCGCACCGCCGCATTGGCCGCGCGCAGCAGGTCAAGGTCAAATCCCTTGCCCGTGCCGTCGCGGTCCATGCTGGTCAGCAGGATCTCACCCGCGCCCCGTTCGGCCACTTCCCGGCACCAGTCCACCACATTGCGCCCGGTGGGGGTGCGGCCGCCATGGGTATAGACTTCCCACCCGCCATGGCCGTCGCTACGGGCATCAATGGCCACGACCACGCACTGGCTGCCGAATTTCTGTGCGGCCTCGCTGACCAGTTCGGGACGCGAGACGGCGGCGGAGTTCATGGCGCATTTATCGGCCCCCGCCAGCAGCAGGCGGCGCATGTCATCGGTGGCGCGCACGCCGCCGCCCACCGTAAGCGGCAGGAAGATGCGTTCCGCCGTGCGACTGACCACATCCAGTATGGTGTCACGGTTCTCGTTGCTGGCGGTGATGTCGAGGAAGGTCAGCTCATCCGCCCCCGCCGCGTCATATACGGCCGCCTGTTCCACCGGGTCACCCGCATCGCGCAGCGAGACGAAGTTCACACCCTTGACCACCCGGCCATTCTTTACATCCAGGCAGGGAATGACGCGCAGCTTCAGCATCAGCTTAAGGCCCGCAGGGCATCGCCCAGGTTGATGCGTCCGTCATACAGCGCGCGGCCCACGATCACGCCTTCGATGCCCGGTGCCTGTGCCGTCGCCGCCCGCAGGGCTTCCAGATGGCCAAGATTGCCCACGCCACCGCTGGCAATGACCGGGATGGACAGGGCATTGGCCATGTCCGATGTCTGCTCGATATCGATGCCGGTCAGCATGCCGTCGCGGCTGATCTCGGTAAAGATGACGGCGGCCACACCGGCATCCTGCATGCGCAGGCCCAGTTCCACGGCCTTCATCTCCGATGTCTCGGCCCAGCCTTCGGTTGCGACCTGGCCGCTGCGGGCATCGATACCCGCCACGATCCGGCCGGGGAACAGGCGGCAGGCCTCGCGCACCAGTTCGGGGTTCTTGACCGCGATGGACCCCAGGATGACCCGGCTGATCCCGGCATTGAGCCATTTGCCGATGCTTTCCAGATCCCGCAGCCCACCGCCCAGCTGCACGGGTACGGAGGCATTGGCGATGATCGCCTCGATCGCCTCGGTATTGGCGGAGCGGCCGGCGAAGGCGCCGTTCAGGTCCACGACATGCAGCCATGAACATCCGGCATCGATCCATGCCCGCGCCTGTGCGCCGGGGTCATCGGAATAGACGGTGGCATTGTCCATCTCGCCTCGGCGCAGGCGCACGCAGCTGCCGTCCTTGAGGTCGATGGCGGGATAGAGTGTCAGGCTGTGTCCGGTCACGGGGGCATGTCCTGCTGCAGGGATGGGGGTTGCGGCATCCTGCGGGTGGGCGGGGACGATCCGCTCGTCCGCCTGCAGGCGCTTGGTAAAGAACAGGCCGCGCACGGTACGGCCGTCCATGCGGGCATAGCTGGGGTGGGTGCCCCAGTGGTGGAACCCGCTGCTGCGGAACAGCCGCACGGCTTCCGTCTGGGTTTCACGCACATCAAGGTTGATGATCTGGTAGCCCATGCTGCGCGCGCAGCTTTCAACTTCGGTCAGCAGCAGCCGGCCCAGCCCCATGCCACGGGCATAGGGGGCGATGTAGAAGTGCATGAGGGTTGCACTCATCGCCTGCGCCTCGTTATTGCGCGGCGGGCGGACAAGCTGGGCGGAGCCGACGATCATGTCGTCAAGGCGGGCCACGAACATCTGGCGTTCGGGCACCAGCAGTACGCCACGGAAGTAGCGTTCCAGCGTCTCACGCGGGGGCGGGGCCAGCCAGCCAAAGCCGCCGCCTTCCAGAATGGCGGCATTGGTCGCATCACACAGGGCATGCAGGTCGTCTTCATGCATGTCCTGCAGGCGTTCGGCCTGAAGGGTGCCGGCAGGGGCGGCGGTCCGTGTCATGACGGGCCGCCCGGCATGGGGGTCCAGCGCAGGAAGTTGGACAGGATGCGCAGGCCCACCTTCTGGCTTTTTTCCACATGGAACTGCGTGCCCGCGCGGTTGCCGCGCGCCACGATGGCGGGCACCGTGCCACCGTAATCGGTCGTGGCCACCATGTCCGCCGGGTCATAGCCCCGCAGGGCAAAGGAATGGACGAAATAGCCGTGGGCATCCGCTTCCAGCCCGTCGGTCAGCGGATGGGCGCCGGGGGTGAAGGCCAGTTCGTTCCAGCCCATCTGGGGCAGGCGCAGGTTCGGGGCGTCCATCAGCGCGATCTCGCCCGCGATCCAGCCAAAACCGGGGGTCACGCCATGTTCACGCCCGCGCTCGGCCATAAGCTGCATGCCCACGCAGATGCCAAGGAAGGGCGTGCCGGCATCGGTTGCCGCCACGATTGCATCGCGCAGGCCGGGCCGGGCCGCAAGCCCCGCGGCACAGTCGGCAAAGGCGCCCTGTCCGGGCAGGACGATGCGGTCGGCATCACGCACCGCCTGTGGGTCCGCCGTTATGGTGACGGTGGCGGCAAGGCCGCAATCCTGCGCCGCGCGGGTCAGGGCGCGGGCGGCGGAGGCCAGGTTGCCGCCATTATAGTCGATCACCACAATGGATTGCGTAAGGGAAGGCGCGGGCATGGGATGCCTCATGATACGGAAGGAAGGGAACGGGCGCGGTTCTGCTCCATCCAGCGCAGCAGGGCGGCCTGCGGCCCTGTGGCGTAAACGCCGCGTGCGGGCCGGTAGCCGCGCAGCCGCAGTTCCCATTGCCGCAGTTCCGCGGCATTCAGCGCAAGGAACAGGTGCCCCCCGGCCAGCAGCGGCAGGGCCAGGGTAAGTGGCAGGACCTGGCGCAGCAGGATAAACCCGCCGCCCGCCACGAACCCGCTGATGATACAGCCCCGCAGCACAAGCCCCAGCCATCCGGCCACCAGCACCAGCCACGACAGGCGGCACGCCACCATGACCGGACGGGCATCAGGGCCGTCCGCCTGATCGGGGGGCAGCAGGGCGCTGTAGAAGGTCACAGGCTGCCCTTGGTGGACGGGATGATGCCCCCCGCGCGCGGGTCGGGTTCACTGGCGGTGCGCAGGGCGCGGGCCAGTGCCTTGAAGCCGGCTTCGGCTATGTGGTGGCAGTTATGGCCCGCGCGCTGGATCACATGCAGGGTGACAAGGGCGCTCATGGCAAAGGCACGGAAGAATTCCTCGAACAGTTCCGTATCCATTTCCCCGATCTTGTCACGCCCGAAGGTGACCGACCATGCCAGGAAGGGGCGGCCTGAAATATCGACCACGGCTTCACACAGCGCCTCGTCCAGCGGTACGGTGGCGCTGCCGTAGCGGCGGATGCCCCGCTTGTCGCCAATGGCCTGCGCGAAGGCCTTGCCCAGGGCGATGCCGGTATCTTCCACCGTGTGGTGGTAGTCGATATGCAGGTCACCCTTTGCCGTGACCTCCAGGTCGCACATGCTGTGGCGGCCAAGGGCGGTCAGCATATGGTCGAAAAAACCGATGCCGGTATCGATGCGGGTCTGGCCCGTGCCATCAAGGTTGATGGTGACGGTAATGTCGGTCTCGCTGGTGGCGCGGTGGACCGTGGCTGTGCGCGGGGTATTCATGTCCCCCCTTCTACAGAAGCCGGAAGCCGGAATCCATACCGATCCCGCGTGCTGGTTCCGCGCAGGGCAGGGGGGATATTGGCAGGGCAGGGCATCTGCTGCATGGTGGCGCGTCATGGCGGCCGCCGTGCAGGCGCCGACTGCCAGCGGGCTGCCGCCACAACCGTATCAAGGGCACGACCACATGCCATCGCTCGATCTTCTCCTGTCGCGCTTTTCAACCGATGCGCTGGCCGAACCCGCGCCGCAGGGCGCCGTGCTGGACACCATCCTGTCCACCGCCATGCGCGCGCCTGATCATGGCAGGCTGCGGCCGTGGCGTTATGTCATCGTGCAGGGTGACGCCCGGCCCGTGCTGGCTCGGCGTATCGTCGCCAGCATGAAGCGGCTTGACCCGGACGTGGCCCCCGCCAAGATCGAAAAGCGCCAGACCCGTTTTTCCACCATGCCCATGATCATCGTGCTGGGCATGCACCTGCGCCCCGGGGACAAGATTCCCCTGATCGAGCAGGAACTGGCCGTGGGGGCAGCGGCCATGAACATCCTCAACGCCCTGCATGCCACGGGTTTTGGTGGGGTATGGGTCAGCGGTGATGTGGCCTACGATCCGGAACTTGCCGCCGAACTGGGCTTTCCCGCACCGCATGGGCTTGCGGGGTTCCTGTTTGTCGGCACGCCCCGGCCCGGTGCCCGCGGCCCCACGCGCCGGGCCGTGGATGACTATGTAGCCGAATGGACGGGCACGCCCGTGCGGTTTGGCGCGGATGCCGCATAACCCGTTGCAGACCATGATGCGGACAGGAGCAGTCAGGCCATGACATATCATGATGTGACCATAATGGGCGGCGGCCCGACCGGCCTTGCCGCCGCCCTGTCGCTGGAGGCCCTGGGCCTGAGTGTTGCCGTTCTGGAACGTGCAGGCGCGCCCGCCTGGGCAGAGCCGGCCTTTGATGGGCGCGAAATCGCGCTGACGCATCATTCGGTTTCCGTGCTCAAGGCGCTGGGGGCGTGGGAGCATATTCCACAGGTGGCCATTTCCCCCCTGCGGCAGGCACGGGTTGAAACCGGCCGTCGCAATCATCCCCTTACGTTTGATACACAGGGGCGCGGTGTTGATGCACTGGGCTATCTGGTTTCCAACCACTGTATCCGGCGTGGCCTGTATCTTGCCGCCAGCAACCGCCCCAATATCCACCTGCTGGGTGGCACCGTCACCCGCCATATCCGGCGGATAGGCGAGGACATGACGGTGGTGCATACCGGTGGTGAGATCCGGTCCCGCCTTGCCATAGGGGCGGACGGGCGGTTTTCCCAGTTGCGGCGGATGCAGCGTATTGGCGCGGTGATGCACGATTTCAGGCGGTCCATGCTGGTCTGCCGCATGGCGCATGACCTGCCGCATCACCATGTGGCGACGCAGTGGTTTGATGAAGGGCAGACCGTGGCGCTGCTGCCTGTCAATGGCGGTGCATCCTCCGTTGTCCTGACATTGCCACCCGACCAGATCGAGCGCCTGCGCATGCTGGACCGGGATGCCTTCAATGCCGAAATCATGGAACGGGTCGGTAATCGGCTGGGCAATATGCGGCTGGTCAGCACCCGGCACAGTTATCCGCTCCGGGCCGTTTACGCCCATCGTTTCGTGGCGCCGGGCTTCGCCTTGCTGGGGGATGCCGCCGTGGGCATGCACCCCATCACGGCCCATGGCTTCAATCTGGGGCTGAAAGGGCAGGAGTCACTGGCGCAGGAAGTGGCAGCCGGTCTGGCGCGCGGTGAGCAGCCCGGCAGCCTGGCCACGCTAAGGCGTTTTGAGCGGCGGCATCGGCTGGCCACGGCCCCCCTGTTTGCCGCCACCAACGGAATCGCCACGGTCTATACCCGTGACGAGCCAGCCTTCAGGGTCCTGCGCCAGGCCGGGCTGCGCGTGGCCGATGCACTGGCGCCATTCAAATCCATGGTGACGGAGATGCTGATGGACCGGGAGGGGCAGCATAGGCCGGGATAATGGTGCGATCCTGGCCCGGTGCGCGTGCCGATTCTGTTGTGCTGGCGTGCGTATCCTTGTGTAAGTGATTCTGTTTGTTGGCGGTTTTCCGGTCTTTTTGATTTTTTCCCGAGATATTTTTCCAATGATGTGCATTTTCTGATTGACGGTTTTGGGGGTGGGACCTATATCCGCACTCACCGGCGGCGCTGAGGGAAACTTCTTGAGGTTGCTGGTGAGATTTGCTAGGTTATTCGGCCCGATTGGGCTTTGGTCTTTGACAAGAGAATAGAGAGAGTATCTGGAAGGGATATGCTGGCGGCGCGGTTGTTGCTCTTTAGGGGGTGAT
>ERZ746981.296-NODE-296-length-25946-cov-11.954811_pt1 | contig 25946 bp, 14 predicted proteins | sample MGYA00374948_ERZ746981 | MGnify/ENA primary metagenome ERZ746981 (study PRJEB28757, sample SAMN06711160) | food metagenome | host: microorganism | place: China:Harbin | collected 2017-01-30 | study: EMG produced TPA metagenomics assembly of the Analysis of...
CTGTAGTGTAATCAAAACTGATTTCTTCAACCTATGGCTTTACAATTTAGTGGTATTACAACCTGGACATCCGCAACCAGTACCACATTTACATCTTTTTCCATGATCGTCCGATGAGGATCCACAGGACGACTTTGTGCTAGTTTGAGTGTCATTCCTTCCACTTCCACATCTGCATTGTGATTTCACCGTGGACTGGGCTGCATCCTTTGGAATAGGGGATTTATGTGACTTCGAGCAATGGCAGGGCATGTTGTTAATTTTAAAACTGAAGGTGGTATTTGGCAGCAAATATTGCAGGGTATGATAATAAGCAAAACTAAAAAAAAAAGAGATATAGAGGCGGAGGAGATAGCGTCTAGTATATATATGTCAAGAAATTGTTATCTCACCAAAATTTTGTAGGATAATGCAGGATGATACTGAAATGATTTTCTATTGGATAACTAGCATTAAATACTTGCACAAAAAAAAAGTGGCAGCCTGCGATCAGGAATGCATAGAGCTGCCTTATTAGTAAAATGATTGATTGCCGATACACTTAGCGCTAATTGGAGTGATCATTTTTAGAAGACGAGAATTAAGTTGTTTTTCTTCCCAAATTTACATATTAGAATTCACGATATATAAAAAGCTAGGAGTAGTCAATGGGTGTTTTAAACTACAACCCTCGGTATGGTCCGGTGGACATCACATCAATATCAAAATAAATAAATCAACGACACTCTGCATTACATCTTCCCCTTATTCTTCAACTCTTGAAGGGCACGGTGAAGAGACACTCCAATCTCAGGATTGGCCTTGCCGAAATATTCGCAAACCCTCTCCTGGATTTCATCGTTGGCATTAATGGCATTGGTAGCCACATTGTGGATTAGTGCCTCCTGTTCTCCAGGCTCTCTTCCTAGAACATCCCAAAGTTTTCCAGGCTGAACATAATCGTAGTCAGTAACCGTCCAATGGAATGGAACAACCTCTCCTGAATATTCCTCGTCAGGCTTATCGCCTGAAGGCTTTGCCTTTGCATTGTATTGAACCGGGCAGTTGTAGGCATTAGCATAGTTAGGAGTTGGTCCAAGATTGCCATTGACACACATAGGGCCATCTCTTATCTGCGGAGCAAATGTACCGGATTTGAACGGACAATTCACCGGTATCTGGTCAAAGTTCGCACCAAGTCTGTGTCTCTGTGTATCTGGATACGAGAAGAGTCTTGATTGCAAGACAGGGTCATTTGATGCCTCCATTCCTGGGACCGTATTTGAAGGTGAGAATGCAACCTGTTCCACTTCTGCAAAGTAGTTTTGTGGATTTTCGTTGAGCACCAGGCGGCCAAAGTGCCTCAATGGGAATTGCTTATGCGGCCAGACTTTCGTGAGGTCAAAGACGGAAAATGGCAACTTCTTGGACTCCTCGAGGCTCATCGTCTGTATATAGCACTCCCACACTGGGAAGTCACCCTTCTCGATTGCCTCAAAAAGATCCCTGGTTGCAAAATCGGGATCAGCACCGGCAAGCTCACCCGCCTGCTCATTATTCAGGTTATGGACCCCCAATTTCGACTTGAAGTGAACCTGAACATACTTCCACTCTCCTTTCGCGTTGTACCACTTGTACGTGTGTCCAGAGTAGCCATTCATCATTCTCAACGATGCAGGAGTTCCACGATTCGTGAAAAGATACATCACCTGGTGAAGCGACTCAGGGTTGGCAGTAAGGTAGTCCCAGAACATATTCGCATCCTTTAAATTGGTCTGAGGGTTTCTTTTCTGGGTGTGAATGAAGTGTGGGAACTTGGTAGGATCTCTGATGAAGAATATTGGCGTGTTGTTGTACACCAAGTCCAAGTTACCATCCTCCGTGTAGAACTTCGTGGCAAAACCTCTGGGATCTCTTGCAGAATCGGCCGATCCCCTTTCGCCACCGACTGTGGAAAATCTGGTGAATGTCCTGGTCTTCTTGCCAATTGTGTTAAGAAACTTCGAACTGCAGACATCCGAAATGTCATCAGTCACCTCAAAGTATCCAAACGCACCTGCACCCTTGGCATGTACAACTCTTTCTGGAATTCTCTCCCTGTCAAAATGGGCCAAGGAATCGATTAACTTAAAATCTTGCAGAAGTAATGGTCCTGTTGGTGGTGCATACTTGTAACCATCCTTTTTTATTGAAATTCTCTGTGTAGAGAAAGGGTCTGAAACCGGTGCACCGGTCGAAGTAGTATAAACAGGTGGATATTTTTTGGCCATTGCGTTTACTGGTTACGTTTAAGTTTATAGATAGAAGCAAACTACATTAACGGCAGTTCATAACTCCGCTTAACTGTTTAATGGAAATGTGGCCATTGGCACTCTTTATATACTTTCATCTGCATAATTGTCGGGGGCACAAATCCCCTCCTCTGCACACCTATTTTAGGTTTAACCCCACTCCGCACTATATTTTACCGGGTGAAAAAAATACAAAAATAAAAATTAGAGTACAAAACAATGCAGTCCTGGCCAGGCAAAAATTGCTTGCTCATTTCAGCGTGATTTCAAATCAACGGATTCTTTTTCGCTGCAGATAACAATCGCCAACCGGCAGAACACACACTCTCTCAATCATTTAACAATTTCAGCCTTTTCTATTCTTCCCGCCGCACCTTTAAGATTACTAACTGCTCGAAGAAATATTTTTTTTTAATTGCTATGTTTTCTTCAAGCTGCTAACAGCAACCTTAAGAATATTTATGCTCATTACTGGAATCATTAATAATCTGCATCATCTTATTTCTAGACTACGTAATACTTTTTCCAACAGTTACAACCTCAGCTTTAATTATGCTTAAAGACGTAGAATGGCTTGCTTGCATCAATAATATATTTGTAAGAATTGTTGTTAATCTGGCTGGTATTTCCAAATTCAGCACTTCTGTGTGTCTGATTGTCCTTGGTGTAATAATGCGTTTTCTTCTTTTTTCTTATCGCTTTCCAAGTCTAATATTAATAAACCTTGACATCTCGAATTGTCTGTAGGACTATTCATATTCTACACAAAAACTTCCAAAAGATAAAGCAGTTATATAATAAATGCTTTTAGGATAGTGTCAGATTCTTTTTCTACGCCAAATGGTATGCCTCAATATTTAACACTACCCTTAATCTAATCCTACATAGCTCACTCCTTTTTTTTTATCTTTCGGGTATACCCGCCAATGTTTAAAATATTTAGCGCGTATTTTCGGCTATCGAACGCAAAATTTCCGACCACAGTTGCTCGATCCGTGAGATATGTACAATAGTTGTCTTACATCAAGTACGGCGACAATATCAAGCATCCAGTAATGTATTTTGTTCTTCCTTTATTAATATCGAGGCACCTTCGAGGGACATTGCAAGTATTACTCGGAATGCTGAGTTTCTGAAATATATTTAATGGCATGCCGGAAATTGTACATATAAATGTATAGAAATAAACTGACTTATCCTGCATTGTATCCCAAAAAATAGTTTCGAATGCTAGGCATTCTCTTCTATTGCATGTGATTGCGTAAACACACTGTCTGTCCTTATTGTTGATCTGGCATTACATCGATTTCAATTCCAGATCTGTTGAAATTTTGGCGCCTTTTCTTGAAGCACAGCAGTTTGCTGATAATATTCTTAAATACATCTCGAATCCCTGAACCCAGCTGCCAAATCTTCTCAAAAATTATCTCATCCTGCGGACTTATGAACACGTTTCCATGTTCCGAATAGTGCAAATAAAGCTCAAACTTTGCCAAATCCTTCCTAGTGACTAAACCGGCCAACTTACCTTCATCTTCGACAATTATAACCTGTGGTCCCAATTTCGCAAAGATATCGAATGCAAAATGTAGAGATGACTTCACGTCAATACTGAAGCTCTCCGGAAGCACGTAGTCTTCCAAGTTTATTTCATTCTCTTCGAGATATTCCCCTCCTTCCTCCTCCTCATCATCATCGTTATCATGTCTTATACCTGTAATGTTAGTCACCTTTTCATCTGACACAAACCTCACGTTTTTGCTTCCTAGATCATAAATGGCATCTGTGCTGATCGTGCTGGCACGGTGATCTGCTCCGTTGCTGCTTCCAACAGCATGTGCATTAGCAGAAAGAGCAGCGTGTGCTTTTTTGCTTGCTTCTCTTTTTGCCGCCTTGCAAGCACTGATTAGATTTCTCTTAGTTGTCACACCCACAACAGCCCTACTGGCAACCGACTCAATAATAGGAAATACACTGAACCTTGTCTCTTTCAATAGTATATCCAATTGTGAGAATTTTAAATTCTTATATGGCAATGCCACCACATCCATAGTCATCACATCACTTATTGTGTGATCGCCATAGTTGTGTTCTTCCTTGACATCCAAAAATGGTATTCCATTAAAACGGACCATCTGGTCACACACCCCTCCCATGCCGATTCCAAAATGATCACCCACTATTTTGGTTACGGTAACTATAATCATTGTTGGAACGATGTAGTTTAACGCACCAGTGAGCTCAAACATAATAATGACCACTGCCAGAGTGAGGTTTGTTATTCCACACAATCCTGCAGCTGCTCCTAGAAAGGCATATGTACCAGAAATTATACAATTTCTTTTACCTGCTAGGCATTGTTCAGGATCATTGAAAATCGCTTCGGATATAAGCCCTATTGCTTTTCCGAATGTTGCCCCTGCAGCCATGGAAGGAACAAAAATGCCACACGGCACTTTGCTGTTGTACGAGATTATGACAAAAATCATTCTAAGCGCGGTGGAGAACAAGAGACTCACAATAGTACGAATTAAGGTGTTCTTGTTCAAGGCCGCCCGGCAAATCTCGTTTTCAAAAAACCCCGTAACACCATCATCTCCTCCATTGTTGTTGTGGCATTCATGGAAAAGAATTCCCATACCTTCAGTCATATCCAGTCGAATGAACTCACTGAAATATCCGACGGCAGCTGTTAGCAAGCATAGTATAGCCACTTCAGTGACGGGATATTTCTTCAGATACTTGTTTCTAAAAGCAACCCATTTGATATTGAACTTGGAGATAACTATTCCGTAGACACCTCCAAATATTCCTAAAATAATAAAGAATGGAATCTCAAAATACCTCCACGTGGTATCGTACGAAACCTGGAAAACGACAATCTGCCCGGTTCTGAAAGAATTCATTACAGAAAGAACGCCTGTGGCAACTAGGGCACAATAATAGCTCTCCCACAAAGTCGAAAGCTTGAAGTTTGAGGTGATCTCCTCAATTGAGAAAAGCACACCTCCAATTGGAGATGCAAAGGCCACAGCAACACCAGATGCAGATGCAGCAGTAAGAAACTGAGACTGGTGAACAAACGAGCGTTCGAAATTGCTGAAAAGTTTCGAAATAACATTGCCGACGCAAGCAGCATAGTGGACACTTGGTCCTTCCTTGCCCACATTAAGGCCAGATGCTATCACCAACGGTAGACCAATGCTCTTTATGAATAAAGTTGGCCATCCAAGCACCTTGTCTGTAACAAAGCCAGAGACTATACACTTGACCTCGGATATTCCGGATCCCGCAGCTGTGGGTGCATAGTATTTGCACAAAATTGCAGCAATGGTTCCGAAAAGCACAGAAAATATAATGTACATTATATAACGAACAACAAACATCGAAGACCATGGAACCCAGCTCGAGCATTGGCCTGCTGCTTCTCCCCAGCAACAAAAGCTCTTGTTAAGGTAAAATCCCGCCGAGCAGTATCCTTCTTTAAGGTCTCCGAGCCACTCCGTGATAATGTTAAGGCATCCAGCGATAAAGCCGACCAGGCCTCCGATAAGGGTAAGTGCAAGCCACACCTGAAATGTAATCCACAATCTACTCTTCACAATCTGGATCCGACTCACCTGACGTTTTATCTGGCGCATTATGCGAGCGTTAATACTTTTTCTGTTATCATTTCGTTTCGAAGATCTTCCTTGCCGACCAAGAGAAAAATACCTGAATCTGGATCCGTGTTGTAGTGAATCACCTTCAATTCTAGAGCTGCTTGTCGTGATTGCTTCATTAATGTCCTCTTGATTGGCAAATGACGAGCCACCATCATTCCGGTCATCGTCCAATTCATTATCATACTCCGAATTATAGCCGCTCTGATAATCACTGTGTACATCAGATTGGTGTGTTCCAGTTCCACCTCTGAACCTTGATATGAGGCTTTGTCCCTCTTCTATATTACCCTGGTGAGACTTTAAGAGCTCTCTATAGTAATCTCTGTTCTCTATATATGTTTCATTTGCCCAATCTACCGTGTGATAGTTGTCAAAACTCTTTATTAGTGCCTTATACTCCTTAGATGTACGAAACACGTCTTGCCAGGAACTATCATCTTCGTCGGACTGCACGCTATCCTCCAGATTCGTGTCTGTGGGCATTTCTTACCGAAATAATTTAGATTGATTTTAGATCTATAAGCAATTGCTGTTATATCTGACACAGCTGTCATATATTTATTTTTCATGTATGCTTGAAATATAAATCCACCCAGTATTATTATCGCTTCAGATCACCGCCCGAGATCTAATTGTGCGTCTGTCGACGCGTCCCTAAAAAAATACCTGGAAAATAATCCTGCTTGCAACCTCTGGCTTAACGCTGCAATCATACATTCGCAAAGGGTGCTGCATTTGCTGTATTCCATTCGCTATACTATGTTTATTATTCTACATTCAATTCTCCCTTAGAGAGATTTCACCCCCGTTGAATTCGCAATTTTTATAACAGTTATTAGTCTTTATTGACCTTATAAATAAATCAGCCACGGATTGTTCTGTGGCTAACGACTCTCTTCCGTAAACGATAAGCACCGAAAAAAATAAATAATGGAGAATATCAAGATAGTATGCATACAGGCTTGCCATCTGATCGCAGCATTTTGTTAATCAATGAAATGGGCCCAAATCCAGGAATGCAGCTGCGGCTATTTCAATCAATTAATCGTAATTAAATACTCTTTTGTAAGCTTCATAGCACATGTGATAGCTTAACCGATCAAAACACTAGCACTGTCGTCGGCAAACTTGTAGTGTGGAATTTCAAGATTCAATGGCGCTGGTCCCTTTCTGATTCTACCAGAAATATCGTAATGAGAACCATGGCAAGGACAGAACCATCCGTCGTAATCTCCTGCATTTCCAATAGGAACACAACCCAAATGAGTGCAAACACCCACCATAATCAACCACTCTGGCTTGATAACTCTGTCCGCGTCCTTTTGAGGATCTCTAAGTGTGGAAATATCAACGTCATTAGCCTCTTGAATCTCTTCTGAAGTTCTGTGTCTTATAAACACTGGCTTACCTTGCCATTTCACAACTGCATTCTCACCCAATGGAATTGCACCAAGCTTAACCTCAACTTTGGACATAGCCAACACATCAGCAGATGCAGACATTGTCGAAAGGAAAACATCAACTGTAGATTTTGCTGCTGCTGCACCCAAAACACCATACGCACCAACCATGAAGTATGTATAGTCCCTGGATTTATCAGGGTTGGCACCCTTTGACCGATTCAAATATGACGTGAAATCTGGTGAGTCATATGTGGATTTCAAAGCTTTTGTAGAGCTCGAGAATGATCTGGCAATTGTCGATCCTTTACGTTGTTGTTAGTATATCAGTTCAGAAAGTCACGAAAATCGTGCTTCATTCCATGTCCAAGAAAAAGAAGATCGCTCTTTACCCAGATATATGTCGGCGTGCAATCGGTTTACAAACTCTTTCTCGACAAGTATCAACAGGAATCTAAAAAGCAGTAAATGGATATTCGACCCAAGGCCCACTTTTAAACTTCAAAACTTACCCAAATGGAGACCCTTCACACTGTTCATCGAAAGTCTAGAGAGCATTGTGAAAATTACGATTTAGCAAATGTTGTTTTGTTCCTTGTATGTTCTTTTTACCAACAATAAACCGTTGATCTTCTGAATACAGCTGAAGACGTAAGTATGTATGTATCTTTTTTCTTTCGAAAAAAAAAGTGCAAATTTGGTTATCGAGCAAAAAGCTTTTTTTCAGCATCCCAGTAAACAGTAAGTAAAGCTTAAATTTTTTTTAATTGCATCTAAGCTTTCAACCCCACAACAAGTCTGTCTCATTTCATCTCTGAAAATTAAAATTCCGTCTTTTTGATTGCATATGCTACTGTTGATCAATATACTACAACTACAAAGTTCTTTAGGTTGAATTGTGGGTATTATGACACCGAACGAATTACTAAATGCACACTAATGTCTAAAAGAAGATGCTTCCTAACACCATGTTCTCACCCAAATTAGCATTAATCTGCTAAGGGTATCCTTCCAATTAGAATTCCGACGATGCTAATATATCGATTAAAAGGCATAAGTAGAGGAGGTAGCTTAGGGGAGCGATAAAAAAATTTTGTCTTGCTAATTAAACACGCTCATTAATTTACCCCATTTTCATTGGATAAAAAATGCCAGGCAAAATATTAGAATTTACGGTATGCAAGGTTTTGATCATTTGCTTACGTAAGCTAGTGGTCACGTGCGTGTGTATTCTCTTTTGTTTCTTGCAACAAGAGGTCTAGTAGTAAGGAGTTTAACAAAAGGTGCATCGATTCATCAAAAAATGATATAAATGAATGTAAGCGCCAAGTACAAAAGATTGACGGGAATAAGATAGTTGTTATTTAAAAAGGTTTTGTGACTTTTTTTTAATTTCTAGTTAATATATTTTCAGATTGGCGTTTTTTATGAAAATGATAGTTGTAAATCCTAAATTTAGTTCGATACATTTTTCAATTTTTTCAAGTCCTTAACATTGTCACAAATACCGATACTCTATTTCACCAATGACCGTACTTCAAAATACATATAGAAAGTAGGTAAACATTTCTAAAAGGAATTTTATATGTCACGCCCTGTTTTAAATGAAGAGAGATACAAATCTATAGACATTAAGTATGCTGTGTATTTTATTTCGAGTTTACGATTTTGAACATTTTTGGGCCGTATTTTTGGACGCACGCGGTTGCCTAAATATAGCTATCGGGGACCTGCTTAGTCAGATGAAGGGGAAAAAACAGGGCCGCAAAATTTGGACCGACAATCCGCGTCGGCCTAAATGTTAAACGCTCTGAAGGAGAAAAATTAAGAACGACTGATTAACTTTGTGCCTCACAATCAACTTTGTGACCTTCAACTACTACCAAACTGATCTCTGACATCACATTATTTGACACTTCTTTATAGACTAGCATCTTTTTCCCAATAGTCAAGAATTGAGGAAGGAGACACTTACAGTTTTTGATCCAATTGCGTTTTTACAAAGTTCTCGAGATTTCGTGAATCAAATAATTACCATTTGGATATACTTTAAGAAGATTAGTGCTGATCTTGTGACTTTAAAAAGTCTTAAATTAAATAGCCATTTTTGATAAAAGGGCTAGATTTGATTGCTTTAATACTTCTGAAGAAATTCACTACAATAGGAATTACAGTGGCAATCACAAATACGAAAGGAAGATCATTACTGCATCATTATTACAGCATTTCCTCCGCAATTCGAGTTTTATATAGACTGAAAATCATAGGATACAGAGATATTTAAGGTACAGTTACTGCATACAAAGTACAGCTTGAGCATTTATTATTATGTCTGATAACGTCATCAAAAGAAAAATCGTGATAGTTGGTGATGGTGCGTGTGGGAAGACATCACTTCTTTACGTGTTTACTTTAGGAGAGTTCCCCACAGAATACCATCCAACAGTTTTTGAAAACTATGCAACTGACTGCAGGGTTGATGGAAAACCAGTTCGACTTACCTTATGGGATACGGCAGGACAAGAAGAATATGAACGACTTAGACCTTTATCGTATGCTAAAGCCAACATTATTCTTATCGGATTTGCGTTAAACTCCCCAGATTCACTGGAAAATGCTGGTTTGAAATGGGCACAAGAGGTGGGCCAATATTGCCCTAATGTGCCCATTATATTAGTGGGCCTAAAGAAAGATTTAAGGCCCGTTGATGATGGCTCAGATCCATATTACGAAGACAAATACGTGACTCCAGAAAAGGGTGAACAAGTTGCTCAATTTATTGGTGCGAAGAAATATGTTGAATGCTCTTCATTGACAGGAGAGGCAGTTGACGATGTATTTGAGATGGCGACACGGGCCAGCTTACTTCTGAAGAATGAACATGAGAGTTCATGCTGTGTTATATCATAAGGACAAAGTCCAATATATCATCATTTTATGCTACTTCTTAGACTGCATGTTATGATAATTTTTAATTTCCAAATCCAAACCTCTAACCTGCTCTCCGTTGGATATAGACATCATCCCCTTGTTACGGCTCGTGACGCGTTTTGAAAGATTGTGTTCTTTCGTAAACATTCATTTTCCAATTTTGCTCTCACCTGCTTCTCAATCGAGGGTACTCCCTATCTACGCGAACCAAGTTTGACAGGGTTGCATCACATTCTTTTATTTTACTAACTAATAACGTTCCCTGACAAGAACAGTCATACCCGTTCATACACGCTTGTTCCAGTGCTCTTTTCTATCCGGTCATTCTTTAATATCTTTTATTTTTTGCTTTCTTTTTGTTTTTTTTTCTATGCTACTCTTTCTTCTAGTACATTTTATTCTTCTCAGCTTTTATCCTTTCGCTCACCTCTTTAATACCTTACCTTTGTGCACACTTCCGTTCGCTAATATTTTACATAACTTCCTTGCTCAATGTGCTAATTAACATATCTCTAATCCAACCTGGTAATTCTGCGGAAACTTAATGGCAAATATCGTAGGAAAAGTTTCAGCCAAATAGAAAGTACAAAAAAAAAAGAGAGAGAAAATGGGAAGGAAATTCTGCCGGAAGATAAATGAGTTATCTAAATCAACGACATTAAATCCGAAGGAGATGCCGCCATCGTATTCATGTATATTTCACAACAAGTATATATTGTGACGCCATAGAATATTATAATACCCATTCTACATGTTGATGAACATGTCATTTTCCACATGGAGGTTAAGCTTGGCAAATAGTTGCAAATTTTCAACTACTCGGCATGTTCTAGAACGGGAGAAATATTATAAGCCGACAATATATGCTTTATCGACGGCTCCGGGAAAGGCTGCTGTGGCAATTATTAGAATATCAGGGCCTGCATCAACATACATTTTTAGGAAGCTAACAGGTTCCAGTTCACCACCACAAGCTCGTCTTGCAACTGTCAGAAAGCTTTTTGATCCAAAATCTTTGGAGCAAGGTCGAAAAAAGCTTATTGATGAATCACTCTGCCTGTTTTTCAAGGGACCACATTCATATAGTGGTGAGGATTTACTGGAGGTTCAATGTCATGGGGGACGGGCTGTGATAAATGCTATAATGAAGGCAGTTTCATCCTTACATACTGAATACATGCCAATACGCTATGCGGAAAGAGGCGAATTTTCAATGAGAGGGTTTCAGAATGGACGGTTTGATCTTACAGAAGCCGAGGGAATCAACGAATTGGTGAATGCAGAGACAGAAGTTCAAAGGCTTTCGGTTTTGTCATCTACAAATGGTGATACTAGAAAGTTATTTAACAGCTGGAGGAAGCGGATTCTTCATAATGTGGCACTTTTGACCACCGTCATTGACTTCGGTGAAGACCACGAAATTGACGAGGTTAATCATCTTTTCGACAAAGTGGCAAGTAGTATTGTTGAGTTGGAGAAAGAGATGCAGACTTATTTAAAAAAGACACAAAAGTCACAGATATTAATGGACGGCATTAAGATGACGCTATCTGGTCCTCCAAATGCTGGAAAATCCTCGATTTTAAATATTCTTGCGGATGATGAAAAGGCAATTGTGAGCAGCATTGCTGGAACGACAAGAGATGCCATAGATATACCACTAGCAATAAATGGCTACAAAGTTATTCTTGGAGATACTGCTGGAATAAGAAATGCGACCAACGAAATTGAGCAGGAGGGTATCAAAAGGGCACACAGAAGAACCAAAAATGCAGACTTGAACTTAGTCATATTGCCAGCTGATGAGTCTGATTCATTAGACAGCGTCTTTATGAAACATATTTCAACCATACGGGAACAACAAAGTAAAGAACTGTTGATTATAGTCAACAAGAGCGATTTAATGCCCTCGTTGAAACAGAGAGAAATTCTAATAGATATGCTCAGTGATAAACTTTCTGTGAAGAAGGATAAATTCATGTTTATTAGCTGCAAGACAAAGGAAGGCATACAGGAACTTGTAAATACATTGACCAGCAAATTCAGGCATATAACATGGACCGACAGGAATGAAAGTCCAGTTGTGATTTCAAAGAGAGCAAGAGATATCCTAGAAAAGAGTGTTCTTCAAGGATTTAAAGACTTCAAGATTTCAAAAGATGCTGATGATATAGTTTTGGCTACTGAGGGCTTGAGATTTAGTATGGAAGGAATTGGAAAGATAACTGGACAGGCCATTGGGGTCGAGGAGATATTAAGTACAGTGTTCTCTGAATTTTGCATTGGAAAGTGATACAAAAGCATAATATTTTATAGATAAAGAATTTATTCCCCCTGCATATATATAATAATAGCATAGAATAGAAGACACGGTTTTTCCTACTCTTAATTCTTCTCCATGTCAATGTTGACAGTAAGCCATTGCTTTGCCGAATGTGGAGGACCCTTGCAGAACATGGCAGTTCCATTTGTCAAATCATAAATTGCAGTCGCAACAGTCATAACCATCTCAGGATCTTTCTCGTTAGAGAATTGAGCTTCACCTCTAGGGTTCTTGGATTCAGAAACAGAATTTGGAGCACAGGTTCTATCGCTGACACTTTTCTTAATATCATCGAAAGAGATACCCTTACCCATTGGTTTACTCGTTATGAGATCAACAAAGTGTCTTGCCAAAATGTGGTTTCTGAAAAGTGAGGAACCGCCTGGGTTTTTACATCTCATGTAGTTTGCAGCCGGCGTATAACGAGGGGACACAAAGTGGTTAGAATGCGTGATAAATGCTCTTCTCTTGAATGAAGGCAAGACCTCAGCACCTGTTTTCTCGTCCACATAGGTTGGTTCTATGAGGAAATATGAATTTGGAATCAGTTCGAAGTCCAATGCGAGACCTTCAGCAGTAGCAACCAATATGTTACCGGAAACATGTCTTGGGGACTGCACGATGTAATGTAAACCATTAGCAAAACTATGACACGAAAGGAACTTTCTTCTGGCAAAAGAAGCTGGAATGACTGGAAGCTTTATTCCATATTCTTTTTCGATCTTCTTTGCTGCGGCTTCATCCTTGGGGTCTCTAGGGAAGTTGAAAAAATCAACATTAGAGTTCAAACCGTTGGCACATAGACCCAAACCTTCGGAATTCATACCGGAACGACCAAGTTGACCGACCTCTCCAAGAGTAAGTATAACCTTTGGTAGACCTTCTTCTGGTGTCGTATGTGTCTCTAAAACAACACAAAGATCGTGATCGTACACATAACTATCCAAATCCCAGTTCTGGACAAGCTTAACTGCTCTCTCATCGATTATTGCACCAGTCGAGCATTCATCCGCAGTCTTAGAGTTGTCCGCAATCTGATCAGCACATTCAGAGTTATTTTTATACTTGGTCAAATCGTACCGAGCGTTGATCAGAATAATTATGTCCAAAGGAGTCTCCGCACCTTCTGCAATTCCCTTCAACTCCTCAAAGGCAAATGGGTCGTATTTCTGCAATGCTGGAATATAGTAAGATTCGATGATATTCTCGCACCAATCCCATGGTGGAAGAGTATCGCTGGTCTTATAATGTTTTCCCAACTTCTGAATTTTCTCTTTCAAGGTACTACCGTGCTTGAGTCCACGCTCAAATGGTGTACCTGTCAGAATAACATGAGGATATAACTCTGCTTCTGCGGTCATGATGTATATTTTGTAGTTTTTTCCCCGTACTTTTAATACTATTGGTGTCAGCGAGAAAATTTCAATATTTAGGAAGAAACGTACGACTTGTTACCTCAAATAAGAATAGAACAGAAGAAGATTGCCTATATATACAGATATGGACTCACAAGACCGTCGGCAAAGAGTTTGAAATCACTGGAATCCAAACGTCGGAGTGATGACTGCAATAAAAGGTCACGCCAATAAGATCAATCTAATTAATCTTGAAATGTATATTGTTGGTGAATAAATCGGCCATTTCATTGCTAGGTGTCGGAGGGCACTCTAAATCAGGTAATTTTCTGTTGTCGCGCTCCGAAGTATTGTCGGAGTCGGAATATCAACTTCCTTATTGGGAAGTTATTCGGAACACACATGATAAATAACTTGAAATAGTAATCCGACGAGCGCGGTTTTTTTTTTTCTTAATGACTCGGAGCGCTTATCTATGATTCTTGAAAATATTTCAGAAGCTCACGTCAAGCAATATGATGCTTTAAATATGGGCATATTGGCCTCTTAAATTCCTAAACAAAAACACCTTACGAGGGTTTCAATGTCCAGATGAAGTATAGAGTGGACATCAAGAATATATCTTCACGCTTCAAGGATATAGAACACACTCCAATAAATGTCTTTACCTTCTACAGGCACTTCCTCTGAGGAAGCTGACCAGAAGAAAGGGATGAAAACACCTTATGAGGTGAACGAAGTTCCGCTTAGTGAAAAAGGTGTGGAAATAGATGAGGATTTCAGATACAATATTATTCATGCATGTGGTCATAACTTTAGCGCTGACAAAGAAAAAGGTGGATCCTTTGACCTACCTGCTGATATCGAATACATGATCGATAAAATCGGCGGCTTAAAGATAGAGGATGCTATTGATATTCTCAAGAAGGCCTACAAAGATCACTATCAGGATCAGAACTTCCCAAGTGACGTTTATTTGTTGATCCATGATCTTTTGGATAAAGAGCTTTATCTTTCAAAGGGTCACACTGAGAAGGAATGGACTGAAGAAAGCAAGATTCAGGCTGGCCTAATTTACTATTATTCACCATATCCTGAAGTTAGAACTGTCACATCGCCATTAGACATTGAAGATGTTCCTATTGAAACCATTAGATCTTATATTCTAGGTATCATTTGGACCATTATTGGTGCAGGTGTGAACGAATTCTTCATGCATCGAAAGCCAAGAATTACTTTAACAGCACCCGTCATTCAAGTCTTGCTTTATCCATGTGGTAAATTCTGTGAACATGTTCTTCCAGACTGGGGCTTTAAGTTCAGAGGAAAGAGATTTTCTTTAAACCCAGGTCCTTGGACAGCAAAAGAACAAATGTTTTCCACTCTTATGTTTAATGTGGCCATTAGTTATACCTATGTCTCTCATAATATTTACGTGCAGAAGTTGAAACGGTTCTATAACAATGACTGGGTTGACATTGGATATGAGATTCTTCTTATGCTTTCGTCACAATTCATGGGTTTTGGATTTGCTGGAATTGTCAGAAAATTCGTTATTTATCCAGAAAAATGCATTTGGCCTACAGCTTTCCCAACATTGGCCTTAAATTCAGCTCTTTTAAAGGGCGAAAAGCATACAGAAAACATTAATGGTTGGAGAATTACAAGATATCACTTTTTCTTGGTTTGCTTCATTGGAATGTTCCTCTACTTTTGGATTCCAAATTATCTCTTCCAAGCTTTGTCCACGTTTGACTGGCTTGCATGGATAAAGCCACAGAATTTCAACCTAGCTGTTGTCACTGGCTCCCAGTATGGCCTTGGACTGAACCCTATTCCTACTTTCGATTGGAATATTATTGACTACAACTATGCCATTACGATTCCATTCTTTTCTCAGTTGAATCAATACATAGGTTCATTTATTGGCTTTTTTGCAATCATAGGTATTTTCTACTCTAACTACAAGTGGTCCGGATACTTGCCTTTGAATGACAATAATATCTACACGAACACAGGTGAATTATATGAAGTTACCGAGATTCTTAATAAGAATAGTCAATTAGTTGAATCTAAATATCAAAAATATTCACCTCCCTTTTACACCGCCGGTAATCTTCTTATTTACGGTGCATACTTTGCTTTATATCCATTCTCATTCTGCTATACAGTCATAACCGAATGGTCCACCATCAAGAATAGCTTCAAGGTTTTCTATCACCAGTTGAGACACCTGAAACTTTGGAAATCAAACTATGATGGCTTTGATGATCCTCAAACAAGAATGATGAAGAAGTACAAGGAAGTTCCTGACTGGTATTTTCTTGTTATATTGGTGATCTGTATTGTTCTAGGAATATTGGCTGTTAAGCTTTATCCGGCTCAGACCCCTGTTTGGGGTATTTTCCTTATTTTGGTGTTGAACCTTTTGCTTTTGATTCCAATTTGTCTCATTTTCTCTATTACCGGTTACTCAATAACCATGGGTGTGATTACCGAAGTTATTATTGGTTACCTTCGTCCAAACTCGGGATTGTGTCTTATGACTTTGAAGTCCTTGAGTTACCAGGTGGATAATCAAGCCGAATCTTTTATTGCAGATCAGAAACTTGCTCATTATGCCAAGATTCCTCAAAGATCCGTTTTCAGAGGTCAATTGATTGCTGTTTTTTTCCAATGCCTTACTGCTTTGTGTGTTATCAACTGGCAAATTAACAATATTCCTGGTATCTGTACCGATGAAGCCGAAAATCACTTTACATGTCCTAAGGATGTGAACTTTTACTCATCATCAGTCTTCTGGGGTGTGATTGGTCCAAGAAGAATCTTCAGTGGCTTATATCCTATTCTTAAATGGTGCTTCTTGATTGGTTTCCTTCTTGCTCCTTTGTGCGCAGCTTTGAAGAGGTATTTCCCTAAGTACACCACTCATTTTGAACCATCTCTTATTATTGGTGGAATGTTGCAATACGCTCCTTATAATTTATCATATCTTACTGGAGGTTTATATGCATCGTATGCGTTCATGCACTACCTTAAGAAGCACCATGCTAGGTGGTGGGAAAAGTACAATTATGTTTTGGCAGCATCATTTTCCTCCGCTGTTGCATTTTCGGCTATTATCATATTCTTTGCAGTTAAATATCATCCAAAACCTATAAGTTGGTGGGGTAATGATGTTTTAGATTTGGGTGTTGAAGGTGGTGAAGGTCAACAAACATTACTTAATGCTACCAGTGTAGCCGGTGGCTACTTTGGTCCAAGGAAAGGTGATCTTCCTTGATTGAACTTTCAGCATCTTTTTGTTTTCGTTTTTTTATCATAATTATTTCTTTTTTTTTACTTATGTTTAGAGATTAACATTCTAATTTTGTTGGCGTCTAGTTATTTAAAGTAATAATGCGTTCAGTAGCTTTGTGTTCTTCTGGCTTTAGAATTACTAATCTTTGGAATGCTGTTGATGCTATTGAAAGCTTTGATAGGCTGATGATAGGATACTGGCAGAAGTGGATGTTGCATTTTTCTATCAATGTTATGCCGTTTAATTCTTTTTTGATGCTGCATTCTACCTTCTTTCAACTCAAGGCTCTGATGCCATGGAAAGTAAAAGGTAAAAGCCGAAATTCCGGAAATAATCCCTATAACGGAACCTGCAAGAACATCTGATACTCTGTGTCTGTTATCGGAAACCCTTGAAAAAGATATAACTAGAGCAACCGTTAATGGATATAAAATACAGAAAATAAACTTCCAAGCAAATCCCTTATGGTCATACAGTTGAAGAACAGTGATACTATACAATGATTGAACAGTCATCGAAGCAAATACTGTTGCTGAGTGGCCACTAGGGAAGCTGCGGAATCCTTCATAGAGAATTTGTTGATTCGATTGGTTGCAGAAGGAAATTCCAATAGGTGTTCGACTATTTGGATAGTTTGCTGGCTCACATCGACTAATAATATCTGGCCTCGCAACAGATGCAACATTTTTAATACAAGAGACAACAAACAACTCTAGGGAAATAGAACACATCAAAGCAAGCATAAAACGATGAAACATTATTAGTCTTTGTTTGAGAGAAAATGTTCTCGTAAACTTGAATGTAAATATTGCCATCATGATTAAAGGAGCCAATACAGACCAGATGACCAATTGCCACACAGGTGTAAATGTATCGGGTTCAGAAACGTATGGAAAAATTAGTCTTCTGTCTAGAGGATCAAACTCTGTTCTTCTCGGAATTCCAATTCTTCCATAACACAGTCCGCAAATTAGAACAATAAAATATATTATCCATGTAACTAAGTACGAGAGAGCTGCTAAAAGAGTTGTTCTATTATGAATACTTGATCCGGAAATACTGGCGTCTAGTTTTTCATACAGCATTGACAACTGTTCTTTTAAAGGAAAGGACATATTTATATAAAGAACTTAAACAAATTCGAAGAGTCATGCTGGACTTGTTTATGTTGGCAGGTATAACTGGAAAAGGACTTGATAAAAGAACAAAACTAATTCTTAAAAGTATTGTACAACCGTGCACCAAGATAATTACAATAACGGAAGAGAAAGGGAGAAAAAAAAAAAAATAAAAAAGCGACGTGAAAAGAAGCAAAGAAGCAGAGTAAAAAAAGAGTGCTTAATTACTCAGTGATCGTTTCTTAACAAGAGTGACCATTATCCAATCACGGGGAACACACATTGACATTACAATATAGACACAATAGACATGTTACTAGGCTGGGCACTGTTTGGTGTAGGTGCAAGGGCACTTCAAATGGGAATTAGACAGGCCCCATTAGGATATTATCCAATGGCGTATGTGTATTCCGCTGGCTTCTGGGTTGGATTTGGTTATTTATTTGACTCATGGGTTGATAAAAACAATAAATTGCTTGAATTAAGAATGCAAAAACTACAGAAAACGAGGGAGGCCGCTGCATCTTTGGAAGCAGCAAAATGAAGTTGGCAATTCAATGACAAATGATTGTGCTAGCAATGCAAGTTTGGACAGATATAATGAAACGTCTTTTATTAATAAAGATCCGCAATCGAATTCAAACAGAGCGGTACACAGGGAGGAATGAAGAATGATAAAACTATTTGTAAAAGAGACCAGGTTGTATTCCGCACATCATATATTTATTTTACCATATCCTTACGTATTTATTCAATCATACACGACTTATCACTATTAATCATAGAACTGTTACTGTACTATTTTGGGCATAATATAACTATGACATGCCAGTGTAATCGGCCATTTGGAGATAATCAGTGTCATCAAGACCGTTCTCTAAATCTTTAAGCTCCTGCTCTAAAGTTTGCTTACTTTCGTCTGGTGTATCATCTTCCCCATTATCCTGATCATCGAATTCATCCATTTCTCGATCATCATCATCACTTTGAACTTTTTCCCCGTTATCGTATTCTTCCCCATTTTCATCGACTTCTTCTCCAGAGATATAATCTGGGCTGTCATCTTCATCATCGTGAGTTTCCTTTTCCTTGCCGGAATTTCCTACTATTTCTTTGTCAGTTTCACTTTGACTCTCAGCTTCTTCATTCTCGCTTTCCTCGCTATCATCACTGTGATCATCATCGCTATCTCCAAGCTCATAATCAGCATCAAGTTCCTCATCATCATCATTATTTTCTTCACCATCAGCACTACCAACAACCATATCACCCCCTGGGACAAGTTTTGCTGCTTCTGTAAGTGCTCCTGGCTTATGACTACCGCTTTTCAATTGTCTTTGGGCCTTTAATTCATCAGCCATTGATTTGTCTTCAAACTTCTGGCTTTGCACATATTGATTTATTTTATCGAACTCTTTCTGATCAATCATTGAGAATTCATACTTCTCAGTGGTCATTTTCTGTATATTATTACCATTTTCAGAGTTTTCCACGGAGTGCCTGACATTAAGAGACACATTAAACGTTAATCTAGTAATGGAGGTATATGTGACGGCCTCAATATCAGCAGTCTTGAATATTAGTATTGGCTTCTTAAAACCAAAAATAATATAGTCTTTTAGGAAATAGAGATAGCCTTCCTTTGTGACGTTGTACGTTTGAACGAAAAAAACGTCTTCGGTTGTTCCGTCAACTGTATTCATGCCCAGTGCTGAGAGTTGTTTCAACAAAAATGAAACCAATGTGGTATCATTCAATATCGAACCGAACTGCTCCGTTAAAATGTCATTGTTAAACTGAACTAAAAGCGGGTCATCCTTATACAAATGTCCTAGATTTTGCTTGTAGGATATTAGTAGAACCCTCGAAGCTTTTTTCTCAGGAACATGCAATATAGTTGTAAAATTAATATTTTTAGCGGTTAGATCATCTAACATAAATTCTGGTGGATTATTCATCGCTTTAGTGAATGTCATAAATGGTGCTTTACCCTTAAAAGCGCCAATGACCATATTAACTTTCTTTCGGAACGGTGATTGAATTGAAAGATCTGGTATTTGAAGCATGATTTGGGAACCTTCTAGTGTTTGTGGAAGTACCGATCTATCCGCTGAGCTTGTTTGCGTTGGTGCATTATCTGTTTTAAGCTTCTTGTGATTTAATTTTCCGACTTCTGTTAGCTTTCCCTCATAATATTCAATAATCTGCTTTATAGTCGTCTCGCTTTCTGGATCCTTTTTGATCAAGGCAGTTATATCATTTTGAAGCTGGCTGGGAAGTGATGCCAGAGTCATTCTTGCAGGGGAAATATTACCGAATATGTAGAGAAAAGTATCGCTTATTCATTTGACCAATCTATATAAATCGCATTCAATAGTATTAAAAAAGATGCTTGTTTCTATTGAAGGTGTCAGGAGTTGTCTGTTAAAACGAGGATCGGATCCTGCTTGAAAAAATAAAGTAGAAAAAAATAAAAAAATATACGCGTTTGAGGCGCGGGTTGAAGCGAAGTACAAAAAGTAGAATAATATAAAAAAAATGGTTGTAACAGCCGCGTGCCATTACAGAAATTAAGCAATCAAGCGTAAATAATATTCCATATAAAAGCAGCATTTTTCTCGCTCGATATTTTGTCAGTCTTCCAGCATGCCTTGAATCAAGCTTGACATTAATAACCCCAATAGGTTATAACTTTAGAGTTATAAGGCTGATTTAGAACATGCCTTCAGACTCGGTTAGTCTCCCTCTTTATGAGGATGAGGATTGCAATGATTACACAGAACCATCTCCAAGACAGGTTCTAAGGATTGCAATAAACTTAAAAAATCTGATAGACATACTGATTCCCTCACCAATACCGGTTCATTCGCTTACCGAGGATTCTACCTTTTTGAGTGAAAAGGTGATGACTGCTGTTTATGGTGCTGCTGGAGGAGACGGTAAAGGAAAAGGATCATCTGCTAGAAGATACCAGGCATCATTAGTATTTTGTCTTCTCAAAGTTGCGGGTTGGTACTCCTCATTAGCTGAAAATGAACTTAGTAACACAGAGCTTTATGAGACTCGACAGGTGACAGCTGAAAATATTGCAGCTACACTTATTGATCGTGAATCAGATGTTAAATACTTATTTCTTTCTCTGCTTTGTCATAGATATTCCATCAATCTCAACGATGTGGATGCTGACCCAGAAAATGCACTTGAACTTGCGGTGGACATGCACTCAACTACAATAATTGCTTCTAGTGGGTATCAAAGATGTATCAAATGGCTTTGGCGTGGTTGGATCGTTCAGTCAAGCCAGGATCCAAGCGAATACGTTCTTTTCAGAGGTATCTCGAACACGGAGTTTTCTTCTCGTTTTGACCCCGACAGAATTAAAACTCCTCTTTATCAGAATATCCTCGAGATCCTCTTCTCTTTCCTATATCTTTTTGTTTTCACTGTTATTGTCAATACAGATTCTAGTGCACATCACTTGGGTGCATGGGAGTGGGCTTATTACTTGGCGACCATCGGCTTTTCTTTAGACGAAGTCATTAAATTTTCGCATATTGGTGTCAATTACCTACAATTCTCGAACGCATTCAATGATTGTATGTATACGATAGTGCTCTTTTCAATGGCTATAAGGCTCTGTGGAATATCTGCAACAAATCCGGATAAGAACATTAACTTAAATATCATGTCGTACAGAATATTATCTCTGGCAGCTCCTTTTATGTGGACGAGAATGCTCTTGTTTTTGGATGTTTACCAGTTTGTGGGAACAATGATTATAATCATAAAGAAAATGATGAAAGAATCAATTATTTTTTTCGTCATGCTTACATTTATACTGATTGGCTTTCTTCAGGCCTTTTTGGGATTGGATCAAGCTGACGGTAAGCGTGATTTGACGAAGTTCATCATTCAATGTTTGCTTCGTACAGTTCTATCAGGACCAGATTTTGATTCAATTGGCAGGTTTGCATACCCATACGGAAGTGTTCTTTACTATTCATTTACCTTCATTGTCGTCCTAATTCTTCTCAACGTCTTGATTGCATTGTATTCACAGGCATACAGTGATGTTGTTGAGAATGCTACGGACGAATATTTGGCCCAGTATTCATCAAAAATTTTGAAATATGTTCGTGCACCTGACGCTAAAATATTCTGTCCGCCTCTAAACCTCATTGAAATATTCTTGTTGGATATTCCATTGAGCTGGTGGATGCGCAAAGAATATTATATCGCAATTTGTGATCGTGTCATGCTGGTTCTATATTTCCCATTACTTATTTTCATTGCAAACTATGAGTCGCAGGTTGCTAAGAGGGTGAACTACAACAGGCAAGTCCACGTTGCCGACGATGCTAATGAAATAGATACCGAATGGAATTTGTCAGATGGATTCGATTCAGATGAAAATCCTCACCGGCATGTCAACAAATCGCAAAGATTACAGCAACGAGCAGAACAAGAAGAACCTTCATTCACAAAACACTTCTCTTCATGGTCTACGAATCTTGATGAGTTAAAGCCACCAATTACAGAAAGTCAAAACGTGGGTATTCCTTGGCAGTATTTCAAGTTATATGAGAAGATTGATAAGTTGACTGTTTTGCTCACTGAGGTCATACAGGATAATCAAGAGCTCAAGAAGCAACTTCATGAGACTTCTCGCAGCTAACTCGTATTTAGTTTTACATACAGTTCGCAATTTAGCACACAATGAACAATCAATAAATTTTTATAAAAAGAACTTTTAAAATATTTGAATCCTTAATCCTTAAGGATAAAGGTAAAAGAAAAAAAAAATTCCATTAAAGGAACAATCTGTCTAAGCGACTTTTAAAGGGACCTTAAGTTTTGATGTTTTCCCACCTATTTGAATGGATATATTCGACAGATACCATCTTCCTAACGAGCACGTCTGAAAACTAGGTGGTATATAATACTTCTTTTCGATAGCCTTCTTACTCACTTTCAACTCAACCTCGAAAGAGGTCGTATAACATTTGTCTTGCAAGTTAAATTTCCAATGGAGATCAGTTATTCTGATGGGCTCAAAAAGATCTTTAATAGATGTGGTATCTTGCCGAATTGTAGTCAAGGCGCTTATACCATGATATATATTCTCAGAGACACCTTCATGAAGCTTTTGACATAGGGACGATATTTCTCTTTTATAACTGGCATATTTATAAAACAGAGCTTTTTTCGCCTCACCAGTCAATCCTCCCTTACACACATATTGGTCATCGAACGAAACCGGAAGTGATTTATCGGATTGCATGTCGATAACTTCCATCTCTGGCCTTATCGTAACCTCTTTTGGAGGCTGAAATTTGCGATCGCAAGCTTTGGGCTCAAACTTCAAGGTTACATGAACACAGTTTAGTTTTCTTGCTGAAAGCACTGAATTAGAGACACCTGAAAAGTTTGAACTTCTTTTCACGGATGATCGTGTTGAAATAGAAATACTGGACGTGCCTATGGTTTCACAGCAAGGCTCAACTTCTTCATCAAATACAGAAGCACTTTTCGAAGAAAAAGCTGAAGCAGACACTCTCCGCTCATATCTAGATGGTACGTCACCCATGAATATTTGCCTTTGATCACAGTCTTCTATATTTTTAGGACGAATTGTCGCAATTGATAAATCCTTTGGAGAACTTAAAATAACAGTCATCGTTCCCAAAAACCGTGGGATCAAACCCTTTGATACCGACATACTAGTCGTCTGCGTGTATCTAGTCTCTTCTGAAGAGATAACGCTCAGTGAAGTACAAGAAGTATCAATCAAGGTGTTGAGATAGACTGGTTTGTTAGATGAAGTGCTATGCATTTCAGCAACTTTTTGAGGGATTTCCTGCACAGGTTCTCCTTCTTGAACATCGCAAGATATATGATTGGCATTGCAGGCCTTTGCCGTATGGTTCAGTGCTTCAACTTGTGCCTTAAGCTTTTGCTTCAAATTAGAAATGACATCCTCCACTTGATTATCAAAAGATTTTAACTGCATCTTAGTTGGCAATGAATAAAATGAGTATGCATCATTACCACGCATTTGATTTAGATCAGCAACAGGTTTTGAGGTATTAATACGAATAAAGTAATGAATATCGTTGATAACGACAAGGTCCGAATTTGATGCTGCACTTTCCACATCACAGCTTTTATTAAGTTCTAGATTTGATCCAATCAACTTTGCCCGTATACTGTAACTGACAAACTGATAATCGTTGGAAAAATCACGAACTCTCATGGCACTGCCAGGGTGGAAATCTCTGAAGACATATCCGCGAGAAGAATCCACATTAAAATTGGATGCTGCAACCGAATCGCACCAGTAAGAATTATTACAAAGTTCGGTTGGAACGCTAGTGTTCATTCCAAACGATGGTGGCAAAATCAAATGATCAGGAATTTGATAAGGGCAGGTGGTATCTAAGGTATAGAACGGCACAATAAAAGTAAAGAATTTTTTATAGGTGACTCCCGGTTGTAGCTTTTGGCTTTCCGGAAATCCATAAAAGCTTCCATCAAGTTTATCCTGCTCTCCCTTACAGTCTGGTCCATTTAATGAAAGACAGATATGACTTGGATGGTACGAAGCACCCAAATCATATGTCTGCATAAAGATATTACTTTTTTGGGGTTGTGGATCTATTCCTGCGGGCCATCTTCTGGTACCAACAATTCCCTCTAAAGAAACAAGAAACATCTGAAAAGGAATAATTTCCTCGCCACAATTTTTCACAGTAATATATCCTGTAATAATTTCTCCAGGCTTATACTCAGTTAGAACATTCTTTGGTGGTATGTAATGATGCATTTTTGCAGGCTGCTGGGTCACAAATATTTTCACTTCAATTGGAAGATCAACTTTCTTTAACCCCTTCAAATCCTTCAATGCGTTCGTGTTTAAACCTTCAACATTAATTGGATTCGTATCATGACCATTTTCATCCAAGGGCGGACCATTCAGCGACTCATACGCTGGAGGCCGCTCCTCGGATAAATCATTTTCAACATCCTTGATTGTTCGATTAAACATATAGTTGTGCATTTCAAATGATGGTAAGACATCTTCAATTTGTGGTATCTGATTATTGTCAGTTAAAATAAGCTTTTGGGGTTTTAATAGTTTTTCTGACTTCTTGCTTTTCATGCAAAGGCTTCCTAATTCTCTTTTTTTATTCTTATTAAAAGAGATGAAATGGATACTAATATGTGTTTCTGGAATAATGATTTAAAAGGGATTTTAGATCTTCTTAAAGGGATCAAATAATGTATAAATAAAACTGGTCGGATTTACCTTGATTTATATTAATTTTCAGGTGCCCTTCCTGAAGGTGGAAGCTTTCCGAATTAAATAATTTTTTGAGAGCTATGACTCAATCAGGCAATAACAGCTTTTGAGCGCATTCATATTGTACTTATCTTTCGGTGCAGGAGGTGTGATACATAAGGATTAGAAACATAATTCATTGTTATTCTAATTGTCTTACCAGCATTTTTTTTTTTTTTTTTTTTTTTTTTTTTTTTTTTTTTTAAATTTTTTCTTTTTTTTTTTTTTAAATTTTTTTTTTTAA
>ERZ746981.297-NODE-297-length-25878-cov-14.310569_pt1 | contig 25878 bp, 10 predicted proteins | sample MGYA00374948_ERZ746981 | MGnify/ENA primary metagenome ERZ746981 (study PRJEB28757, sample SAMN06711160) | food metagenome | host: microorganism | place: China:Harbin | collected 2017-01-30 | study: EMG produced TPA metagenomics assembly of the Analysis of...
CACCACTATGTTGACGGCAGCGTTTCAGTCGACAGCTTCGACGCAAACGTGTCCTCGTCGCGGGACAGCATCGGCAGCCACAGGACCTCTGCTGGTTCTGGTAGCCGTTTGAGTACAGCGAGTACTTACACCGGTGAGGAGTCGATAGCAGAGGCAGAACAGGGGGTAAATGGAACTTCCGCTGACGGATCGAGGTCTGGCCGTGTTGTTTCCAGCTCCAGCACTGTTGAAAATAAGGTGAATGCCCGGCCAAACTATAACGAGGTGACGGTTCACACAAGTGGAAAGATCGGCGAAAGGCGTGGAGGAGGTGAGAGAGAAGATATCGGAAGTGAGAGGGAAGATATCGGAAGTGAGAGGGAAGATACCGGAGGTATTGAAAAGAAACATACTGGAAGTATGGAAGAAGGAAATAGAACCCTTGAAAAAGACGGTTGTATAAGTATTGAAAGCACTGAAATCGCTGAACGTCCTGCACATGCTGCGAGCGTCCATTCTAGTGTTTCCCGCACCCTTTCTCACACAAAATCAGCTTCTCGAAATTCAAATACTTCCCAAAGACAGGCAGGCAGAAACTTTGAGGGTGATGAAGGTGGTGAGGTCAACGTTCGCCACGAAAGCATCAATTACGGCTCACGCAGAGCCTCCAAGAAGCTTTCGGTCATTTCCATGGGCTCGGGAAGAAGGTCGAATGTATCGAGTATGATGTCGGGCGATGATGAAATGATGTCGGCCGAGGAGTATGATGATGATGATGATGATGTAGAGATCGAGAGTGCGGAGATGGCGAGTATGGAAAGAGGAAGTGTAAGGGTGAGAAGCGTGGATGTAAGGGATGCAAGTTCTTATAAAGAGGGTGCAGAGAGTAGGGATAGAGATGAAGCAGATGGAAGTGTTGATACCACATTTATGGGAAGTGCATCCAGAAATGTATTCAAAGATAATGCATCTCAAGATGATACTTGTACAGAAAGTGCATCGAAGGACATATCTCCGATCAAAAGACGCCACATCCCCAGAAGAAAGAAAATCGCAAGCAATATTGAAGTGGAAAGCAGCGACTTCGATACATCTGAAGATGTGTTTAGTGATGCTGAGGAGAGCGTGAGTTCTAGAAAGAAAGCCTTTACTGGATCTCCATCGAAGGCAACGCTAGGCAAGAATCTCAGCAACTCTGTGAAACTCGTCAAGAGTGTTCCTGCTCCACCTCCGCTCCCACCATCGTTATCTCCAGTTGTTGAGCAAGTTGAAGAGATGCCGGAGCGGACATTTAGGCAAATTGTGGAGAGGCATGTTGAGGAAACCCAGATTGATGGGGAAGAGAGTGAAGAGGAAGCAGGAGCAAACAAGTACGAGTCTAATGCAGCAGGTGAGGAGATGAGTGTGAAGGAAGTTAAGGTGAGGGTAGAGATTACGGATACCAAACATGAGATCAATGCTAATAAAGCCGTGGATGAGATCGGGGCTGATGATAAGACTATCGATAAACTTAAAAGTAAAGATGTTGAGCATCCTGAAGCACCTAAAGATGCTAAAGAAGACAAAGCAGTTCCTATTCCGCCTCCACCACCACCCCCACCACCGCTTCCACCTGCGTTTGCTGCAAAATCGAAGTCTCCAGTGTCTCCAGCAGCTCCCCCACCACCCCCACTTCCTACATCTTTAACTTCAAGTGCTGCTTCAAGTGCTGCATCCACTCCGGTGCCACCACCGCCTCCTCTTCCGATTTCAAGCACTCCAACGCCTGTTCCGTCACCAATCATGCCTGTAGGACCATTTGACATGCTCCCAAGGCCAAAGAAGAAGCTCAAGCAGCTCCACTGGGAAAAGCTTGAGGACACTGAAGACTCGTTTTGGGCAAACATGGGGTCTGAAGAGATCGCGAGAAGACTGCTTCAGAGTGGTGTGTTTGACGAGATTGAGGTGATATTTGCCGCCAGAGAAGCGAAGAAAATCGCAAAAAGAAGGAAGGAGGAGGAGAATAAGATCACCTTCTTGAAGACAGACGTGTCGCAGCAGTTCGGCATCTGCCTCCATTCATTCTACATGCTGTCCGACTACAATGTGGTGCTGAAGATCTTGCATTGCGATGAGGAAGTGTTGTCAAAGCCAGCATTGCTGGAATTCCTTGCCAAACCCGAATTGAACGAGATATCCGTCAACTTGACGAAGAATTTTGACCCATACTCGACCGATTGGCAGTCTGGACAGCCGCAAAAGCCAGATAAAGACCCGGCAGAGCTTGCAAGAGCAGACAGGATCTATGTTGAGTTGATCTACAACTTACACCACTACTGGAGATCGAGAATGCGGGCTCTAAACGCGATGCTTAACTACGAGCGCGACTACGATGATCTTGTCCACAGGTTGGAGCAGATAGACACCGCCTTGGATGGATTGGAGAAGTCCGACACTCTGAGAAGAGTCTTTGACATCATCTTGGTGGTCGGCAACTACATGAATGACACCTCAAAGCAGGCGATGGGCTTCAAGCTCAGCTCCTTGCAGAGGCTTAACTTCTTGAAAGATGACAAGAACGCGCTTTCGTTCCTTCACTATGTTGAGAGGATCATTCACAAGAACTACCCGGAACTCGAGACCTTTGTGCAGGATTTGAAGCCAACGATCATCGCTTCGAAGATCAGCATCGAGCAAATCAAGAAGGACTGCAACATTTTCGTTAGTACCGTCAAGAATATCGACTCCTCGCTCCAGAATGGCAACTTGAGCAACCCCGACAAGTTCCATCCCGAGGATAAGTTCTTGAAAGTCGTTCTCAGGAGGTTGCCAAGCGCACGTTCGAAGGCAACTTTGTTGGATGATCGTGCCAAGATCATCTTGGACAGGTTTGACCAGACGATGAGGTACTTTGGGGAGGATCCTCAGGGTGACGAGTTCACGCGAAACAGTTTCTTCAGCAAGTTTTCCGACTTCTTGAAGAGCTTCAAGAAAGCTGGAGAGGAGAACAGAGAGCTTGAGGAGAGAAACAGGTTGTACGAGATCAGCATGCAGAGGTTTAACGAGCAGAAGCAGAAGCAGGAGAAGCAGGAGAAGCAGGAGAGCAAGTCTGGAAGCTCCGACATGGAGAAATTCCTCAAGCAGCTCCGGCAAACCGGACCTTTGCGTTCGGAACCGACCTCTGCCAAGATCAAGGAGTGGGCCAAGAAGCATTCGGCAAGAAAGAAGCAGGCGGAGAGCAGTTCAAGTGCCAAATCAAAGTCTAATGAAGCTTCGGACGATGAGCCGGCTGCAGAGCTTCCGCAGGAGGATAAGGAGGAGGAAAATATTAGAAACAGGACCCACGATCTTTTGATGAAGATCTCACAGCAGTCCAAGGAGGGTTCAAGCAGCTTATCTTCTCCCTTATCTGCATCAACCGGAGACCTAACATTCCACTTGGGCGACTTCAAGCTCAGCGATCGGATGAAAAAGCGGCTGCAACAGGCTTCCCGAAGCAGCAGTGTGACTTCCTTGGATATGGACTCGCTGTCCAGATCCGGCTCCTACTACACTTCAAAGACAAGGTTGCAATCTGGTTCGACACCTTCTTTGGCCGAGAAAAGCGAAGATGAGTCTGCAAACGAGGCAAACGACACTGTTACAGGTTGAGACATACCCCAGAACTTGAATATTACTACCTACCTAGTTTGAGGAAACGCTAATATCGCCCTCACTTTACGACACTTAATGTATATTATAAATACAAAATTCGGTAAATTCTTATTTCGCCCGAAGTAGTTCGAGGGCCTTCTCGAGCTCACTGATAGCTGTAGGGATGTCATCATAGTTGAGCGCACTTATTGCAAATTTCGCTCTTTTCTGGGCTTGTCCTATTATTTCCTCCTGCTTCCATATCTTATCCACATCCTGCTTTGAAATTGGTTTGTGCACGCTGCTGTTGGCTGGAGCACCAATCTGAATTTTACTGCCTGCGCCAGTTTCAGTTTTCCTACTTGCGACTTCATTCTTCCTACTTGCAACTTCATCTCCCCCACTCAATGCCTTTCTAGGTATAAAAGGTGAGCTTTTGGCTCCCTTTGAGCCAAAATCGGTCCTTGGTACAGGCTGTGCCTTTTCTGTTGGCGCTGTAGGAAGACCAAGGTGATTCTTCTCCCCTTTAATTAGCACTGGTGCCTCAGGCATGTCTAGTTCACCTTCTATTTTCCTAGGAGCATCTGGAAGTTCCACATTTCCTGTTTCATACGTTGCATTATCCGCCTCGCCTGTTATACTATCCCTCTTGCGTGCTTTATCAGTCTCATTTGGTATACTATCAATGCCAATTGGTTTACTATCAGCTAACTCAGTTGGTGGTGGTGGGAGATCTGGAACTGTCTGATCTGTCTGGTTTTCTTCTTCAAACGCCTTTTCATCACTCTTATCACCTATGGCATGACCTCCCTCGGAATTCAATTCCCCATTAGGGTCCTCACCGTTTCTAATTGACTTCAATATCCTGGCACATTGGTATTTCGAATATTTAACACGCTTTTCCACCACATCTTTTTTCTCCTCGTACTGCTCGTTCCATAAATGTAATAGCTGGTAAAAATCAGACGCAGCCTTGAAGTCTAGTGCCGTTCTCTTGTCCGCTTTACCTTCCCGAACCTTCTTGTCTGCACCTGTAAATATAACATTGCTGAATCCAAGCACCAATTTGAAGCTTTTCTCATTGTCGTCTATCAAATCAGCAATTTTTTCACTGCTTTCAGTCAAATCCTTCTTATCCTCCTCTATTTCATTCAGTAGTGTCTCGGTGAACTTGGCAACACCCTCTGATTGTAAATGATATTTGCCTTCTAATATTAATTGAGCTGAGTATAACTTGGCAAAGTATGAGATCACTGGTTGGTATTGGTCAAGTTCCTTTGCTCTTTTTATAAACGGACCAATCACCTTCTGGATCTCTTCCGGCACATCAGGTAAAGCCATTATTCTGCTGATTGGTCAATGCAGCTTTATTTAAAATGGATGATGCTGTGTTGTTTTTATTTGCTTGCGATATCTGATAAGGCGATGCCAGGATAGCAGGAAGAAAGAAAAAAAAAAAAAAAAAAAGTATCAGTATAAGTAAGCGAGCAGCAGTAATAGTTTGCCAGAGAAACCAAGACAGTACCAAATAGCAAGAAGTGACACAAAAAGAGATTAATTTATTTTCTAAGTATTTATCCTTACTATACAAGCTTCTTTCTATTACATGTTTTATTTTCTACGTAGAATTTTCTTCAAATGCTTCCTGTATAAATAGACTAGTTAGTTTCTTTCTTTCCATAGTTCCCAGCCTTTTCGAATTAACTCAAGCAATCATTTTCGACAACTTTAAACCGATTACTTAATTATAAATTTATGATACTCAAGAAGCTATAATATGCATGAGCAAGATCTATTTCTCCTGGAATCACACCATACCAACTTCAGTCCATCTATTTAGCGCCAGGACTGTTTCCTAATTAGACAATTAAGAAGCCACAAAATATTAGAACGTAATAATGCAAAAAATTAAAAATAAAAAATTAAAATGCTAAAAAAGTGCATAGAACCATGCGAAGAAAAATAATTAGCAGCAAAAAATAAAAAGTCTACACTTTCGTGGATGTCTTGCAGACGTGTCTCAGGCTTTGTTAGAGTCCATAGTGGCAAACTAATAGGATAAACGCGGGAAATTGGGCAAGAAGATTCAATTTTAGAGGTGCCGCTTGCAAATTTTGGTTTTCACGATTTATTTCCAGGAAAAGTTGTCCTTGAAGTCTTAAGCAATTCCAAAATTTCATATTTTTCACGTGTTTACGTTTCAAATACATGTCCGATCAAACAATAAGCGCAGATAACACTGTGACGAGCGAGGTGAACGATCACATTGGCTCACTAGCAGATCAACAGCAGGTTGCTTTTCACAAAACCTTGGAAAGAGATTCCATTCCTCATTCTAACGGTCAGACTTCCAACATAATTATGGCACAAAAAGCAGATTCTTCACGGATTACTCCAAATGGAGAAAATACCGCGACAGATGGCTCCAAACGCGTTCAAATGCATGCAGATTCTAAAGACACTCCTCAGAAAGGTATCAGGACGTCGGAATTGACGGCATGTGAACGTTTCGGGATCCATGTTTGGGAGTTTACGCTCAATAATGGTGCAGTTAGCATAAGGCAAAGTGACACGTCTCTTAACATCACACAGCTTGCAGAGGCACTCAGATCTGTGTTACCAGATAAAGCGGAGTCAATATTATTGGCAGCTTCGAAGGGAATGCATGAATCGAACGAAAACGGCACATGGATACCACTACAAAGAGCAATTTCACTTTGTAGATCACACAACTTATATGGTGCATTATCTGACGTGTTTAAGGCCGCCAGCTCTAAGGCCAGCGAATTAAACACAAAGGGGAGTTCTACAAGAACGTATTCTGAGATGGATGCAGACGCAACGATCCCGGATTCGGAAATTTCGAGTCCCAAGAAGCCAAAGCTTACAGAAGTCAAAGTTGAACCCATTAAAATATACAACCATGATATCAGGATGATGAACAGCGGTCGGCAGAGTGGTGTAAAGTATGAAGATGAAGCTTCGGGCAAGACATTACACATTCAGCACTCTCTTAAGGCGATCCCAGAGTCGGATGTGGATGAAAAGTCTAAAGTGGTGTTGTCATCACTTTTCCTCCCCAACCAGAAGAACGTGACACTGATGCAGCTTCTAGAGGGAGACGAGGATCAACTTCGTGCTGTCATAATTGACACTCCGATAGACGATAATGGACAAACAGCGTTGCACTTGGCAGCCACTTTAGGAAAGATATCGTTAGCGGAAGATCTTGTGAGCAAAGGTGCGAATCGGTTTAGAGGAGACCTGGAGGGACAAACTGCGTTGGTTAGAGCAATCCATGCGACTAACTGCTACGAGGAAAACAGCTTTGACAAGCTCCTCGACTTGCTATATCCGGTAATTGGTGTTGTGGATAACAAAGGCCGTACTATTCTTCATCACATCGCATATACATGCGGTCGGAAAGGTTGCAGCGATGCGTGCAAGTACTATCTTGAGACTCTTTTGGAGTGGATTGTGAAAAGAGGACCCACACTTCCTGAAGGCCAGGCAATTGGTCTTTCGGAGTTTATTAAGCATGTAGTGAATCTCCCCGACAGGAATGGGGACACGTGTTTGAACATTGCTGCCATGGTTGGCAACAAGCACATAATACAGCAGCTTCTAGAAGTGGGTGCGGATCCCACAAAGCCGAATAAAGCCGGCGTGCGTCCTGTTGACTGCGGAATTGGGCTTGAGGGTGATTTCAAGGCTGGAATTGGTGGGAAATCAGGCAGTGAGAATGGTGGTGATGGTACGAATTCCGCCAGAAACAAGGCTGGTTCTTTGAATCAGTCGGAAGTGCTGCTTGCTGCAAGTGAAGCGGATAAATCTGCAGCCAATGATGCCTCTACTGCCACAAGTAACAGTTTGCAGATTCTTGACTCCATCACCCAGTTCATGGAGCAATTAGGCAAGGACTTCAAGGATGAAATGCTAAGGAAGAGCAAGCAGATCGGCAATCTGCATCCGTCCATCCGGAAAAAGACGTTGCTGCTATCCGAGAAGAGAAAACAGTACGAGAAGTTGCAGAAGATGGTTCTCGCGATTACCGACTACCAAAATAAGATCGGCAACTTGAACAAGGCCATACAGGAAGAAGACCAGAAGTTTCGTGAGGAGGCCCAGCAGCTCCCCATTGACACATCTACATTTTCTGGAAACTTCGATGCCGATGAGCCATTCACGGTATGGCCGGTGTTTAATGAGGTTGAGAAGCTTGCCTACCAGAGGCTGGCCGAGAAAAGAAAGAAGATGCAGCTGGTAGGCGACGGGAATGCAGAAAAGGAGCAAGAGTTGTCAGAAGAGCTGCTGGGAGAGATCAAGGCGGAAGATATAATGGAACAGGTGAAGGCAGCCATAAAGGAAAAGCAGAAAACTTCAAACGAGGAGATGGATCTGCCGCCGAAGATTGTTCTTGAGGCACGGATTAAGGCCTACAAGAAAAACAACGAGGAGCTCTTAAAGAAGATGAAGGCGAGAAGATCGTCGTCACGTGACCTGGAGCAGCAGTTTAAGAGGGTGATCAGCCTTTGCATTGGTTCGAAGCCGGAGGATATTGACGAGAAGCTTCTTAGCAGTCTTCTGTCGAGTGTGGAGAACGATCCGAATCCGGAAATCAACCAGGTGAAGAAGGTTCTCGAGATCGTCAACGACATGGAGAAGTAAGTAGTGGTGTGGGGGCATTGTTTGATTACGGAATGATTACGTTTCTTGGCTTGTAGTTCTCTATCGCATACTGTACAAATTAGACTGAAGGAATAAAAGGAGATACAAAAAAGTTCAAAATCGGTAAAGAGTGTATGTAGCATGCCCAGCATGTACCACCAGCTAGTTCTCGCGTATGTACGGGTTTGTTTGGTTGTCTCTGCGAGTTTGCTGAGGCGACCCAGACTGTGATTTGTAATCCGGAGAGCTGTATGGCTGACCCCGCACTGGTTGCCTTGCCGGATAGTGGTGCTGGGCAGATTGCTGATAGGTCTGCTGCTGGTATCTTGCCTGTGAATACTCAGGCTGGGCAGGCATCTGCTGATGCTGGTAATGCTGGTATTGCTGGTATTGCTGGGGGTACTGTTGGTACTGCTGAAAGTTTTGGAGATGAGGTTGTTGAGCATGCGGAGATTGATAATTCTGGGAATGAGGATTCTGAGATTGATAATTTTGGGAATGAGGATTCTGAGATTGATAATTTTGGGGAAGAGGTTGTTGATACTTCTGAGAGTGAGGTTGTTGATAATTCTGAGAGTGAGGCTGCTGCATCTCTTGGCCCCTTTCATACGCATTATACCTCTGTTTGGCAGAATTAGGCTGGCGAGCACTTCCAGACGTGGCAGGATTTCTCGAAACACCAGAGCGGGTGTTTTGTGGATTGTGAATCGAATCGTATTGGCCCTGCTGGTACTGAGATGCCGCCTGCTGGGGAATCGTGGATGGATACCGAGATGAGCTGTGCTTATCTGGGGAAGAATTGCCACCCCCGGGTTGCTCAGCCGAAATGAACCGATTCATATTTCGTGAAATATCGGGGCTTCTGGGAGTCCGAGTTCCTCCCAAGGTCATCTGTGCCAGAGCCTTCTCGTTTTGGGCATTAATTCGATCGGGATCTGCATCCGAATGCGGCGAATTACTCGCATTTACAGCCGCGTTCTGCGATCCGGGTGGTGGCCTTCTCAAAGAGGAAAGCCGTTGAGATCTCCGCGGTGATAACTCCGTGTCCCGATCATGAATCTGCAACTGAGGTGTGGCTGCCTGGTTTTTGTCAACTCTTCTTTCCAACAACTTCTTTTCACCCGACTGATCTTTTTTCTTCCTCTTCTGCATCTCGATCCGAACCTCTTTCTCTCTCTCTCTCCTCCTCTGATCCGCTATCCGGCGGTCTCGCTTGCTCTCGCTGGGAGTCAGCCCTCCCGCCGGCATTTCCGCCGGAATTACCGCCGGTTCGTGCGCGTGCCGCCGGCCCGATACACTATCCTCCACACCCCCTCCGTCCGCATAGTTCAAATTCCGACCCATCGAATTGTGGAAAGTCTCGTGAAACTCGCTGAACGGAGATAACACCCGGCCCGTGTTGACCGGCTTCTTCAATATTGGCAGTTGGAAGTCTGGCTCGTCTTTCTCTGGAGACGAAAGACCACTCGACTCGCTAAAACTCAAGTCTGACTTCTGTGGAGACAATCTGCCACTTTTGGCCTCATCGTGGAATCCTGAACCGTGCACTGGTGGTGCAGGGGCGTCCGATGAGCCTCCCATGCCCGGATAAAGCTCATCCTCCTCCTCTGGGCCATCTGCCAGTGCTGACTGTATATCATTCATGCTTTTTTCCCGGAGGGGTGGGAACTGTGCGTATCGCTTGTATATGCTCACGATCTTGCCGCCAGAGTCTCTCTTTTTGTCTGAGCCAGGCGATGCGTCCATCTGCAACCGTTCATGCTCTGGTGAATCGTGTTTTTCCCGATGCTGGTGATGATGGTGGTGATGGTGGTGGTGGTAGGGTGTTGCCTCTCTTTCCGGCTCTCTTTCATCATTGAAGTAGCCGTAGTCTTTCTGTTCTTTTCTTGGTTTCCTCTCATCTCGAATGTATCCATAATCTTTATCTTCTGGTCTTGGCTTCCTTTCATCTCTACCATATCCATAACCTTTCTCTTCTTTCTTCGGTCTCCTCTCATCTCTACCATATCCATGATCTTCCTCTTCTTCCATGCCTATAGGCTTTCCTTGAGCAGAAATAACCTCATGGTCATCTTCATCTCCACCTGGATAAAGCTCAAAGTCTGGAAGGCTGGGAAGTTGATGCGGACTTTTATTGGTAACGGTTGTTTCCGGAGGCCGCAAATCTTTAGTCTGGTATCTGGTCTGATTGTTTTGATTGTTCGGATTGTTTGGATTGATCGGATTGTTCGGATTGCTGTTATAGCTCTGATTATTCGGATTATTCGAATTCTTCTGATTGCTGTGATAGCTCTGATTGTTCGGATAGCTCTGATTGTTCGGATAGCTCTGATTGTTCGGATTGTTCGGATAGCTCTGATTGCTCATCTGATTTCTGCCGACCTGATTGGTCAGATTCATCTGACCATTCATCTGAGTACTCATACTGCCACTCTTCTGACCATCATCGTTAGCAATCTTCTCGGAAAGTATGGAATCTGTCGCCAGAGAAGACTGGGAGGAACTGGCAACAGAGAACTTCGAGCCAAGCACTTTCGGTCTCGATGCTGCCACAGATGATGAGATGGTTCTGATTTTCCCCCTCGCCATGTCCTTGGAAGCATCCAGAAATCGAATGGCACCATCAACGCCATCGACAGATCCGCATCCAGTGTATCCCTGGCCCATCTTAACGCGAAGAATCCGCTTCACCGCCTCATCCCACTGGGGAGGAGTCCACGAGAGAGATGTAGAACTCGAGCAAAGCTGCATCAAGTCCTGAACTTCCAAGTAGTGGACGTTTGGAAGAACGGGAAGTGCGAAAAGAAGCGAGTCCGGGTCGGTTTTGTCGGCATTCAGCCTCTTTGGCCGCCCATAAAGCCGGAATGCGTCCAACAACGGAATCATGAACCTGATCATGGTGTCATAGCCAGGCACAGCCGAGTGTTGCTCAGGCATCATGAAGATAGAGCACTGTCTGGGGCCCTCTTTTTCATCAAACACGATCTGGCCGTCAAGCTTCACCATCGTACTGTGGTCTATCACCATGTAGTTGCGTGGATAAACCGCATAAATACTATCTGCCTCCTTGATTGTGGCTATAGGCAAGGCCTTCTTGGACCGTTTTTCCGTCTCAAAGAACATCACTTCGCCCAACGAGCCGTCTCCAAACATCCCGCTGTTCTTCTTCTTGTGCTTCTTCTTCTTTGACTGTTTGATCACGCAGAAGCATCTTTTCCACGGCATCCCTGCCCCAAAACGTACACTGACCCAGTCCTCGCGGTCAAACTTCGTTTCGGCCAAGATAACACGTATGTCCGACAGCAGAGACCCCCGTGCAGACAAGAGTGCTGCAGTATAGGCTTCTTGCAAAGCTCTGTACTCGAACTCGGCCAACCGGAATGCCGACCGCCACCGGTAAAATTGCTCGGACGACGAGTACTGCAAAAGATACCTGTTTTTCAACGTTGTAGATGCTATAATGACGTTGTTCAACTCGCCCTGCCCGGAAGGTAATGTCGCCTCAGCCTTGAGAGTTGCATCCGTGAAATTTATGTACGATGGTTTGTTTTCCGCGTCAACATCTCCACTCTTAAGCTCGTCTGCATTCCAGTATGAGAGCTCATTGCCGATCAAAATTCCATAAACCTCCTGCCACCTGCGTTCCGCCGGCTTCCCCTCGGCTGTGAGGTCCCTGAGAAGCATGAAGAACCCTTCGAAGTACTTCCTGTTCATCTGTGCTGATAGAAGAGTCACTATTGGTGCCAGTTCGGGACTGAGTTCTCCTTGTGCTTCTTTAGTCAGGGGAGTGGGTGATTTCGGAGATGGTGTAACGGCATCATAGTCCTTGGCACTGTCTGGGTTCGAATGCCGCCCGCTCCGCGATGAAAACGCTCTTAATCGTTGCATTGTTCACTTTGTTTTTTCGTTTTTTTTGCTGTTTCTTTAACCGTGGGTACTCAGATCACTTGCTTTTAGTCAGCTGTGATTTTGCAGTGTCGATATTGAATATGTCGGTTACTTGCAGCCTGGTAAGTGCCTTCTTGTCAAATGGGCAACAGTTTATATATGAAAATACGAAGTGAAGCCAATTTTGAGCCCCCTGACCTTGAAGATTAGTCTGTTGTGCAAACGCCTGGATTGAAACGTTTCTGGTAATGTCGGAACTCTCGCGAGAATCGGCGTGGCTCTAACGGGTGAAAAAAATAAATAAATAAAATGAATAATGGGAATACTTAACGAGGTGGAAAAAAGTGAGGAAGGAAAAAATAAAAAAAAAATGCACAAGCAAATAAAATAGTAGTACAAAAAATAGCAGCAATTATCATCGGCAGGAAAATTATGCAGACTAAGTATCAATGAGCAAGCAGATAAGTTTGTCAGCTAACTGTCAACTAATTACAACCTTACCATGCTTATACAGTACTTGGTCATTTTAATTAGAGTGTTTTTTTGCTTACATCGATTTTTTACAACACGCTGGTCCTGAGTAGCACAATTTAGTATAATACGAAAAGTACATGTTGCTTCAACAATCTAAAAAGATGCACGAGAGTAAAAAATATTAAGTAAATGGATAATGGATTACGTAGGTGAGCCACAAACAAGTTTGGAAGAATAAGAAATAAAATAAAAATTGAATAAATACATCATCTGAATTAGTCTCCTTGTACGTAATACATGTTCATCTGGATTGTTTATCTGCTTTTTCCCCCTCATTTTAGCTTATTTATTTTTTATCCCATGTATTCGCGGTCCCTCCTATTTGAGCTCAGCCTACATCTCGTTCCGCGAGCTTTTTCCATCTTCAACACCCCCTAAAAACAATAACCACAGAATCGAATAATTCTGCTCTAAATTCCCTACCTCTCTGCCTTACTGATTGTTCGGCTTCTGTACAAACGATTTATATTGTCTCCCTCCCCGAACTCATGCCCGTCAAAGTCTATCCTTGCTCGTATTGGTTTTTGCGATTTTTTCATCATGGCTTGTATTTTTTTCTCCTGTAAAATATATGCTTGATTTTGCCAAGACTTTTTCCATCGGCCAATTCCGGACAGAGAAAGAAAAAATATCCAAGACATTTTGCTTTCGCTTTTACTTCTGCTTTTGCTTTCTAACGAATCCCGTTCTCGTGTGCTTTCCTATACACGTTCTTGGGAACATCTCCCACTATCCGTGAGTTCGGATATTGCCGTATTGGCAACGGATGCACATCACTGGGATCTCTATTCTCTTTATCACTGCTATAGCTTCCAGAACTTTCCCTGAGTTCATGTAGTCTATTCACCAATCTCAAACTGCGAAGAGCCGCCTGCTTGGGCTTTGGCAGTTTATCTTCAATTGGTGTACTGTTGGCCGTTTCAATACGAGCATGCTGACTCTGGCGATCAAAAAACTTCTTGAGTGCTGATCCCGGTGTCTTTATCAGCAACCTCTGAATAGGCGCCATATGCCTAATCCGGTAATTCTCGTACATTCCATCCATCTTCTCTCTTTTTGCCTCTCCCAATTTCTCCTCGCTTAGATTTTTGCCCAACTCAAAGGTTGAAAGACTTCCTGATGACATAGTCCCCTGGTTTTCCAGCTTTTGCTCACAAATGCTCGTCCCGGATGTGTTTCTATTTGTTGGATTTTGTACCTTGGTCTCGTTTTCCCAGTTATAGCTACAGCTCCCAAAGGATTTTTCCTTATCTGTTCCTTCCGCAAATTCATCCTCCGAATAACTATTAAAAGGGTTGCGTTTCCATGAGCCAACCGCTTCTGCATTGCTTTTCTTCTTTTCACGGTTCTTGCAATTATTTCGGTACCAACACAAAATCACGATTAGCGCAAAGAGCACTATTCCGGCTGGTATTCCTATAGCCAACGCTAAAGTCAAAGTTGACATGCTGCTTCCTCCATTTCCACTATGTAATATTGTCTGGAGTCCACCTTTTTGCAATGAAGAAGTTGCTGTAGTACTTGTAGCAAGTGTATTTGTGGTTGATGCTATCGCTGATGTACCTGTGGATGCAGACTGCGACATACCGGTGAGGGTCGATCGGCCCGTCGATGTGCTGCTGGCAACCTCGTTTGCATTCATGTTCTTCTCCTCCAATATACCAGATACTGGAATTTTACTCCACACTGTGACAGTTGTCGTTTTCTTAAATGTGGATGTGGTAATCATGTCGTTTGGAATAATGTTCAAGCAGCTGAGAACAATCTTATTATTGCTTCCATGAGCTTCCATTGATCTGCCGTCTATCTAAATAGCGACTGTGCTTCTCGCCCGTATTAATAGGCTTGCAAAGGTATATAGTTCACCTAAGAAATTTGATGGGTGCGGATTAGGGCTCTTTATATCATGGCTTACAAAATTTAAAGTCTTGTGATGCGTCAAATTGTACTCATCTTGGAAACAGTGCATGTGTAAAAAAGATGCTGCAGCTGTTTCAAAATAGTTTCGGGATTCAAGGGTCCTGTGGCGGTGCAATGTGGCTGATGCAAAGAAATGATATGACATCAATGAAAGTACGTTGTGGATATGTCTGCTAATGAAGAGGTACATGTAAATTATTGCTGATTCATATAGAGATTGTTACTCCATTTATTTGGCGGTGAGGAGTGGAGACAACCAGATAGATGCATTGATCAGAAAGCAGATAAGCACATCATCACTATGGAGTTTCACGTTTTATTTTTAATCTGTTCGCGCTTAACTTGGCAGATTCTCAGGGACGTCAAAGAAAAAAAAAAAATACAATAAAAATAAAAATCTTGGATGGATGCTTGCACTCATTATTATGGGCGCCTAATGTTTTTTTTTTTTCTTTGTCTACAAATGTTCATATCAATGACATTTAAACTATTAGCATTAATTAATTGACCATCCATCCAAATCATACTTCCTACATATACCGCATCGATACACATAGACTGGATTGATACTGTCTGATTCTTTTGTGTTTTGCCTAGTCTTATCCGAAAGCAGGCAGCACAAAATTTGAAGCATCATCAATAATTGTACCACAGTTGATTGCAGACATTTTGCGGGGGACAATTTCAAAAGCAAAAAGCACTTGTTTTCACTCATAGGTATACCAGAGATCCAAGCACAGAATGAACAGCAACAGAGACAATTATGGCCGCCGTTTCGTCATTTATACAAATAGACGCGCATCAGTTATTCCAAGCAGTATACCGCCGGCATTTGAATCAGTGCATAGAAATCCAGAAGACAGCAGCTTTATAGTACACTCAGCAAGGCCGGCCCAGCCATATTCATTTAGGCATCCCTCCAGACGGCATGGTCCCGCACCTTATGCAGAATTTCCTGCATCAAGAGCCAATTCTGATACTTCAGGACGTACCAGCCATAATTCAGCACATACCAGCCATAGCTCTACCCGGCATGGCACTTTCTCACACCGCCTCGGCAAGCAGATTCGCAAATTGAAGCGGCTATTTCATTCTAGAGGTGGCACTACCTCCGAAAATACTGAATCTTCTGAAATATCGCCGCATCTTCCACCCAGCCAGCCTCATGCCACCGTGCAGCCGCCTCCTTACACCACTAGTACGCGCACGACCTCCTCACACACCTCGCACCATTCATCCAGAATGCATGCATCAATGCCGCACAACATTTTCAGCAGGGCAAGAGTCAGCATTCCTAGTTTGTCCAACATTGGTTCGAGGGATCGTAGCCCGCAGCAAAGACCACCAATCCAGTTCAATACGCTTTCGATGCTTCTCCAAACAGTCTCGATCAGCACGCTGAGAAGACTCCTCCAGAACGGCGACGCGTCGATCGACCGCAGAGGGGACCCCGACCCCGGCGATCTCCAGCAACGATACACCGGCACACGGCTTGACCGTGCCGATATTCCGGCTGGGGAAGATACCACATTCGGCGAGTTCTTGCACCGCCTTGCCCACGACAACTTGCTTGAGCATCAGTTTCGGCCCCAGCTGCAAAATGGGGGTGGACTCAGTTTTTTCAGAGCTTTTCGTTTTTCGCGTAACGACACATCTGAGGCGGTGCCATCAACTGTACCAATCATGATAGTTGGACTTGTAAGTGTGAACCGAGCAGTTGCCGCGGGCTCTGTCCGGGTTACAAGCACTAATTCCGGCAATTCGAACCCGGAACCACCAAGCCAGACCAACGAATCAGACGACGCTATTTCCGCCGGAAGCATCATTTCGCATACTGCAAGCCCGGCCAGTTCCAGCGGCACACCTTTGAACGGAGATGCTGCCCAAACTCGCCCGTCTGCATCGCAACAGAGTGCAGAAACACCAACTGGTGGAAATGCAGATAATGTTTCCGGTGAAAGCTCTGGCGAACAACCCAGCACAGCCGACAATGCTTACCGTTCCTGGATAATTGTCGTTATGGCACATCACTATGAGGCATCAGACTCGGTTTTGGACTCCATGCCGATTCTCATCGATCTTTTAACTGCATACATTTCAAGTACAAACGGAATCATCAACCCGAACGACACAACGTTTTTCAACTCCCGCTCAATCGCTGCCGGAAACATGGATGAGTTCCGCAACTCTCTTTTCGAATTGCTGAACCGGCACAGGGCCTTGTCACGTGACCAGCTTAACCAGAAACCCGAGACCATGTGCGTTTTCCGGCCTTCCGTTTCGAAAAAGACCACGTGGAAGGAAAGAGCCGCTTACCTAGATGGAAGGAACCCTGTTGCATACTACAATCCGGGTGATCGTTGTCCAATATGCTTGGTAGAGTACTCTTCTGGAGATCTGGGTAGAAAGCTTGATTGTAAGCATGCTTTCCATAGAAACTGCGTTGACGAATGGTTGGTTAACGACAACACGTGTCCAATTTGTCGGGCTAAAGCACTGAAGGTATGATCTACCGTTTCATGCTTTTTCGAACTTTTAATGGTAACGATTTTGAATTTCTATGGCTTCCACAATTCTTTACGGTTTTTTACATCCTGGGTTTATCCATCTCTATCTTTTTTTTTTCTTTTTTTTTACAAGATAGGAATCTTTATTCTATGCATCCTTTTTTTCTTGACGTCTCTCTGCTCTACTTCAGCTTAATGTGATCGTCCCTAGTCTTTAGCTAAATACGATAATATGCGTATTTCGTGGTCGAATTGCCGCAAATTTGTGCTCCCTGCCTTTGGTGTCCGTATTTCAGTGATAATTTTGTTTAAGTTACCACCCATCGTACTATTTAATGTAAAAACACTACTGACAACTCCTGCAACCAATGCTGCAGAAAACGATGTTCCCGACTGCAAAATCACAGATCCGTTAGTTGTCATGGTTTCTAAATTCACCCCGTCCGCATACAGATTAACGCAGGGGCCATAGTTACTAAATGGAGCCAATTCATCTGTAGTAACGTCAACAGATCCAACAGTTATGACACTTGAAGAACCAGATGGACTGAACAAACATGCATCTGCTTGGTAATTTCCGGCAGCAGCAACAACTATAAATCCAGCTTCCACCATTTCGCTTATAGCACTGTCGAGTATGAAATTCCGTCTTCCCACAAAAGGCAGCAATATCACTCCATCCACTTTCTTTTCATTTATTTTCTCAAGTGCCAAGAGAACGTCACTCATTTTTCCCCTTCCATTTTCATTCAATACCTTGTAATCGATCATAATAGCGTTTTTGGCCGCTCCTAGTGTCTCTCCACCTAAAATTGAAGCCACCTCAGTGCCATGTTCACTGAATTCTTCCTTCCTCTGGTTTTCACTAGATATTACTCTATCCCCAAATTCTGAGCAGTTGGAGCAAATCCCTGAATCCAAAAGGTATACCGTAGATGTATGATTCTCATAAACGTAGTCCATTGTCTGATGTCTAAGAATTCGATGCCTTTGCGATATTCTAGCAAGATGTTTTGGTGCAAAATTCTGAACTGATGCTGCTTCAATATTTCTGTCAAGACTAATCGCTTCAACAAACTCGTCAAAATACAGCGATTTCAGCGTATTGAGTTCGAACTTGCCCACTATTCCCTCGAAGCTTCCAATGTGTATATTTGAACAATTTGTACAAAGTTTTTCATAACGTGTATAGGCGGCATTGTTACCTCCATTCATGTTACTGTTTCTGAATTTAATCATGAAACTTTCTTCTCCTGTCACTTGTAAGCATAGTAGTATAATGTTCACCAGTTTCCGAATCATCATATTTCTCTTAACCAAATTAACGACACAGCTTAATTTATATTATTTTAAAAGCATCTCTTTTGATTCTCTAAACCTATTTTGATCTTGTTTTCAAGAGCTTCATTCTAAATACTCGGTATTTCAAAAAAAATAAAACAATACCGGAAAGTATGACTGAAAATCCTCATTTTCCGAACAAGGAATTTTTTGTCTTAAACAAACACAGCATCCAGCATAGATTTAACACTTGAAATATTTCATATATTTCCTATATTTCTATAAAATGCAAGGAGATGAGTATCTGAATGGTCACATAATGAAAAATGAAACTTGTACGAAGGATTTTCAGTTTTCTTTTCCTAATGGGGTGCAGGAAATGCAAATATATATGTGGTATCTATCTTACTTCCATACTAATATTCTTGAAGTACATGTCCATCATAATATACACTGGATAATTTGTTGTTCTTGTCAAATTGAATATAATCATTGTTTCCTCAATTACTCATATGTACCACTTGTTTATGCTCAAATATTGCTATCGCTTTCACTCTTATCGTCGGAAATTTTGCTACTGAACTCATAATCATTATCTTCATCGCTGAGATCATAAGACAAAGTTTCCATTCCAGCTGTATCCTGATTCGATAAATTGCTGCTCATTTTCCTAGCTAATCTTTCTCGACGTTTCTGCTCTTTACGAATTAAATACTTCTGCCGTCGAATTTCACTTTCCTCTTGCTCAAACTCCCGATATTTTGCAAGATATATTTTAAGAGCCTCGGCATAGTTCTCAAAACCAAGAGTGTACATTGAATATAAGATATCTTCACCATTTAATGTCTTTCGTCGTTCAATCGAGCACTTTTCTGCTGATTGTGACGTAATAAATGATATGAACTCTGATACGCATTCTTGCATACACTCGGAGGCTTCTTTTGACAGCTTTCCATAAGAGGGTAACGCTCGTCTCATAATACGGCTAACTGCATCGATATTATTTATGTTAGTATCTGATCCATATAACAGCAAAGTCAACAAAAATTGAATTCATTCCCCCTCACTTAATACTTACCATTTGCAATCGGAAGATATCTATCTTGCTCTCTTATTATATGGAACTCTTCCTCCTCCTTATTTCCTCCTTTCGTTTTCATAGTTAAAATTTCTTCTCTTCTAATATATCTTCTTTCTTTTTCGTAGCTAATTGCTTCCAGCGTTATTCTCCAGTTTTAACGATATTTTTCCCTCGTCATTCCTTAGTATAGGTACAAAGTAATTTCATACGTAATTTGTTTGGGATGGAAACAAGAAAAGGAATAGCACAATCAATGATCATGATCAATGGTTTACTATCAACTACCAATACCTGCTCTTTTTTTATTTTTGATGATCGAATTGATATCGGAGTTATCGATCCTTCTTTATTTCTCCGGTATATAGTTGCACAGCCGTAATATGTCTTCGGAGATTTCCCCTATTGACTTTTTTTTTCTTTTCTGAATCTTGCTGAAATCAGCTAGCTATCTCCAATTCGCGATGCTTATGACAGATACGGATATCATAATCAGCAGGGATTATATATCAAACTGCGGTATTTTCCATCTTTGATCAATGAAACAATACCGAGGATAAAGAACTTTAAGTAAGATATTTTCACTTTACATGAATCTCCTACTATTTTAGTTAGATCTGTCCCTTCAAAATGGTCAACAAACTGGTTTCAGGATTTTGTTCACAGGTTAACAAGTTCAGATTCTATTTGAAGTTGGATCTTCTTTTTACAGAAATAATTGATCTATTTCAGAGGAAGGATTTTATTTATCATACTTTATATGCATTATGAACATATTCAAGAAACAAGTTTGGATTGATTTAACAGCTACGCTTTTCAATGCCCATCAAAGCTTTCATTTACTAAATTATCCGTACATCAATGATACGTACAACTTAACGAACTTGCACCCAGGACATATATCCTATATTCCACGTCATTTCTTGACTGTCTGAACGCATAAAGGGACGCCTTGGTACGGCTTCAAATAGAAGGGGCCTTTGCCTAATAGGTCGTCTATTTTTGACGCTTTAGGAATAAATTAACGTTGAATTTTTTTTCCCTCTTTAAATTGGACCCCTGTTGAGGCTTCTCTCGAGCCATTTTATTTTTTAAAATTTTCCCTTCTCACGACCAAAATTATCCGCGTTAATAAACGCGCTGATGCACGTCGCCAAAATCGTGCTTATCTTTTCCCAAAAAAGAATTTTAGGTAAACAAAATTGGAAAAGTCGCGCTCCTGCCGGGATGGGCCAAGAATGAACGGGGAACCACAATTATGAACACAGAGAATGAAGGACACTAAGGAGGAGAAAGGATAAAATTTACGATAATACTGGGAACACAAATATGGAAGTACAAAAAACCAGTAGCCGTTTAATCAATAAACGGTAGGATTTAAAAGGAAATCTTGAAGTTTGAGTGATGAATTTAAATGAATATCACAAATTTGTATAATGGGGGAGGTACCAAGAAGGTATTCAGATGAGTAAAATTAAGAGTAAGGTAAAACCAGCCGCATGTAGAACAGAATAAAAATGAAAACGAAACCGTGAATGAGTCGGATTGCTATAATTCCACGGGAAGTGTCTGTATAGAAAAAATAATACAGTTCGACAAAAGTTATAGTGCATCACTAGTGTTGAAGAGAAGAAAGAATATGGTTCGTGCCAATGAACGCGGTTTAAGAGAATGAGGAAATTTACAATGACATAAAAGCTCAGAAGGGAAATAAGGACAATGGTAGAAAAGGAAAATCAAAACGCGAATATGCGAATATCGCTGTGTTTATCCTAATCGCGGCCGAGCACCCCAAATTAAAGTGAAAAAAAAGTTTTTCGGGTCGAGAAAGGGGGTTTGCCGATTAAAGGGGACCTAATGCAAAGGAGTTGGCTTCGGGAAGCAAGGCAGGAGCAATGTGAAGTCTGCAATGGAGATGGATTCACTTATGTGATGAATGGATTCATTCACCTTTAATTGAAATTTCTTGTTGGAATGGCACGGCGTCTAAATTTCCCCTTGCTTTTGTCCTTCCAGTATGCTGCTCCCCTCTCCTCTGTAATATAATTAATCTGGCTTGGCTATTTTTATTCATCTTTTTCTTCATTCAACTTTTTTTGTCATTTTGGCGTTTTTCAAAGCGTTCCTCATTTCAAGCGTACCCTACCCTTTAGAAAAATCACCAATAATACTTAAACTTTAGCTTCTGCACTCGCGAGACTCAATTATATCAATTTCGCTTCTGTTGGTATTTGCCAAGTTCTTGTCTCTTTTTCTAAAGCTGTCTCTTTTCATATAGTGGGTGTCCCATAGTCATAGTACTGCCCTCATTACCTATCAATCATTAACATTCCGTTTCATTCTTTTCCGACTCATTTTTGAATTAAACACTCGGTACTCGGAATTTTTTTTTGATTTCCACACCTGTTTGCTCCACGTCATATTTCCAACTCACCCGATCAATCAGCAATCTCCAGATTTTGTTGATTGAAAGTTTTGTGAAAACAGTTGACCCCTCATATCTTTGACCGTTGCATATTTATAGATCCATCGCCCCGGGCATAACTTTTTTTATTCTTAACTTAAGGCCTATCTGCACATCAAAAAATTTCTTCCTGCTTTCAGTTCAGCCTCGAATATTCCCATTCCAACCCTCAGCTCGCAGTTCCGAGGGATCATAGTTGAAAAAAAAACAAAAAAAACAAGGAAAACAAGGATTTTATTTCATCCCCTCTTCGAAGTATATAATAAAGAAAAGAGTGAGACAAACATAATTAAACAAAGTGCACAAATACACAGACACAGAATCAGATCATCTGTCAGCACTAGCATTTCCTGAGGCCAAATTAGCATTTTTTTGAAGCGTCAGAGTATATTTCAGACTCATTTACCCGGATCAAGAACCAATCATGGATTCCCATTTGAAAAGTCATAGGATCCAATATGGTCCTCCCAAAAGGGGCTCTGGCAGAAGATACTCCCCTAGGCTTGAATGCATCGAGAATTTCGAGAATAGAGTCATTGAAAACGAATACATTCCAAGCATAACCTCGCATCTCGGCACATTGGAAGAAGCCTCAAAGGTTAATCCTTCAATGATTGACCTGCAACCTGAAGTGAAGTGGTTCATGCGCCCATACCTTGTGAATTTCATCATCCAGATACATGCATCACTAAAGTTGAAGCCGGAGACGCTTTTCCTCTGCTGGAATATTATTGACAGATACTGTGCCAAGAGAATAGCCTTTAAGCAGCATTATCAGTTGATTGGATGCACTGCGTTATGGATTGCGGCCAAGTATGAAGACAAGAAATCTCGTGTGCCAAGTTTGAGTGAGCTGAGGATGATGTGCTCAAACGTGTATGAGGAGAGTATGTTTAAAGAGATGGAAGTCCACATCCTCAGCACTCTAGATTGGACAATAGGTCATTGTTCGATGGAAAGTGTGCTTCAACTGTGTGTGAGGTTTGCAGATCCAGACGGAAAAGAGCGTCTAGACAAGCCAATTGCCGATTATAGGTGCAATTCGCAGATCGTGAGTGCAGTTCTTGCAGTTGCGAGATATTTCTGTGAGTTGTCACTTTACGAGCGTAGCTTTTTGACTTTCAGCCCATCCTTAGTTGCCATAGCCTCATTCTTGCTTGCATGCTCGATCCTTGGAGTTGACTCCGGTGCCAAGTACACAAACCGGGTCTACCACATTTTCCGTGTCAGCACGATAAATGCAAACAGAACGCGGCGTTTTGAGGCTCTCAGCAAGTCGCAGGGCTCCATAATTCCTCCATTTGGACAACTCCCAACTCCAGTGACTCCCAAAAAAGTGACATCTCGCTTTTTCGACGATGATTCTGAATCCACAGACGAGTGTGAAGCGGAAAACAAGGATTCTGGACGTGTATTCCAGTACGGACCATTTGTAAGCGGTTTCCGGGGTCTTTCGACGATTAATGAAGTCAGAAAGCTCTCGTTGCTGCTGCTGAAATTGGCTTTGAACCCTTCGGACGTCATGATAGAGAAATATACTCCTTTGGGAGTCACTGCAGTCGTCAAGAAGTTCATAGTGGAGAATCATCTTCGTGAATTGGACTCGAAGAGTTTGCAGGTGGACCCAGACTCGAGCACAGTGTCGGATTTCGCATTCGATCTCTCTAACTTGCTTCTTAACTTTGACTCAAGCCTCGAGTTCGTTACAGAGCAGGCAATACAATATATTAATCCAATTTGCCAGTCTCCAATGGCCACGAAGTCGTTTTCTTCACCATCAAGTTCGCCTTCCAACATTTCGTCTTTCAGCTCAGCATCATCTCAGACTACATGCGATTACTCGTATGATGAAGGGATATACAAAACGGGGTCTCCTAGACAAACGTGTCCAAGCTCGTCTCCATATGTGGACGCGAATTAACTTTGACATGTACATGCTTGATTGCAATTTGCACTACTTGCTGCCACACTTGTTGCCCTCTGCTTAATACGATAAACGGCATTTCATTCTGCATATTAGCCAAATGTCTCAGCCATCTACATAGATGCAAAAACTACCAACTTTTAGTTCGATCTTTTCTATAACGATAATCTTTTCTTTGCCATATTGCTCTAATTCTGTTCTACTATTATTAATGCATTTATATTATTGAAAAAAAAAAAAACGGAAGCTGCGACTCTATTCTGTAACCAGGCATTAGTTACTTTTTTGTGCTTTCATCTTCTTTCTTATTTTCACCTGGCTTCATGTTCTCCTTCTCTCTTTCACATTCTTCTTTTTTACTCTGTGCTAGTTGCACAGATACCACTTCTATTTGGCTACTCTTCTCCAAGTGTGTGGTCTCATTCTCACTTTCATTCGTATCACTTCCTCCTGGTCTTTGCCGATGGAATATCCGGTCAACAAAATCCTGTGCTTTATGTGGAATAGATGTCTCTGATAATGATGACTCGCTTGAGTGGGTCTTATCTGGGGAGTTTTGCCGAGAATGCAACTTTAAATGTGTTCTAGTAGCATCATTTGCTGTATTGGCAGGGGAATTAGGAAGAGAATAAATATAGTCGGCATCCGTACCATTATTCATCGATATAATGTATGCAAGAAGGAAGATGATGATCACCAAGCTTAGAAAGTTCATCTTCTTCTGAAAGTTGAGCGACCGTTGAAACCGATCCAATCGATCCTCATTGGATAACAAGACATTCTGAAAACGGCTGTTCTGATAGTTGAAAAACTGCTCGAAGTTTTCTGAGAGTTCCGAGTTGAGTCTTTTGAAATTGGAAATCTGGCTCTGCACTGTTGCATTCATTTGCCCGATTAAACCATCAAAGCTTTTACTCTGTCTGCTTTCCAAGCTCTCAAAAGCAGCAGAAAGAATCTTAGATTGTTCCTCAATGTAGAGGAGAGAAAGAGTTGCATTTGATTCCAATACAGACAACCGTTTGATGATGTTCTGATATATGGATTCTTGAATACCAGCAGCACTCGAAGTTGGAGCATCAACTAATCCATTTCGCGATATACTGCTCATACTGCTATTCGCAACTTCATCAGTGAAATTCTGTATGCAGATTGCAGCCTGAATATTTTTTCGCTGCTCAAGAAACTGCTCAAGTCCTAAATGAGGCCGAATAACGCAATTCTCAGGATCAACCTCCTGCTGTACTTCAGGGGTGATATTTGTATCCTCACCCGCATTTTGCGAATTGCCATTTGCAATCTCATCGACAGAAATGTCACGTAGCTCTTTTGCAATTGATGGCTGGTGTGCTTCTTCCTTAAACTGCTCCATCATAGTTTTCCCGTGCACCTGAAGTGAAGAAATAGGGCAGTAGTACTCATTTCCGTAATGCGAAAGAAACTCCACCTTTAGAAACTTGGCCCATATCTTTGGGTCGGAAATGTGAAACGTTTGAAGGTTTCTGAGATTCTTGGCTGTGAATTCACCAATCACTTTCCAATCCGGAGACGGATACCTGTCACTTACAGAAACCTTGATATCCTTGAACACGGACGAAAAGAACTCGAAATTTCCAATCAGAACCTCGTCAATCAATATATCCTCACACAGTTCAACTATCACAAAGCTGTTACTGGCCTTACACTGATTGAGAAGATACGTGTCTTTGTTGGCGTTTAAAATTGCAGTAGCACCCTTGGCTTCCTTATTTGTCTTCACTATTGTAGCGGCACAGTCCAAACTAGCATAGTTGAATCTTCCTTTGTAGGATTTATCATTATCAGAAGAACCAGTATCATCATCCGTGAATAGTGAAGCCTCAAACTCCATTTCTTCACCGAATGGGTAATCAAGATTACTATTCTGCCCCTGAGCTCTGTTTGCCTTGATTCTCTTCTGCTTCCCATCCTCCGATTCCTTTCTTTTTGCTCTTTCTTTCAATTCCTGAGCTATCTTCTGCCTTTTCCACTCTTCAAAAGTGATGAA